>Ga0187784_10002532_pt1 | contig 14633 bp, 11 predicted proteins | sample 1015_SJ02_MP15_2_FD_132964 | JGI IMG/M metagenome (GOLD analysis project Ga0187784, IMG submission 132964) | Tropical peat soil microbial communities from peatlands in Department of Meta, Colombia - 1015_SJ02_MP15_20_MG | ecosystem: Environmental > Terrestrial > Soil > Wetlands > Peat | place...
CAGCGAAATCGGCCTTGCAGAAGCCCGATCACCCGGCCCAGGCCGATTTCCCCCGAAGCGTTTCCCCTTCCGGCTTACTCAACTCAATGCCGGAAAATCGCGACTTACACCACAGGCTGCTAAGGGCTGAAGTGGCGAGCTGGAGCTTTGCGCCAGATCTGGTCAACTATGATGAGTTACAGCCAATGAAACTCCTTGACCGCTTCTTCTCGCGCAAACCTGCCATGTGTGCAGCGTGTGGGTCTCCAGCGGGATTCGGATACTCTCTTTATGCGGAGTCGGACCGGAATGACATCTCCAGCATGTGCCTAAGTTGTCTTAAGGCAAAACTGGCAACAGACTACGCGCAGTTCGACAAACGCGCGCTAATCATTGAACCGGCCGCCAATTTCCCATGCTACGTTTTCCAGCCAGGTGGCAGATGGGAAGGTAACAAGCTAATGAGAGACGCGCGGGACATGCTGTCAAGGATGTGGGATTCCTGCGACCGCTGCGGAGCCATAGCAAGATTTCTCTGGTTGACCTCCAGCGGGCTCCAACCGGACAAACAAGACGAGTTGTTCTCGAAGGGGATTGAGGAAACATTGCTCCGTTGGGGCAACCGTCCACCTAATTCTGTCTGTGCTCGCTGTTGCCTAAGCCTTATATGTGGCAGCATCGAGACCCACCGCCTGACGTTCCTTGAAGTGTGCGGCCCGCGTTCCGAGGATGGCCTTGTTCTGCCTATGGGCTATTGATCCCAGTGGGTGCGAACAGGCCCTGAGCGCGCCTTCATCCCCCCCGCCGCGCCTCGCACAAAATCTATAAAGAAGCCATAGCATTTTCGAATTTCTTCATATCATCTTTATGCGTCGCGTGAAATAGTCAGGCGAAGCACACCCCCTAAGGAAAGGGCAGGCGTAAACTGTGCCTGGCTGATCATCTAACCCTCGTCCGGCGGCCGTTGCCGATTCTGCCTCATGACGCCGGCGCATCCTAAAGCAACTTGACCGGCGGCCGAGCCGCCGAAATCGCATGGCGCTCGAACGTCCATGCACCGTGGGAGTGGAAACGTATGTTCGCGAGAGCAATCAAGGCGCTCTTACTGATTTCGTTGCTGGCAATTCCGGCCGTGGCTTTGGCTCAGCAGGCTGCCGGGGCAACTTCCGAATCCGGCACGCAGGCGCGGATTGCGGCGCTGGAACAAGCCATGCACAACGCGCAGGCGGCAACGGCCAGCGCACAATCGGCGGGCGACAATGCCTGGATGCTGACCTCTGCCGCGCTGGTGCTGCTCATGACCGGCCCCGGCCTGGCCCTCTTCTATGGCGGCCTGGTGCGCAAGAAGAACATCCTCGGCACAATGATGCAGAGCTTCGCCATGATGTGCCTGGTGAGCGTTCTGTGGGCTATTGTGGGCTATTCGCTCGCCTTCGGACACGGCAATGTCTTCATCGGCGGATTCGAGCACCTGTTTCTCAAGGGGGTCTCGCTGAATCCCAATCCCGACTATGGCGCCACCGTTCCCGAGCAGACCTACATGATCTACCAGCTCATGTTCGCCATCATCACACCGGCGCTGGTCTGCGGCGCGTTTGCCGAGCGCATGAAGTTCAGCGCGATGGCGGTCTTTCTCTCCCTCTGGCTGCTCTTCGTCTACTGCCCCATGGCGCATATGGTTTGGGGCGTGGGCGGCCTGTTCAACTCCGCCGGAAATCATATCCCGAGCTTCGATTTTGCCGGCGGCACGGTGGTCCACATCACCAGCGGAGTCTCGGCGCTGATCTGCGCGTTGTATTTGGGCAAGCGCATCGGCTACCCGCACACGGCCATGCCGCCGCACTCCCTCACGCTCAGCTTTGTCGGCGCATGTCTGCTGTGGGTAGGCTGGTTCGGATTCAACGCCGGCAGCGCCGTGGCGGCCAGTTCGCTCGCCACCAGCGCCTTCGTCAACACCCACTTCGCCACCGCCGCCGCGGCCATCGGCTGGACCATCTTCGAGTGGCTGCACAACGGCAAGCCCACGGCCCTGGGCGCCATCTCCGGAGCGGTCGCCGGCCTCGTCGCCATCACGCCAGCTTCGGGCTTCGTGCAACCCATGTCGAGCCTGTTCATCGGTCTCGCCGCAGGCTTTGTCTGCTCTTTCATGGTTTTCAAGGTGAAGGCCATCTTCGGCTACGACGACTCGCTCGACGCCTTCGGCGTTCACGGCGCCGGTGGAACGCTGGGTGCGCTGCTCACCGGGGTCTTCGCCACCTACCTCATCAATCCGGTCTACGGTCCGGGGAAACCCACCGGCGGGATCGACGGAAATTGGGGTCAAATGGGTCATCAACTGGCCGCCGTGGGTATGGCCTGGGGAATCTCCATCGTGGGCTCGTTGATCCTGCTCACGGTTGTGAACAAGATCATCGGCCTGCGCGTTGCTCCAGAGCAGGAGGTCGAAGGTCTCGATCTCTCGCAGCACGGCGAAGAAGGATACGACTACGAAACGACTTAAGGAACCTCTGAACAAGGTCTGTTTTGAAAGGGCACGACTTTAGTCGTGCCGACAGAGGCAGTAAAAGTGATCGGGCTTTAGCCCCTGAGGGACGGGTTTCTCCTCTGTGGCTACTTGTTCAGAGCTTCCTTAAGGCAGGGACTAAGGGACTAGTATCCTTTCAGTCGAGACTCTATTTGGGCCGGTCGGAGTTTTCCGATTTCTGAACCCTGATCCCTCACGCGGAACCGGCCAAGAGTTTTTGAAGCGGAGGCGGCAGTAACCCCGCCCCGCCTGATACGCTAGCGAGCGAGGAATTTCTGCATATGGTTAAGATTGAAGCCATTCTCCAGCCCTCGAAGCTGGACGCCGTTAAGGATGCGCTGCTCGAAGCAGGCATCGAAGGCATGACGATATTGGAAGCCCGCGGCCACGGCCGCCAGAAGGGCCACACCGAGTTCTACCGCGGCCGGGAATATACGGTCGATCTTCTGCCCAAGGTCAAGATCGAGATGGTGATTCACGACGCCATGAAGGAGAAGGCGATCCAGGCCATCGTGGGCGCCGCCCGCACCGGCCGCATCGGCGACGGCAAAATCTTCATTAGCAAGGTCGACGAAGCCATCCGCATCCGCAACGACGAGCGCGGCGAAAACGCGCTATAAGCGATAGGCGGGGGCGCACCGTCCGTTTATCCTGCGGAAGGGACTACACTGTTCCAAAGGAGGCCGGGCATGAGTGTCCTCGCGGAGGCCGTGATCGCTGCGTTCGACTCAAACACCGAACTGACCTGGGTGACGGGCGAAGCAGGGCAGGCGATTGCCCGCTTCGATGTCTCCGGGACTCGCGTGGATACGGTGTTTACAGAAAGCGGCAAGAGCCAGTGGCGAGTGGCGTTCGAGGTCACATCGCAAGCGAGCGCGTCGGAGAACATTCACGCTTCGATCCGGGTTTTTAGCGGAGTCTTTCAGGCGGTGCGCGAGTTCCTCGAGGTCCGCCAACCTGAACGCCTTGTCTTCGCCTCCAAGGAAGAGGCCCTCGGCCGGCTCTATGAAGAATACCTGGCCCGGCAGAATACAACCCTGCGCGGGCTCGGTTACCGCATGGCTCCCGCGGTTAGGATCTCTCCTTTGATGGAATTCGCAATCGAAAAAGTAACTCCCTCGGAGTGGCGGGATTACCGGAAATAGAGAAGCTGAGCCGTTCCCGCAAGACCGGCAGCCGTCAGCGGCCTGCCATTTCCCGATTCAGCGGGATGCGCAGCACGATCCGGTCGCCGGTCCGCACCAGCAGCCTGGAAAAGGAGTCTCCCGAGACGTTGGCGAGCGAGACGTACTTCCCGTTGAGCGCGGTCACGCTGCCATGGAGCGGCGTTCCTGGATCGGCAGGCACAGCGAAGCTGACGCGCACGTCGGGCCGGCCGTCTCCGTCCAAATCGATCTCGTCGCTGACCTGAGCGGGGAGCGCATCGGCGGGCTCAAAGGCAACCTGGACAAAGGGCTCACTGCGCTGCAAGAGGCGCGGTTGCACCGGCTGATAAACAACGATCCGGTAACCGTTGCGCTCGATGGTGCGGGCGACCGTGCCGCCGGAGTACGTGGCGTCGATGTGAAGGCCGGCATGGCCGATCGCGTTGGCGAATGCCCCGATGAGCACAAACGGAACCGCAACGGCGATGAGCAGCGTCAGCGCCGCTCCGGTGTAGGCCAGAATGGCAAGAATGCGTGCGCGCATGATGTCCTCCTTCACTTCCAGGGCAGAAATCCGATGATGGCGGCGATAGAACCCGCCAGGATGTTGCCGCCGAACATGACGGCCAGCGCCCAGGCGCCGTAAAGAAACAAGAGCCGCGCACGCTCGGGTTTTACGGCCACCGGAGTCCCTTTCAGGTGCCACACTGCCGCATCTTTCTTGCAAACGTCTACGCATGCGCCGCACTTCATGCAATTGAGCAAGGTTTTTCCCTCGCGAATGGAATCCTTCGACAGCGCCACTGTGGGACAAGCCGTCTGGCAGAGCGTGCAATCCACGCATTTCTCGCGGTTGAAGCGGATTTCGAAGAGATTGATCTTGTTGAAGATCGATTGAAATGCGCCGAACGGGCAAAAGAAGCCGCACTGCGTGCGTTTCTTGGTCAGTAGCGGCAGCGCCACCACCAGCCCCGCGAACAGCGTGACGAACACGCCGAATTGGATGGCCGTCTCCACGTTGCGCACCGCGGGAAACTCCGTCACAGTTTTGAACGGGCAAAGCCACATGCAATAGACAGGCTCGAGAATTGCCGCCGAAAGCAACACGACGAAGACCAGGATGGCCCACGGGATGAGCCGCAGGATTCCGCCGTATTTCGTCACGAAGCGGTGCAGCCTGCGCCGTTTGGGGAATGCTGCGAAGCCCTCTTCGATGCCTCCGAAAAAGCACGCGTAGCTGCACCACGCTTTGCCCAGCACCAGCGTAAATGCGAACCAGAGCCCGATCATGAATGCAATCGACCGTGTGTTGGTCGCTGTGGGCAGAATGGCTCCGGGGAAAATGATGGTGCGCGCGAACGCCGCGGGCAGAATGATGGTCGGCGTCACCATGAAGCAGAACGGCGTGTCGCCCGAGACCATGCGGCTGAGGGGAATGCTCATGGTGCCGCGCTCGGCGACGAGCGAAGCGATGAACCCGACCGGAAACAGGAACCCCAGCGCAACAAAGAAAATCCGCCGCCAACGGTAAGTCTCGCCGGTGCGCATCATCAGAAAAAAGAGCGCGGTCATAAAAAGAATCACCACCGCGGCAGCGATGTGAAGATCCCGCCCGGCCCGCTGAAACGACGGGGTGAACATCAGCAGCGTCCACAGCGCGATGGGCAGCGTTAGAAGCAGGGAGCGGCCCACGCCGCGAAAGACTGCGGGTTGCGCAAGGGTAGAGGAACGGCTAGCCATAAAATGCCCTCTCGATCAGGATGGAAACTCCGGAGAACCCATACCAGCAGGCCAGCAAAATGGCAACCATGCGGGCAACGGTGACGACGGCCGGCGTCCGCTGCACGAATCCCAAAGAAAGATACGGGAAGAACCAGACCGCCGTTCCAACAAAGAAGAAGGCAAAGAAGAGCAGCGCCGCCCACAGATGGGCAAGTTGCGCGGCGCGCACGCCGGCCACCAGAAACGGCGGGCAAAGACTGATTCCAGTCAAAAAACCCAGGGCCAAAGCTCCCGAGGTCCGGGGCCGGGGCGCCTCGCCGATTTGCACCAATTGGCTGGATGGTTGGGCCAGAGCACATCGCCTGCGCGGCCATCCGGCTGCGTACACCACCAAGGCTGCGGCCAGTAGTACCTGGATGCCGCCGACAAGCCATGAGCGGCGGGACCAGGCATGCGGGATCGACGATCCCACCAGCCACACCGCGGCGGCGAACACCAGATAGCCCGCCAGACGCGCCGCGAGAAACAACAGCAACTGACGGCTGTGCCACCGCACTCCCTGCGGCTGAACCAGCATCCACGGCAGCACCACGGGCCCGCACGACGCCAGGCACACGGGGCCGGTCGTCAGCCCGAGCACGAGCGCCTCGGCAGCACTAGCCGGTAGAGACCATACGGCCATTTGGATGGAAGTGTAGCCATTGCTTTGGCAAGCATCCCGTGACTGCGGTCACGGCCGCATTTCAAGGGAGCGACAGGCCCACTGGGTCCGATTGCCCGGGGCGAGAATGCGCGCGGCAACCTGCTTGACACTGCGCATCGGCCCGTCCGGCTCCTCGCCGCACAAATCCTACCCCGCGCGGCCAACATCGCTTATGCTTGTAACAATTCCTTCTTGCTGCGGCGGGTCAAACCAACAACACTATGGGTGCAGTCGTTTTGAAGGTTGACGATCTTCGGGAGCAGTATCTCAAGGAGATGGCGCTGGTGCGCCAGACCTGCGAGCGCACCGGGGATGGTACGGCCGCCATTCGGCGGCGCTCGGCCGTCGTCGATCGCATCCTGATCGAAATGTGGCGCCGTGCGTTCGCCGGCCTGCCCCCGCTAAATGCCGCCCTGCTGGCCCTGGGCGGTTACGGGCGCAAGGATCTCTTCCCCTACTCCGACATCGATGTGCTGTTCGCCTTCGCCGACGACAAAACCGAGCAACAAGCCCACGAGGCGGTTCGGGGCGTAATCCAGGGTATGTGGGACATCGGCCTGCGCGCCAGCCCTAATTCGCGAACCGTGCGCGAGGCCGCCCGATTCGACCCCGACAACCTCGAATTCACTCTCGCCACGCTCGACCGCCGCTTTCTCGCCGGCCAGTTTCCGCTTTACCAGCAGCTCCATCAGGTCACCTTTCCCGGTCTCGTCCTGAGCGATTGGAATGGAATCACGCAGAAGCTGGGCGAAATCGCCCGCGCCCGCCATGCCAAATACGGCAACACCATCTTTCATCTCGAGCCCAACCTCAAGGAGTGTCCCGGCGGGCTGCGCGACTACCACCTGGCGGTTTGGTTCGCCGTCCTCTTTCATTTGAAGGAGACCAAGGAATGGCCGCGCCAGCGAGGCGGGGTCTTCCAAAGCGCGCGCGGCGACGCCGAAGCGGCCTTCGACTTTCTTGCCGCGGCGCGATGTTTCCTCCACTTCCGCCACGGCCGCGACGACAACATTCTCGATTGGCAATCGCAAGACGAGGCCGCCGCCCGCTCCATCGGCCTGGAGACGCGCGGCACCGCCGATCCCTCGTATTGGATGCGCACCTACTACCGGCATGCCCGCGTCGTCTATCGCCGTGCGGCGCTGCTGATGGAGCACTTGCCCGCGCCGGTTAGCTTCTATCGCCAATTCCGCCGCCGCCGCACGCCCATCGCGGGAACCGACTTTTTGCTCGACCAGGGGCGTATCGACATTCAGCCGGGGGCGCAATTCAACGACACCGCCGCCATCCTGCGCATCTTCTCGCTGATGGCCACGCACGGCTACACGCTCTCGCAGGCGGCCGAAGACCGCATCACCGACGCGCTGCCCGTTCTTGCCATTTCCATTCCCGAGGGGCCGTACCTGTGGAATGCGCTGCGCGAGGTGCTGCTCGGGCCGCACGCCGCGCACGCCTTGCGCACCATGCATGCCCTGGGAGTGCTGGAGATGCTGATTCCCGAATTCCACGGCATCGACGCATTGGTCATTCGCGACAGCTACCACCGCTACACCGTCGACGAGCACACCTTCCTGGTGATCGACAACGTCCACGGACTGCGCCAGCCGGCCAGCGAGCAGGAGCAGCGGTTGGCGCAACTGCTGCCCGAGATCGACCGCCTCGATCTCTTCATCCTTGCGCTCCTGCTGCACGATACCGGCAAGGGGCGCCGCTCAGGGGAGCACGCGGCACAGAGCGTGGATCTCGCCGACAGTTTTCTGGCGCGGCTCGATCTCGACGCCGAGGAGCGGGAGTCCATCCTCAAGCTCATTCGCCTGCACTTGGAGATGTCGGCGGCCATGCGCCGCGACATCTTCGATCTCGACAACGTGCGCACATTCTCCGACAAGATCGCCAGCCCGCAACTCCTCAAGATGCTCACCCTGATGACCTTCGCCGACATCAAGGCCGTCAACCCCGACGCGCTGACGCCGTGGAAGGCCGAGAACCTCTGGCAGTTCTACATGTCCACGTCGAATTTCATGGACCGCTCGGTGGATGAGGCCCGCTATCACGCCGCCATCGATCCTACGCTGCTCAACCGCATCCGGTCGATGGTTCCGGCCCCGCAGCACGACGCGCTCAAGCAATTTCTCGAGGGATTGCCGCAACGTTACCTGCAAACCCGCCTGCCCGAACAGATCCGCAACCATTTCCAGATGGCTCTCGACCTCCAAAAGGATCCGGTGCAACTCGACCTGCGGCCCAACCGACAGCTCTTTGATCTCACCGTGATCACCCTCGACCGCTCGCGCCTCTTCGCCGATGTCGCCGGCGTGCTTGCCGCCTGGGGCATGAACATCGTGCGCGCCGGCGCCTTCTCCAACGACGCCGGCGTCATCGTCGACAGCTTCCATTTCACCGACGTCTTCCGCACCATCGAGCTGAACCCCAGCGAGAAGGAGCGATTCCTCTCGAACGTGCACGACGTCGTCGCGCAGAAGCTTTCCGTGCAGCAGCTTCTCCAGGCCCGCCGGCATCTCTACCACCCAACCAATCTCAAGGTCGAAGTGCCGACCAAGCTGGAATTCGACTCCGAATCCTCCTCCCACTCCACGCTGTTGCAGGTCGTGGCGCAGGACCTGCCCGGCCTGCTCCGCCAGATTGCGCTCACCTTCAGCGCCCATCAGTGCAATATCGAAATCGCCATGATCGATACGGAAGGCGCGACGGCGATCGACGTCTTTTACCTGACGATTCGCGGCCAGAAGCTCAGCCCCGATGAACAGCACAAGCTGGCCACCGACCTGACCGCGGCCCTCGAAGCCATGCGCGTTCCCGCCGCTTAGGTCCCCGGCCGCATGAAGACGTACCGGTTGCCGACATCCGTCCCGTAGGGACGAACGAGAATAGCCCAGGGTGAAACCCTGGGATGAGGTCGCCTTTCACACCACAAGCCCCGGACGGGGCGGCCGAACCAGTGATACAAATTCATGCAGTCGGAGATCTAGAGCAAAACCAGAGTCGCTGTAGACCGGCCAAAGCCTTGTAACAAGGGCACGGCTTCAGCCGGGCCGAAAAAAGCGACGAACAAACTCTCTGGCCTTCAGGCCCTGCTGGGCTACACCAAGTGCGGTTTTGCTCTAGCAGGCGCTCCTATCGGCATTTTCACGGATGCGTTTCTCTGCAACGCTGCAGCCAATCGGAAAGTCTTGGGCGTGGAAGAGGAGCGCTCCGGCGAAGAGGCATTTCCACCGAAGGCTTTGAGTTTTACCAACAACGCAGATCCGGGAAAAGGAGTGCAGCGGAAATGGGACGTCTATTAGTATTTATCGTCCCCAATATCAACGCGAGAGTTCGAAGCAACGATTGCTGGGGCTATGACCATTCCAATAAATGCCAATGCGATCAAAAGGTCGTGCACCGTCGTTCTCCCGCTGCGGCGTCCTTGTGCTCGCGTCCTGCATCCGGCTCGGTTCTGTCACTGGCTGCCGACACCTTCCAGCCGGATGCACCGATGAGCATGAAACCTAATCTCGGCGTTTTCTACTGTGCGAATGATGCACTGCGGGAACCACAGGTTGAAATAGCACCAAAACTCTGTTGTGCAGACTGGAGTGTGATCGACGCCTACGACCTTGGTGCTTGAAGCACGTTACCGATGAGCAAGTTAGAAAGGCATTAACGTAATATTACTTCGCTAACTCGCTGCAAGAATAAGCGATTTGCGAAGCGCCGATCAACGCTTCGCGCCGCCCCTTATCGATCGCCATCTCCAGCCCAGCCAGGCCAGATAGCCAAGCTGAATGACCCAGGTGGCCACGTAGGCTGCAATCCGGAACTGGTGATCGAGGATGGCTGCTTGATCCATAATTTTCCTTTTTTCTGGCGTTGGACGAAACCACTGCGAGTTAAACGCTAAGCGCCGCCCGCGCCTCCGCATCGGCGTTGGCCTGGCTTCGGCGTTCCACGCGGTAGCGAATGGCGAGAATCAAAACTCCCCAGGCAAACCAGGCCAGCATGTTCCACAGGAACGGGCCGAGCATCGCCGGGGCCATTCCCGAGCCTTGCGCGCCGCCAAAGACAGGCGCAGGGTGCTGCGTGCGCCACCAGCGGTTCGACATGTAGACGATCGGCACGTCGAGCGCGCCGAAGATGCCGAGAACCGCGGCCAGCGTTTGCATCTGCGGTCCGGCGGCGAAGCGCCGCAGCAGCAGATAGCTCACGTAGATCAGCCACAAGACCAGCGTCGTCGTCAGGCGCGCGTCCCACGTCCACCAGATTCCCCATGCGCGGCGTCCCCAAATGGGGCCGGTGACGAGCACTACGGTGCAGAACACCACGCCGACCTCGGCGCCTGCCACGGCCCACGCATCGGCTGCCTGCGCGCGCTCGGGACGATTGCGGCGGAAGGCCAGATAGCCGATCGACCCGGCCAGGCTGATGGCGAAAAACAGGAAAGCAACCGACGCCGACGGCACGTGATAGTAAATGATGCGGAAGATCTCACCCTGCATGGCGTCGTTGGGCGCTACATAGATGGCCTGGTAGTAGCCCCAGACCATGAGCGCGATGGTGACGAGAACGTAGAGGCCGATGGCGAGTTGCTTCATGGGGAATCCCGATGCTTCTAGTTTACGATGCGTGAACCGCGCCGCCGCAGGTTTCGTTCAGGGCGACCGCATGAACGATTTTTGTTTACAAAGCGCGTTCAATTCGGCGCGGGTATTGGCCGGTTTTAGCTCTTCGTCCCGGAGGGACGAAGGGAGAATAGCCCAGGGCAACCCTGCGTTCGCGGCCGCGAACGAAGGGGCAGCCCTGGGAAAGCGTGCACTTTACAGGTCCAGCCCCGTAGGGGCGGTGCGAAACCCCATTCGTCCTTTTGAAGTTCTTCATGCGATTGCTTGCAGCTTTCGCTTTCCTGAAACACCTCGCCGGGAAACTCAGCTAAAATCGAGCCAATTTCGGGCGACATCTTTACTGGTAGCATGAATTCACCGGGGACAGTATGCGCGACCACCTGGCTTCGCTGATCGACGATTTCCGCGCGCTCGGCCGCGAAATTGCCGTGGTGCACTACCAGGGCAACCGCCGGCGCGTTACCACCTACGGGGAATTGGCGAGATTGGCGGGGCGATTCGCAGCGTTGCTGGCGGCGCGCACGATCGGGCCGGGCGATCGCGTTCTGGTGTGGGGCGAAAACAGCGCGGAATGGATTGCGGCGTTTTATGGCTGCATGCTGCGCGGGGTTCTCGCGGTTCCTCTCGACGCCAACGGCACCGCCGAATTTGCCGCGCGCGTAGCGGCCGACGTCAGCCCCAAACTGGCGGTGGGCGACGCGCTCTTGCTCGAGAAGTTAGCTCCCAGGTCTCAAAACCGAGACCTGGGGCACTCGGCCGCGATTCCCGCGCTTGCCTTCGAGGAGTGGCTCGGCGAGCTGCCCGAGGCGGAGATGGGCGCACTTTCATCGCTCTCGACCGAGACGCCTCTCGAGATACTCTTCACCTCCGGCACGACGGGCGACCCCAAAGGCATCGTCATCACGCACGGCAACGTCCTGGCCAGCGTGGGGCCGATCGAGGACGGCGCCAAGCCCTACATGAAATACGAGCGCCTGATTCACCCCCTGCGCATTCTGCACACGCTGCCGTTGAGCCACGTCTTCGGCCAGACCATGGGCCTCTGGATGCCGCCGATCTTTCGCGCCGAGCTGCATCTTGAGAGCCGGCTGGCGGCGCCGCGCTTGATCGAGCAGATCCGGAGCCAGCGCATCTCCGTGCTGGCGGCTGTGCCTCGCGTGCTGGCGTTGCTCAAAGCTCATTTGGAGATGCAGGACCCCGAACTTGGGGAGAGAGCGGCCGCTTCGCAGGAGGAGAAGCTGGGGCCATGGCTGCGCTGGTGGCGCTTTCGCAAGGTGCATCTCGAGTTTGGTCTCAAGTTCTGGGCCTTCGTCTCTGGCGGGGGTGCGCTGCCGGCTCCGCTGGAGCAGTTCTGGAATGCGCTGGGCTTCGTGCTGGTGCAGGGCTACGGAATGACGGAAACGACCGCCCTCATCACCCTCAATCATCCCTTCCACGTGGCGCGCGGCACGATTGGCAAACCCATGGCTGGGCGCGAAGTGAAGCTGGGGCCCGACGGCGAGGTGCTGGTGCGCGGCCCGATGATATCGAGTGCTACGTGGCAGGACGGGGCCTTGCAGGCGCGACAGGAGGAGTGGCTCGCCACCGGCGACCTCGCCCAGCGGCAAGAGTCCGGCGAACTGCGGTTCCTGGGCCGCAAGAGCGAAACCATCGTCACCGCGGCCGGAGTGAATATCCACCCCGAGGACATCGAGGCGGCGATCGAGGAGCAGCCCGAAGTGGCAGCGTGCGCCGTGGTTCCAATGCAGACGGAGGCCGGGCCGGAGCCTTGCGCCGTGCTTGCTTTTCGCGGATCGGGCGAACAGGCGGCATCTGTGATCGAGCGCGCCAACGCCAGACTTGCGGAGTTCCAGCGCATCCGCCGCTGGGTTCTATGGCCTGAGCCCGATCTGCCGCGCACCTCCACGGGCAAGGTCAGGCGCAAGCCGGTTGCCGCGTGGCTGGCGCGGATTCAGGCCGCGGCAACCTCCACCAGTAATGGATCGGCGCACCGGCCGGATTCGATCAAAGACACATTTGGGCCTTCGTCGGACTGGTTATTGGCGCTCATCGCGCAAATCTCCGGCGAAATGCCGCGCGGCTTGGGCGATGAGCAGCGCCTCACCGAGGACTTCCATCTCGACAGCCTTGGCCGCGTGCAACTGGCCTCGGCGATCGAGGAGCGATTGGGCATCGTGCAGGGCAACGGGCTGCTCGAGGGAGTGGAGACGCTCGGCGACCTGCGGCGCCTGGTGGCAGGCGGCGGCTTGAGAGAAACGGCGAACGCGAAACAGGGACTAGGGAACAGGGAACAGGAAACAGAGATCAGGGATCAGGGATCAGGGGTCAGGGGTCAGGTGAACGTGGAGCTCCAGGCGCAAGCGGCGAATGCCGCGCCATCCGCCCAAGCCGAGCAGCCGACGCCGCTGCGCCGCCGCTACATCTATCCCACCTGGCCGTGGTGGAAGCCGGTGGAGTGGATTCGCATTGGTTTCATTGAAGCCGTGATGCGGCCGCTGGTCTGGCTGCTGGCGCCGCCGCGTATTTCCGGTCCGCAGGCGCCTCTTTCCGCCGGGCCGATGCTCATCGTCGCCAATCACGTCACTTCGTATGACGGACCCTTCGTGCAATATGCGCTTCCTGGGCCGATTCGGCGGCACATCGCCGCGGCCATGTCGGGAGACATGCTGGAAGCGTATCGCCACTGGCGAAATCCCGAGCGCAGCCCCGCCGATGACCGGTTCTTTTTCTGGGGTCCGGCAGCGTACTTTCTCGTGACGGCGCTCTTCAACGTGTTTCCCCTTCCTAAGCAGCGCGATTTTCAAGCGAGCTTTGCCCACGCGGGCAGGGCTTTGGACCGAGGCTACAATGTGCTGGTCTTTCCCGAGGGCACACGGTCGGAAGCAGGCAAACTGGCGCGCTTCCGGCCGGGCATCGGGCTGCTGGTCAAGCAGAGCTACGCGCCGGTTTTGCCCATGGCCATTCGCGGTCTGGGCGAATTGAAAATCGGCCAGCGCAAGTGGTTCCGTTCCGGCACGATCGAGGTGCGCATTGGCGAGCCGATCCGCTTCGCGCCCGACGCGACTGAAGCGGCGATCACCGCGCGGCTCGAAGATGAGGTGGCCAAACTGCTCGGCGAGCAAGGCGCGGCTGAGACGCCGCAGACCGCGGTTCAGAGCTCATAGCTCGCAGTTCGCAGTTGGCGGCGCTAGGCTAAGCGATCGTGGGAGGTGTTCATCAGGGCCGGGAAGGGCGTTATCTCCAGCATGGACCCAAGTGTCGGAATGGTAAAAACTCTGCCTTGGGTATCGCGGATAACTGGTCCCAACGCGTCATTAACTCTTGTCCATCCCATACCGCCGAGCACGGCGATGAGTGGGACCCCACCAAGGCGAACCTCTTCGTCGCGCAAGCGCTCGAATCGAAGAGCCTTATCGCGGGCGGTGCCGCCATTATTGGTGCCCTTGCATTCGAGCATCGCCGTGAGCGCGCCTGCGGTGTCATGCACCACAAAGTCCGGTGCCGGCGTCACGCGCACCTCGAAACGGTCCGCAACCTCCGCCTGGTTGTTGCTCCCTGTGCGGAGAAAAGGAATACCCTTTTCTTTGAAGAGAGCTTCCACGGCATCCTCGATCAGGTTTCCGCGTTGTGTTGAAGTCGCATCGAGGATTTGTCGGAAGGCTCCCCCGTAGTGCCTCTGGTGCAGGTACAGGGAAAACGGAACACCTTTTGCAGCAAGATTTCTGACGCTCGCCCAACCATCTTTGGTGTCAGGCTTCGCTTGTTTGCTGAGCAGCCCTGCCGGTGGGTCGCCGAAAAGAGATCCGTCCATAATCTGATTATTGATCTATGCATAAGTAATAGACATTTCTCCAAACCTGTGCTATACGATTTGCATGAGACCGCATGGCAGTCCCCAGGAATTGGAGCGGCGTCGGCGGCGCGCGGTCGCGTTGCTGAAG
>Ga0187784_10002533_pt1 | contig 14632 bp, 11 predicted proteins | sample 1015_SJ02_MP15_2_FD_132964 | JGI IMG/M metagenome (GOLD analysis project Ga0187784, IMG submission 132964) | Tropical peat soil microbial communities from peatlands in Department of Meta, Colombia - 1015_SJ02_MP15_20_MG | ecosystem: Environmental > Terrestrial > Soil > Wetlands > Peat | place...
GGACAATGCAATGGTTGCCGCCTGGGCGGCGCATTGGCATCTCTTCTACGTCGGCCAAGGCTGGTCGCAAAACGTCGAGCGCACCTTCGAAACGACGCAGAACTTCGCGCTCAGAGCGATCAAGCTGGATCCCAACAACGCCGAGGCGTTGGGAATCTACGCTCATATCTGCTCGATCGTTGACAGGGATTTCGATTCCGCACTGTATTATTTCGACCGTTCGCTGCGGCTCAATCCCAGCCTGGCGTTCATTTGGGCGCTCAGCGCCGCAACCTACTCCTACATCGGCCAGCCGGAGGTCGCGCTGCGGAGACTGGAACGTTACGGCGAGCTGGCGCCGCTCGACCCGTATTCTTCCTGGTTCGAACACCTCTACACCATCGCCTATACGTTCAAGGGAGATTACGAACGTGCCGTGATCGTGGGGCGGCGGTGCACCAAAGCGACTCCGGATTTCGTCGCCGGCTACAAGCCGCTGGTTGCCGCGCTCGGACATCTGGGCCGGCGCGACGAGGCCAGGCTCTATGTCGAGAAATTGCTAAATCTGGAGCCGAAATTCACGGTCGAGCACTTCGGAAGGGTTTATCCGTTCAAGCGCGAGCAGGACCGCGCACGCTACATGGAGGGCCTGCGTCTGGCGGGCGTTCCCGAGCGGTGATAGCTTTATTCTACTGACGACATTCTACTGACGACCTGCCGCTGCGCGCAATGAACCGCCAGGCCGTCCATCAGTCGGATTCGGACCGCCACGTGGGCAAGCAACAAAATCGGCCCGTCAACGAAGCAAAGCGTGGCTTATTCGCGGCCTCCGGCGCCGGGGAGGAAGCCCCGCCCCGGCGTTACACGCCTTCGACCTCCCGCCGCTTGCGCATCGGCGTGACCTCGTTTGCGGTCGGCGGCTCGGAGAGAAGCGAGACTTTGGCCTTTTCCCTGGGTCAGGAAATTATCGTGGCGCTCGCGTGCTTTAGTTGTCTCGACGTGATCGACGGGGTGTCGCCGAATTATGCCGTCCCGAGTTGCCTCGTGCGCGAGCATCAATTCCGTCGCATGGGCCTCGACTACCTGCTCGATTTGACGGTCGCACAAAACGGCCTGGATAACGAGATCAACGTACGTCTGCTCGATCTTTGCGAAAATGCGCGATCAATCTGGAGCAAATCTCTCGATCCGACCGACTGCGGCGCGCATCGGATCCACGAGCTTGTTGCAGCGCATGTCGTCGGCTGCCTCGATCCGGTCATTCCGTTGATCGAAGCCGACTTGAAGCATCCCAACCGTCACGCAGCGGTCGGATTCCTGCGGCGCGCCCTGCCGCTCATGTTCAGCATGGAGTGCGAGAAATTTCGCCAAGCGGGACAGCTTATAAAATTCGCGCTCGAGATCGACCCGGACGATGCGGAGATCGCCGCGTGGGCGGCGCGCTGGCAGTACTTCAACATTATCCTGGGCTACGCGCCACATTCACGGCAGGAATTTGCCAAGGTACGAGATCTTGCCCTGCGCACCATGAAGTCGAATCCGGACAATGCCGAGGCGGTGGGGATTTATGCGCACTACTGCGCGTTCCTCGATAAGGACTTTGACTCCGCTCTTCACCATTTCGACCGCTCCTTGCACCTCAATCCGAGCCAGGCATTCATCTGGGGATTGAGCGGTCCGACTTATTGCTACATCGGCGAACCAAAGACGGCTTTGCGGCGTCTGGACCATTTTCGCGATCTGGCGCCGTTCGACCCGTACACGTCCTGCTTCGAATCCCTCTATGCGCTCGCGTATTTGTTCGACGAGGATTACGAACGCGCCGCCATGATCGGCCGGCGCGCCGTGGAGGTTCTTCCCGGTTTCGTGAACGGCTACAAGCCGCTCATCGCGGCTCTCGGCCATCTCGACCGGCGCGAGGAGGCCAAGGCCTACCTCAACCGGCTGTTCCGGCTCGAGCCGGGCTTCACGGTAGAGAACTTCGGCGAGGTCTATCCGATCAAAAAAGCCGCCGACCGTAAGTGCTACATGGAAGGGCTGCGCCTAGCGGGCGTTCTTGAGCGGTGATAGCCTTGTCCGACTGACGGCCTGCCGCTGCGCGGAATGAACCGCCAAGCCGCCCATCAGTCGAATTGGGACCGCCGCGTGGGCAAGCAACAAAATCGGCACGTCAACGAATCAAGGCATGGCATTTTCAGAGATTTCGGCGCCGGCGAGGAAGCGGCGCGCGAAGCCCCGCGCCGGCGTTCCACGCCGTCGACCTCCCGCCGCTTGCGCATCGGCGTGACCTCGTTTGCGGCCGGCGGCTCGGAGCGAAGCGAGACTTTGGCCTTTTCTCTGGGCCAGGAAATTATCGCGGCGCTCGGGTGCTTTAGTTGTCTTGATGCGATCGACGGGGTGTCGCCGAATTATGCCGTCCCGACTTGCCTCGTGCGCGAGCATCAATTCCGTCGCATGGGCCTCGACTACCAGCTCGATTTGACGGTTGCGCAAAACGGCCCGGATAACCAAATCAACGTACGTCTACTCGATCTTTGCGGTAATGCGCACGCGATCTGGAGCAAATCTCTCGATCCGACCGACTGCGGCGCGCATCGGATCCACGAGTTTGTGGCAACGCATGTCGTCGGCTGCGTCGGTCCGGTCATTCCGTTGATCGAAGCCGACTTGAAGCGTCCCAACCGTCACGTAACGACCGGATTCCTGCGGCGCGCCCTGCCGCTCATGTTCAGCATGGAGAGCGAGCGGTTCCGCCAAGCCGGCCAGTTGATAGATCTCGCGCTTGAAATCGACCCCGACGACGCGGAGATCGCCGCGTTGGCGGCGCGCTGGCAGCATTTCAGCATACCCTTCGGCTACGCGCCGCATTCGCGGCCGCAATTTGTCAAGGTACGAGGTCTTGCGCAGCGGGCGTTGCGGTCGAATCCTGAAAATGTCGAGGCGCTGGCAATTTATGCGCACTATTGCGCGTTTCTCGAAAAGAACTTCGATACGGCTCTCCGTCATTTCGACCGCTCTTTGCACCTCAATCCGAGCCAGGCGTTCATCTGGGGATTGAGCGGTCCGACTTTTTGCTACATCGGGGAACCAAAGACAGCCTTGCACCGCCTGGATCGCTACCGCGATCTGGCGCCGTTCGACCCCTCGGCGTCCTGCTTCCAATTCCTCTACACGCTCGCGTATTTGTTCAACGAGGATTACGAGCGCGCCGCCATGGTCGGCGCGCGCGCGGTCGCGGCGTTTCCCGATTTCGTGAACGGTTACAAGCCGCTCGTCGCGGCTCTCGGCCATCTCGGCCGGCGCGAGGAGGTCAAACCCTACGTCGAACGGCTGTTGCGGCTCGAGCCGGACTTCACGGTGGAGACCTTCGCCGAGGTCTACCCGATCAAAAACGCGGCCGACCGCAGGCGCTACATGGAAGGGTTGCGCCTGGCGGGCGTGCCCGCGGCATAGATTCGTTACGCTCGTTGGCCGGCCCGCTCGCTGCTATTGTGGCCGCCCAACGCCGCCTCTCAAGGGATTGCCGCCGTGCACTTCACCGCCAGCGACGGGCTGCGGCTCGCCTATTGCGTCGACGACTTCACCGATCCGTGGACGCAGCCGGCGACCTTGCTGCTGCTGCATGCCGCCATGGGCCATGCGCGCCGCTTCTACGCCTGGGTGCCGCGCTTGGCGCGCCACTATCGCGTCGTGCGCCCGGACCTGCGCGGGCACGGCGGTTCGCAGCTCCCCGCGCCGGAGCCGCCGCTCTCGATGGCGCGGCTCGTCGCGGACGCCAGCGAACTGCTCGATCATCTCGGCTGCCCGCACGCCCACATCGTCGGCAACTCGGCCGGCGGTTACGTCGCGCAGAACCTCGCGATGACCGCGCCGCAACGGGTGCAAAGCCTGATGCTGTTCGGCTCGACCCCGGGGCTCAAGCACAGCCAGGCGGCGAGCTGGCTGCCGCGCGTCGCCAAGGAGGGCCTGCGCAAATTCCTCGCCGACACGATCGCCGACCGCTTCCCGGTCGAGCGCACCGACCCGCGCCACATCGAATGGTTCCTCGACGAGGCGGCCAAGAACGATGCGGCCTACATCGCCCGCTTCGTCGGACTGATGACGACGCTCGACTGGAGCGACCGGCTCGCCGAGATCAAATGCCCGACCCTGATCGTCTATCCGGGCGCCGAGACCGTCGGCTCAGCGCGCGCCTACGACGCCATGGCCGCGCGCATCGCCGACGTCGAGGTGATTTCCTATCAGGGCATGCCGCACAACATTTGCGACAGCCTGCCCGATCGCTGCGTCGACGACGTGCTCGCGTTCCTGCGGCGGCGCTTCGGCGCATGATCCCGAAAAGTGGGCACCGGTTTTCGGAAAAGATCATGCGCCAACAAAAAGGCGCGAGCTACAACAGGCTGAGTGCGAAGCGTACCGCCACCGCGAGCAGAAAGGCGCCGAGCGCGATCTCGAGCCGTCGCCGCGAGAGCGCATGCGCCAGCCGTGCGCCGTAGACCGCGACGAAGCTCGATACCGGCGCCATCAGCACGACACCGATGATCGAGACGAATCCGATCGAGAGCGGCGGCAGCTCGGCCCGATAGCGCAGGCCGGCGAGCGCGTAGCCGATGGTGCCGGCAAGCGAGATCGGCACGCCCAGTCCCGCGGAGATCGCCACCGAATTGTGGATCGGCCGGCCGTAGAGCATCAGGATGGTGTTGGAGACCGAGCCGCCGCTGATCCCGAGCAGCGACGAGGCGAGCCCGACCAGGAAGCCGTAGAACGTCATGGCGGTCCGGCCGGGCAATTCATCGGCGAGGCGCCAGCTCTCGCGGCCGAACAAGAGCTTGACGGCGATCAGGCTGATGATGACCACGAAGGCGATCTTGAAGAGAGTGGCAGGCGCGAAGGCGGCGAGCAGCGCGCCGAGCGCGACGCCGGCGATGGCCGGCACCGCCCACAGCCGCACCACCTCGCGGATGCCCTCGCCGCGTTCGCGGTGCGCGCGGTAGGAGCGGATGGTGGTCGGCACGATGATGGCGAGCGAGGTGCCGATGCACAGCTGCATGCGCACCTCTTCCGGCACGCCGAGAACGCGGAACATCTCGTAGAGCGCCGGCACGATCACGGCCCCGCCTCCGATGCCGAACAGCCCGGCGAGAATGCCGGTCACGATGCCGGCGAGGATGACGGCGGCGGCGAGCCACGCCACCTCGCTCAGGGGAACGCCGAGCACCATGGCTGTTCGCGCCCCTCAGGCGGCGGCGACGGTGAACGCGGGGAAGTCCGCCGGCAGGAACGCGAGCGCGTCCGCGATCACCTCGCCGCCGGCGCCGGGCTTGGTGGCGTAAGTTGCGAGATGACGCCGGAACGCGCGCGCCCCCGGCATGCCGTTGAAGAGGCCGAGCACGTGGCGGGTGACGGCGTGCAGGCGGATGCCGCGGGCAAGCTCGCGCTCGACGTAAGGCATGAGCAATTCGAGCGCGGCGCGCGGTGAAGGCGCCGGCGCCGGCGCGCCGAACAGCAACGGGTCGACCGCGAGAAGCCGCCACGGCTCGCGATAGGCGGCGCGGCCGAGCATGGCGCCGTCGACGCGGCGCAAATGGGCAGCCGCGGCTGCGAGCGTGGCGATGCCGCCGTTGACGACCACGGTCAGGCGCGGACGGGCGGCCTTGAGGCGGTAGACCCGCGCGTAGTCGAGCGGCGGAACCTCGCGGTTCTCCTTGGGCGAGAGCCCATCGAGCCAGGCCTTGCGGGCGTGCACGATCAATGCATCGACCCCGGCGGCCTCAACCGCCTCCGCCATGGCGTCGAGCGCCGCCTCCGGGTCCTGCTCGTCGACCCCGAGCCGGCATTTGACCGTGACCGGGACGGCGACCGCGGCCTTCATGGCGGCAACGCAATCGCCGACCAGCGCGGGCTCCTCCATCAGGCAGGCGCCGAAGCGGCCGTCGCGCACCCGCTCGGACGGGCAGCCGACGTTGAGGTTGATCTCGTCGTAGCCGAGGTCGGCGCCGATGCGCGCGGCCTCGGTTAGCGCGCGCGGGTCCGCGCCGCCGAGCTGGAGAGCGAGCGGGTGCTCGGCCGGGTCGAAGGCGAGGAGCCGCGTCCGGTCGCCGTGGATCACCGCGCCGGTGCCGAGCATCTCGGTGTAGAGCCGCGCGCGGCGCGTCAGCTGCCGGTGGAACAACCGGCAGTGCCGGTCGGTCCACTCCATCATCGGCGCCACGCAGAAGCGATGGGTACGAGCCATAAGCCGCTTATAGCCTCAGCTCGCGATGCAACGCCATAGATACATCTGCGCTGGCGCGCCCGAAACAAACTCAACGTCATCCTCAGGGTGACGCCGCCGTTTGTGGCGTTACGCCGAGGAACGCGCCCCGGCCATTCACCGCACTGCAGCACATCCTACCGGCCGGCGCATCAGCCCCCTGGCGCTTCGTTGGCAAATTTGTTATATAATAGGACAATAATATCGTAGTCCCATTTTCCGGGGCGCGCGGCGGAGGCCACCATGGCCCGCATCCTCGAATACACCCTCAACGGCCGACCGCGCGTCGACGCGGTACCAGACAACCTGCTGCTGCTCGACTATTTGCGCGAGATAGTCGGGCTCACCGGCACCAAGACCGGCTGCGACGGCGGGGAGTGCGGCGCCTGCACGGTGCTGCTCGACGACGAGCCGCGCCTCTCCTGCCTCACGCTCGCCGCGAGCGTCGCCGGCCGGCGCCTCGATACCGTCGAGGGGCTCGGCCGGGACGGGCGCCTGTCCGCGGTACAGCGTGGGTTCCACGAGAAGCTCGGGGCGCAATGCGGCTATTGCACGCCTGGCTTCGTCATGGCGTCGGCCGGGCTGCTGCGGCGCAACCCGCGCCCGAGCGAGGAGGAAATCAAGGAGGCGCTCGGCAGCAACATCTGCCGCTGCACCGGCTACGTGAAAATCATCGAGGCGGTGAAATACGCGGCCGAACTCGCCGCGCAGGGAGTGGCGCCGTGAACGACATCGCGCCCGTGCATGCGATCGGCGGCTATGTCCCCATGGTGGACGGGCCGGAGAAGGTCTCCGGGCGCGCGAAATACACTGCCGACGTGATCCGCCCCGGCGTGCTCGCCGGGCGCATCTACCGCAGCCCCTATGCGCATGCGGAGATTCTCGAGGTCGACGTCGCGGCGGCGGCGCAGCTCCCGGGCGTCAAGGCGATCGTCACCGGCGCCGATTGCGACAAGACCTTCGGCGTGCTGCCGATCGCCCGCAGCGAGCATCCGCTCGCGCGCGAGCGCGTGCGCTACAAGGGCGAACCGGTGGCGGCGGTCGCGGCGATCGACGAGGCGACCGCGCGCAGGGCGGCCGAACTCATCCGCATGAAGGTGCGCGAACTGCCCGCCTATTACACGGCGGCTACCGCGCTCGCGCCCGATGCCGTCGCGCTCCACGCGCGTCGCCCCGGCAACGTCGAGCGCGACGTTTTGTTCGAGCTGGGCAATGTGGCGGACGGCTTCGCCGCCGCCGACCTGGTGCGCGAGGCGACCTACAACTGCGCCGAGGTGTGCCAGAACCAGATGGAGATGCACGCCGCGCTCGCAGAATACGACGCCGAGCGCGAGCGCATCACCGTGCATGCCTCGACCCAGGTGCCCTATTACGTGCACCTGATGCTGGCGCAGATCCTCGACATCGACATGTCGCGCATCCGGGTGATCAAGCCGCACGTGGGCGGCGGCTTCGGCTGCCGCACCGAGGCGCTCAACGTCGAGCTGATCACCGCGCTGCTCGCGCGCAAGGCCGGCGGCAGCGTGCGCACCGTGATCACCCGCGAGGAAACCTTCATCACCCATCGCGGCCGGCCGGAGACCGACATCAGGCTCAAGATCGGCATGCGGGCGGACGGCCGCATAACCGCGGTCGAATGCGAGTGCGACCAGCGCGGCGGCGCGCACAGCGGCTACGGCATCGTCACCATCCTCTATTCCGGCTCGATGCTCTACGCGATCTACGATCTGCACAACGTCAAATACATGGGCCGCCGCGTGCTCACCAACACGCCGCCGTGCGGGGCCTTCCGCGGCCACGGCACGGTCGACGTGCGCTTCGCCTTCGAAAGCCTGCTCGATCAAATGGCGGGCGAACTCGGCCTTGATCCGTTCGCGGTCCGGCGCGCGAACCTGCTCGCCGCGCCGACGTTCACCGACAATGACCTGATGGTGAACAGCTACGGCCTGCCGCAATGCCTCGACCGGGTCGAAGAGGCGAGCGGCTGGCGCGGGCGCAAGGGCAAGCTTGCGCGCGGCAAGGGTTTGGGAATGGCATGCTCGCATTACATCAGCGGCGCCTCGAAGCCGGTCAACTGGACCGGCGAGCCGCACGCGACGGTCAAGCTCAAGCTCGATTTCGACGGCTCGATCGTGCTGCTCACCGGCGCGGCGGAAATCGGCCAGGGCTCCTCGACCGTGCTGGTGCAGACGGTCGCCGAGGTGCTCGGCCTCGATATGTCCCGCATCCGCGTCGTCAGCGGCGACAGCGACGTGGTGCCGAAGGACAACGGCTCCTATTCGTCGCGCGTCACTTTCATGGTCGGCAACGCGGCGATCGAGGCGGCGCAGAACCTCAAAGCGCTGCTGATCGCGGCGGCCGCGCGCAAGCTCGACGCCGAGCCGGGCGACATCGAGTGCCTGGGCGAGGTCTATCGCGCCGGCGCGCAGGACAAGGGGCTGTCGTTCGCGGAAGTGGTCACCGCGGCGCTGGCCGAAGCCGGCACGATCACGGTGACGGGAAATTATTCCACCATTCCGGAATCCCACGGCGGCAAGAAATATCGCGGCGCCGCGATCGGCGGCACCATGGGCTACAGCTACTCGGCGCAAGTCGTCGAGGTGAGCGTGGACGAAGAGACCGGCGTCGTGAGCGTCGACAAGGTGTGGGTCGCGCACGACTGCGGCAAGGCGCTCAACCGGCTCACGGTGGAAGGCCAGGTGCAGGGTTCGGTGTGGATGGGCATGGGCCAGGCGATGAGCGAAGAGGCCGCCTATCACGACGGGCTCCTCGTCACCGCCAACATGCTCGACTACCGGGTGCCGACCATCTTCGATTCGCCGCCGATCGAGGTCGGCATCGTCGAAAGCAACGATCCGCACGGCCCGTTCGGGGCGAAAGAGGCGGGCGAAGGCTCGCTCGCCGCCTTCCTGCCCGCGCTCACCAACGCGATCGCCGACGCCATCGGCGTCCGCTTCAACGATCTGCCGGTGACGCCGGACCGCGTGTTCGCGGCGCTGGAAAGGCGTCGCCGCGCGCGCGGCAACGCCGGCTCCATCGAGACCGGGCGAGGCGATTGATGGACGCGCTTCCCGCGTTCGAATTGCTACGGCCGCGCAGTCTCGACGAGGCGCTCGCGGCACGCGCCGCGCATCCCGAGAGCCAGCTCCTCGGCGGCGGCACCGACCTCCTGGTGAACATCCGGCGCGGCATCGTGGCGCCGCCGGTGCTCCTCGACACCACCGGCGTGCCGGAACTCGCCGCGCTCGCGGCCGACGAGCAAGGTCTCGCAATCGGAGCCGCGGTGACCTTGGTGCAGGTCGCCGGCCATCCCGGGGTGATCGCCCATTATCCCGTGTTGGCGCAGGCGGCGCACGGCGTCGCCGGGCCGACCCAGCGCAACATGGGCACGGTCGGCGGCAATCTCTGCCTCGACACGCGCTGCATCTTCTACAATCAAAGCACTTGGTGGCGTTCCGCCAACAACCATTGCCTCAAGACCACGGGCGATGTTTGTCACGTCGCGCCGAAAAGCCACGGCGTCTGTTTCGCCACCTTCAGCGGCGACCTCGCGCCCGCCATGCTGGTGCTCGGCGCCGAAATCGAGCTGGCCGGCCCGGGCGGGCGCCGCAGGCTGCCGCTGCGCGATTTTTACATCGGCCATGCCCGCCACGACAGCGCCGGTGGCGACGGCAAGAATTATCTCGCGCTCGCGCCGGGCGAAATCGTGGTCGCCGTGTGCGCGCGCAACACGGCGGGGCTGCGCTCGGGCTACGACAAGATCCGCATCCGCCGCTCGATCGAATATCCGGTGGCCGGCGTCGCCGCCGCGCTCGCCCGCGACGGCGCGACGTTGACGGATTTGCGGGTCGCCTGCACAGGAACGAACCCGCGGCCGGTGCTGCTCGAGGGTACGGACGCGCTGTGTGGCGGACCGCTCGACGAGCGCGTGCTGCGCGGCCTCGATGCGCTGGTGCGCGACCAGATCATGGCGATGAAAACGACGTTCACGCCCGGCCATTACCGGCGGCGCGTCGCCGGCGTACTGGCGCGGCGGCTGGTGATGAAGCTGTGGGAGCAGGTGTAGGGCGCATTAGCGGCGCGGCCGCGTAATGCGCCGCGCCTCCTGAATCGGCGCAATACGGCCTGCGGCCTATTGCGCCCTACGACGACTCCTGCTCCCGCAGCATGTACCGCTGGATCTTGCCGGTCGGCGTGCGCGGCAAGTCGGTGCGCACCTCGATCCAGCGCGGATGTTTCCACGCCCCGGCGCGCGCCTTCACGTGGACGCGCAGCGCGTCGAACAAAGGCTCGTCGGCCGCGTAGCCGTCGCGCAGCACGACGAAGGCCTTCGGCTTGATCAGTCCGTCGGCGTCTTCCTTGCCGATCACGGCGGCTTCGCGCACCGCTTCGTGCGAGACCAGCGCCGCCTCGACGTCGAAAGGCGAGACCCACATGCCGCTGACCTTGAACATGTCGTCGGCGCGGCCGCAGTAGTGATAATAGCCGTCGGTATCGCGCCGGAAGCGGTCGCCGGTGCGCGTCCATGCGCCCTGAAAAGTGTTGCGGCTCTTCGCCCGCTGGTTCCAGTAGCCCTCGCCGGCGGACGGCCCGCGCACCAGGAGTTCGCCGACCTCGCCGTCGCCCAATTCGACGCCGTGTTCGTCGACGATCTTCACGTCGTAGCCGGGCACCGGCTTGCCGGTCGCGCCATAGCGCACGTCGCCGGGCCGGTTGCTCACAAAGGCCTGCAGCATTTCGGTCGAGCCGAGGCTGTCGAGAATGTCGACGCCGACCGCCGTGCGCCAGCGCTCGCCGATATGCGCCGGCAAGGCTTCGCCGGCCGACACGCACAGGCGCAGCCGGTCGGAGCCGGCGCCGGCGCACAACTGCGGGTGCGCCAGCAGGGCGGCGTAGAGCGACGGCACGGCGAAGAAGATCGTGGGCCGATGCTCGCGCATGACGGCGAAGACCCGCTCGGGCGTCGGCCGGTCGGGCAGCAGCACGGCCTGCGCGCCGACCGACAACGGAAAGGCCACGGCGTTGCCGAGGCCGTAGGCGAAGAACAGCTTGGCGGCGGAAAAGACCACGTCGTCGGGACCGATGCCGAGCACGCCCTGCCCGAACAGCCGTGCCGCCGCCATCGGGCTCGAGTGGACGTGCTTGACCGCCTTGGCCTCGCCGGTCGAGCCCGACGTGTAGAGCCAAAAGGCGACTTCGTCCGCAACGGTCGACGCGGCAGGCGGCTTTGCCTCTTGCCGGCCGAGAAGCTCGTCCAGGAGTTCGACCCTGCGAAGCGCGAAGGCGGCTTTGTCGTCGGTCTCCCCGCCCGCGAGGATGAGCGCGCGCAGGCGAGGCGCGCGCTCGATCGTCGGCCGCAAGGCACGGGCGAGCGGCGCCGCGGCCACGAGCGCCTGCGCCCGGCTGTCGGCGAGCATATGGGCGTATTGCCCGGCGTTGAGGAAGGTGTTGAACGGCACCGCGACCATGCCGGCGCGCACCGCGCCCCAGAACGCGACAGGGAAATCCAGGCCGTCGTGCATCAGGAGCGCGACGCGGCTTTCCGGCCGCAGGCCGAGGGCGGCAAACGCCGCCGCCATGCGCCAGGTGCGCGCGCGCAGTTCGCCATAGGTGAGCGAGCGCGCGCCGTCGCAATAAGCAACCCGTTCGCCAAAACCGCGCGCAACCGCGGCATCGACGAGATCAACGGCGGCGTTGTAGCCGCCGGCGTCGGCGCGATCCGGCAACGTCATCTCCCTGCCCGAACGCGGATCCACTTTATGCGTGCTCGCGCCCGCGCCGGAGGGACAAATTCGGGTAATGGCGGCCCGTTTCCGCGCCCGGCGGCGCGCCATGGCGCCCGACCCAAGATGCATTATATTGCAGGTGCGACTCCTCTCCCCCCACAGCCTGACAGGACCCATGCCCCAGATCACGTATATCGAGCACGACGGCACCACCCACACGGTCGAGGCCGAAGTGGGCTCGACGGTGATGGAGACCGCCATCCGCAACGGCGTCACCGGGATCGTCGCTGAATGCGGGGGCGCCTGCGCCTGCGCGACCTGCCACGTGTATGTGGACGAGGCCTGGTTCGACCGCCTCCCCGAGCGCTCGCCGGAAGAGGTGGACATGCTCGACTTCGCTTTCGACGCCAAGCCGACCTCGCGCCTGTCCTGCCAGATCAAGGTCGAACAGGCCCTCGACGGCCTCGTGGTGCGCACTCCGGCCTATCAGGGGCGGTAATCAAAAACGTCAACGCGCGTGGCTCCTGGATTGCTTCGTCGCTTCGCTCCTCGCAATGACGTCACACTTCGCTATTGCGTCCTACGTTTGCGTTCCGCTTCGACCAGAAGCTCGACCACGTCGCGCATCTTCTTCGTGGCTTTCCATCCCAAGAGCCGCTCGGCCTTGCCCGGATCGCCGCTCGAATAGGCGATGTCGGCCGGGCGCAGGAAGGCGTCGTTCCTGACCACGTGGTCGCGCCAATCGAGCTCGAAGCAGGCGAAAGTCGCGGCCACGAACGCTTCGAGGGGGTTCGTCTCGCCGGTCGCTATCACGAAATCCTGCGGGGAGCCGAACTCGATGATCCGCACCATGGCGTCGGCATATTCCGGAGCCCAGCCCCAATCGCGCGCCAACGCGAGGCTGCCGAGCTCGAGCGTGCGCGCGCGCCCGCTCGCCACGTCCATGGCGCCGCGCACGATCTTCTGCGTCACGTAGCGGGTCGGGCGAAACGGGGACTCGTGGTTGAACAGGAGGCCGGAACAGGCGAACAGGCCGTACGCCTCGCGGTAATTGGCAACGGCCCAGAACGCGGCGGCCTTGCCGACCGCATAGGGGCTGCGCGGGCGAAATGGCGTCGCCTCGTTGGCCGGAGTCTGCGGGCTGGTGTTGCCGAAACATTCGCTCGAACAGGCGTTGTAGAACCGCGCGTCGAGCCCGAGGAAACGCATCGCCTCCATGACGTTGATCGTGCCGTGCATGATGCTGTCGATGGTCTCGACCGGCTGCTCGAACGACAATCCGACGGAGGATTGCGCCGCCAGATTGAAGACGTAGCCGGGCTGCACCGCCTTGAGCACTTCGAGCACGCTCCTGAAGTCACTCACCACGGCGGAATGAAGCGTCATCGAATCGTAGATGCCGAGCGAATGCAGGTTGGCGAAGCTGGAAATTTCCTTGTCGCGCGACGTCCCGTGCACCTCAACGCCGCGCTGGATCAGCAGCTGCGCCAGATAGGCTCCGTCCTGCCCGGACGCTCCCAGGATCAACGCGGTGTTGGCGCGCGGCTTCATCGAGGATTCCTTCGGCGCCGCCGAGACGATCATCGCCGGCGCCCGGTCAGGAAACCCGCGGCTGCGCCGCAGTCAATAGCTGGAGCTTCAAAATCGATGGAAGCGATCTCAAAGTGTTAAAGCAAGTCCAGACAGGAACCGACGCGCCCCGCACGATCGTCCGAAATGCCGCCGCTTGACAAAGGTGGAGCCGTAATGAATCTACCAATAGCGGTGCGACCGCTGTTCTGCTACCCGCCTCGTTGCCGTCAACGACCTGCGAGATCTCAATGTGAGTAGGTCTCGGCCCGTCGCCTCCTACGTTTTCCTCGGACTTCTAACTATTCTGATATCTGGCTTTGCGAGCTGGTCGATTCTGTTTTTTTGGGAGCGATATCATCAGTCATATGACAGCGGTTGGATTGCCGTCGATAACCAAGCGAATCGCGACCTGCGTATTCCCCACGGCTTAGGCCGAGTTCCAACGCAGATCACGGTCTGGTTTTCGCCGACATCGACCGCGGATGTGGTCTATCCCGTCACTTGGCCCTGGGCGGCCAATTTGTCGGGAAATCCCGTACAAATCGCAGTCGACCGAGATGCGGTAACGTTGAAAATCTATGGCGGGGCTCCATTGCACGGCGTATGGAACTCATCGACCGGCGTATGGACCCCTTACGCATCGGGATTCTTCCGGATAATCGTGCGATAGCGCGTGTCGTCTTCGTCGCGATGCGGGGCGCAGCCTATCGCGCCCACGTCCGCGATTGCGCGGGCGCCCCTTTTGCGGGTAGGAAGCGCGTCGTTCAAGGTCCCGCGCGATGAAGCTGAGCATTCGCCCGCTGGCGCTTCCCGAAATCAAGCTCATCAGCGCGCCGCGCTTCTGCGATCAGCGCGGCTATTTCGCCGAGACCTACGTGCGGCGCGACTTCGCCGCGGCCGGCATCCCGCACGAGTTCGTGCAGGATAACGAGTCCCTTTCGAGCGCGCCGGGTACCGTGCGCGGCATGCATTTCCAGATTCCGCCGTTCGCCCAGGCCAAGCTCGTCCGCGTGCTCACCGGCCGCATTTTCGACGCCTGCGTCGACCTGCGCCGCTCCTCGCCGCGCTACGGCCGCCACGCGACCCTCGAACTGGCCGCCGA
>Ga0187784_10002535_pt1 | contig 14626 bp, 9 predicted proteins | sample 1015_SJ02_MP15_2_FD_132964 | JGI IMG/M metagenome (GOLD analysis project Ga0187784, IMG submission 132964) | Tropical peat soil microbial communities from peatlands in Department of Meta, Colombia - 1015_SJ02_MP15_20_MG | ecosystem: Environmental > Terrestrial > Soil > Wetlands > Peat | place...
CTCCTTCTCGCTCTAGGTATCTTCGCCTGGGGGGCGGTGGTCTACGTGCACTACCGCACAGACCCGAAGGACACCCTGGATATCTACGTCGTCGGCAAACAGTGGATGTGGAGGCTGGAGCAGCCGAACGGCAAGCGCGAGATCAACGAATTGCACATCCCGGTGAATCGCGACATCAAGCTGATTATGGGCAGCGAAGACGTCATTCACGACTTCTACGTGCCTGCGTTTCGCGTGAAGATGGACGTGGTGCCGGGGCGCTACAACACCATGTGGTTCCGGCCCACGAAAATCGGCAAGTACCACTTCTTCTGCTCCCAGTATTGCGGAACCAATCACGCCATGATGGGCGGCTGGGTTACGGTAATGGACCCTGCCGAGTATTCCGCGTGGCTTTCCGACGAATCGGGTGAGGTCAATCCCGTTTCTGCGGGGGAGAAGCTTTTCAGCCAGCTGGCCTGCAACACTTGCCACTTGCCGAACGGCACAGGACGCGCACCGTCCCTCAACGGCGTCTACGGGGCCAAGGTTCTTCTCGCGGATGGCACCATCGTGATCGCCGACGATGCGTACATCCGTGAATCGATTCTGCAACCCAAAGCAAAAATCGTGGCCGGGTATCAGCCAGTGATGCCCACCTTCCAGGGCTTGGTGTCCGAGGAGCAGATTCTGAATCTGACCGCGTACATCAAGTCCCTGCAGTCGCAGCCAGTGCCCGCTAAAGGTGCAGGCATTGCGCCGCCAAGCGCAACGGGGAAGAAATAAGTTATGAGTACGACGCCTGGCGGTCCGGCGCCCCACTTTCCGGAAAAGCATTATCTGAACGCCACCTATGGCATCCGTTCGTGGCTGCTCACCACCGACCACAAGCGCATCGCGCTGCTCTATCTTCTGTCGGTCACGTTCTTCTTCTTCATCGGCGGGTTCTTCGCCATGATGATCCGCCTGCACCTGCTCACGCCCAGCGGCTACCTGCTCTCCGCCGACACCTACAACCGCATGTTCACCATGCATGGCGTCGCGATGATCTTTTTCTTCCTGATTCCCTCGATCCCTGCGGTCCTCGGGAACTTCCTGATCCCCCTGATGATCGGCGCAAAGGATCTGGCGTTTCCCAAAATCAACCTGTTGAGCTGGTATGTCTACGTTGTGGGTGGCGCATTCACTCTTTACGCCATGGTGACCGGGGGACTTGATACCGGATGGACGTTCTACACGCCGTTGAGCACGGTCTACTCGAACTCCAATGTAGCTCCCGCGGTCGTCGGTGTGTTTATTACCGGTTTTTCTTCGATCCTTACCGGATTGAATTTCTTGGTCACCGTGCACACCATGCGCGCGCCGGGCATGACGTGGTTTCGCCTGCCGCTGTTCGTGTGGGCCCACTATGCCACCTCTGTGGTGATGATCCTCGGTACGCCCGTCGTCGCGATTACTTTGGGCCTGGCCGCCATGGAAAGGGTCTTCGGTCTCGGGTTCTTCAATCCAGCGATGGGCGGCGACCCGATTCTCTTCCAGCATCTGTTCTGGTTTTATTCGCATCCCGCCGTATACATCATGATTCTCCCGGCCATGGGCGTGATCAGCGAGTTGATTCCGACCTTCGCCCGGAAAAAACTCTTCGGCTATCACTTTGTGGCTGCCGCCAGCCTGGCCATCGCGGTGATTGGATTCCTGGTGTGGACGCACCACATGTTCGTCACCGGGCAATCCACCTACGCGGCACTGGCGTTTTCGCTGTTGACCTTTCTGGTAGCCATCCCTTCTGCCGTAAAGACCTTTAATTGGACCGCCACGTTGTTCGGGGGATCGATCTCCTTTGACACCCCCATGCTTTACGCTTTTGGGTTTCTAGGTTTGTTCGTCATCGGTGGCCTTACCGGCCTATTCCTCGGATGCCTGGGCGTTGACATCCATGTGCACGACACCTATTTCGTGGTCGCCCATTTCCACTACATCATGGTGGGCGGTGCCGTGACCGGCTATCTCGGCGGACTGCACTTCTGGTGGCCCAAAATTACCGGTCGAATGTATCCCGAGTGGATTGCTCGGCTCGCCGCAGTGGTTCTCTTTGTCGGGTTCAATCTGACGTTCTTCCCGCAATTCATATTGGGCTATCTCGGCATGCCGCGCCGCTACCACGTGTACCCGCCGGAGTTCCAGGTGTACAACGTGATGTCTACTGCCGGTGCATCCATTCTGGCCGTTGGCTACCTGCTGCCGATGATCTACCTTACTTGGGCGGTGTTCTACGGCAAGGTCGCCGGTGATAACCCGTGGCCCGCGACGGGACTCGAGTGGAAGATTCCTTCCCCCCCGCCGACGGAGAATTTTGAAGTTACCCCTGTGGTTACCTGGGAACCCTACGATTTCCATAACCGGCCCGACTTGGGACTCGAAGTACCCGGACATCCTGAAGTCGCGCCAGCTCATGGAGACGACTGAAGTATTGCCGGGTTTCGGCTTGGCCGCGGGCGCTTTGTTGCCGCCCGAACTTGACGGATAGAGGAGCGCGTAGTGCATCGCACCGGAGCGCTATACGGACAATTTAAGACCCTGGAGCAGCAAAAAGATACCGCTACTCTCGGCATGTGGATCTTCCTCGTCACCGAAGTCATGTTCTTCGGCGGAATCATGCTGGCGTACGCCATCAATCGTCACACCTACTACCATGCGTTCGCCATGGGCAGCAACACCCTCAGCCTCAAGCTGGGCGCCATTAACACCGTCGTGCTTCTCGCCAGCAGCTTCACCATGGCCATGGGCGTTTGGTCGGCGCAGACCGGAAAGCACAAGCTCCTGCCTATGTTCCTCAGCCTGACCATCCTGCTCGGATTCATCTTTTTCGGCGTGAAGTACGTCGAGTACGCGCAAAAATTCCACCACCATCTGGTTCCCGGCGCGAGCTTTGACATCAGCTACTGCGTGAATAATCCCAGCAAGTGCGACGACATCAACCCCGAAGAGATCGAAGTCGAGCGTGGCTTAATCGCCCGGGCGCGAGAAGCAGAGCCCAACCTGAACTCTCACGCGCAACTCTACTTCTCCACGTATTTCGGCATGACCGGGTTGCATGCGCTTCACATGGTGATCGGCGTGGGGCTGTTGTTCTGGTTGCTAGTTGGCTCGCTGAAAGGTCGGTTTACGCCGGAATGGAATACGCCGGTGGATATTGTGGGTTTGTATTGGCACTTCGTAGATATCGTCTGGATTTATCTTTTCCCGTTGTTATACCTGATCGATCGTCACAAATAGGAGCGAACGCGCGTGGCTGAACACGAATACACAGAACACGTCGTACCGCCAGGGACGTACTTGGCGATCATCTCGACGCTCCTGGTGTTGACCGCAGCGACAGTCTGGGCCGCGCTGATTGACCTCGGGCGGTTCAATATTGTCGTGGCGCTAGTCATCGCCACGACCAAAGCCACCTTCGTGGTGCTCTTCTTCATGCATGCGAAGTACAGCCATCGGCGGACACAACTCGTGATCATGGCGGGCATTTTCTGGTTGGCCCTATTGCTGCTCATGACCCTGAGCGATTACATCTCGCGCATCGATTATCGCGGCGTCCGCTTTCCGATGACCGAGAAAGTGCAAGTCAGTCCGCTACTGCACAGCTAAACGCAATTCCCCCACAACATCGGCTTCAGCTGCCAGATTATTTGCCCACATTCAGACATGTAGGTGTGATGCTTCGGAGGGTTCTAAGAAATGAGGGGAAGAACGAACCGGCCCAGCCCTCAATCCCCTAAAGGGATCCTCGGCTCGCCTCCCCCACTAGCTCAGGGGCTGCAAGCGGTTGGCCATTCGTAAGTGCCTCGTTTTCATTTGGTTAAAGTCATAGACGTGGAAAAATGTGCAAGCCCGGGGGAAAAATTTACGTTGGGGTGAGAAGCGCTCTCCGCTCGTGTCGTGTGCGTCTTGACCATTCCTCATCTGTGTTGCTATGTTGGGAGACTATGCTGGGCTCAGTCTACTCACTGAGTGCCAGAGCTCCTGGGGAGGGGTGCTTTCGGCTATGGCGCTGAGCAAGCTGGTTGTGCGTGGAGCAAGGCAGCACAACCTGAAAAATATCAGCCTGGAGATCCCTCGCTACACTCTCACTGTTATTACCGGCCTGTCAGGCTCCGGCAAGTCCTCTCTGGCTTTTGACACCATTTACGCGGAAGGCCAGCGACGGTATGTCGAGTCTCTCTCTGCCTACGCGCGCCAATTCTTGGATCAGATGGAACGGCCTGAAGTTGACGTCATTGAAGGCCTGTCACCCTCCATCGCCATTGAACAGAAAACAACGACACGGTCCCCGCGTTCTACAGTCGGCACCATCACGGAAATCTACGATTATCTTCGCGTCGTTTACAGCTCCGTGGGAGTGCCGCACTGTCCGAAATGCGGCAAGCCGATTACACGGCAATCCAGCGAACAGATCGTCCAAGCGATCCTCCAAGGGGAACTCTGCAAACCTGACGACCGCATCATGATTCTTGCGCCCATCGTCCGTGGACGAAAAGGCGCGTATCGCAAAGAGCTCGAAAAACTTGCGCAGGACGGGTTCGTGCGCGTGCGCATCAATGGAGAGTTGCTTCCGCTCGACGAAACGCCGGTGCTGGATAAGCGCAAGAATCACACCATCGAAGTTGTCGTAGATCGTCTGCTGGTCAAACAGGGGATCGCTTCGCGCCTCGAGCAGTCCATCGCCGCTGCGCTGAAACTCGCGCAAGGTCTAGTGACCGTAGCGGTAGTGGGCGGGAAGGAGCATGTTTTTTCGGAGAAGCTGGCGTGCCCGGATTGCGGCCTGTCGGTCCCGCAACTCGAACCGCGTTCTTTCAGTTTCAACTCGCCCTATGGGGCCTGTCCGGCATGTCACGGCTTGGGTTCGAAGTACGATTTCGATCCCGCAAAGGTGGTTGTGGACTGGACTCGCCCGCTTTTCGACGGCGGCCTTGGCCCGGGTTCCGGCTCGGCAATCCTTAAACGAACTCTGGAGTTGGCGGCTTACGCCCACGGCTTCCATCTGGACACGCCGTTCGAAAAATATCCTGCGCGTGTGCAGAACCTTTTGCTTTTCGGCTATCCTCCCTCGGGCGGCAGAAAGAGCACTCCAGAACCTGGGACGAAACCTGCGAACGCAGAAAAAGGTTTCCGTTTCCAGGGGATACTCAAATTCCTCGAGCGCAATTTTGAGGAGTCCAATTCCGATTCCTATCGCGAGTGGATGACCCAATACATGTCGGCGACGCTCTGCAGTGAGTGTCTTGGCCGCCGACTGCGTCCGGAATCGCTCGCTGTGAAGCTGGCCGGCTGGTCCATTGCCGATTTCACAGCGCTTTCGCTGAGCGAAGCGCGCCCTGCGGTGGACAGAATCCTTGCGTTGCTCTCACCACGCCAGAAGGAAGTCGCGGGCAGGCCACTCGGTGAGATCGGCGAACGCCTGGATTTCCTCCTCGCCGTCGGGCTGGGTTACTTGAGCCTCGATCGATCGGCTGCAACCTTGTCCGGAGGCGAAGCGCAACGAATCCGTCTGGCCACGCAAATCGGTTCGCGCTTGCGCGGTGTGCTTTACGTTCTGGATGAACCTTCCATAGGGCTGCATGCGCGCGATAATGACCGCCTGCTGCATTCGCTTGAGCAACTCCGCAATTTGGGCAACACCGTGCTTGTTGTAGAACACGACGAGGAAACTATCCGCCGCGCGGATTATGTCCTCGACCTTGGTCCCGGTGCTGGAAATGCCGGCGGACATCTCGTCGCCACGGGAAAGCCCGAGGAGATCGCTGCCGCGCCTGGTTCTCTCACCGGCCGTTATCTTTCTGGCGCTCTGGAAATTCCGGTCCCAAGCAAGCGCCGGAGTCCGAATGGAAAGGCGATTCAGATTCTCGGAGCGCGTGCAAACAACCTGAAAGACGTGGATATCTCTCTGCCGCTTGGTTTGTTCACGGTTGTGACCGGAGTTTCCGGCTCCGGAAAATCCACTCTGGTTAACGACATTCTCTACCGCGCGCTAGCGCAAAAACTCTATCGCTCCATGGAGCCGCCCGGCGCGCACAAAATGCTTTTGGGGATTGAGCACATCGACAAAGTCATCGAGATCGACCAGGCTCCCATCGGCCGCACACCGCGCTCTAATCCAGCTACCTACACCGGCGTGTTCGCGCCCATCCGCGAACTGTTTGCCATGCTTCCGGAATCGCGGTCGCGCGGTTATCGCCCGGGACGCTTCAGCTTCAACGTTAAAGGTGGCCGCTGCGAAGCGTGTCAGGGCGAGGGTTTGCGCCGCATCGAGATGAATTTCCTTCCCGATGTGTACGTCACCTGCGAGTTGTGCCGCGGGCGCCGCTACAATGCGGAAACTCTCGCAGTTCGTTATAAAGGCTACAGCATTAATGATGTGTTGAACCTTCCCGCCAGCGACGCGCTTAAGCTGCTTGAGAATATTCCACACATTCAGCAGAAACTCACCACTATCGTGGAAGTCGGTCTTGGTTACGTCCAATTGGGACAGTCCGCGACAACTCTTTCGGGCGGCGAAGCGCAACGCATCAAACTGGCGCGCGAGCTGTCCAAGCGCCAGACCGGACGCACCATTTACATTCTCGACGAACCGACGACCGGCCTCCACTTTGACGACGTGCGCAAGTTGCTCGACGTCTTGCAGCGCCTCGTGGATCTCGGCAACACCGTCCTGATCATCGAGCACAATCTCGATGTGATCAAACAGGCGGACTGGATCATCGATCTGGGACCCGAAGGCGGGCAGGGTGGCGGGCGTGTCATCGCGCAGGGCACGCCGGAACAGGTGGCGCGCAACAAGAAGTCCTACACCGGCCAGGCGCTGGCGCGCGTTCTGCACATGGATGGCGCAGGGAGCGGGCATGTCAGCCTGGAGCGCAAGGGTGCATGAACCCGTGAAGACCGGCGGTTGGCTGCCCTTGCGCGACTCCTATGTTCCCCGTAAAGTAGGGGAACCTGCATGAGCGTTTACCCCATTCAACCTATCCTTCTTGGTGGCGTTCGGACATACCCGCTTGCCGCGCGCAAGAGCAAAGTGATGGTCCGCGAGTTTGCAAAACCGCCGCGCGCTGGTTCGATAGCGCAATACTTCGACTCTCTTCCAAAAATTCTGGCGGCGCAGGATTTGCGTGACCTGGTTGTGGACATCAGTGCTGCGCGAAATCGCAAGCGAGCGATTCTCTGGGGAATCGGTGGCCACGTCATCAAGGTGGGACTTGCGCCTGTATTGATCGACCTGATGAACCGTGGCTATGTTTCGGGCATTGCCATGAACGGCGCCGCGCTCATCCACGATTTTGAAATCGCGATGGCTGGAAACACGTCCGAGGATGTGGAAGCCAGTCTGGGCGAAGGGCAGTTCGGCATGGCCGAGGAAACCGGCTGGGGCATCAATGAAATTGCCAAGCTCGCGCATCGCATTCGCATCGGCTATGGCGAGGCGGCGGGACAGTACCTTACGAGCGGGATCGTCGAGCCCGAGCACCCGGAGTGCTGTGTGCTCATGGCGGCTTATAAGAAACGCATACCGGTGACCGTACATCTGGCGATCGGCACGGACATCCCCCACATGCATCCATCTGCAGAGGGCGCAGCGCTGGGTGCGGCTTCGCACTACGACTTCCGGCTATTCTGCGCGCTAGTTCGGAAAATGGATGCCGGCGGCGTGTATTTGAACTGGGGCTCCGCCGTGCTGCTGCCGGAAGTGTTTCTGAAAGCGGTATCGGTGGTGCGGAATCTCGGCGTGCCGTTGCGTTCCATCACTACGGCTAATCTCGACTTCATACAGCATTACCGGCCGCTGATGAACGTGGTGACTCGCCCAACCGCGGCATCGAATCAATCCCAAGGGAAAGGCTCCAGGGGATTTGCGATAACTGGCCATCATGAAATTCTGTTACCTCTGCTGGCAGCGGCGTTGATTGCGGGACGGTCGCCGGGGAAGCGTCCAAAGCGATGAACCCCTACGACGAAACTCCGCGGATCCCGCCCGAATCGGAGCCGGTGCCCGAAAACGAATCGCCAACCAAGGATCCTAGCGGCGTTCCGCCGGAATCGCCGATGTTCTCTGAGGTTCCTGGGCCCGAGTTCATGCCGGTGCCGGTACCGCCAGCGAAGACTTATCCGTTGGATCTGCAGATCACTTGGTCCTGGCCACACCTGGCGGTGTTTCTTGTGTTTGGAGTGATCAGCCTCGTGATGGTGCAGGCGGTGCTAGCAGCTTTCCTGGCGCCTCACGGTTTAAGCCAACGAAAACTGCAGAGTTATCTGTTGTCCAATCCAAAATTCAGCATTGGCAGCATGTTGATCTGGTACGCGTTCCTGTTTTTCTTTCTGTACGTGACGTTGTCGCTTCTGCGAGGCCACTCGTTTTGGGAGTGCTTGGGCTGGCGGAAGATCCAGCCGAAAGCCGGGGAGCTGCCGCGAAACCCGCTGGTGTATTTTGGCGCGGGCTGCGGATTGTCTTTGTTTGTAGCCATTGTGTCCTCGCGGATGAAAACTCCCGAAAACATTCCGATCGAGGAACTCTTCCGCTATCGGCACACGGCCTTGCTGTTCATGGCTATGGCGGTGCTGGTGGCGCCGCTGGTGGAAGAGACGCTGTTTCGCGGGTATTTGTATCCGCTGTTTGCACGGTCGTTCGGTATAGCGCCTGGAATCGTGCTGACAGGGGTTCTGTTCGGGCTGATGCACGGCACGCAGCTTGGTTGGACCTGGGAACTGGTCGGCGTCCTGGTTTTTGTGGGCATCGTGTTCACGATCGTGAGGGCGCGAACCGGGAGCGTTTTCGCCAGCTATCTGATGCATTTGGGATACAACTCGCTGATTTCGGCCTTTGCCATTCTGGGGACGCACGGATTTACGAAGCTGCCGCCCGGCCACTGAGCAGCAGCACGCCAAGCGGACGGCCTCTCTGCCTGCGTCGGGGCAAGCCCTTCGCAGCTCAGGGCAAGCAGAAGGCGGCCGCTACAAAAAAGAGAGCAAGGAAAAGAGAGATGTACGTTGCGAAGCCAATTGAATGGACCGACCAGGGCGTGGTCATGCTGGACCAGCGGCGACTGCCAGGCGAAGAAATCGTTCACACTTACACGGACTATCAGGGCGTGGCCAAAGCCATTCGGGAAATGGTGATTCGCGGCGCGCCGGCAATTGGCGTCGCTGCGGCCATGGGAGTCGCGATAGGCGTGCAGAAGTCTCACGCCAAATCGGCCGGCGAGCTGAAGGCGGAGTTCGAGGAGATCTGTGGAACTCTCGCAAAAACGCGGCCTACGGCTGTGGATCTGTTCTGGGTGCTGCAGCGCATGAAGCGGCGCTTCGAGGAACTCGTGCAATCCGGAGCTGACTTGAACACGATTCGCCTCGAACTGGTAGCGGAAGCCAAAGAAGTGCACAAGGAAAAGCTGGCTACGGACGAAGCGATCGGGCGTTTCGGCGCTGCGTACATGCCCATGGAGGGCCAGGTGATGACGCAGTGCAACGCCGGCGCGCTAGCCACGGCGGGCATCGGCACAGCGCTGGGCGTGATTCGTGTGGCGTTCGAGCAGGGGCATAAGTTGCATGTGCTCGTGCCGGAGACGCGCCCGTATCTGCAAGGCGCGCGCCTGACGGCGTGGGAGCTGCAGCGGGGCGGCATTCCGTTGACGCTCATCACCGACAACATGGTCGGCCACTTTCTCAAGACTGGCAAAGTGGGCGCAATTGTAACAGGTGCGGACCGCATCGCGGCGAATGGAGACACGGCAAATAAGATTGGGACGTACCAGATGGCAGTGCTGGCGAAGGAGAACGGCGTACCGTTCTATGTTGCGGCGCCGATCTCCACGTTCGACCTGTCTATTCCCGACGGGGACCACATCCCCATCGAGGAGCGCGCCGCAGAAGAGGTCACGCACATTCGAGGCGTGCGCATCGCGCCAGACGTGCGCGCGGCGCATCCGGCGTTTGACGTGACCCCGCATCGCTACATCCACGCAATTTTCACGGAGCGCGGCATCGGCAAGTCGCCGTACACCGAGTCGTTGAAGGAACTCGCGGCATTGGCGACCTGGCCTCGATGAAGGGAAGCGCCTAATGAATGACATTGTCGGGACAGATCGGGAAATCCGCGCCCATCTCGCTTCATGTACTCGGCAAGCGAATGCGTGTGCATGGAGACCTCGGGGTGGCCGTACGGCCCAAAGGACTGTGCACCTTCCATGTAAATGATCCGGTAGCAAAGAGCCGCGCCTTCCGCGGAGCAGGCAACAATGCAGATGTGCTGAGGCATAGCGCGATTCTAGACGAGCCCGCCGTCCCCAAGACACCTACGCGCGTGAACTCGGTTTCGAGCGTACCTACGAAGTGTCCGTGCCCTCGGGAAGCCGCTTCGCGTGGAGATTCGGTTACTCGTTCCTCCCCGGCACTCGCAATTCGCGCGCGGCAGGGGCGCCGCCGTCGGCATTGTTGGATGTACAATGTACTGAGAAATTGCTCCCCCTGGTAGGAGGTCCGCCGTGAAACTCGCTCCTATCTTTCTTTCTTCCGTTCTGCTTTCGGCATCTTTACTTCCGGCACAGACGAGGCCGATACCACCCGGAGTGCGGCAGGCTGATCAGGCCGAAACACAGACGGAAAAGAGCATTCCCCCTCCTGTTACGCAGCCTGCCCATCTTGACTTGGCCAAGCTCCGCCAGGAGGCCGACGAACTGGCCAGGATTGCCCAAAGCATCCCTCCCGATGTCGCGAGCATTCAAAAAGGAAAACTCCCCAAGGACATGATCGAGAAGCTCAAGCAGATCGAGAAACTATCCAAGCATCTGCGAAGCCAGATTAGTCCATAAGTGCCCCGGGGAACTTCTCGATCGAGAGTCGAACTATTTCGAAAACAAACGAGCCACCAGTCCCGGACTGGTGGCTCGTATTTGCAGTTTGCAGAAGCGTCTAGAAGGTGAGACGCAGACCAAACTCAGTCGTCCGGGGCGAGCCCAAAGCGAACACGCCCGTTCCTACTCCGACGCGGAAGGTCTGCGCACTCGCGCTTCCCGCGACAGTGCTGTTAATCGAACTGCCGCCCTCATTGAGCCAACCGGTCATCGTCCCGGGCGGAAGGTTAAAGTTGGCGAAGTTGAATACGTTGTAAAAACCAACGCCCGGCTCGAGGGTTACCCGCTCGCGGATACGGTAACGCCAGCTCAGCTTGAGATCGCAAGCCCTGAGCCATGGAAACACCATCTGGTTGGCCGGAGCCGGAAGGAGCGCCGGAGCAACCGCGCCAATGGTTTGCAACTGCGCTAAGGTGAATAGGCCCGCGTTGATGAGAACCTGCCCCGCAGGTGTCGCCTGATTGGCCACAGTCTGGTTGTAATTGTTGATGGCTGCATTCAATCCGCTGACACCGAACTGGCGCATGAAGGCGCCATTCTTCGTGCCGGGCAGCGGATCGCTCCAGACGCCACTTCCCGTGAAGTCCGTCTGGAAGATCTGTCCCCCGGTGCCGGTGTCCCCGACGATTGCCGGGCTGGAGAGCGGGCTATAAAAATGAGCCATGATCCCCAAGCGGAAGCCATAAGGGACTTCGAAGGTTCCGCCGAAAGAGATTTGATGCCTGCGATCAAGAAGCGACGGCCCCATGTACCTGAGCGGATGGTCATTGTCCGCAGCTTGTAGAACGAAGTCCTGATCGTTAGAGGACACCGGATTCGACGGCGGGTAGTCTCCCTGGGCCGCCAGGGGGTTAATAAATTGCGCGAGCTGGTAGGAGATCTGGAAGTTTGACGTCTTCACTCCTGGAATGGGGTTCTTAACGTTCTGCGCGAGTTTCATCTGCAGGGCGTTGAACACGGAACGGCTAATGGGCTCCAGCATGATCATGGAACCATACTGGGGATTGATACCGCCAAAGGCGCAACCATAGGGGTTCGCATTAGCCGCATCCATACAAGACGAGCCCACGTCGCCCGGAGATCCCAGGCCGTACGTCACAAAATCACTGATGGTTGCCGACCCCGCCGGGCTTGTACCCGAGGCAGGATGCAGGCCCGGGCAACCACTGGGAGCAATGGCTGCGGCCAGGGAAGTCGCTTGACATGCGGCGATAGTCTGGTTAATCGCGTATTGCGCGGCCTGGAGGTTGAAGTGCCGCGCTGCGCCGGTCTGGTTGATATCGATGCCCAGCAGGGAGTGGGTGGTCACGTTGCGCAAGTAGTCCGCGCTGAAAACCAGCCCGGGCCGGATTTCATGCTGGACTCCGAAGTTCATCTGCACGGAGCGCGGGCTCACATAGTTAGGCGCGAACATGGCCGCACCTTCGTTGAGGCCCTCGGCGAGAGCCGTGCCAATGTAAGACGGGTTCGCGGCAGTGAGACTGAACGGCGTATCAGCCTGGTACTGGCTCTCAAATGCCGCAAGGCCAGCCCCTGCCTGGCCGATGGTCTCCGTACAATAATTTGCGCCCGTCGTCGGGTCCGTTCCCACGGAGATAGTTCCGGATGGATTAGCAGGAGTGGTTGGGACGGCAACCGGAAGCGCACTGCCCACATAGCAAGCTGCGGGATATTGCAGGAACGCGCCGGTCGGCTCGCGAAGGGGCCGGTCAAAGAGAACGTTGTTAAAGATGACGTTCTCGTAGAACAACCCGATGCCCGCGCGAACGCTGGTCTTTCCATTGCCCGTAACATCCCAGGCAATTCCCAATTGCGGAGCAAAGTTGAGGTTCGGCTGATGTACCGGATTTCCGTATCCGGGAAAGGCTGTGTTCAACGCTACGCATGGAGCCGGCACACCGGTGCAGCCTGGCGCTGGCAAATCGCTGTCGGTTCTGCCCGTGTCGCGGTCCCAACGCAAGCCCGCAGTGACGGTCAGGTTCTTCAGGGTCTTCCAAGTGTCGCCAATATACAGACCTAAGCGGTTGTCCGGACCCAAGCCGCCGGCGGGGAACCCGAGCGCAGGCGCTTTAGTCGAGAAGCCCTGACCGTTTCCGACGATAGATTCCACAACAAAGTAATCGAGCGGATTGGAAGCAGGCGTCCCATCGGGGCCTGCCGGGCAAGTTGTGGCGGTGTAGCCGCCGACGCCAGGTTGGCAATAGTCACCGCCGGTGCCGTATACCTGCGGATCAATCTTAAAGAAGCTGGCAAAGCCGCCGCCCTGAATGTGGTTCCAACCGGCACCGAAGCGAATGATGTGTTTGCCGATCATCTTGCTGCCATCATACTTAAACTGGTGATCACTCTGCGGAGTGCTTTGCGGCGCCAGCAAATTCGGACCTACGGTGAAGCTTCCGATGTTGATGCTGACTGGGAAGTTGGCGAAGGGCAGGCTGGACCCCCGGGTGGCATCCACAATCTGGTTTTGGAATTTCAGGTAAGAGAAGCGGAAGGAGTGGGTGAAACTACCAGTGGTGGAGTCCAAGCCCACGACGTGATTTCGCGTGTAATTCTTGTTGTTATAAACCTGGAAGCTGGAAGGGAAAAATGTCGCGTACACAGAGTTCTGGAAATAATTGTAGCGATAAAACAAACGCGTTGTTTTTGTCAGGGCATAGTCCAAACGGCTCGTGAGCATGCCCTCTTTGAAAGGAGCCGGGAAGGTTCCGGAATAAGAACTCAAGGGATCCGCTTCCAGGACCGGCGCCGCCAAGTGCTGCAGGGTGCGCTCACCGTCCGCGAAAAAGTACAGTTTGTCTTTAATCAGCGGACCACCAAGATTTCCGCCCTCCTGATTCCGTTGATAAGGCGAGGACAATCCCGGAGGCGTTGGCAGGGCGGCCGCGCCAATAGAGCTGTCGCGGAAGAACCCGAAGGCTTCGCCGTGGTACACGTCTGTGCCCGCTTTCGTGACCACGTTCACCGCGCCGGACGAAGTCAAATCGTTCGAGAGATCCAAACTGGACTGCGCTAGGGAGAACTCCTGGATGGAGCTGGCAGGAATATCTTCCGTAGTGGTGCCGACCGTCTCGTCGCTAACATCCACGCCATCGACGTTGATCCGGGCGGTGCGACCGAAACGGCTACCGAAGGAGATGGAAGAGTAGCCCACCTTGGTGGGGTCAAAATTCGTGCCGTCCTGAATTTGGACACCGGGTTCGAGTTGCGCGAGATCCAGGAAGTTGCGGCCGTTCACCGGCAAGTTCTCGATCTGCGTGGTACTAAGAACCCCTTGCACGGTGGCCTGCACGGTGTTGACCTGAACTGCGCTGCCCTCGACCTCAATCACGGTGCTCTCCGAGCCGATTTCGAGTTTCACGCTGCCGTTGGCAACGTTGTCCACGAGGACGTTCAAGGATAATTTCTCCGTCTTGAACCCCGTGGCCTCGATGCGCACCGCATAGACGCCCGGGATCACTGCACCGGAAGAATACGACCCCGATTCGCCCGTGGTGGTATGGATCGTCTGGCCCGTAGGGCCCGTAATTGTGATTTTGGCATTTGTGATGACGGCGCCGCTTGCGTCGGTCACGGTCCCTCCGATACTCCCGGTGGACGTAGAAACCTGAGCGTCAGCGGGTATCACGAGCGCGAGGTTCATTACCAATCCAACACCCAAAAACACCAAAAAAGCGAGAAAGAAACCGCGCATGCTTCGCATGCTTGCCTCCTAATTACTACGTGACACACGAACTTTCCGGCGATTTCAC
>Ga0187784_10002536_pt1 | contig 14624 bp, 12 predicted proteins | sample 1015_SJ02_MP15_2_FD_132964 | JGI IMG/M metagenome (GOLD analysis project Ga0187784, IMG submission 132964) | Tropical peat soil microbial communities from peatlands in Department of Meta, Colombia - 1015_SJ02_MP15_20_MG | ecosystem: Environmental > Terrestrial > Soil > Wetlands > Peat | place...
CCACGCGGTCGGGCCGGTATGGAGCGGTGGCGGCAAGGGCGAGGAGGATCTGCTCGCGTCCTGCTACCGCACTGCGCTCACCCTCGCGGCCGCACAGCGGCTCGCTTCGATCGCCTTTCCGGCGATCTCGACCGGCATCTACCGCTTCCCGCCGGATCGCGCGGCGCGCGTCGCGGTCGGTACGGTCGCGGCCGAAATTGCGGCGGCGCCGCGTGGCATCGAGCGCGTCGTGTTCTGCTGCTTTGCGCAGGATGCCGCCGATCACCACATCACGGCGTTCAGCGAGCTCGGTCTGGCCTGAGCCGCGGTCGTTCGATCGACAACAGGGCAGGGGGGACGAGCGGCGTCAGATACACCGCCCGCCCGTAGTCTTCACGTCGACTACTCGCCTCCGGCAGCGGCTTCGCGCGTCTCGGTGGCCTCGGCTTTCTGCTTGGCTTCGAGGTCCTCGCCGGTCTGCTGATCGACGACCTTCATCGACAGCCGCACCTTGCCGCGGTCGTCGAAGCCGAGGAGCTTGACCTTGACCTTGTCGCCTTCCTTGACGACGTCGGTCGTCTTCTGCACCCGGCGCGGGGCGAGCTGGCTGATATGGACGAGGCCGTCCTTGGAGCCGAAGAAATTCACGAACGCGCCGAAGTCCATCACCTTGACTACGGTGCCGTCATAGATGTGGCCGACCTCGGGATCGGACGCGATCGATTTGATCCAGTTGATCGCCGCCTTGATCGATTCCGCCTTCGCCGAGGCGACCTTCACGGTGCCGTCGTCGGAGATGTCGATCTTGGCCCCGGTCTTTTCCACGATCTCGCGGATCACCTTGCCGCCGGAGCCGATCACCTCGCGGATCTTGTCGACCGGGATCGAGAACACCTCGATGCGCGGCGCGTGCTCGCCGAGCTCGGCGCGGTGCTGAGTAATCGCCTTGCCCATCTCGCCGAGGATGTGCAGGCGGCCGTCCTTGGCCTGACCGAGCGCGATCCGCATGATCTCCTCGGTGATGCCGGAGATCTTGATGTCCATCTGCAGCGAGGTGACGCCGCGCTCGGTGCCGGCGACCTTGAAGTCCATATCGCCGAGATGATCCTCGTCGCCGAGAATGTCGGAGAGGACGGCGAAGCGCTCCTCTTCCTTGATCAGTCCCATGGCGATGCCCGCCGTCGGCCGCTTCAGCGGCACGCCGGCATCCATCAGCGCCAGCGAGGTGCCGCACACGGTCGCCATCGAGGACGAGCCGTTCGACTCGGTGATCTCGGAGACGACGCGGATCGTGTAGGGGAACTCGTGATGCGGCGGCAGCACCGGGTGGATCGCCCGCCAGGCGAGCTTGCCGTGGCCGATCTCGCGCCGGCCGGGGGCGCCGAGCCGACCGGTTTCGCCGACCGAGAATGGCGGGAAATTGTAGTGCAGCAGGAACGTCTCCTTGTAGGTGCCCTGCAGCGCGTCGACGAACTGCTCGTCCTCGCCGGTGCCGAGCGTGGCAACGACCAGCGCCTGGGTCTCGCCGCGGGTGAACAGCGCCGAGCCGTGGGTGCGCGGCAGCACGCCGACCTCGCAGTTGATCGGCCGCACGGTCTTGACGTCGCGGCCGTCGATGCGCCTGCCGGTGTCGAGGATGTTCCAGCGCACGATCTTGGCTTCGAGCTCCTTGAACACGTCGGCGACCTGAAGCTTCGAGTGCTGTGGGTTGTCGACGCCCTCGGGGAGGAAATGCCCCGTCACCCGGTCTTTGACGGCATCGATCGCCGTGTGACGCTCCATCTTGTCGGCGATCGAATAGGCGGCGCGCAGGTCCTTCTCGATGAGGCCGCGCATCTGTTTTTCGAGCGTCGCATTGTCGGGCGTAACCAGCTCACGCGGCTCCTTGGCCGCCTTCTCGGCGAGCTTGATGATCGCCTCGATCACCGGCTGGAAATGCCGGTGGCCGAACATCACGGCGCCGAGCATCACCTCCTCGGTCAGCTCCTTTGCTTCCGACTCGACCATCAGCACCGCGTCCTGCGTGCCGGCGACGACCAGGTCGAGCTGGCTTTCGGTCATCTCGTCGATCTGCGGATTGAGCACGTATTCGTTGTTGATGAAGCCGACGCGTGCGGCGCCGATCGGTCCCATGAACGGCGCGCCCGACAGCGTCAGCGCCGCAGAAGCGGCGACCATCGCCAGGATGTCGGGGTCGTTCTCCAGATCGTGCGACAGCACGGTCACGATCACCTGGGTGTCGCAGCGCCAGCCATCGGCGAATAGCGGCCGGATCGGCCGATCGATCAGCCGCGAGACTAGCGTCTCCTTCTCGGTCGGCCGGGCTTCGCGCTTGAAATAGCCGCCGGGAATACGGCCCGCGGCGTAGTATTTTTCCTGGTAGTTGCAGGTCAGCGGAAGGAAATCGATGCCCTCCTTGGGTTGTTTCGCCGCGACCACGGTCGCGATCACGGTGGTGTCGCCGTAGGAGGCGAACACCGCTCCGTCGGCCTGGCGTGCCAGTCTGCCGGTCTCTAGCGTGAGCTTGCGGCCACCCCAGTCAAGTTGCACACGATGAATATCGAACATTGCGTTGGTCTTTCATGGTTTTCATGGTGGCGCGAAAGCCATGAGCAAGACGGCGAGAGGCTGTGGTGCGCAGCGCGGCTGCGAATCCAAACAGTATCCGGCGATCCTGCCATGGCCATCGGGCCTTCCATTTGATGCGGACGGGCATCGGCCCGTCGGCTAATCGGCAGCCTGTGCTGCCGGACAAACGGCGGACGCATCTCGCGATCCGCCAACGAAACGCGCGGATTTCCGCGCGCGAACTTCAACGGCGGATACCCAGCCGTTCGATCAACTCCTTGTATCGCGCCTCGTCGGTGCGATTGAGATAGTCGAGAATTTGGCGCCGCTGCGAAACGAGCTTGAGCAGCCCGCGCCGCGAGTGGTTGTCCTTGATGTGGGTCTTGAAGTGTTCCGTCAGGTTGTTGATCCGCTCCGACAGCAGCGCCACCTGCACTTCTGGCGAGCCGGTATCGTTCGTCTTGACGGCATACGTCTTGATCAGTTCCGCCTTACGCGCGGTCGCAATCGACATCGTCACCAACCTCTTCCTCTGCCGGCGCGTCCTACGATGCCGGTCAAATTGAACACGCGCTTGGGGACGATCTCGCCGCGGTCGACTTCGGCAATAGCCACGAGCTGACCGCTGGAAGCGACCTGGACTACGCCGCTGAACACGGCAGCGTCCCGTCCGCGCAACAAAACGGCTTGGCCCCTTTGCAGCCGCGCCGCATCTGCCGGGCTCACGGCCAGCGCCGGGATGTCGTCCAGCGCGGTCTCGATCGGCAGGATGAGATCGGCGAGGTCGCCCTCGCCGGCGGCCGCTCTATGGCACAAAGATTCGAGCCGTTCCAGCGAAATCATGTCGCTCTCGCCGAACGGGCCGACGCGGTTACGGCGCAAGGCGGCGACATGGCCGAGAGCGCCATGGGCGCGGCCGAGATCGCGGGCGAGCGCCCGAACATAGGTGCCTTTGCCGCATTCGGCCGCCAGCACGGCATGATCCGGATCGGGGATCTCGACGAGTTCGAGCCGGTGTATGGTTACCGCGCGGGGTGCGATCTCGACCGTCTCGCCGTCGCGCGCCAGATCATAGGCGCGCTCACCGGCGATCTTCACGGCGGAAAATCGCGGCGGCACCTGCTCGATCGTGCCGACGAAACGCGGCAGCAGCGCCTCGATCGCCGCCCGATCCGGCCGGCTGTTGTCGGTCTTGACGATGCGGCCTTCGGCGTCGTCGGTGTCGCGCTCCTCGCCCCAGCGCACGGTGAACCAATAGGTCTTGCGGCTGTCGACCACGAACGGCACCGTTTTGGTCGCTTCGCCGAGCGCAATCGGCAGGCATCCCGACGCCAGCGGATCGAGCGTGCCGGCGTGACCGACGCGCTTGGCTTCGAACAGGCGCTTGATCACCGCGACCGCGTGCGTCGAGGTCATGCCGATCGGCTTGTCGAGGACGACCCAGCCGTGAACGTCGCGCTTTTTGCTCTTCTTCGGCGCCGGCGCGCCGGGCGCCTGCTCGGCGCCGACGGGCGGGAAGGTGACGGCTGGTGCCGACATTCATAGGTCCTCGTTGCCGCCGAGATCGCGCCGGACTTCGGGCGTTCGCAGCAGCCTGTCGATCCGTTCGGCTTCGTCGAAGCGCTCATCGATGCGAAAGCGGATCTCGGGTGCGAATTTCAGGTTGACGCGGCGGGAGATCTCGCCGCGCATGTAGCGCTTGTTGCGCTCGAGCGCTTCGACCACTTCCTTGCCGTCGCGGCCGCCGAGCGGCATGACGTAGATCGTCGCGAGCCGCAGATCGGCGCTCATGCGCACTTCCGGCACGGTGATCATGTGGGCTTCGACGACCGGGTCATGGATTAAGCCGCGCGAGAGCATGTCGGCGAGTTCGTGGCGGATCAATTCGCCGACACGCAACTGGCGCGGCGAGCCGCCGGCGGGGTGATCGCGATGATGGTGGCGTGGCATTGTTGTTCTTGGGCTTCTGGCTCGTCGTGACCAGTCTTATCCCGGCCATCCACGCCGTCGCCGCGCGCGGCTCAAGACGTGGATGCCCGGCACCAAGCCGGGCATGACGGAACGCTACAGCGTCCGCTGTACGCTCTCCACCCGGTAGCACTCGATGACGTCGCCGACCTTCATGTCCTGATAGTTCTCGAAGGCCATGCCGCATTCCTGGCCGGCGACGACTTCGCGCGCGTCGTCCTTGAAGCGCTTGAGCTGCGACAGCTTGCCCTGGTGGACGACGACGTTGTCGCGAATGAGTCGCACATTGGCGCCGCGCTCGACGACGCCATCGGTCACCCGGCAGCCGGCGACGTTGCCGACCTTCGAAACCTTGAAGATCTCGAGAATGGTGGCGTTGCCAAGCATGGTCTCGCGCAGCGTCGGCGCCAGCAATCCTGACATCGCCTTCTTCACGTCGTCGACCAGGCTGTAGATGATGTCGTAGTAGCGGATTTCGATGCCCAGCTGCTCGGCGGCTTCGCGCGCCTCCTTGTGGGCGCGGACGTTGAAGCCGATGACCGCGGCGCCCGAGGCTTCGGCGAGCGTCACGTCGGATTCGGTAATGCCGCCGACGCCGGAGAAGATGACGCGCGCGGCGACCTCGTCGGTCGAGAGTTTTTCGAGCGCGCCGACGATCGCTTCGATCGAGCCCTGCACGTCGCCCTTGATCACCAGCGGAAATTCCTTGCGGCCCGAGGTCTTGAGCTGATTCATCATCTGCTCGAGCGAGCCGCGCATGCCGGTCTGCCGCGCCGCCATCTTTTCGCGCTTCTGCCGGGCGCGATAATCGGTGATCTCGCGGGCGCGCGCCTCGGTATCGACGACGGCCAGCCGGTCGCTTGCCTCCGGCGTGCCGTTGAAACCGAGCACCTCGACCGGCATCGAGGGTCCGGCGGCGACGACGGAATGGCCGGTGTCGGACATCAGCGCGCGCACCCGGCCCCATTCGGAGCCGGCGACGACGATGTCGCCGGGCTTGAGCGTGCCGCGCTGCACCAGCACGGTCGCGACCGGGCCGCGGCCGCGGTCGAGCCGCGCCTCGATGACGGTGCCTTCAGCCGGGCGGTTCGGATTGGCCTTGAGCTCGAGGATTTCCGCCTGCAGCGCGATGACGTCGAGCAGCCGGTCGAGATTGCGCTTCTCCTTGGCCGAGACGTCGACCTCAAGCACGTCACCGCCCAGCGATTCGACCTGGATTTCGTGCTGCAACAGCTCGGTGCGCACCCGTTCGGGCTTGGCGTCCAGCTTGTCGATCTTGTTGATGGCGACAATGATCGGCACCTTGGCCGCCTTGGCGTGATGGATGGCCTCGACCGTCTGCGGCATGACGCCGTCGTCGGCCGCGACCACGAGCACGACGATGTCGGTGATCTTGGCGCCGCGCGCGCGCATCGCGGTGAAGGCGGCGTGACCCGGCGTGTCGATAAAGGTGATGCGGCCGCCGGAGGGCGACGTCACCTGATAGGCGCCGATATGCTGGGTGATGCCGCCGGCTTCGGCGGCCGCGACGTCGGTCGAGCGGATGGCATCAAGGAGCGACGTCTTGCCGTGATCGACGTGGCCCATGATGGTGACGACCGGCGCCCGCGCCTGCAGGTTGGCCGGATCGTCCGGCGCGTCGAACATGCCCTCCTCGACGTCGGCCTCGGACACCCGCCGCACGCTGTGGCCGAGCTCCTCGGCGATGAGCTGAGCGGTGTCGGCGTCGATCGTATCGGTGATCTTCGCCATGTGGCCCTGCTGCATCAGGATGCGGATCACGTCGACGGCGCGCTCGGCCATGCGGTTCGCCAACTCCTGGATCGTGATCGTCTCCGGGACTGTCACCTCGCGGGCGATTTTTTCCTTGGGCTCGCTGTCGCGATGGCCGCTGATGCGTTGCATGCGGCGGCGGAACGAGGCGACCGAGCGCTCGCGGACCTCGTCGGCGGAAAGCGCGGTCACCACGGTGAGCCGGCCGCGGCGTTTTTCGCCGCCGCCGCGAGCCGGCTTCGGTGCGGGTGCCGGACGCGCCGTCGCGCCGCCGCGACGCACGCGCGGCGCCTCCTCCTCGTCAGCTTCGAGTGCCGGCCGGCCGGTACCCGGCTTGGCCGTTGCGGTGTCCGCGCCGAAGCGCTTCTTGGCAACCTCGTCGGCCTTGCGCTTGGTCTCTTCGTCGTGCTTGCGGCGCTCTTCCTCGTCGCGCTTGCGCGCTTCCGCTTTTGCCCGGTCGGCGCGCTCGCTCTCCTCGCGGGTGTGGCGAATGCGCGCCTCTTCCTCGGCGATCTTGCGCTCTTCCGCCTCGCGCAGCCGCGCGTCGGCAAGCGCGTGAGCGCGGGCGCTGCGCTCTTCCTCAGTCAGCGTTCGTAGCACCACCCCGGACGACTTGGGCGCGGCGGGAGCCACAGCCGGCGCGGTTGCAGCGGCGGCGGATGCCGGCGTCGCCGGAGCTTTGCCGGCTGCCGCGCCGCGTTTAGGCGCCGCGGCGCGATCCGTCGGCGCCAAGGCCTCCGGCTTGGCGTCGCCGCCGATCCGGCGTTTGACCTTTTCGACGACGACCGCCTTGCTGCGGCCGTGGCTGAAGCTTTGACGCACGACGCCTTGCTCGACGCCACCGCGTTTCAAGGTCAGCGTCTTCGTCGAGGTCACGCTCAGCTTTTCGCCGCTATTTTTGGTCGTCTCGGTCATACCCATTCGCTTCTATACGCGTTCAGCACCATCGGCCGGTTCAGTCCGGTCCAGCCCTTCCGGCCGAATTGTGCAGATCGCCGGTGCGAAACCGCTCGAGGCGCCGACAACGCGCCAAGAAAGTCTCGCTGATAGGGCCGGCGAGCAGGGCTGCATGTAACACATTTGGGCGGCTCAATGCCAAATCCAATTGCGCCACGGTAAGGAATCCAATCACAGGGAGCGGCCCGCCCGGTCCGCGCCGCCACGCATTGTCGAGCTTGCGGATCCCATCCGGGGAAGCCTCCGCGGCGTGTATCAGCGCGACGGCTTCGCCGCGTTCGAGCGCGGCTTCGGCTTTGGCGAAGCCTGGGGCGACGAGCCCGGCCTTGCCGGCGACGGCAAGAGCGTCAAGGGCGGCGCGCTCAAGCTGCTGTTCGGTGCGGGCGATGAGATCGGGCGGCAGGCGCACCTCGCGCTTGAACCCGCGCGCGAACGCCTTGCGCCGGATCGCCTCGCCCAGTGCGTCCTGCGTCGCCGTCACCCAGATGCCGCGGCCGGGCAATTTGTGCTTGATATCCGCGACAGCGTCGCCGTCCGGACCGACGACGAACCGGATCAGGTCCGCGACCGGCCGGACCATGCGCGTGGCGACGCATAGCCGCTCGCTCGCGCGGGCGCGCGGCCCGGCGTCGAGTTCGATGTCTCCGGCTTGAGCGATCATAGGCTCGGGGCGCCCTTTAAGCCTGCGCCGGCGGTGCTGGCGCCTCCTCGACGGCCGGCGGCGGCGCGAGATCGGCTTCGCTGATCCAGCCGGCCTTGACGCGCGCCTGCATCACCAGCGTCTCGGTCTCCTCGCGGGAGAGATCGAAACCGTCGAGGATGCCGGCCTCGCGAACCGTCTCGCCGTCCTTGCGCTCGGTCCAGCCGGCGAGGTCGTCGGTCGCACAGCCGGCAAGGTCCTCGACCGTCTTGACGCCGTTCTCGCCGAAACGCACCAGCATCGCCGTGGTCACGCCGGGCACGTCCTTGAGCGCATCCTCGACCCCGAGTTCCTGGCGTTTGGCGTCGAGCTCGGCCTCGATCTTGGCGAGGTAATCGCGGGCCCGCGTCTGCAATTCGCGCGCGGTGTCCTCATCGAAGCCTTCGATGCCGGCAATCTCCTTGGCGTCGACCAAAGCGAGCTCATCGACCGAGGTGAATCCCTCCGAGGCGAGCAATTGCCCGATCACCTCGTCGACATTGAGCGTGTCGATGAACATGCGGGTGCGGTTCTCGAATTCGGCCTGGCGACGTTCCGATTCCTCCTGCTCGGTAAGGATGTCGATGTCCCAGCCGGTGAGCTGCGAAGCGAGCCGCACATTCTGGCCGCGGCGGCCGATCGCCAGCGAGAGCTGCTGATCGGGCACCACGACCTCGATGCGCTCGCGCTCTTCGTCGAGCACCACCTTGGCGACTTCGGCCGGCGCCAGCGCATTGACCACGAAGGTGGCGATGTCGGGCGACCAGGGGATGATGTCGATCTTTTCGCCCTGCAGCTCGTTGACCACCGCCTGCACGCGCGAACCGCGCATGCCGACGCAGGCGCCGACCGGGTCGACCGAGGAATCGCGCGACACCACCGCGATCTTGGCGCGCGAACCGGGATCACGCGCCACCGCCTTGACCTCGACAATGCCGTCGTAGATTTCCGGCACTTCCTGCGCGAACAGTTTGGACATGAACTGCGGATGCGTGCGTGACAGGAAGATCTGCGGCCCGCGCTGCTCGCGGCGGACGTCGTAGATATAGGCGCGAATGCGATCGCCGTTGCGGAAGACTTCCCGCGGCAGCATTTCGTCGCGGCGCACGATCGCTTCGCCGCGGCCGAGATCGACGACCACGTTGCCGTACTCGACCCGCTTGACGATGCCGTTGACGATGTCGCCGATGCGATCCTTGTACTCGTCGTATTGGCGGTCGCGTTCGGCCTCGCGCACTTTTTGCACGATCACCTGCTTGGCCGATTGCGCGGCGATCCGTCCGTATTCGAGCGGCGGCAGCTTGTCGGAGATGGTATCGCCGATCTGCGCCGCAGGATGATGCCGGCGTGCCTCGTCGAGGGTGATTTGCGAGGACGGATTTTCAACCGCCTCCACCACCAGCATGTGGCGCGACAAATGCAGCTCGCCGCTCTTCGGATCGATCTCGGCGTGAACGTCGGTCTCGCTGCCATAGCGCGACCGGGCGGCCTTGGCGATCGCATCCTCCATGGCGCCGAGCACGATCTTGCGGTCGATCGCCTTTTCCCGGGCCACCGCGTCCGCGATCTGCAGAAGTTCGAGCTTGTTGGCGCTTACCGTCGCCATGGTTCATTCTCCTTTACGCTGGCCCGCGCGCCGGCCTTGCTCGGCCGCGAGGTCCATCGGTTTTGTTTGATACGATCTCTGCGCGCCGTTTGCGTTTGCGGCATCGCGTTCCTCAGCGTCGCTTTCACGCCTGTCATCCAGCTTCTCACCGCGTTTGCTCCGCCGCAGCGATTCCGAAATGAGCGCGTCGGTGAGCAAGAGCCTCGCCTCGGTCATACCGTCGATCGGCAGCAGGACTTTGGGATGCTCCGCCGCGGCGGCATCGCCGCAGCGCATGCGCACACACTCGCCCTCGACCCCGAGAAGCTCGCCGCGGAAGCGGCGGCGGCCGTCGATCGGGGCGAGCATCTCCACCTGGGCGAGGTGGCCGGCGTAACGGGCGAAATCCGAACGGCGCACCAGCGGTCGGTCGATGCCGGGCGAAGAGACCTCGAGCCGGTACGGACCCTCGATCGGGTCGGCGACATCGAGAGCCGGCGATAGCGCCCGCGACGCCGCCTCGCAATCCTCGATCGCCATTATGCCGTCCGGCCGCTCGGCCATTACTTGCACCGTGCAGCCCGCGGCTCCCGAAATGCGGACCCGGACCAGCCGATAGCCGAGATCGGCCAGCACCGGCGCGACGATCGCGGCAACGCGCGCAGAGCGCCCCGGCTCGGTAATGAGCCTCGGCTCGTCGGCAAAGGTCGTCAACCTGTCGTCCAAGCTGCGGATCCGCTGAGTTCTGGTTTCTTTAGTGGAGCATGAAACCGGTTTCCACTTTCCGGATCGTGCTCGTCCGTGCGCCCGCCAGGAAACCGCCGGACCTCAGGTAACAAAAAAGAGCGGGTCCCAGGGGACCCACTCCCAAAACCGTTCGGATCGACCGACCGTTATGAGGTATCCATGACGGACGCCGCGAATATAGCGTTTCTTCAGGCCGTTGCAAGGGCCGCCGGATCAGCGATCGGGATCAGGCGTCGAGGGCTTGCTCCTCGATTCTTGGTCCCTTGTCCACTGGTTCCTGATCGCAAGGTTTCTTTCAGAATTAATGATTTATCGTGGGGCGACGGGCACCGCCTGCCAGGCCGACGGATAGAAGCATGGGTGCCACCCACTCTTTGATTCCTGAACTTGAAGAGGTGCTGCAGCACGGTTCGCGCCAGAAGCGCACCGAGACGCTCAAACGCGTCACCGCGCTCTTTCTCGACGGCGCGAGCCGCTATAAGAAGGAGCATGTCGACCTTTTCGACGACATTTTCGGCCGACTGATCGAGGAGATCGAAACCAAGGCGCGCGCCGAGCTTTCGAGCCACCTGGCGCCGGTCAGCAATGCACCGGCGAAGGTTTTGCGCGCGCTGGCCAAGGACGACGACATCACCGTCGCCGGCCCGGTGCTGAAGCTCGCGCCGCGGCTTGCCGACATCGACCTGATCGAGGTTGCCGAGAACAAGAGCCAGGCGCATCTGCGCGCGATCTCGGCGCGGCGGTCGCTCGGCGAGGCGGTCACAGACGTGCTGGTGCGGCGCGGCGACCGCGAGGTCGCGCGTCGCGTCGCCGGCAATTGCGGCGCGCGCATTTCCCAGAAGGGTTTTTCCAATCTGATCCAGCGCGCCGAAGATGACGGCATCCTGGCCGAAAAAGTCGGGATGCGGCCCGATATTCCCGCGCCGTTGTTCCGGGACTTGCTGTCGAAGGCAACCGCGATCGTGCACCGCCGCCTGCTGGCGTCGGCGACGCCGGAAATGCGGGCCGAGATCTGCGACGTGCTGACCAAGGTCTCCAGGGAGGTCGGCGCGCGCGTCGGCCCGCGCGACTACAGCGCCGCCCAGCGCGTGGTGCTCGGCCTCGACCGGGCCGGGCGGATGACCGAGGCGACGCTCGCCACGTTCTGCGGCGAGCGCAGATACGAAGAGACGGTGGTCGGGCTTGCCGCACTCGCTAAAGTGCCGGTCAGCGTCGCCGACCGGCTCATGAGCGGCGATCGGCCCGATCCGGTGCTGATCTTGTGCAAGGCCGCGGGTCTCGGCTGGGCGACGGTCAAGGCGGTGATCATGGCGCGTGCGGACGGTGGCGGAACGTCCTCACAGGGGCTCGATATCGCTTTCGCCAATTACGGGCGGCTTTCGGCATCGACCGCGCAACGCGTGGTGCGCTTCTGGCAGGTTCGCCAGAGTTCGTAGAACACGATCTGAAAAAGCGGAGGCCGGTTTCCCGCCTTCGCGAAGCCCGCTTCGGCGGGCGAAGCAAGGTCCGAAAAATCACGCTCGACTAGATGAAAATTTAGCTTCGCCGCGGCCCGCTCACACTCGCCGGAAAATCAGGAAACACGGAGGCCGCTCTGCCCGCGCGGCCTTGGCGTGGTAGCGCGTCGGCGTAAAGCCGGGCCAGGGTTGGCGCCAGTCCTCGGCGCGCTGCGCCGTCCAATCGAATTGCGTCGAACGCAGCAGGTGCCGCAGCGTCCAGGCCGCATAGTCGGCGACGTCGGTTGCGAAACGCAGTTCGCCGCCGCGGCGCAGGATGCGCGCGAATTGCGCGACCGTCGCATCCTGAACGAAACGGCGCTTCCAGTGCCGCCGCTTCGGCCATGGATCGGGGTGGACCAGGTCGATTCGTGCAAGCGACGCATCGGGTAGCCACGCGATCAGGCTGGCTGCGTCGTCGAAGTGCAAACGGATGTTTTGCAGGCCGCGCGCATCGATGGCCGAGAGCGCCTTGGCCATGCCGTTGACGAAAGGCTCGACGCCGATGATGCCAGTGCGCAGCCGCGCTTGCGCCTCCTCGACCATCGCCTCGCCGCCGCCAAAGCCGATCTCGAGCGCGACCTCGCCGACCGGAACGGGAAATAATGTTTGCAGCTCCGCCGGAGCGGGATCGGAGAGATCGATCGCAAGCCGCGGCAGCAGCGCTTCGAGAAGCCGCGCCTGGTTCGCTCGCAGCCTGTGGCCTTTGCGGCGCCCGAAGAAGGCGCGCGCCGGTTTGAGTTTGCCGTTCATCGGCCGCCATGGTCGCGCCGCTCGCGGCCACCCTCCTTCGGCACGCCCGCTATCAAAGACGCCGGGCGCTGCAAAGGGGGAGCGTGTCGGGGCCGGCGGCCTAGCGCACGCTGCGCCGGAGCACGTCGGCGAGATCGGTCCGCTCCCAGGAGAAGCCGCCATCCTTGTCCGGCGCCCGGCCGAAATGGCCGTAGGCGGCGGTGCGGCGGTAGATCGGCCGATTGAGCTTGAGCGCCCGGCGAATATGGGTTGGGCGCAGCGGAAACAGCTCCGGCAACAGCTTCTGCAGCCTCGCCTCGTCGACCTTTCCGGTGCCGTGGGTGTCGACCAGGACCGACATCGGATCGGCGACGCCGATCGCATAGGCGATCTGAATGGTGCAGCTCTCGGCGAGGCCGGCGGCGACGACGTTCTTGGCGAGGTAGCGCGCGGCATAGGCCCCCGAGCGGTCGACCTTGGTCGGGTCCTTGCCGGAAAACGCGCCGCCGCCATGGGGCGCGTAGCCGCCATAGGTGTCGACGATGATCTTGCGGCCGGTCAGGCCGCAATCTCCGTCGGGCCCGCCGATGACGAAATTGCCGGTGGGATTGACCAGGAAATCGCTCGCCTTCTTCGGCATCCAGCCATCCGGCAGGGCCTTCTCCACGGCGTCGGCGATCATCTCCTTGACCATGCCGGGCGTGTACTTCTTGCCATTGCGGGTTTGGGCGTTGTGCTGCGTCGACACCACGACTTTGGTGCAGCCGAGAGCCTTGCCGTCGACGTACCTGATCGTCACCTGGCTCTTGGCATCGGGCTGCAGGTCGAACAGCGCCCCTGAGCGGCGCTTCTCCGCCAGCACCTTGAGGATCTTGTGCGCGAAATAGATTGGCGCCGGCATGAACGAGCCCTTTTCGTAGATCTCGCTCTCGGTGCAGGCAAAGCCGAACATCATGCCTTGGTCGCCAGCGCCTTCTTCTTCGCCGTTTTTTTTCTTCCTGGCGTCGACGCCCATGGCGATGTCCGGCGACTGGCCGTGCAGCAGCACCTCCACGTCGGCGCCATAATAAGAGAAGCCGTCCTGGTCGTAGCCGATGTCTTTGACGACGCCGCGCGCGATCTCCGTAATAATCTCGCGATTGACCACGGCCTTGTCGCCGTGCTTGCGGAAAAACGGGGCCTGCCCGCGGCCCTCACCGGCAATCACGATCTTGTTCGTCGTGCACAGGGTCTCACAGCCCAGCCGGGTATTTACATGGCTCTCGTCGGCGATGCCGAGCTTGATGTCGTTCTCGATGAACGCGTCCAGAATGGCGTCTGAAATCTGATCGCAGACCTTGTCGGGATGCCCCTCCGACACCGACTCGCTTGTAAACAGGCATTCTGTACGTCGCACCGCGAAGCACTCCTTCGTAAGATGGCGCCCGATTCTATCGCGCTTGTCTCAGTTGGGCCGAGCAACGCGCACGGGCCTTGATGCGCGGTAAGAGCCGCCGCCGGCTCGCGCCCCAAATCCAGATGAGCGGTTGTTGCAGCGTCGCCCAGCGCGGTCAAGATGTGGGCGAGATGTGGGCGTGCGGCCGGTTGGTCAGTGCTTGTCGCTCGCGATCTGCTCGACCAAGTCGACGATGCGCCGCCGCAGCTTGGAATCGCCGATACGCATGAACGCCTTGGTAAGCGCCAAGCCGTCCGACGTGGCCAGGAAATCCGACACGTAAGCGGGCGAGGGCGCCTCGCCCATGCCGTCCGCGCGCGCCGCCAGCGCCACGGTCGGCGCACCTTCGAAGAAGAACGAGACCGGCACCTGGAGAATGTGCGAAATCTGCTGCAGGCGGCTGGCGCCGATGCGGTTGGTGCCTTTCTCGTATTTCTGCACTTGCTGGAAGGTCAGGCCGAGGGCGTCTCCGAGCTTCTCCTGGCTCATCGCCAGCATCATCCGCCGCATGCGCACGCGGCTCCCGACGTGTTTGTCAACTGGATTCGGCGCCTTCTTGGCGATCATAATAATCGACCCCTTTGCCGCGCGCTTACCGAAATGGCTGTAAGTACTCAAAGCAGTTACGATTGATACCAAATCTATACTGGGTTCACCACGGTTATTCTTGCTTTGAATTTGCGAAAATGCGTACGAACATCGTCG
>Ga0187784_10002537_pt1 | contig 14624 bp, 9 predicted proteins | sample 1015_SJ02_MP15_2_FD_132964 | JGI IMG/M metagenome (GOLD analysis project Ga0187784, IMG submission 132964) | Tropical peat soil microbial communities from peatlands in Department of Meta, Colombia - 1015_SJ02_MP15_20_MG | ecosystem: Environmental > Terrestrial > Soil > Wetlands > Peat | place...
CCTAAGCGTTTCACCAGTTGCGCCCGCTCGCGCAGGTTCATTTCCCGGGGTAGGGGAGTGCGCACGCCAAAGCGGACCTTCCCCTCAGCAGCAGGCGGACGCCAGTCGCCCGCCGCGGGCGTTGCAACGGCGATGGCCGCGCCGAACCCCGCCAGGAATTCCCGGCGATTCACGCTCATAGGTTTTTTCATATAGATCATCCTCGCGGCGGTCCCGAGGACGTAGCCTCTAGACGCGCGGCTGCTGTTCGTGCGCCCATTGTATCTGTCCCGAATCGCGTCCGGCAAGGAGTAAAATAGCTAGTCGAAGCGCGGACAAGAGAGATCCGTGCCCCGTCTTTACGGACGCCATTGGCCGGTGTCATTTCCTGACAAAGCGCCGCAGAAGAGGGTGAACCGCGCCCACCCTTGCGTTTGCGCGGAAACCGGAAATTTTCTTGAATCCAGGGCGAGCGTATAGGACATCTAACTTCTCGAATTTGCTCTTTTGTTCGCGACCAACAAGATTCAGGATAAGTTGATGGGAGAGCGAGGTGGCGATGGCAACCGAATCTGAGATTCCCTGGCGTACGCGCGTTTGCCAGGTCACTGCTCTGGCTGTGTGCCTGGCAGTCGGGTTTCTGGTGATAATCGACGGGAAGCGCTTGCCGATATCTTCCCAAAATAGGCCTACCGACGCGGCAAACAAAACACGCGCAACCATCCAGGCTCGATTAGCGAGTTCGTACGGAAGGCTGCCGCTGAGCTTCGAGATGAACCGGGGCCAGACGGATGCCCGGGTTAAGTTCCTTTCGCGGGGCAGGGGCTACACCCTGTTCCTCACTCGAAACGAGGCGGTGCTGGCCCTCAAGAAGTCGTCAGTTGTCAGTGCTCAGTCGTCAGTACTGCGGGTGAGGGTCGTGGGCGCGAACCCGCAGGCCAAGGTCATTGGCTTGGACGAACTCCCCGGCAAGAGCAACTACTTCATCGGCAACGATCCCAGGAAGTGGCGAACCAACGTGCCGACCTACGCCAAGGTTGAATACCAGAACGTTTATCCCGGAATTGACTTATTGTATTACGGCAACCAGGGCGGGCAGCTTGAATACGATTTTGTGGTGAGGCCCGGTGGCGACCCCCGCTCCATCCAATTTGCGGTCACTTCGGAGGCACAAGAAGACATTAGGCAGAAGGCAGTAGGCAGCGTCGCGCAAGCGCCCAACGCCAGCTTTGAAGCTCAATCGCCAATCGCCAATCGCAAATCGTCAATCACCGCGCCCCTACGGATCGACCCCGACGGCGATTTGGTGATTGCGACGGACACGGGCGACGTTCGTTTCCATAAGCCGGCCGTGTATCAAGAACCGTTCACGGTTCAGACTGTGCAGGTGAGAGGTCAGGACGAAATTCGAAACTGGAAACTCGAAGCTCGGCATTCGCGCAATCTCAAATCGCCAATCGCCAATCGCAAATCCGTGGAAGCCCGCTTCGTCCTCACCGCCTCGATTCGCGTCGGCTTCGAAATCCCCACTTACGACAAGACGAAGCCTCTGGTCATTGACCCAACACTGGCTTACTCGACCTTTCTGGGCGGACGTTATTCCGACGCAGGCTCGAGTATAGCAGTGGATGCCTCAGGCGATGCTTACATCCTGGGCGAGACCTCGTCCTCGGATTTTCCCGTCAGCGCCGGCGCTTTCCAGGCCACCCTGGCGGGAACAGGAGGGGATGGCTTTGTCAGCAAGCTGAACGCGGACGGGTCAGCATTGCTCTACGCCAACTACCTGGGCGGAAGCACCGGTACCTTCCACAGCCGTGGCATAACGATCGACGCCTCAGGCAACGCCTATCTCGTGGGGGATACCAATCAGTCCGATTTCCCGACCACCGCCGGCGCTTTCCTGGCCACTTTTAACGGCGCGGGCAGCAATGCGGTGGTGACCAAGCTGAACGCTACCGGCTCAGCCCTCGTCTATTCCACATACCTGGGTGGGGCCGGAGATACTAGTGCGGACCTAGGCGGCGGCATAGCGGTGGATGCTTCGGGCAATGCTTACGTCACGGGAACTGCGTGCGGCGCGTCTGATTTCCCCGTCACCCCTGGAGCCTTCCAGACCACCTTCATTATTGGGCCGTACTGTCATGCTGTCATGCCTTTGTGAGCGAACTGAACGCCGCCGGCTCAGCTCTCGTTTACTCTACGTACCTGGAAGGCAGTGGGGATGGAAACGGCAACGGTGAACAGGGCCTAGGCATCGCGCTGGATGCCTTGCGAAGTGCCTACGTCACGGGCTTCACCTGCTCCCCGGATTTTCCGGTTACTCCGGGCAGCTTCCAGAATGTTTTCGGTGAAGTCGACTGCGAGGCCTTTGTCAGTAAACTGGACGCCACGGGCTCCGCCCTGGTCTACTCGACTTATCTTGGCGCCACGGTCCTGGGTGGAACCGGCAACTATTACGGTACGACGGAAGCCTATGGGATCGCGATCGACAGTTCAGGGGACGCCTACGTCACGGGGGTCACTTACTCGTCCTTTTTTCCCACCACGCCGGGCGCATTCCAGACCGCTTACGCCAGCGCGAAAAAGACTTCCAATGCCTTTATCAGCAAGCTGAACGCCGCCGGCTCGGCGCTCGTCTACTCGACCTACCTGGGCGGAAGCGGTAGCAGCCAATCCGTAGGGCCCAATGAGTACGTAGGCGACAACGGGTCCGCCATTGCGGTGGATGCGGCGGGTAACGCCTATGTGACAGGCTCAACAGTTTCGCCCGACTTCCCTACAACCCCCGACGCTTTGCAGGGTTCTTACGCCAGCAGCCCCTGCACTCTCGTCCCTTGTCCGGAGGCCTTTGTCAGCAAACTGAACGCCGCCGGCTCCGCCCTCATCTATTCCACTTACTTGGGCGGAAGCGGTAATGGGGTAAACGAGGGCGATAACGGCTATGGCATAGTTGTTGATATGTCAGGGAATGCCTATGTCACCGGGAGCACCGTCTCGTCGAACTTTCCGACTACCCCGGGCGCGTTACAGACTGCGTACGCCAGCGCGTATGGGCTGGCCTTCGTCAGCAAGTTTAGCTTTGCCATACCCTTCTCGAAATTTGAGGCCAAGGTGGAGCTTGACCGGGACCGTAATGCCTTTGACCTGGACGCGGATTTCACCCTGGGCTCCGGCGGCAGCATCGATCTCTGCACCCAGGCGGTCACCCTGGTGATCGGCACCGATTCCATCACAATTCCGGCGGGCTCTTTTGTCAGGCTGGGAGCGGGGTATTTCTTCCGGGGAAGGATTGACGGCGCTTACCTGGAGGTCGTGATCCGCTCCGACGAGCGGCAGAAGTGCTATTTCCTGCAAGCCACCGGCAGGCACGTGAACCTGACCGGTATCACGAACCCGGTTGCGGTGACGCTGAGCATCGGTGACAACACCGGCACCCTTCAAACGAACGCCGAACGCCGGCGGGAACATGACCATTCATTCGAAGGTCTGTTCCCGGAACGCGGCTCGGATGGGTGGTAATCTGGGACGACGCCCCGGGAAACCCGCAAAGGAGCTACCTGACCGGCACCGGCGTGGGCGAACTGCCAATGAGCTCACGCACATCGCGCCCAATGGGCTGGCGGTACCAACCTGACTCCACACGGCGATAGAAGCGCGCTAACGAACCATTCTGCCAATCGCCAAAGCGCCACCGAAAAGGGGGCGAACTGTGCCCCCTTCCACACTATCAGTTATTGCTCTAGCCACCGGGTTCCGGCTAAGTTGGCCAAACAAAATAATGCGTATTATTCACGATGTTTAGACGTGGTCAGAACTGCTTCGTATCAGGGCACGACTTCAGTCGTGCCGACGGAGTGCGTAAGCCAGCGGCGGCTTTAGCCGCTGAATTCTTCAGGGGCTAAAGCCCGATCGAGAAACGCGCTTTTTACGGCACGACTGAAGTCGTGCCCTGATACGGCGAGTATGCGCAACCTTTGCTGTGGCCAACCTAATTGATGTTAACTTTCACGCTGCGCGTGGTCCGCCCGTACTGATTAGTCGAATAGAGTGTGTACGTGGTGGTGGTGGAAGGGGCGGCAATGATGATGCTCGATCCGCGCACCGCTCCGACCTGCGGTGAGATGATGTTGTACATCTGGCCGCTGGTCGTCCAACTGAGGGTCACCAGTTGTCCTGCGGCCGCCGTGGCCGGGTTCGCGGTAAAACTGGAAATTGTGGGCGAAGCGCCGCTGGGAACGTTGGCGGGTGTGTAGACGGTTCCGGTCTCTACCACCTCGAAGTTGGCGGCCGTGATTTGCTTGAGCAGCGAGAGGTCATCGTTATTCCAGCGGTTATCCGGAGTGCCGCTGATGTAAATTCAGCTGCCGTTATCCGCCAGGATCATGCCGTACGTCTTCAAGCAGGTGAGAATCACCTGGTCATCGGCGGGGTAGCCGGAGATATCAAAGTCCGACTTCAGCCGCAGCCGAAGCCCCATGGGCGGCGCGCTGGCGCTGGCATTGCTCGACGCCCAGTGCGTGGCGGGCAGCACGAAGGCCATCTGCGTGGTGGGCACGGTGAAGCGCAGGGCGTGATGGATGGCGCCTGCAGCCACTTCATCATAACGCGCCAAGCCTGCGAAAATGGGCAACCCCGCAGCGTCGGCGGAAGTCCACGTGTAAGGGCGCTGCTCGGCAATCGTCATGTCCCAGACCGCGGTGGAATTCGCGCTCCAATTATCATTCTTCGCCTCCACAGCGTTGTAAAGCTCGTAGAGCCAGCAGCCGTCCTTGTCGAGCACCAGGACGTGCCGATCGCCGTTGCCGGGATTGGGGTAACCCTCAATCAAGGCGTTGGGAGGGATGGGCATGGGGCCGGGGTCGCTCTCACTCGCATAAGCACCCAGCGTGACCTTAACCTTCGCCTGGGTTCCGGCTACAACCTGGTAAGGTATTCCCATGGTTTGGTTGTCGTAGGTCCCGGCTCCAAAGTCAGGATGTAGGGTGGTGGTCGTCCCGATGAAGCTGAGGTAGTTGCTGGAATTCGGATCAACAGGGGCACTCGATATGTCTGTGTTCCATAGGTCACTCGCCGGGAAAGGGACAAAACCATTCAGGCTGGCGCCCTGTCCCAGGCTCATGCCACTGCAGGTGCCGCTCTGGGCGTGGAGCGGGAAAGTAAAAAATATAAGGGCAAAACCGGTCATCAGAACCTTCAGAAATGTACGCACTGCGCCTCCTTTATAATTGCGGGAATTAAACAGATCGACAGAAGTGATGCCGCATCCGGCTGTAGCGGCAGTCTCCGACCGCCGGTCGGCGCTCAGAGAGCGCCGCTACAAATTATGTCGCTCGGTATAGCTACCTAAACCTCCTATTTCAGACGGTGCGAAACTGTCAGTAGGTCAAATTGTTGATCGGAAACTGGCGAAATATCCGGTATCTCGGGAAAATTCCGCGCTTCGGACGATACACCGGTCTGACGCCAGCAATTCAGCGACCGCATAGCGAAGATATGATCCCGAACCAGCCTGCGCACTCTAACCAACGCGCAGGTGGTGGCTTTTCGAATCTTACGGATAATCGGATCAGCATCGCGGCGGAACTATTGGTGTGACGTTTGTACGTCGGATGCGCCACGCCGAGATTCGGTAAAAATGAATATCCACCGGTGTGCGAAACTGCGCATTCCCTTTTGCGGGCGCGCCGGTGCAGAGAAAGAGGGGACGAAGAATCCGCGGCGCAGCTTGCGCGGACTTTGGGAGCATCAAAAAACCTATCGTCACACCGTACAGTACAAGCCGCTTTCAATTTCAAGCTTTCCTATTATAATGTTCGCAGGGTATACGCAGAAGGCATTATCAAACGACAGGGTCCGTGATCACCGCCACGCTCACCGCGCAGCGGATTTCAAGGAGGGTCGGCATAATCTTAGAAGGGAGATTGCCATGGCCATTACAAAAAAAGTGCAGCCCAAGCCCGCGGAGAAACTTGTTTATGGTTGGAAACCTGACTTGCCCGACCACCGGGACGTTCTGTATGGAGCGGTTCACAAAGTTGCGCCGCACCTTCCGCCCTCCGTCGACCTGCGCTCGATCTGCCCAGAGGTCGAGAACCAAGGCAACCTGAGCAGTTGCACGGGCAATGCCTTGGCCGGGGCACTCGAGATCCTGGAAACCAAGGACAAGATACCTTACCAGGCAATGAGCCGCCTGTTCATTTACTACAACGAGCGAGTCATTGAGCACAGCGTTCAGTCCGACGCGGGCGCTTCCATTCGCAATGGGATCAAGACGCTGGTTAAGCAGGGAGCGTGTACGGAGAAGAAATGGCCGTACATCCAGCGCAAATGGAACGTGGCGCCTCCCAAGCCCTGCTATACGGAGGCATCGAAACACCTGGTGACCTCGTACCAGAGAATTCAGACCCTTCAGGAAATGCGGGACTGCCTAGCGGCCGGCTTTCCGTTTGTGTTCGGGTTCTCCGTTTACGAGAGCTTTGAATCCCGGGAGGTCGCCAAGAGCGGGATTGTGGATCTCCCCAAACCGCACGAGCGCCAGGTGGGCGGGCACGCCGTCGTGGCCGTGGGATATCACGATGCGGAAAAGAGGTTCCTGGTAAGGAATTCCTGGGGTGCCCACTGGGGACAGGACGGCTACTTCACCATGCCGTACGAGTAGCTGGACAATCGCGGCCTCTCGGACGACCTCTGGACCATACGGCGAGGCGAGTCCATGTAAAACAACATGAAAGTGTGACCGCGCCCACCTTGGAGTTTGAGAAGCACTAGCGCCATTGACAGTCGCGCCGCAACCTGAATATTATGTCCGATTCCCCGCTGCCATGTTTTCCAGATGTTGGGTCTCATCCTGACCCGTAGTTATTTCGTGAAAATTCAATTGCTGCTTTGGCGTGCAAGGCGCGAAACCGCTCACATCAGGAATTGGAGGAATCAATGGCCACCACGGTCAAGATCGGCACGGCCCCCGACAATTGGGGCGTGTGGTTCCCCAGCGACCCCAAGCAAACCCCCTGGAATCGCTTTCTCGACGAAGTCGTTGAGGCCGGCTATGAAGGCATCGAACTCGGGCCTCCCGGCTACCTGCCCACGGACATTGACAAGTTACGAGTTGAAGTGAAGAAAAGGAATTTGGCGGTGACTACAGGGTTCGTGATGCGGCACTTCGATGACCCGTCTTTATGGCCGACGATTGAGGACGAAGTGGTCAGCGTTTCGACCATTTTGCAGGCGCTTGGCGCCCCCTACCTGCTTCCTATCGACGATACCTATACGAACCTCTTTACGGGGGAGCAAACGGGCCCCCGCCAACTAGACGAAAGCGCCTGGAAGCGTCTGATTGAGACAATCCACCGGGTGGCCGCGATTGCACACGATCGCTTTGGCCTTCAAATCGTCTTTCACCCGCACGCCGAGACTCACGTCGAATACGAAGATCAGATCGAAGCCTTCCTGGAGCAGACGGACCCCAAACTGATTTCGCTTTGCCTCGATACGGGTCATCACGCTTACAAGGGGGGCGACCCGGTGCGCTTCATGCGCAAGCATCACAAGCGCATCGCCTACTTGCACCTAAAAAGCGTCGACCGGGAGATGCAAAAACGCGTCGAGGCCGAAGGCATACCTTTCGCCAAGGCCGTGGAACTGGGCATGTTCTGTGAACCCTCCCTGGGAGCTGTGGATTTTGAGGCCTTCCGCGATGTACTGCACGAGGTCAACTACCAGGGTTGGGCCGTCGTGGAACAGGACATGTACCCGACCGAGTTTGACAAGCCGCTTCCCATTGCGAAACGAACCCGCACCTACCTGCGTGAGATCGGAATCGGGTGATTCAGGATGAGAGTTCTTTATATCGGATTCCAGGACCTTGTACACCCCATGTATGACGATTTCCTGGAAGCGATTGAGGGTAAACACCACGTCCGGCTGTACGATGCCCGGCAGCCGTTAGCGTCGCAGTTCGCGGATACCCAGGTTGTGGTGGACCAGGGGGGCTGGGGAACGCACGGGATGATCGACGCTGCTTTGGCGGGCGGAGCGAAACTTTGGCAAATCATCGGAACGGGGCTGAACCATATCGATGTCGCATACGTCCTCGGCACGGGGATACCGCTCGCGAACTCTCCGGGATTCTTGAGCGGCGTCGCCCTGGCAGAACATGCCCTTTTCCTGATGCTTTGTCTGAGCAAGAACCTCAACGCCAGCCAGCGGAACTTCCGCTCGGGAGTGTTCTACCATCCCATGAACGAGGAGTTGGAGGGAAAGACCCTGGGGCTGATTGGTTTCGGCGGAAGCGGCCGGGAACTCGCCAAACGCGCTTGGGCGTTCGGCATGCGAACGCTGGCCATCGACGTGACGGATGTGCCGAAGGCTGTTCAGGAGGCATATCACGCCGAATGCCTGGGCGGCCCGCAGGAGCTTGAGAGCCTGCTCCAGCAGTCGGATTATGTATCGATCCACGCTCCCCTGACTTCCCAGACGGAGCGCATGATTCACCGCTCGGCCTTCGAGCTGATGAAACCCACGGCGTACCTGATCAATGTGGCGAGAGGGGAAATCGTGGATGAGGAGGCGCTGGTGGACGCGCTGCGAACGCACCGGATTCGAGGCGCGGGGCTCGATGCATTCTCCAAGGAACCGCTGCCTAGCGATCACCCCTTCTTGCATCTGGAGAACGTCGTCCTGTCTCCGCATATCGCGGGCGGCACCAGAGAAACTGTGCAGCGGCGGAGCCGGGCCGCCGCGCAGAATGTTTTTCGAGCGGCGGAAGACTTGCCCCCGCTACATCAAATCCTGGCGCCGGAGTGAGGCAAGTTGCAATTCCCGGGTTGATTTGGTTGTCCTGAACACCGCTCGCAGGAGATGGCGATTCGACGGACCGGGCCGCAGACAGAAAGGGCGATGTCTGAGGCGCCACCCGCCAGCTCCCTCTTCCGGTGTATAATCCCTTCAGTTCGAAAGAGTGGACACTGACCTCGCAGATCTTCCATGGATCGCCGCACTCACGTACTCGCGGACCGACCGACTCGAAGAAACATTCCGACCGTATTCATCTCCTCCACGGTAGACGACCTGAAGCCGTACCGCGCCGCCGCAGAGTTTGAGGCGGCGCGAGCCGGGTTTCAGGTGCTCGCGCAGGAGTACTTCGTCGGAAGTGGCGACCAGCGGCCACTCGAGAAGTGCTTGGCGGAAGTAGCAAAGGCCGACGTCCTGGTGGTCATCGTGGCTCACCGCTACGGTTGGGAGCCTCCCGGCCAGCCCGGCTCAGACACGAAGAGCATTACCTGGCTGGAATGCGCGGAGGCGCGGCGCGAAGGCCCAGGCAAGAAAAAAATCGAAGTGCTGGCTTTTCTGGTTGACAAAGAATCGGACAAGTTCAAGTGGCCGCTGGAATCGTGGGAAAAGTATCGCCTGATAAGTGCTGTGGACGCAACCACGCCAGAACTTCTTGCTGAGGTTCAGCGGAACGTTGCGAAGCTGCAGGAATTCAAACAATGGGTGTCCAGCCTGGGGATTCGGGCTACCTTCACCAATCCTGACAGTTTGCGGGCGGAAGTTGCGGCGGCACTGCGCGATTGGCTGGCGCGACACCAGGAATTTGCTCAAGCGGCACCCGCAGGCCGCAGCGACCCGACGAAGTACCTCGAATCGCTCCGCGAGCAGACCGGTTGGATCGATATCCGCGGTCTGATGGTGGGCAGCGGAAAAGCGCCGCGCTTTCCCATTAACGAGCTTTATATTCCATTGACCACTACCAGCAAGCTTACGGTTGCGGACGAGAAGTTCGGAATTGCTCGCGGCGGCCCGCCAGAACGTAGGGCGCACCCAACGACGGAAGACGCAAGCGCCGCAGGCCGCGAGCGAGTGGAGCTTGAGGACCTGCTGACTTACCGGCGCCTGGTGATTGTGGGTGACCCTGGAGCAGGCAAGACCACTTTCCTTTACAGGATTGCCTATGAGCTTTCGGACCGGTGGCTGAAGGCGGAGAGACTGCCCTCTGGCACATCAGTCCCCGCGTCGTCAAAGGCGGCTGAGCAGCACACCGAGGCGCGTGCCTCTTTCTTGACTCGGCTGGCTGCAGCTTTGCGACAAACCTTCGCGAGCGAAGCCGGTGGCCTTGGTCTGGACACAAGGACCGGCGAGCCCGCCGAAACTGGCCAATGCGCCGAAGGCGGTGAGCCCCTACTCCCCATTTTCATTCGCATCGCCGAGCTTTCCGAACACATCCGCAGACGGCGCGCGCAACCCAGCTATGAGGGGCCGAGCGCGGAAGATAGTCCCGCCTGGCTGGCCCATTTCCTGAACCAACAAAACGAGGAGAACAAGTGGGGCCTGGATCGGGAGTTCATAGAGGGAAAACTCGAAAGCGGCTCCGTCCTTCTACTGCTCGATGGATTGGACGAGCCGCCCAGCGCCATCGATCGGGAAGCGACGGCGAGACTGTTCGAAAACACCACGCGGGCTTACCAGCGCTGCCGCTTTGTGGTGACCACGCGACCGCTGGCCTATGTGGGTAGGGCGGTGCTGGACGGTTTCGAAGAGGCGCGCATCGAGCCGCTCGAGCCGGAGCAGATCGAAAGCTTTCTCGGCCACTGGTGCCGCGCCCTGTTCCCGGAGAGTGAAGAGAAAGCTCAGCGGCACTTGAGGGAGCTGGCGGAGGCGCTGCGCAGCACGCTGGAAATCCGCCGCATGGCGAGAAACCCGGTAATGCTTACGGCGCTCGCGGTCGTGCACTGGAACGAAAAACGCATCCCTGAGCAGCGGGCCGACCTCTACAGTTCAATCCTCATCTGGCTGTCGCGAGCCCGCGAGAAGCGGCCGGGACGTGAACCGGCAGAGCGGTGCTTAACACTGCTCGAACACCTGGCGCTGGGGATGCAGAACCAACCTCAGGGCCGGTTAGTACAGATCTCGAAAGGTGAGGCGGCGGACATGCTGGCCGCCCAGTTCCGGGCTGAGAACGATGCGGAGCGCCGGCAGAGGGCTCAAGACTTCATTGCTCAGGAAGAAGTGGATAGCGGGATCATCGTCAGCCGGGGGAGCGAGCTCCGCTTCTGGCACCTCACCTTCCAGGAGTATTTAGCGGCCAAAGCCATCGCGGGGTTGGTAGACCGAGACCAGGACACGCTGTTGTTGACGGGGAACGAGATTTACCTGCAAGAATGGCGTGAGGCGGCGCTGCTCGTGGCCGGCGTGCTGAGGGAGAGCGGCGTACCCAGGGTTGACAGGCTAGTGACGGAGATCTTGAACCGTCTCGGGGAGCGAGCCTCGCTGGCCGAGCGGGCGCGTTGCGTGGGCCTGCTGGGAGCGATGGTACGCGATCTTCGACCGCTTGGCTATGAGCCTGCCGATGCGCGCTATGGAGAGGCGGTGCAATCGGTCCTGGGCATCTTTGACAAAGTGAAGTCGAGGCAAGTCGAGTTTCAGGTGCGCCTGGAAGCTGCCGAAGCGCTGGGGCAGGCAGGCGATCCCCGCTTGCATCGGGACAACTGGATCACGATCCCACCCGGGACGTTCCTAATGGGTGCCCAGAAAGAAGACCCGGCCCAGCCCAATTATGACCCTGAGGCCCGCGATGACGAGTCGCCGGTGCATGAGGTCTACCTGAATGCATTTAAGATTGGGCGCTACCCGGTGACGGTGGAGGAATTCCGGAGGTTTGTGGAGGAGGACGGTTACAACAACGGGAAATGGTGGGACGCCAGGGGCTTCAGGCAAACCAAAGAGCCGGACGGATGGGACGAACAGGTGCTGCATCCGAACCGGCCCGTGGTGGGAGTTTGCTGGTTCGAGGCTGCTGCCTATTGCGCGTGGAAAGGGGTGCGGCTACCCACTGAGGCCGAATGGGAGCGCGCGGCGCGCGGCCCGAACGGCAGAAAATACCCGTGGGGCAACGAACCGCCAGACACCGAGCGTGCAAATTACTGGGAGGGCAAGGTCGGACACGCCACGCCGGTGGGGCTGTATCCGCATGGCGCCAATCCCGAAGGCATCGAGGACCTGGCGGGAAATGTGTGGGAGTGGGTGGCAGACGGATATGAGGCGGAGTACTATCGAAGTTCACCCGGCCGGAATCCAAAAGGGCCTGAAGCCGGGGAACGGCGGGTCTTGCGCGGGGGCGGCTGGTACGGCCTTGCCAGGTACCTGCGCTCCGCCGGTCGCTTCAGGGACGTACCCGTCAACAGGCTCGTCAACATCGGGTTTCGTAGCGTCCGGGAAGTTTTCCCTTGATTCTTTTTTCTTTTTCCTTTTCTTTTCCGGTATTTTTGTCGAAAATTTTTTGCTGAGCTGTGGAAAACTCCTCCGCGGGGTTCTTCACAAATCGGGCCGCCCCGAACCCTTTAAATGCGCGCCAGCGCCTTGGAGTGCGGCCGCGAAGCTGCCGCTTTCGGCTCGTGGCCTAGGCCACCTTTGCCGTATCCACCGAAGGCGGAAAGCGGTAGCTTCGCGACCGCACTCGAAGGTGCCTTCGGCACAGCCGAAACCGATTTGTAGCGGCGGTGTCCCCATCGCCGTCGTGGCGGCCGGAGATCGCCGCTACCGACCGCGCGCAGAACAACTGACGTCGTTCTGGCTAAGCGCTCTTGGTTGAATGCAGCCGCCGGGAAAGGTCTTGCAGCTCATAGAGCGACCGGGTGTTGGCAGGATAGGTTGGAACGTAGACCCGATCCATATCGAATCGCGCGGTGTCTGACGGATGGCCGCGGACCAGCCGGGCAAATTGCTGACTCTTCAGACTTGTCTCTCCGAGGTAGATGGGGAATGCGTCCGCGGCCCGGTACCCCAAGATCAGCGTGCGTCGTGGCCGGAATGAAGTGTTCGGCGACGAAGCATGAGGTGCAAGGCCGTTGAAGAGCGCCGCGGTTCCTTGCTTTCCCTCGAGATGAATCGCTTTGGAAGTGTCCAGGGTCTCCGTGATTCGACCCTGAAAATAGCCATCCCGGGAATGGTTGAGCATGGGAGTTTTCCCCGGAATCACTTGCAGGCATCCGTTTTCGATGTCGGCGTCGTCCAGATAAATGAGCAAAGCAACCACCGAGCCGTTGGTCAGTGGGCCGTAAGCCATGTCCTGGTGCCATTCCACGACCGACCCGATCTCCGCCGGCTTGACGTTTATCTTGCTGGACGTATACACGATGTCAGGGCCTAACAGTTGCGCCAAGGCGTCCAGAAGGGCGCCGGATTCTGAAAAACTCTTGAACACCTCGTAGTACGTGCACGGCTCATAAATCCTGCGTACTCTTGTGCCCGAAGGGGGTTGAGCGGGTTCCATTTCCAGGCGGCTCGCGTCATGCTCGGCTAGCGTGTTGCCTGCGCAGATCCTATCGATTTCCTGAACAAACTCGGCAACCTCCGACTCCGACAAGAAGTTGGGGCAGAGAAAGTAGCCGTCTGATCGATACTGTTGAACCTGAGATTCTGAGAACACCTTATTCCGCCCGCCGATTCACAAGATTCTGTTGGTGCTTCTCATTGGCGATGCCTACGGCTCGCTACAATTTGTAGCGTCGCTCGCTGATCGACGCCATTGGTCGGGGACTGCCGCTGCAATCCGGCCCGCAAACTTTTGGGTCGCTGAATAGAACTCTGTACTACTAAAGCCTAAATTCTTCGCGGCTCGCGAAGATTTTTCTTGCTCGGCACTGGTCACTTGTCACTCGTCACTCGCGGCGGACTTTGGTTGCGGCTCGCTGCGCTGTGAACCTGAGTTTGTAAACCGGATGCGGGTATCGTGTCAAGCTACGCTCTTCACGAGTTTCAGAACGGTTAAGTTAAGCGGCTTATTGTTTCGGCCACTCGAAGGGAAATAGTTTCCCGGCGTCTGCTGGGCTGAGCTTCGCGCCGAGTAGAACTGCGGCGCGGGAAAGCGCCGGGTCCTGAGCATTCGCCATGTCATGCGCCGTCGGAAGAACTATCTCATCCGGCACGACTCCGGAGTGCTCCAGACTTTTCCCATCGCTCATGATCAGGTCAGCCTCGGTGAGGGAAATCCCATAGGGAATCACCATTTCTTGTCCGACACTGTGGGCGAAATCTCTTGCTTCCATGACTCGGCCCGAGGTGCGGTCGCCGAGCACGAGTCCGCGCTTTTCGAGCTGGACGGTGCGGGCAAAAAGTTCTGATGCAGAGGCCGATTGGGAATTCACCAGGACGACGAGTTTTCCCAGGAAAGCTCTGCGACCCACGGAAGGGGCGATCAACGGATTCATCGCCTTGCGTCCGGATCGATCGGCAATCTTCACATCCCGATCAAAAATGCGACCCGCCAGGAACTTGAGCGATTGGCCCGTTCCGCCGGGATTATCGCGCAGGTCGATAATGAGCGCTGAGTGCTTTCGCGCCTTACCGATCATTTTGTCCATCTCCAGGGGGTCGAAAAGGAACTCCGGGATCTTTATGATCAGCAGGGACTCGCCCACCTCGGCGGTGCGAGGGCGAGATAGTTTTGCCTCATCCTCTGTTCTCCGGAGGGTATCCATGTTGATATCGCCGGCGAAAGACGACAGCTCCGCTATGCGATTGATTTTCTCGAGCTTCGCAAAAACGTCAACCTGGCGTTGTAGCCCCTGCGGGTTGGTGAGGACCAGCCGCAGTCCGGTCTGGGGGCGCAAGACTGTGTAACGGTAGTCCAGATTCCATAGAATTTC
>Ga0187784_10002538_pt1 | contig 14623 bp, 15 predicted proteins | sample 1015_SJ02_MP15_2_FD_132964 | JGI IMG/M metagenome (GOLD analysis project Ga0187784, IMG submission 132964) | Tropical peat soil microbial communities from peatlands in Department of Meta, Colombia - 1015_SJ02_MP15_20_MG | ecosystem: Environmental > Terrestrial > Soil > Wetlands > Peat | place...
GGCGCTGTCGTTTGAAGGGAAGCTCGCGTTGGCCGGGTTGTTGTTGGCGGCGGCAGCGTTGATCACGTCGTCCGCGCTCGGTCTATCCCTGGGCGCTCCGACCTGTGCTGCGGCGGTGATCGCGGTCGTAGTGGTGGTGTGGCACGATCCGAAGGTTCCCTTGCGAATTGTGAAAGGGGTTGCGTGGTCGATTGTGCCGCTGGTGGCGGGCTTATTCGTCATCGTGGAGGCATTGCAGCGCACGGGTTTACTCCGTTTAGGACTTGAGGGCCTTCAGGCGCTGGCAAAGAATTCGGTGTGGATGGCCAAGTTCACGGCGGCGTTGGTGGTCGCGCTGCTGTCCAACGGCATGAACAACTTGCCGGTGGGCCTGATGAGCGGCACCGCCATTCGCTATGCGCAGGAGACCAATGCGGTGGCACACGCCATTCTGATTGGTGTCGATCTGGGGCCGAATCTGTCGGTGACCGGATCGCTAGCCACAATTCTGTGGTTGATGGCGCTGCGCCGGGAAAACGTCGAGATCAGCGCGCGGGATTTTCTGAAAGTTGGAATGATTGCCATGCCGGTGGCGCTGATTGGAAGCATCCTGATGCTGTGGATGTAAACAAGTATCAGGCGCCTGACGTTGGCCCGCGGACCAGACAACGGTACTAGTACTCGTTTTCTGTTGCCTGGTCACCTTTGCGCCTCGGTGGCGGGGGTTGAGAAATTGCGTAGGGCCGGCCGGGCGGGCTCCCGTTTTTTGCTTATTGATTTGCAACGCCCGTGGACGTAAATTCTGCGCTTACCTTAGTACTTCGCCGTATCCCAGCCCCGAAACAAAACGTCAAATAGGGAAGCAGCCGTCAGGAGGCAACCGCATGTCTATCAGGGTGCTCCTCGCCGACGATAGCGAGGTGGTGCGCCGGGCGATTTCGCGCCTGCTGGAGCAAGACCCCGAGATCGAACTGGTCGGGGAGGCGGCGGATTTCGCGCAGACCATCCAGATGGCCGACGAGCTGAGGCCGGAAGTGGTGGTGCTGGATCTGCACATGAAAGACGAAGGCCAAATCAGCCCGGTGGACGTGAAGTCGCGACTGGACCGCAGTACGCCGCGGATTCTGGCAATCTCGATCTGGAATGACGCGGAATCGCGTGCGCTGGCGAAGAGTGTTGGCGCAGTCACTTTGTTGGACAAGATGGATCTGTCAAATGACCTGATTCCGACGATCAAACAGTTCACCGCCGCACCCTGAGCAGCGAATCCGATTAGCTCGGGCGAGGTAGTCATCGGAGCGAACGGGCTTCTGAGTGCGATGTTCGTAAGTTGGCTGCTCCCCCTCCTTTCTCCTTTTTCCTAAGAAGTGGCCCTTCGAGTAGGCCTCAGCACACAAGCACGCACGCCTCGAGGAAAGTGCCCGGAGAGCGCATTGAGGCGCGTGACAGCCGTCACAATAGGGGTCTCCCCCACCCCCTATTTTTGTATGAAGCGGAAACAAAGGAGTTAGCAGGACGCGCCTTTGTGACGATTGCACACGGCCCTGTGACAAGTGGACATGGATCAAGGGTACCCCCTGTTTTTTGCAGATTTATCAAAACAAAGGGAATGTACGCGCCGCGATTTGTAGATATATCAAAACAAAGGCGATAAATTGCGCTGAAGGGAGCGGGAGTGGCGCTGAGACAGCCGTGTGGGCATCGGCCAGAATGGTTGTGAACCGGCATGGGCATAGCGTATTTCCTCAAAGCACAGCGATATGATAACTGAGTGGGAAGTATAGCTAAACAGTACCTAGGGACAGTTGTGGGGCAGGAGAGGCAAAGCCGACCTTAGCGCGACGTTTCTCCCCCGGTGAACCGAAGACCGATCCTCACGAATCGGCGCACTCCGCGGAGGCGAGGAAGAATGCTGGCATGAATGCCAGCGCTACAAGGAGCCAGCGCTACAAGCGACAGAACCTTTAGAGGGCGGTGCGTCCGTATGCGTGGAAAATGTTGGATGCCGGCGCTAGGAAGCGCCGGTGGCCAATCTAAAGTTCGGCCACTACACAAGCGAAGAAAAAAGCGGGGCCGGTCATCGGTAAAACCAAGACCCACTCTCATCTCGATTGTTTATCTAGCAGTATCAACTGTCATTTCTACCAGTTGCGACCTTTCTCTCGGTGCTTCCAGAATTGGAAAACCGCCCGTACGCGCTCGCTCCGGCGCGTAAGAACCATAACTCGCATTGACAAAACAGGTAGGCTAATGCCTGAAAAGATGACGGAGCAGTGCAGCTGGGCAGGGTGTAGCCGACGTTCCGAGGCGGATTTAATTCAACGAGCTTTGTGCATCAATCATTTCTTGCAATTTTCGCACACTCGCTTGAAGTCCATACAGCAGGAAGTCGCCCACAATTCCGGGCCACGAAATCTTGCGCCCTCGGAAGTGCAAAGCTTCCTTTCCCAGGTGATTTCGCAAACGGCCTTGCTGGCCACGGGCATAAGACTGTTGTCACCCGCTGTCCGTGCCGAACTGATTGAACTGTCGAGTGCAGCGGCGGAGATATCCCGGCAACTGCATCGGGAACCGCGATTGCCCCGCCGGATTCGGTGTCTGTTGCGGACGGGCATTGTCTCATCGGAGATCTCCGAGCCGTGCGTTACCGTGAACATCAGCGTTCATGGAGCCTGCCTGGAGATTCGGCGACCCTTGAGGGTCCGTCAGGAAATCACCTTGGAGAGAATGGAAACGCACGACTGTACGAGGGCGCGTGTGGCTTGGATTAAACGGACAGCACCAGAAAAATTTGTGGTTGGCATGGAACTGCTCGAGAACGAGGACTTTTGGGGTCTCAAACGAGATGAACAAAGTAACTCGTCAAATCGGAGGAAGTCGTGAATCGCCCAGCTGACCGATGCAACGAGAGTCGTGGACATCCACGGCTTGGGGTCCGCCGCACAGTCTTAGTTGTGGAGAAAGAGCCTGCGATCCGAGAGTTGATTTCCGAGATGTTAGAGGGAGAAGAATTCGAGGTTGTGACTTCGGCCAGCGCTGTGGAAGCGTTGGGATTCAAGGGCCCCCGCGGCAACAGCCTCGACCTTTTGTTGACGGAAGCATATCCCAATGGACTTTCCGTTCAAGAACTCTCGCGGCTGCTACACAAGCAGTACCCTGGCCTAAAAATACTGATTATGTCGGGAAAGTTTGATGAAGGATTTGCGGCCATGTTAGGCGATCACGTAAACCGCCTGTTCCTGTTAAAGCCATTCACGCGGCGAAACTTGTTGAAGAAGATCGACGATATCCTGGGTTGAGACACCGATCAGAATTGTTGCGACCGTAAGGCCAGCCGCGGCGAGGGTGCGGTGAGCAACAATGCTCTTGGCACAACGGGCGGGGGTCAGAGCGCAAGGCGATTTCTTTACACCAGCACAGGCTCTTTGGCCCTTCTGACGTTACCGTTGTTGTAGTTTTTCCCGCACGAATCGCAGAACAGCGCCCGGTAGCTGGTGCCATCTTTTGCACAGGCGTTCTCGAACGGGTTCCAACCGTTTGTCTTTGTGAGCTTGCCAGTCTGCGTGAACGCCTGAAACAGGTGCTGGCAAATGTAGTCCATTCCATCGGCCTCTGCTTTTTTCGAGTCGGCGAGCTTGTGAATCCAGATCGTTTGCGCCATGTGATTCCTCCGGCTTCAGGTTCCACTGTGGCACGCGCGGGGACCGGCAAACACCTGCCCGGAAGGCCAGATGTGCTCGGCTGGCACACACGGCTCGATTTGGTCCATCTATTAATGTCCGGTTACCCAGCTTCCCGGGACGTAGATCCGTCGAGTGGCAGCTTCCGCATCGGGACAGGGGATCTATGCCCGTATGCCGAGTTCCTGTAATGCCTCAAGCGTCCTGCTACGCAATATCGCAGGGAGCGCCCGAAACGCGCGTTTTGAAACGTGGCCAGCCGCACGGACGGTATAGTATGTAAGGGCGCGGAGCTCACGCTATGACATTCGGGGGGATCACCTCGGCCACACGGTCGTGGTTGTTTTCTCGGCCTGCCTCACACCTGCCCGCGTTCATCGCAGTTTTCTTCACGGTGGCGTTCTGTGCTGGTGCGCAACAAAATGGAGTGCCACCCCTTCTGTTTCCCAGCGAATCAAGCAAAACTCCGCAAGAGTATTACGCGAATGCCCATCCTTATCTCAACGAGCCCCTCGAGCAAGTGGTCAAGCGCATTCCGGAATTGGATGGTCTGAAACCGGCGACGGATCAGCAACCGCTCGCCAAGATATTGCAGCGTACAGCCGAGCAAGTGGATGAATCGTTACAGACGATCACGGATGTGACCGCGGAAGAAAGCATCACCGAAGAAAAACTGGATGGCCAGGGTAAGGTTGTGTCGCGGCAAGAGGTTCAGGCGAGATATGTGATCCTGCAGCGAGGCGCGGCGACAGTGGCACGATTGGAAGAATACCGCACCGACGGGAACGGCCAGCGTATTTTCGAACCTGCGTTGAACCAGGGCCACTTTGTCACCTCGAACTTCGCGTTGATGCGCGCATACTTCAGCACGTCTCTGCAACCGAAGACGCAGTTTCGTTATCTTGGGGAGCAAAGTATCGGCGCGCGCCAGACGCACGTAGTGGCTTTTGCGCAGAAAGCGGAAGAAGCCCACATGCCGGTCACGTTGGAAGGCGATAGTGGTCCGCGTGGACATTTTCGCGTAGCGATGCTGGTACAAGGAGTTGCGTGGATCGACGAGGAAAATGCTCAAATCCTGCGCATGAGGACCGACCTGCTGGCGGCCCGCCCCGAGATCGGACTGGACTGGCTGACGACTACAGTGAACTCCAGGGAGTTTCACCTTCCCGGCGTGGCGACTCCTTTATGGTTGCCCTGCGACGTCAACGTGTCCGCGCAATTCAGCTACAGGGACGCGCAAACGGGCGAGTCTCGCGTGGAGACGTTTCGCAATGAACACCGCTATTCGAACTACCGGCCCTCTACAAGCTCCGCGCCAATGGCTCCGGAAGCGGCACCGCTGACGCTCGATCGCATGCGACCTGACAATGATCTGGTGATCACGGCGGAAAAAGCCGACCAGAGCTACTATGCGCACGCTCAGCCTTACCTCGAAGACCCCCTGAATCAACTGGTGGAGCAGATTCCGGAGCTAAAGAAAATGAAGCCGGCCACCAACGAAGCAGCGCTGCAGGGGATCCTGCAAAGAGCCGGTGCCAACGTCGACAGCTTTTTCGCCAACGTTGTGGACGTGATTGCCCACGAAAAAATCATCATGCGACGCTCGGCTGAAAGGGTTTTTTCCGCGCCGCTGCAGGCGGAAGACAGTTATTTAATTCTGAGAAAACCGCTCGGGAATCACCACGAAGTGCTGGAAAATATCGCATGGACGCGGCAGGCCGGCGGCTGGATAACCTGGGCTTGGCCCAGGGATTTCTTAGCACCAGCGGGTTCGCTTTGGTCTCCAATTATTTGGCCAGCGGCTGGCAACACGAATCCACTTTCCGCTATTTGGGTGATGAAAAGATCGCAGCGCGGGATACCTACGTGGTGGGTTTTGCGCAAAAGCCCGGGTCGGCGACCCTGCAGGTGCATATGCGGGTCCCGAAAGGTGGGCAATATCCGGTGCTGATTCAGGGCATCGCCTGGATCGATAAGCAAAACTTTCAAATTGTTCGGATGCGAACGGATCTTCTGGCGCCGCATCCGGAACTGGGCCTCGGCCGGCAAACCACCGAAGTGACGTTCAGCGCAGTGCGGCTAGTGGACGTAGCCACACCGTTATGGTTGCCGAAGGACGTGGAGGTCTACATGACCTTCACGGAACACGACCAGGACACCGGTGGGATATTTGAGATTCGTTTTCGCAACGAGCATCACTATTCTGACTATCGCCACTATGGCGTGTCCGTGAAAATGGTCTCGCCGCCACCGGGTCCCGATTAATACGGCGGGTGGCGAACGAGTGGACGCTGATGGTGACAACAGAGATGTGGTCTTGCTGCGCCCTGGAAACGGGTTGGCAGGTGCGAATCTCGGTGAGTGTACTCGCTCAGTCGAACTGCGATTCAGACTGCGTAAGTTACTATAACAAGACGTGTGATGCGCACAATCCAGATTGCCCCGGATCGTTTGTCTGTTGCTACGATGAACACAACGAAGACCAAGGATGCATGGGGATTCTGAACTATTGCACCAACGGCGGATCGAAGTGCGGGCAGTCCGAATGTGACAATTGAGGAGACTAACATGAAGAATCTAATTGTCCTTGCAGCGCTCTTCGGTTTTTCGTGTGTCACTTTTTGTTCGGCTCAGGAGGGAAAGCTTCAGACGGCTGAAGAATTATCGGCGCCAACTCAGGTGATTTCGTACGCAAGCGCATTTGTGATAGGCGAATTGGTACCTATATGGAGCCGGGGATACGTGATTGCCTATCGTGAGCGGACCTATGCCGGGCAAACGGGGCCAAATTTGCGAGTTTTTGATCGACAGGGAAAGCTTGTCAGCGAGATGCGGCTGTGGATTGATGGAGCGAGTCTAATCCACATTTATAACATCGCGGCATCCTCCGATGGACGGCTAGGTGTCGTAGGCAGCGTCGTTGATGTTGCCGGATCAGATGCTTGGATTTTCGCGGACATTTCGCTTAGCAACCAGCGTCCGGTCAAAATTGTTCACGTCTCACCGTTCCAAGCGAGAGCCTTGGATTTCGCCCATGACGGAAGCGTTTGGATACTTGGAGCGAAGCCCGCTCCCGGCGAACTAAGTTTGCGAAATGCGCCAGACCATTTCATCGTGGAACACTTCAGTCGAGATGGAGTTTTCGAAGGTGAATATATAAAGCGCTCTACGATCCCCTGTAAGGCACTTCCCGGAGCGGGAGGTCTGGCGAGAGTTGTGGCGTCCGATGACCGCATAGGCCTTTTCCTCCAAGGTTGCGACTACTGGGTCGAGCTTAAGCCGAATGGCGACCTGATCGGTACATGGCATTGGAGCGGGAAACTCGCCAACGGCACCGAGCAGCGTGTAACATACGTCGCCCTGACAAGCGATGACCAACTCTACGCGTATGTTGTGCAGGCAAGAAACGGAACCCAGGCCACCCGAGGACTGTTTCGACTGGATCGTTCGAACAGCGACTGGATTCCCGTGAATATCGGGGCAGTCGAGCAGGCTGGGGCACCATTTGGTCCTGTTAAGGGCGTTGAGGGCGACAACCTCGTGTATTACACCACAAACGAACGTGTGGTTTGGGCCAAGGTGGAGAAGTCTGCCAGCGAAACGAACCGCTAGTTCCTGCTTCATTGACGCCACCCGCCCACCACTAACTCCCAAATCGACCGCGCACTATGATGGTGACAACAGTAGTGAGGTCTGCGATGGTCATCAGGCAGAGGCGGACGAGATGGCACAACTGCCGCGCATGAATTTCAAGGCTAAAAGAAGGTTGGCCTGGGTCCACAACAGCGGCACATTGTCGTTGGGAACGTAACGGCCAGCTTCCAGGTAATAGAGTTCCGGGCAGCGGAATGCCGGAAGGCCGGTGTGGTCGGGGCCCGTGATCTGGCTCAAAGAGCGGTTCAGATACCGGGTCTGTTGCGCCAGATGTTCCGGGGAACGTGTGGATTGGAATTTCAAGCCGAAGATGCAGGAGACGATCGGATCGAAGAGACACCACTGCGCCTCCTGTCCGATGGCAGGCAGGAGCCGATTGCGGGCGGACAGGTCGTCACTCAAATCGATGGTGCGCTCGGCAGGTTGAAGCTTTTCCTTGTAATCGGGAGCCCAATACGAATCGCCCAGGTAACGGCGAATGCCGGCCTCCCCTTGGAGATGGGTGACAACATCGGTAACGATCTGGTCAGCCATCTCGCCTTCAACAACTTGAAGAGGGTAAACGAGAAACAGCAATGCGGCGTCATAGCGGCGCTGCTTGATCAGGTCGGGCTGAGAACATTCCCACGGCAGGATCGATGCCAGAGCAGTCCGGCCGCGTTGGATAAGCGATTCGACGGTGTCGCCGGTAACGCCAGTGCCGCCGGCGTCTCCAAGAGAGCCGGACTGCGACAAGACTTTCCTGCACTCCGTGAGGCCAGCCAGGACCACCCCGATGCTGGAGGCCGAAATTTTTCGGGTCTCCTCCCAGTGCCCGCTATCTTCATCCTGCCAGTAGCGAATGGCTGCAAAGTAACGCAGAAACAGGGGCAACAGTTCTAGCTCGCCGGCGGTCGGGGTCAGCGCACCTTCGTGAATGAGCTTGCAGAACAGCCACAGAAAGTATCCAAGGGCGTCATTCTGGGCGTGAGCCCACTTTTCCTTCACCTCATCCAAAGAGCCGCCATCGAACCGGATGTGGGGGCGGTTCATGGGGATTGCTGCGTCGGCGGTGCCAGTGATGATGTCGAGAAAGCGTTTCCTGTGCCTGATGAAGTAAGCGGCCAAAGTGCGGAGAGTACGCACCGCCACATCGGTATGCCCGGTGAGGTAGTGACAGTGGGCGAGGTGGATATTGTCGCGCACCCATACATACGAGTAGCCGGTGTAGCTCCTGTCTTGGTCTAGCGCAGCGGCGGGGAACAAGCCGTTAGCTAATGGGGAAAAAGAAAGAGTCCCGGTTCGTTCGAGCAAAGCGGAGATGGCCTGGATTTCCGCAATAGCGTATCGCGGCTTTACGAGACTGCGGACTTCCGGGTTGTTGAAGAACGACAAGATCACTTCCTCGCAGAGGCGGTATGGAAACACTGATAACTTATCTTATCCATTCCACTGCAGTGTATCGCGGAGAGTTTCTTGAATCGGTGGCTATCCATGCCGCTAGACGACTATCCAATTCGATAGGCGACGATTTTCGCACGCAAGGCGGCCTCAAAATTCTTTAGCTGCCTGAACATCCGCTATTCGCGCCGGACCCTCATAACGATGGCCATTATCCAATCAGATAGAGGATGGGCTTGACGCCGGCGAAATCGCACCCAGCCCGACGCTTCATCTCCATGGCAGAAAATCCCGCCGCTCAATCACTTTGGGTGATTCACACGCATGCATCGGACCTCCTTTCGGAAGCGGCCAGAAAAATGCTCAGTACTTAGCGAGACTCGGAAGCACACAAGGAGGCATTCATCATGGACAGCAAGAAGTCTGAACCTATCGAAAAGAAGTCTGAACTTAGCAATAGCGAACTCGAAGGCGTGCAGGGCGGAAGGATGATCCCACCAGGAACGCAGTTACAAAACAGCCTGCAACCAAAGATCGCACCGACCCTAACTAAGACCGCCGAGGCCGCCGACCAAAACTCTGATCAAAGCCCCCTGTTTTAGACCGGCGATCCACCGCCCGGTTCTCGCCGACGCAGGGACTGGGCGCGGGAGCTCTTGCTCCCCATGCTTCCATCCGTCTGTTTCGAGACCGGCCGGTTTACCCTAACTCAATCTTCGAGGACGGCGCGGCAAAGCTGTTCCCGCAAATGGATGTCTGGCCCAGCTGGCGCTTGGGCCCACGCAAGAGATCAATGGCTACTCTCTCAATTGTTTCATCCACCGCTTCGGGCGTTCCCTAGCGCAGGGGAATCTCCGTTTCCCCTTGACTTGTACTTATCATGGATGTCCCTGGTTTTCGAAGAGAGTTCGGCTGAAAAAACTTGTTGCAAAGTGTCGAAATAAATTGTCGCGGAGGGCAATCATTGATCTCAGAGCGGGGCGTAGCCGACCGCATCGCAAAACCAGAGAGCTACTTGTGAACGTCCTCACTAATCTCGGCGTATATTCAGACTACCGAGGAGCTTAGGTCCCGGGTTTCCATTTTCCCGCGAGAGCAACGCCAGTCAGGAAGTTTTCTTGGTTTCTTGATCGATCCAGTCTCTCTCCCATTGCGGCAAGGTTGCACGAATGAAGATCAGGCGTTCCATCTCCACGCCGGTATCCTCTGGGCCGACACTCATCGTACTGGTAAAGTCAATGTTAAGTTTCATTTGATGTAGTTTATGATCTGGATATCTCACCCAATGCATTTTCGGACGCAAATAGGGCGCGCCCCACTCTGACCAGGAATCTACGACCCAACCAGCGACTTTTCCTGTACGTCGGCTCACATGCAGCGAGCCCCACATGTTAAGGTTGTCCACTCGCGTGGTTCGAGAATAGACCTTTTCGAGTGAGTCTTCTTGCTCTGCTGTCCCGGTGTCGGGCGGGTGACTATTCCTCTCCTGAATGGTTTCATTCTTTAGTAGAGCGAGCACCTCGATCCGCTTATGCGGGAAAGTCTCATCCCCAATTCTCCAGAACACAATGTAGCCAGGGCTAAATTCATAAGCTAAACGCCCGGTCCGGTCTCTTTCAGCATTGGCCAGGATTCCGGAATTGTTCGGGTCTCTCTGCAACTTCAACAAAAAGCTGGCAAGCGCGTCCTGAGCGTCTGTTGGGAGAGCGCGCCAGTCGTGTTCCGCGAACTGAGCATAAAATCTGATTGGGATTAAGCCGCTATCCGTCATTGCTCTCAGCGGTCCTCCTTTCCCTCGATTTGCGCCTTTAACCGCGAATGCGCCGTGATTTGCGCTTTCAATTCACTCACGTCCGCTACTTCATCGAATAAACCCTCTTTTATCTGCTTCTCGCGTCGCTGAATGAACTCCGCCATTTGTCGACTCTGAATAAGCTCACTCATTTTGTAATCGTGCGATTCCGAGCGGAGCAAGTGTGGCTTTGTGAGCAGTAGATAGAAAAACGCACCAATAAAAGCCGCAAAATCTACTCCAAGCAATACAGCGAAGTAAATGAGAAGCCAACTCGGCGGATGGCCAAACACGGACACAACCATTGCTGCGATGAGGATTGGAATTGCCCATTGGAGCGGATTCACAATGGAAGAGCGGGACCGTCCGATGTCCGCCGGGTGCACAAAATTCCTGACGAGCGAACCCAGATCAGATGCAGATGTCTTCATTACCTCTGAGTATATCCAAGTAGATATCTGTCCGCTGTTTGTTTTGCTTTCTTTACAAAGACGGAATTTGTGCGGCGAGAGACCTACAGCGAGGCAAACAGGGCAGTTTCTGTACCTCCTATCCCCCATCCCGGGGCGGAATTGATTCTTGGCGGGGCGGCCTTTATACTGATTTTCCGTGTTGGGAGAGTTTTTTCTCCCTGCATACCTCACGCCTGCCTCCGGTAGGCGGGCTTGGCTGCGCGTGCCTGAGGTAGGAAGCGCAGGCAAACCCTGCCTTCGGCAAACAGGTGGATCATTCCACTCGTCGCTCCGTCGGGCTGTCGTCTGGAATTAGCGAACCGTACTGAAATCTTGAGGAGAGTGACGGCCGATGTCGGGCCTTGCGAAATATGAGCAGCGTGAAAGCAACATTATTGCGTCCCGGGATGGTGATTCAGCACGAAGGCGATCTGTTTGCGGTGCACAGCACCGAGCATCGCACCCCTGGAAATAAGCGCGGTTCGATGCAGACGCGCATGAAGAATCTGCGGACTGGAGCCATTATCGATTACCGGTTCCGCGCGGAAGAGTTTGTGGAACGGGCCATCCTGGATGAAGTGGAATTCGAATACTTGTACCGGGAAGGCGAGTCCTTCTATTTCATGAACACGGAAAGCTATGAGCAGATGCAGATGAGCGCCGAGGAACTGGGCGAAACGGTGTACTACCTGATTCCCAATACGATCGTGAAGATTGAATTTCACAATGACCGGGCCATCGGCGTGAGCCTTCCGGACACTATGGATTTGAAGGTGGTGCAAACCGAGCCGACGCTGCAAAAAGCCACCGCCAGCTCGGTGATGAAGCCGGCGACGCTGGAAACCGGCTTGGTGGTGAACGTTCCGCCGTTTGTGAATGAAGGGGACAAGATCCGCGTGGACACTTCGGAAGCGCGGTATGTGCAAAGGGTGGAATAGTTTTAAGTTTTAAGTTTTAAGTTTTAAGTTTTAAGTTTTCAGTTGTAAGTTTTAGCCGGCATTTCTGGCAGATCAGGCTCAGCGAAGGATCCCCAGCGATTCAGAGTTGGTGGTTTCGCGTGAGTTGAGATTCTTCGCGCATCCTCGTCGGATGCGCTCAGAATGACAGCGCTCTTGCTCGAATGACACGCCTGCTTGCCGCAGGCAAGTCCAGAATGACAGCGTTCGCGGGGTTCGAACTTAAAACCTAAAACTTTGAACTGAACACTTTGCACTTCAGACTTGCAACTCAAAATTACTGGCCAGTGACGCGCATGGAGCGAGGGCCTTCTTCGCCGGCCGGATGGGCGCCAAAGACGCGCTCGAACAGCTTATCGACGTAGCGCAACTGACGCTGCAGATCAAAGGTGTTCTGCAATTCCGGAGCAGTCAGATATTTTGTGATCCTGGGATCCTTAGCGACGCGCTCGCGGAAACTGGAATCGGATTCCCAGGCGGCCATGGCATTTTCCTGCACGGCTTTGTAGGCCTCGTCGCGAGGCATGCCCTTTTCCACCAGATCCTGCAGCAATTGACCGGAAAAAACCAAGCCTTGAGTCAGTTCCAAATTGCGGAGCATGCGCTGTGGAAAGACGCGCATTTCGCTGACCACCGCCGTCATCCGAGCGAGCATGTAATCGACCAGGATGGTGGAGTCAGGCAGAATGATGCGCTCGACCGAGGAATGGGAAATGTCGCGCTCGTGCCACAGGGCCACGTTTTCATAAGCGGGAAGCATGTTGCCGCGGACCAGGCGAGCGAGCCCGGCGATCTGCTCGCAAGTGACCGGATTCCTTTTGTGGGGCATGGCGGAACTGCCACGTTGCTCGCCGCTGAAGTGCTCTTCGGCTTCGCGCACTTCGGTGCGCTGGAGATGGCGTATTTCGGTGGCAATTTTCTCGAGTGTCGCGGCGATCAGCGCCAGCGTGCTGACATAGTGGGCATGGTGATCGCGCTGAATGACTTGAGAAGCGACCGGGGTGACTTGCAGGCCCAGGCGATTACAAATTTTCCGTTCGATTTCGGGGCCCAGATGCGAAGCGTTACCGACGGCGCCGGAGACTTTTCCAAAAGCAATGCCGCGGGCAGCCTCGCGAAAGCGCGCCACGTTGCGCTGGTTTTCGGCGAACCAGTTGGCAATTTTTAGTCCAAAGGTGATGGGTTCCGCGTGGATGCCGTGCGTCCGGCCGATCTGCGGAGTGTGTTGAAACTCATGGGCGCGCAGGTCCAAAACTTCGCCAAAGAGAATCAGGTCGCGCTCGATGATGTGCGAGGCATCACGCAGCAGCAGCGCCTGGGCGGTATCGACCACGTCGTTCGAAGTCATGCCGTAGTGCAGCCAACGGGCCGCGGCGGGATCGCCAATCGACTCCCCGACAGCCATGGTGAAGGCGATGACGTCGTGTTTGACGCGAGCTTCCAGTTCATTGATTCGGGCGACGTCTACCTTGGCGCGTTCGCGCAGTTTGCTGGCAGCGTCCTCGGGCACCAGGCCGGCTTCCGCCAGGGTGTCAGCCGCGGCCAGTTCGACATCGAGCCATTTCTGATAGCGGTTGGCCTCGCTCCAGAGGCGGCCCATTTCTTCGCGTGTGTAGCGTGGAATCACGGAGTCTCTCCAACTCAAACCCTTTGTAATGATACGGTATTTCGGGCGGGGCGGCGCGGCCGGAGTGTCCGGCAAGGCCCCGGCGAGCCTAACCGCAAGGGGAAATTCCTGTCTAATTGTGAGAATGATGGCGAGTACCGAAAAGCCAGATAGCGGAGTCGTGAGCGACGCCGTGGCGGTAGAGCGCACGTTAGCGGGTGATCGCGACGCTTATCGTGTACTGGTGGAGCGGTACAGCTTGTACTTGTACCGGTTGGCATACCGGATGACCGGCAATTCGCACGACGCGGAGGAAGTGGTGCAAGAAGCTTTTTTGCGGGCGTACCAGAAGCTGGCGCAGTTCGCCGGGAATTCGAATTTTGGGACCTGGGTGTATCGCATCGCGGCTAATTACGCCATCGACCGAATCCGCCAGCGGAATGTCGAGGAAGCTCGCCAGGCAGTGCCCAGCAGGCCTGGCGAAGAGGGCCAGGAGTTCGATCCGGTGGCTATGGTGAAGGACCCTTCGGCATCGCCGGAACACCTGGCGCGCAGCGCGGAGCTAGCGGCCAGGATGCAGCAAGCGCTCAACGCCCTGACCCCGGCGGAACGCACCGCGATTGTGATGCGGCACTGGGAAGGTTGCGCGATTGAAGAGATTGCCGCGGTGCTGAAGTCCAATTCGAATGCCACGAAGAACACGGTATTTCGGGCGGTATCGAAGCTGCGCAAGGCGCTCGAGCCGTTCGCGGAATTTCGCGGGCCGGCTCGCGCGATGGGAACGGAATGATGACGCACATGACGGAAGAACAACTGATTGCGTACCGCGATGGCGAAACGGGCGGGCGCGAAGAAATGGCCGGTCATCTGAACGAATGCGAGCGATGCCGCCAGGAACTGGCTCGGATTGAGGCGGTGTTCGCGGCGCTGGACGCCATGCCGGTGCCGGATCCCGGGGAGGGATTCGAACAGCGCATGTGGCAGCGCATCGCTCAGCGTCTTGCGGAGAAGCGGTTGCGTTGGTGGCAAACGCTGTTCGCGCCACGCCACGTGCTGGCGTTCGGAACCGTCGCCGCGCTGGTGCTGCTGGCGTTTTTGGCGGGGCGGTACACGCGGAAGACGGA
>Ga0187784_10002539_pt1 | contig 14621 bp, 17 predicted proteins | sample 1015_SJ02_MP15_2_FD_132964 | JGI IMG/M metagenome (GOLD analysis project Ga0187784, IMG submission 132964) | Tropical peat soil microbial communities from peatlands in Department of Meta, Colombia - 1015_SJ02_MP15_20_MG | ecosystem: Environmental > Terrestrial > Soil > Wetlands > Peat | place...
CAGATTGCTGTGTATCAAGCAAATGTTACGGATCGTCGAATGGTCAACGCCGTCGGAGGTTAATGTCGGCAAATTCGACCGTGATTCGCGGCCGGGCGCTAAGTCTTTGTTGACCATACGGATGGCGCGCCCGAAGGGATTCGAACCCCTGACCTCTGCCTTCGGAGGGCAGCGCTCTATCCAGCTGAGCTACGGGCGCGTTGCGGTCTTGATAGCGAAACAGCGGCAGTGCGGCAACGGCCGGCCGCCGGCCACGCTTGCCGCGACGGGGCCATCCTACGCCCTACGGGCTGGTGTTCGATGCCCGAACCCCCTAAATAAGGAGTTCCCCCACAAAGGAGCACCGCATGGCCTCGCGCCAAATCAAAATGCCCGTAAAGGACGATTCCGACAAAGAAAAAGAAGTCGATGAGGTGTTCTCGCAGCGCAAGCGACCGGAGCGCGGACGATATTTGCTCCAGGTCGACCGGCAGACCAAGGGCTCCTACACGACGTCCGAAGCCGCTCAGGCGGCGGCGCTGGCGATCAAGACCGCTTATCCGATCGTTCAGGTGTCGGTCTATGACGGCATCGATAACACGAGCACGCTGGTGGAAATACCGGCCGCGTCATCCTGACGAACGTCCTGCCCAACCTCGCTTGCGGTATCCGGTCGAAAGGACCAGCCGCGACGATCCAACACTTTCATGCGGTCGTTTGCATCGATGACCATGGCTTCAGAACAATGCGCCGTGCGCCCCAAACACCCCCGCGCCGACCGCAAATGCCGAGATGACGAGGGCTGCCGCGTGAAGTTGTATCGCCACCGCGAAGGCGCGATTCTTATTGCGCAGAGCGAATTGGTGGAAAAGACGATCAATCACGAGCGGTTCGAGCACATAGACCATGAGCGCGAACAGCAGCCAGACGGCGACCATGAGGTCGAGCCACCAGAACGACGCATAGTGAAAGCGATCCCAAGCATCGAGCCTCGTCAGCATGTAGGCGCCGGACAGGCCGACGAACAGGATCGAAATGCGGACCTGAGATGCGAAACGGCGTTCGAATGCCTCGAAGGCCGCAACCGCGTCCCTGGCATCGGGCCGTCCGCGCGCCTGCGGCAATACGATCGTCGTCACGACGGCTAAGCCGCCGATCCAGTGCACCAAGCCAAGGACGTGAATCGCACGCGCCAAGGCCAGATCATCGATCGTCATGGAGCGAGCCTCAACAATCTGAGCCACGGGCGCTACGTGGCCGATGCGGGTTGCTTTGCATTTTGCCGTCCATCGCGCACTTCTTCCAATCTGCCCTCAAAGAAGGTGATCGGCGGGTAAGCCTCGGGGTCGGTTACGACGTCGATCACGGTTGTCACGTCGGCTGCAAGCGCTTGCCGCAATGCGGGGAGAAAGTCGCCGGGCGCTTCGACACGGATGCCGCGGCAGCCGCAAGCATGTGCGATCAAGGCATGATCGACCGGCGCGAAACGGCAGGCCGACGTGTGGCGCCCGAATTTAACGTCTTCGGCATCCTTCTGATAGCCAAGCACGCCGTTATTGAGAACGATCCCCACGACCGGAAGATTCATGCGGCGTGAGGTCTCGAGTTCAGACCAAACATGGGCAAAGCCGCCGTCGCCGACGACCGTCAGGACCGGATCGTGCGGCCGTGCTGCCTTGGCGCCCAGCGCGAGCGGCAGTCCCCACCCCAATCCGGCAATGCCGCGTGGCGTTATAAATCTCATTCCTGCGGTTAGACTTTGCAGGTAACAGGCGACCCACAGCGTCGAATAACTGGCATCCGCCACGACGATTGTCTCTTTCGTCAATACGGTCTGGATGTCCGCCATCAAGCGTTCGGGACGTATCGGCGATTGATTCGACCCGAATAGAGGCTGCATGTCTTCTTGGTGGCGGATGCGGGCCGTGGCGACGGCGCGTTCAAGGTCAGGGATCGGGGCCCGGCGTCCGGCCAGTCGTTGGGTCAGCGCCGTCAGCGTTTCTCTGGCGTCACCAACCAGTCTGAGCGCTTCATAGTTGCGGCCGATCTCGCTCGAGTCGACATCGACGTGAATATATTTCGCGTTCTGCGGATAGGCCGTCCAAGAATCAGTGCCGTTCTGATTGGTTCGGGTCCCCACCAGCAAAATTACATCCGCATCCGCAATCAGGCTGCGCATATGGCGCGCCGGAGACAGCCGACCGAGAGCATAGCCGGCGACGCCCAGCGACAACGGGTGCCTCTCGTCCACCGCACCTTTGCCCATGACCGTCGTGAGAACCGGCAGACGCGCCTGCTCCTGCAATTGCGCGAGAGATTGCGATGCGCCGGAGAGGTGAACGCCACCGCCGGCGATGATGAGCGGCATTTTTGCCTTGGCCAGAAGGTCGGCCGCTTCCTCCAGCCGTTGCGGGCCCGGCATGAAGCGGTCGAGCGGAAAGCTACCCAGATCGGCGCGGCGCGAGGACTCGGCAGGCACCTCTTCCAACAAAAGGTCGGCAGGCAACAGCAGCACCACCGGTCCTGGTCTGCCTCCGGTGGCGGTTGCAAACGCGAGATCCACGTAATCGGCAATGCGGCTCGGTTCGATCGGCTTACGAATCCATTTCGCAACGCCGGAAAACAGCGCGAAATGATCGAGCTCTTGGAAGGCGTTGCGGTCCGCTTGCGGTCTGTTAACTTCCTGCACCAGCGCGATAACCGGGATCGAAGCTTTCAGCGCTTCAGCAAGACCCGGAACCAGCAGGGTCGCGGCCGGACCGTTCTGCGCAGTGACGACGGCTGCGCGTCCGCTGACCCGCGCAAAACCATCGGCCATCGCGGCACCGGCATTTTCCGTCCGATAGGCGATTTGCGTCACGCCGAGGTCTTCCAAAGCGAGCGCAACCGCCGATGGCAGACTTTGCGAAAAGACCGAACGAATACCGTGGCGCACCAGGCAAGCGGCGATCGTCTGCGCAACCGTTCGTCTTACTCTCATACCATTCACCGCAACGATATTATCTGGAAGCCCGACAATACAGATGAAGCACTTACTGTAAAGCGCGCGCTGTTCTCGACTCGGCTGCGGCGGACTTGCGGCGTTAGACAACTGTGATAAACGCCGCTGAGATGAATACTGTTTCGAAGGGGTGTCGCGTGCAGAAGATCGCGTTCTTAGGTGCGGGCATCATGGGTCAAGCCATGATCCAAAACCTGCTCAAAGCCGGATTTCCTGTGACGGTTTTCAACCGGACGGCCGACAAGGCGCGCGCGCTTGAACCATTGGGGGCTAAAGTCGCCGCTAGTCCGCGCACGGCAGCGCAAGGCGCCGATGTCGTAATGTCGATGCTGATCGATGACGCGGCGTGCCGAACATGCTGGCTTGGCCCACAAGGCGTCTTCGAGACGCAGCCGAGCCCGAATACGATTCTAATCGAATGCTCCACGGCTTCGCACCAGTGGATCGGCGAGCTTGCCGCTCGCTCAGCCAAGAGCGGTTTGCGCTTTCTCGACTGCCCGGTCGCGGGCCGGCCTGATGTCGCGGTTGCCGGCCAGCTCAACATGTTTGTCGGCGGCGACCGGGAAGCGTTGGAGGTGGTCCGCCCGGTGCTGCGGGCGATGACCAAGAGCATCACGCATTTCGGGCCGGCCGGGTCCGGCATTGCCTTTAAGCTGATCTACAATGTCTTGGGCGCCATCCAGGTCGCCTCGCTGGCCGAGGCAATGTTTGCCGCCGAGGCCGCCGGGCTTGATCTTGGCGCGGCCGCCGCAGGGTTTTCAGCCGGCGCCACAGCCAGTCCACATGTCATCCGACACGCCAAATACATGTCGCTCGGCCGACACGAAGACCCCATACAGTTTTCCGGCCGCAACCGCATCAAAGACATCAATTATGGCGTCAAATTAGCTGAAAAAGTCGGCGCACAATCCATCATCGGCCGGGCGGCAGCCGAAGTATTTGGCCAGATGCTTCCGCTCGGCATGGGCGATCTGAACGACAGCGAATTAATTGATGCCTTGCGCGTCGCTCATGGACGGGCGGCCGCCGTCAAAAGTCATCCGTAGCGGAACAAAGCATGCCTTTGCGGGAGCGATAAGATGGATGTTCGACATCTCAGGACGAAATTCGACGACTATGCGCAAAAATACCAAACGATCCGGATGCGGCGGCAGGATGGGATCCTGGAATTGAGCCTGCATACCGACGGCGGGCCATTGCGCTGGGGTCGTTTGCCGCATGCCGAGCTGGAAGAGGCGTTTCACAATATCGCCAGGGACCGCGACAATCAGATTGTGATCCTGACCGGAACCGGCGATGAATTTTCCGGGCCGGTGCCCGACCCGGTTGCGAACAAGGCCTATCACAAGATGGATGCAGTCGGCTGGGGTGAGCTCGGCTGGGAATCAAAAGGTCTGCTGACAAATCTGTTGTCGATCGACGCGCCCATGATCGGCGCCGTCAATGGGCCGGCCGCGCGGCATGCCGAGCTGCCGCTGATGTGCGATATGGTACTCGCCGCCGATACCGCAAGTTTTCAGGATTCGGCGCATTTCGTCGGTGGGCTGGTGCCCGGCGACGGCATGCATGTCGTGATGCCGATGCTGATGGGACTTAATCGGGGCAGGTACTTTTTGTTCACCGGCGAGGTCATCGGCGCGGCGGAAGCCAAGGCCATCGGGATCGTCAGTGAAGTCATGCCGCGCAGTCAGCTGCTGCCTCGCGCCTGGGAACTGGCACGGATAGTTCTGCGGCAGCCGGAACTCAATCGGCGCTATACGCGTACGCTGTTGACGGAGCCATTACGGCGGCAAATCAACGAGCTGCTGCCGTTCGGCCTGGCGCTGGAGGGTTTGGCCATCACGCAATAAAATCTGATCCATCAGGATCATAAGTGAGTTTCAGCCGGGATCGACGGTTTATTTGCTATTCGTGGCTTGCCATAATTTTTCGTAGCGCTCGAAATCCGCTTTGAGAATCTGGTTGAATTCCTGTGCCGTCTTGATGACGGGGTCGATGCCCTGACCTTCCAATTTGCTTTGGACGTCCGGCAGTCTCATGACGTCGCCGACGTCATGATTGATCCTGTCGACCACTTGAATGGGGGTATTTGCCGGCGCCAACAGGCCGAACCAAGCGTCATAGCTGAATTGTGGCAAACCCGATTCCGCAACAGTCGGCACGTCAGGCAGCGCGCGGCTGCGTTCGGCAGTGGCAACGGCCATGGCAAACACCTTGCCGGTCGCGTGCAACTGCGCCACCAGATTTATCCCGCCGACGAAAAGCTGCGATTCTTTTCGTATAACGCTGAGGATCGCCTCCGGCGCGCCCTTATACGGGATGTGAACCAGATCAATCATTGCCGTTTGCCTGAAATATTCCCCGGCCAGATAAGACGTGCTGGCGACTCCCGCCGACGCAAAATTGAACTTGCCGGGATTTTGCTTGGCAAGCGCGATGAACTCCTTGACATTCTTCGCGGGAAAATCCGGCGGAATGATCAGCGCGTGCGGCACCGACGCCACTTGCGCCACTCCCATGAAGTCGGCGGCCGGGTCGAATGTCAGGTCCTTATTAACGAGCGCCGCAATGGTGTGACCATTGGACGTCAGCATCAAGGTGTAGCCGTCAGGGGCGCTGCGCGCGACGCTTGCAGTGCCCGGCAGGCCCGGGCGGTTCTCCACGATGACGGTCTGCCCCCAACTGGTCGCGAGTTTATCCGCCAGCACGCGGGCCAGGACATCGGTGATGCTGCCGGGCGAGAATGGTACAACAATGCGGACTTCCCGATTGGGGTAGCCTGGCTCGGCTGCCGCAAACTCGGCAGCGGTTACGCAAAACAGCAAGAATGCTATCAGCACCAAAAAAGTTTTTCGGGCGACATTCATGATCTTCTCCGCAGACCAATCATGATCCTGTGCCGGCCGCGTCCGGATGCGGCCGATAGTTCGTGATGTTGGTTTTGTCGTTGGTATTTCGTAGCCACGCGAAGGCAGCATAGCAGCTTGCGGCACATCCGCCACCGCAACGTGGCTGCAGGTCAGCAGACGGTTCAACAGCGCGCCGGATCGAGGCCTTCGGTGACGAGCCTGGCTTACTCTTGATTGCCGACGTATTACCGCATTGCGGCGAACCGACGCTCAGAGCCATGACATGAGCGGTAATTAGCTGTCACTTCGGTGTTTGACGCAGATCAAGGGAAGCGCCCGAGAAGTCTCGCATTATGGCAAAGCTTCCAGTGAAGCGAAGGGGCTTGATGCGATTGTGTACGTCGTACCGGTGGATTACGGAGCGCCCGTAGATAATTGGGAGCAAAGCAATGGAAAGCGCCACATTTCGCAAATGGTTGGCCGAGCGCGGCTGCCGCTTTGACCGACACGAACATGAGCGAGGCCACGGTCAGGTCATGGTCACCGTGCATCGGGAAGGGCGAAAGGCGGAGATTCCCCTTGGCGGCTCCCACCAGATTCTCGACCCACGGGTGGTGCGTCAGGCTTGCGAACAGCTCGGCCTTGACTGGTCGCAACTGCCGGGGCCGATGGGGCGCGTCTGACGGCCAAGCTTGCCGATGTTAAGGGCGGCTGATCGGAACAACCAGTAAACCAACGAACATTGGCGCAGGTGGAATCGTGTATCGTTTTCTCCAATGCACAGCAGAACAATATATGACGCGTGCGGTAACGACCGTGACGCGCCGGACAACCATGCGTGAGCTGGGGGCGCTCATCGAGAAACGCGATTTCAATTCCTTCCCCGTCGTGGAACAAGGCAAGATGGTGGGGATCGTCACAAAATTCGATTTTCTCCGGGCCTTTGCCTTCACCACCGGCCAGATGGTGCCGCATTACGATGCGTTGATGCAGCGGCCGGTCGGCGAAATGATGACGGAAGCCGTCGTGCATGTCGAACCGGCAGCGCCGTTGACGCGCGTGCTGCAGTTGATGGTGAATCTGAAGAGCCGCAGCTTCCCGGTGATCGGGCCCGATCGCCAATTGGCAGGCATAATCTCGCGCGAGGACGTGATCCGCGCGCTCAAAGAGTCGACCCAGGGCAATTGACGTAACGCAGCATGTAGGATGGATAGCGCGCAGCGAAACCCATCACTTTGTCCTCATCGCCCTATGATGGATTCCGTTTCACTCTACCCATCCTACGCGCTTACGTCAGCAGGCGGCGCAAGGCGTCCGCTTCGCAGCGTCACTCGGCAGGAACGCCTTCGGCGATGAAGACTGTGGTGTTGGCCGAGGCATGCCGGATCGGCTTGATCGCCTCGTAGGCGGGCGAATTCTCCCAGGCATTCGCTTTTTCCATGCTGTCGAACGCAATAATCACAAAGCCCTTGGGAGCATCGCCCTCGACCGCTGCGATCTTGCCGCGGCGAACGAGAAAGTGGCCGCCGAACGGCGCCAGCGTCCCCGGGACCTGCTGCGCGTAGGTCTGGAACTTGGCGGGGTCGGTTATCTGAAGTTCGGCAACGACATAGGCTGGCGGCGCCTTGGTCTGCTGGGCGTGAATGGCGGTGCCGGCGGCGAGACCAATCGCTACGCCGGCAAACAATGTCAGTTCAAGTCTGTGATTGATATTCATGGATAGTCCTCCCTGTCAAAACGAGAAATTGGATCTTGAATTGCATTGCCCGTTATTTAGCTGGTCGCAAAGGATAGGGTCGCCATTCCAGAAAGACAAGCATGGCGCGGGTCCTCGCGGAGTTTTCGTAGGCGGGCCGCCCTGCTCGGCCTATACTTGGAGTTGGAATAGGAGATTGGGGTTGCAATAAGAGAGTTTAATTGCGCCTTGTCCTCGGCTTCGTCGCCGCCTTGTTCGGACAATTATGATGGGTCACCGTTACGTCGCCACTCCTGCCGTCGCCACCGGCGCCATTACCCTCGTGGCTTTGGCGTTTTGGACGGTTATCGCCCGCGCCGAAATGGGTCCCTGCGTGACGGACGATCGCGGCGATCTCACCTGTGGCAGCGGTAACGGCGCCGCGGCCGTCATCCTAAAAACGAAATCGCCCTCAAAACGGCTGGCTTTTGCCTGGCGGCTTACGGATAGACCGCCGACCAGCAAGCCTGACGAGAACGATCCAAATCTTGAAAACGTGATCGTCCGAATCCTAGACGGAGCCGTGCTGGCCAAATCCCATGGGGCTTATTGGGACCTCGGCACAAAGATTGCCAAGGCCTACCTGTTTACCGCCTGGTCGCCTGACAGCCGTCTGCTGGTCAAAGTTGAGCAGCGGGCCGATTCCGCGTCCGCTGAGCTTTTCTCCTTCGCCGAAGACGACACCGCGATCGGCCCCTTCGATCTGGTCAAGGTGATCGAGCCTGCAGTGCAAGCGCAGATGCAAGCCAGCAAAGATGCGGACATTTCTACGCTTGTATTTGCGCCGCATCCCGCGATGACAATCAACGATGCAGGATTGATGCAGGCGACGGTGTTGACCATATCGCGTGATTTGATTTACGGCCCCACCTATGAGGCGACGGTGCAGGTGAAACGCGCCGCCGATACGCTTGACGCAAATGTCGTGTCGGTTACGCCATACACAGGCACGTCCATTTCGATCATTGTGCACTAGCATAGCAACAGCGCGACGCGAGGCGGTTTACTTGGACCCGGATTTCATCCGCGACCTGTTCGCATCCTTCGGCCCGGTGACGGTCAGGCGCATGTTCGGCGGCGCCGGTCTCTATTGCGAAGGTCTCATGTTCGGTCTGATCGTCCGCGACGATCCGGGCTACGCTGGCTCGACCGGAAAAACGCCTTAGAATGGGTTGAGGTAGCGAAGCGCACGTCGACAATCGTCGAGGTCAAGACGCGGGCGCGGCGCGTTCTGCGCCTTTGCCGACGTTACGCTGGCGGAAGCTGAAGGAATGAGCTATGCGGATCGATAACACGGCATTTGGCGAGATCACGATCAACGGCAAGACCTACGGCCATGACGTGATCATTCGGCTTTCGGGCGAGGTCGTGAAACGCAAGAAGAAGCTCTCGAAGCGGCTGTACGGTACTTCGCACATGGTGTCGAAGGAGGAGGCGAAATTCGTGTTCGAAAAGGGCTGCACGCAACTCATCCTCGGTTCGGGCCAACAGGGTAATGCGCAGCTCTCGCCGGAGGCAGAGGCCTACTTCGCCAAGAAGAACTGCCGAGTTGTGATTGAGCCAACGCCGCAGGCGATTCGCGCCTTCAACGAAGCATCTGGAAAGAAGATCGGCCTGTTCCACGTGACCTGCTGAGCAGGTAGCAAGTAGCCCGGGTTGAGCGCAGCGAAACCCGGGATGGGCGGCGAGGGTAACCCCGGATTTCGCTATCGCTCAATCCGGGATACGCTTGCTTGGACCCGGATTTCATCCGCGACCTGTTCGCATCCTTCGGCCCGGTGACGGTCAGGCGCATGTTCGGCGGCGCCGGTCTCTATTGCGAAGGTCTCATGTTCGGTCTTGTTTTCGACGGCGCGATCTATCTCAAAGTGGACGAGACCAGCATCCCGGATTTCCAGCGCGAACGCAGTAGCCCGTTTACCTATACCCGCGGCAACAACACCGGCCGCCAGAGCCAGCACGCGCTGCCCTATTGGCGCCTGCCCGAGCGGCTCTACGACGATCCCGATGAGCTTGCGATGTGGGCCGCTCGCGCGCTTGCTGTCGCGGAGCGCAAGAAGTTTGCGCCGCGGGGGCGGGGCAAGCGGAAGCGGTCCAACCTTCCTCGTCACCGCCGGCAGCTAAAGTAGCAAGTGGCCCGCATGAGCCAACGGGTCGCGCCGAAGGTGCGCCCGATGGTAAACTCCGCGACATGCGGGTTCAGGCGGCGAGGCTGGCCCCGGATATCGCTTCGCTCATCCGGGCTGCGCTTGGTCACCCGAACGCGTCAAAACCAAGAACCACAGCATCGGAGAATGCCATGACACTGGAAGGCGGATGCTATTGCGGCAAGGTGCGCTACGTGGCCGAGGGCGAGCCGATGCTGAGAGCGCAATGTCACTGCCGTGAATGCCAATATATCACCGGCGGCGCTCCCAACATGTTCCTGCTCATGCCGCCCGCTGGTTTCAGCTACACCAAGGGAGCGCCCAAGCAATTCGCGCGAAGCGACCTGGAAAACCCGGTGACGCGGGAATTCTGCGCCGAATGCGGCACGCATCTCGTCACGCGGCGTCCGGGTTTGCCCGCGGTGATTCTTAAAGTCGGCACGCTCGACGATCCGAGCCTTTTCGGCGGCCCGCAGATGGCGATCTACACCATCGACAAACAGGCTTTCCATCAAATCCCCGAGGGCTTGCCGACTTTTGAGCGGCTGCCGAAGCGATAGCAGAACGGCGAGGCTGGCCCCGGATATCGCTTCGCTCATCCGGGCTATGCGTCCTGTTCCGTCACCCTGACAGGCGGCGAGGGTAACCCCGGATTTCGCTATCGCTCAATCCGGGCTACGCTTGCTTCGCGGCCACCTCAGGATGACGGGAAAGACTCCGCGACGCGTCGCAGCCCTCACAAAAAACTCTGCGGATCGACGTCGATATCGAGCTTGATATTCCCCTTCGCCTTCGGCGCGGCGTTTAGCCATTCGCGCAAATAGGCCGAAAGATCGAAATTGCGCGGCGCTTTGATCAACAAACGCAAGCGGTGGCGGCCGCGCACCAGCGCGAGCGGGGCTTCGGCGGGGCCGAGAACGCGCACGTCGTCGTGGCGCGGCGCCGCGCGCGCCAAAAGCCGTGCATGGGTTGCGGTGTCGTGCTGGTCGGGGCCGGAGACGACGATCGAGGCGAGGCGGCCGAACGGCGGGTAGGCGGCGCGCTCGCGCAGTTCGATCTCGGCGGAGTAGAACGCCTCGCGATCCTGTGCGACGAGCGCCCGCATTACCGGATGCTCGGGCTGGTGCGTCTGCAGATAACCGTGGCCCACTCCTGCATCACGTCCGGCGCGGCCGACCACCTGATGCAGGAGCTGGAAGGTGCGCTCGGCGGCGCGCGGATCGCCGTTCGAAAGGCCGAGATCGGCGTCGACCACGCCAACCAGATTGAGCATAGGAAAGTGGTGCCCCTTGGCGACGAGCTGGGTGCCGATGACGATATCGAAGCGGCCGGCGGCGATGTCGGAAAATTCCTCGCGCATGCGCTCGACCGAGGCGACGAGATCGCTCGACAGCACCAGCACGCGCGCCTCGGGAAACAGCGTGCGCACTTCCTCTTCGAGCCGCTCGACGCCCGGCCCGCAGGCGACGAAGGAATTTTGCGCCTGGCAGTGCGGGCAGGCCGGCGGATGCGGCATGGCGAAGCCGCAATGGTGGCAGACGAGCTGCTTGCGGAACCGGTGATCGACCAGCCAGGCGTCGCAGTTCGGACAGGAGAAGCGGAAGCCGCAGGCCCGGCACAAGGTGAGCGGCGCGTAGCCGCGGCGATTGAGAAACAACAGCGCCTGCTCCTTCCGCTCGATCGCGGTTTGCACCGCACCGGCAAGCGTCGGCGCGATGAAGCGGCCGCGCGGCGGCTGCTCGGTGCGCAGATCGATCGCCTCGACCGCCGGCATCAGCTGGCCGCCGAAACGTTCCGGCAGCGACAGCCGGGCGTAGCGGCCGCGCCGTGCATTGACCTCGGTTTCGAGCGACGGCGTCGCCGAGGACAGCACCACCGGGATGCGCGCGATATGGCCGCGCACCACCGCCATGTCGCGGGCGTGATAGTGCACGCCGTCTTCCTGCTTGTAAGCCGGGTCATGCTCTTCATCGACGATGACGAGCCCGAGATCGGCGTAGGGCAGGAACAACGCCGAGCGGGCGCCGACCACGACCGACACCTCGCCGCTGGCGACCGCGCGCCAGGTGCGCGCGCGCTGGCGCGGCGTGAGTTGCGAATGCCATTCCGCCGGCCGCACCCCGAAGCGCGCGGCGAAGCGGTCGAGGAAGGCCGCGGTGAGCGCGATCTCCGGCATCAGGATCAGGCTCTGCCGGCTGCTGCGGATCGTATCCGCCACGGCTTCGAAATAAACCTCGGTCTTGCCCGAGCCGGTGACGCCGTCGATGAGCGTCGCTGAATAGCCGCCCTTGGCGACGGTGGCTTTGAGCGCCGCGGCGGCGGCGCCCTGGTCGGCGGTGAATTCGGAGGGGGTGAAATCCGGATCGGGTTTTGCCGCGACCGGCTCCGGCGGCAGCACGACGGTTTGCAAAGTGCCTTCGTCGATCAAGCCGTCGATCACGCCCGAGCTGACGCCTGACTCGCGCGCGGCTTCGCCCTTTGCTCGCACCATGCCGTCGGCGAAGAGTTCGAGCACGCGCCGCCTTGCGCCGGTCATGCGCACCGGCGCCGCGCCGGCAAGCCGCACGCCGACGCGCTCGCGCGCGGCGCCCAGATGCTCGCCCATGCGCAGGCACATGCGCAACACCATGCCGCGCGAACTTACCGTGTAGTTCGCGACCCAATCGACGAAACTGCGCAATTCGGGCTTAAGTGGCGGCAATTCGAGCTTTTGCTCGACGTCTTTCAACCGGTTGTCTAGCCGCGGGTTGGGCTTTGGATTTTCCGCCCACACCACCGCGGTGGTCTCGCGCGCGCCGAGCGGCACGCAGACGATATCGCCCGGGGCGAGTTCAAGCTCGTCGGGCACCCGGTATGAATAGGCCCGGTCGAGCGCGACCGGCACCAGCACATCGACGACACGTCTGGCCATGGTGCGATTCTCTGCCGATTCTCGGCGGTTTAGAAAGGATAAAGAGGGCGACCCTAATGTGGGGCTGATGACGAACGAAACGCATAATCACCCTCCCCTGCAGGGGGAGCGTTGGCGTACGAAGCGCGCCGGGGTGGGGTCGCGGCGCGGGCGACTGGCTCCGACCCGACGGCTTTCAGCCGTCGACCTCCCGCCTGCGGGCGGAGGTGATGCAAAATTTCCCGACTTTACCGCGCCCAAGGTCGCGGCCGAGATCGAGGCCTGGCTCGCTCATCTCGGCGCCGAGCGGCGCATGTCGCCGAAGACGATCGAGGCGTACCGGCGCGACGTGCTGCAATTCCTTGCCTTCCTCGCCGAACATCTCGGCGGCGCGCCGTCGCTGAAAGACCTCGCCGCGCTTTCGCCCGCCGACGTGCGCGCTTTCTTGGCGGCGCGGCGCGGCCACAACATCGGCAGCCGCTCGCTGATGCGCAGCCTCGCGGGTATCCGCGCGTTCGCCCGCTTCCTGGAGCGTAACGGCAAAGGCAAGGTCGGCGCGCTTTCAGCCGTGCGCGCACCGAAAGTCGCAAAAACGCTGCCGCGGCCGCTTGCCGTCGCCGCCGCCATTGCCGTCGCCGACCCCGACATCGCCGCCGGCGACGGCCGCGATGGGTGGATTCATGCCCGCGATGCCGCCGTGCTGGCTTTGCTCTATGGCTGCGGCTTGCGCGTTTCCGAGGCGCTCGGGCTCAAGCGCGCCGATTTCAGCGGGCGCGACGCGCTCACTATTTTGGGCAAGGGCCGCAAACAGCGCATGGTGCCGCTCATCCCGCAGGTCGCAAAGCTCATCGCCGATTACGTCGCGCTCTGTCCTTACGATGTTGCCGGGCAAAGCCCGCTGTTCGTCGGCGCCAAAGGCGGTCCGCTGTCGCCGCGCGTCGTGCAGCTTGCCATGGCGCGGCTACGCGGCGCGCTAGGCCTCCCCGCGACGGCGACGCCGCATGCTTTGCGGCATTCCTTCGCCACCCACCTGCTCGCCCGCGGCGGCGATCTGCGCTCGATTCAGGAATTGCTCGGCCACGCCTCGCTGTCGACCACGCAGATCTACACCGCAGTCGATGCCGAACGCCTGATCGAGGCCTATCGCAGCGCTCATCCGCGCGCATGAGCTGTGCCGTCATAGCTGTGCCGTCATCCTGAGGTGCGAGCGTAGCGAGCCTCGAAGGATGATCGCCCCGCGCCGTCGCCCCTTCGAGGGCCGCTTTGCGGCCACCTCAGGGTGACGGTACAGTGGCCCTGCAAAAAAGGGGGCCGCATCATGTCGGAAATCAGCGAAGCGATCGAAAAAGCGCAAGAGGGCGGACACGGCGAGGGTTTCAATAGAAAAATCGCGCTGGTGATCGCAATCCTGGCGTTGTTCCTGTCGTTCTCCGAAACGCTCGGCAAAGGCGCGCAGACCGAAGTCGTGACCAAGAACATCGAGGCATCGGACCTGTGGGCCTTCTTTCAGGCCAAGGATATCCGCCGCACGGTGGTGAGCGTTGCGGCCGATCAGACGAATTTGCTTGCGGCCGGCTTGGCCGATCCGGCCGCCAAGGAGGCGATCGCCAAGCAGATCGAGACCTGGCACAAGACCGCCGAACGCTACGAGTCGGACCCGCAAGCCGGCAACGGCCGCAAGCAGCTTGAGGAGAAGGCCAAAGTCGCGGAAGAAGAGCGCGACTTGTCGACGGCGAAATACCACCACTACGAATTGGCCTCGGCGGCGTTCCAGATCGGCATCGTGCTGGCTTCCGCCACGGTGATCACCGGCATGGTGGTGTTGGCCTGGTTCGGCGGCGCGCTCGGCATCGTTGGGCTCGCGCTGACGCTGTTCGGCCTCTATGCGCCGCATGCGCTGCCGTTCATCGCGGCGTTGTAGGCCACGTCATTCCGGGGCCGCGCGCAGCGCGGAACCCGGAATCCATATTCGCTGACCTGTGGTTATGGATTCCGGGCTCGCGCCTTTGGCGCGCCCCGG
>Ga0187784_10002541_pt1 | contig 14613 bp, 13 predicted proteins | sample 1015_SJ02_MP15_2_FD_132964 | JGI IMG/M metagenome (GOLD analysis project Ga0187784, IMG submission 132964) | Tropical peat soil microbial communities from peatlands in Department of Meta, Colombia - 1015_SJ02_MP15_20_MG | ecosystem: Environmental > Terrestrial > Soil > Wetlands > Peat | place...
ATCCCTTCGTCCAGCAGCTTCCGGAACATCTCCACGCCCGTCACCGTCTTCTTCATCGTCGGACGGAAACCCACAATTTCCACTTCCTCGCCCACCTTCACCTTCCCGCGCTCGATTCGTCCCGTCACCACCGTCCCGCGCCCCGAGATCGAGAAAATGTCCTCAATCGGCATCGCAAACGGCTTGTCCACATCCCGCTGCGGCAGCGGTATGTTCTTGTCCACCGCTTCCATCAATTCCAATATCGACTTCTCCCACTTCGCATCCCCTTCCAGCGCCTTCAGTGCCGAGCCCTTGATCACGGGTACCGTGTCGCCAGGAAACTGATACGTCTTCAGCAGCTCCCGCACTTCCAGCTCGACCAGCTCGAGCAGCTCCGCGTCTTCCACCATGTCGCACTTGTTCAGAAACACCACGATGTACGGCACGCCCACCTGACGCGCCAGCAGAATGTGCTCCCGCGTCTGCGGCATCGGCCCGTCGGTCGCAGCAACGACCAGAATCGCTCCGTCCATCTGCGCCGCGCCCGTGATCATGTTCTTCACGTAGTCGGCGTGACCCGGGCAGTCGATGTGCGCGTAGTGGCGGTTCGCCGTCTCGTACTCGACGTGCGACACCGCGATCGTGATCCCGCGCTCCCGCTCTTCCGGCGCGTTGTCGATCGTGTCGAACGCCCGGAACGACACCTTCGGGTTGTTCTTGCTGAGCACTTTCGTGATCGCCGCCGTCAGCGTCGTCTTCCCGTGGTCGATGTGCCCGATCGTCCCCACGTTTACGTGCGGCTTGCTCCGCTCGAATTTCTCCTTCGCCATCTCTCTATGCTCCTCAGTCTCAGCGTGCTGTACTTGATCTCCTTACGACCTTACCGCCCTGCCCGTCGCGCGTGCGACCACTTCCTCGGATACGTTCGGCGGCGCTTGCTCGTAATGCGAGAAGTGCATTGTGAAGCTGCCGCGCCCTTGCGTCCTGCTGCGAATGTCCGTTGCGTAACCGAACATCTCCGCCAGCGGCACCTGCACGTTGATAATCTCGCTGCCCGCGCGAGATTCGCGCCCCTGCAACTGCCCGCGCCGCGAGTTCAAGTCCGAAATCACCGGACCCATATACTCTTCTGGAACGACAACTTCCACGCGCATGATCGGCTCGAGCAGCTTCGGGCTGGCTCGCCGGCACGCTTCTTTGAACGCCATCGATCCCGCGATCTTGAACGCGATTTCCGAGCTGTCGACTTCGTGATAGGTGCCGTCGATCACGATCACTGCGAGGTCCACCATTTCGTAGCCCGCTAGGACGCCGTTCTCCATGGCTTCTTTGACGCCGTCTTCGATCGGAGGAATGAACTCTTTCGGAATCACGCCGCCGACGATCTTGTCGATGAAAAGCAGCCGATGTTCCTTGTCGAAGCGCCACTTGCCGCCCTTACCCGCCACTTGCTTCGCCAGGTCATCGAGTTCGTCCGTGGACATTTCGTGCATGTCCTCGTGCGCGGCCGTGGGAAGCGGCTGCACCGTCAACTTCACGTGACCGTACTGGCCGCGGCCGCCGCTCTGCTTGATGTGTTTGTGCTCCGCCTCGGCGGCTTTGAGAATCGTTTCGCGATACGCGACCTGCGGCCGGCCGACGCTGGCCTGCACGTTGAATTCGCGCATCATGCGGTCGACGATAATCTCGAGATGCAATTCGCCCATTCCCGAAATCAGGGTCTGACCCGTATCGTGATCGGTGTGCACGCGGAACGTGGGATCTTCCTGGGCGAGCTTGCCGAGAGCCGAACCCATTTTTTCCTGGTCCGCTTTGGTCTTGGGTTCAATCGCTACGGAGATAACCGGGGTGGGAAATTCGATGCTTTCGAGGACGATGGGCTTTTCTTCGCTACAGAGCGTGTCACCCGTGCTTACGTTCTTGAGGCCGACACACGCCGCGATATCACCTGCTTCAATCGATTCGATCTCTTCGCGCTTGTTCGCGTGCATTCGCAGCAGGCGCCCGATGCGCTCGCGCGTCTTCTTCGTCGAGTTGTAGACTGACTGCCCCGTCTTAAGCACGCCTGAATAGACGCGGATATATGTCAGGTGGCCGACGTAAGGGTCGGTCATGATCTTGAACGCCAGCGCCGCAAACGGCTGATCATCCGATGCGCGCCGCACCATCGCGTCCGACCCGTCCGGCGACGTTCCTTCGACCGGCGGCACATCCACCGGAGACGGAAGATAGTCAATCACCGCGTCGAGTAGCGGCTGGATGCCCTTGTTCTTGAACGCCGAGCCCGCAATCACCGGCACGAGCTTCAGCGCGATCGTGGAGCGGCGCAATGAAGCTCTCAGTTCGGCCGGCTCTAGCTTGTGCTGTTCGAGGTATTTGGCCAGGATGGCGTCGTCGTGCTCGGCGATATACTCGACGACTTTTTCGCGGTGCTCTTTGTAGAATTCCGGGGTCAGCGTCGAAGCCTTCACGGCGGTTTCGAGGGCGGGGCGCGTCTTCAAATAGGCCGCATCCCAAAGCTTTTCGAGCGGAAGAATCTCGTACTCCGCCCCCAGCGTTTCATCTTTCCAGACGATGGCGCGCTCTTCGATGAAGTCGATGACGCCTACGAAGTTATCTTCACGGCCGATGGGATAGGTGACGGGAACGGGGTGGGCTGAGAGGCGTTGGCGCATCGAGCGGATCGAATGATCGAAGTCGGCGCCGATACGGTCCATCTTGTTGATGAACGCGATGCGCGGCACGCGGTACTTGTCCGCCTGGCGCCAGACCGTTTCCGACTGCGGCTGCACGCCCGCGACCGCGTCGAATACTGCAACCGCGCCATCCAGCACGCGCAGCGACCGCTCGACTTCAACCGTGAAGTCCACGTGACCCGGCGTGTCGATGATGTTGATGCGATAGCTCTTGTCGAAGCGCTTCCAGGACGCCGTCGTCGCCGCAGACGTGATCGTGATACCGCGCTCGCGCTCCTGCTCCATCCAGTCCATCACGGTCGTGCCTTCGTGCACTTCGCCGATCTTGTAGGTCACACCCGTATAGAACAGGATGCGCTCGGTGCAGGTGGTCTTGCCCGCATCGATGTGCGCCATAATCCCGATATTGCGCGTCTGATCGAGTTGTACCTGTCGTGCCATAGCTAAAATCGTTTGTCCTACCAGCGATAGTGCGCGAACGCCTTGTTCGCCTCCGCCATGCGGTGCACGTCTTCCTTCTTCTTGACGGCGCCGCCACGGCCGTTGGCCGCGTCCATGATTTCCCCCGCCAGCTTGTCCGTCATCGACTTGCCAGAGCGTTCGCGCGCGTACAGCACCAGCCAGTGAATCGCGAGCGACTGCCGCCGGAACGGATTCACTTCGACCGGCACCTGATAGTTCGCGCCGCCCACACGCCGTGTCTTCACTTCCAGCGTGGGCTTGCAGTTCTCGATGGCCTTTTTAAAGAGCTTGAAGGCGTCATCGTTGGCCGTCTTCGCTACTTGATTCATCGCGTCATAGAAAATCGTCTGCGCGGTGGACCGCTTCCCGTCGTACATCATGCTCGAAATGAACTTCTGCACGAGGTCGCTGCCATACACCGGATCGCCCGGAATCTTTCGGCGAAGAACCCAACCTTTGCGTGGCATCGTCTACGCTCTCCTACTTTTGTGCGGCTTTCGGCCGCTTGGCGCCGTATTTCGAGCGCCCCTGCTTGCGGTTTTCGACGCCTGCGGCGTCGAGCGTGCCGCGAATCACGTGATAGCGGACACCCGGCAGATCCTTCACGCGGCCTCCGCGCACGAGCACGATCGAGTGCTCCTGCAGGTTGTGCCCGATGCCGGGAATATACGTCGTCACCTCGGCGCTGTTCGTCAGCCGGGCGCGCGCCACTTTTCGCAGCGCCGAATTCGGCTTCTTCGGCGTCTGGGTGTAGACGCGAACGCAAACTCCGCGCTTCTCCGGACATCCTTCGAGCGCCGGAGATTTCGTTTTGGTTCGAATCTGCTCCCGGCCGTAGCGCACCAGTTGTGAAAACGTCGGCACTTTTCCCCCTGCTCAAGAAAATCTAAGAAGTTATTGTCTCTCTGCGCAGTCCAAACCGTCCCGCGCAGAAGTCTGCGGGTGAATGAACAGAAAAGGTCGCCCCACCCCAACCTGAAGGAACTACCAGGTACTCCGCGCTGACGCTTCACCCCAAGGAGTGAACTGCATCTCTACTGCGGAGAGGCTCACGGCTTTGCGGGGCTGGCGCCCCATTTCGGCCGCGCTTCACCGCCCCGTTCCGTCCTTCTCTGTTCCGGGGCTGGAAGACTTCCCTTTCACCACCGGGCCACAATGGCCCTCTCAAACCAACAAAGTATAGGTAAAACAACAAATCGTGTCAACACCATATCACTGTGGATAATGTGGGAATTAGCGCCGGGTCAGCGCTCGCGCAGTTCGCTTTTCCAGCGAGCGGGCCTGAGCAGCATCGCTCGCTCTTAACGCCGAGCGATTGAGCAAAATCGTGTTCCAAATTGGAACAATTCACGCGGCTCCATAAGCTCTCGGCAAGTCAGGCGCGGAGTCGAGTTTCTCCTATCATACAGATATAAAGGTACTTACGAAGAGACGGCCCGAATCCGGCGATCGGTTCCGAACTCCTTGTTTCTGAAAATCTTACCCCGGAAGCCTTCTCCTCGTGTTTGGAAGGCAGGGTTGGAAACTGTTCAACTTCACTGCCAGCAATCCTTTACCCTGAGACGGCGACGCACCTACACTTGTGCCGGCAGTTTTCAACAGGGAGTACCGATGAAGCAGGTATGTATGGCGCTCTTGTGGCTTTCGATCTGGCCGACAGCGGCCGTCGCACAAGCGTCCGCTGAGCCGGCGCCGTCAAAATCGCCGGCGCGCTTTTCGCGCGAACCCTTCGTCATCGAGCAGTACGCCACAACCGCACGTTTTGAAAATGACGGGAGTGGTGAAGAGAATCTTCGCGCGCGCGTCAAGGTGCAGAGCGATGCGGGCGCACGGCAATGGAGCGAACTCGTTTTCGGATTCAACGCTACGAACGAAAAGACGGACGTTCGCTACGCGCGCGTACATAAACCCGATGGCACTACCATTGAAATCCCCGCCGGAAATGCGCAAGTCGCAGTGGCGGCCGCTGCGCGCGACTTTCCCGCGTACGCCAACCTCAAAGAGGAACACCTCGCGGTCCCGTCTCTCGCACCGGGAGACACGCTGGAATATGAGGTCAGCAAACGAATTGTGACTGCAACAGCGCCCGGCCAATTCTGGTTCGACCACAGTTTCATAGGTAGCGCGATCATTCTAGACGAGACGCTGGAAATCAATGTTCCTGCCGGTCGCAAGGTGACTGTGAAATCGTCGCCGGCGAATCCTTATGCGACCCAACAACTCAATGGGCGAACGGTTTATCGCTGGAAACATTCAAATCTTCGGCAAGCCGATAACTCTGCTCAAAAGAGTGCGGACGAAGCGAAGTCAAAGGGGCCCGACGTGCAGATGACCACATTCGCAAGCTGGCCGGAAATCGCTCGCTGGTACGCACAACTGCAGCAAGGACGCGCCGAACCTACACCTGAAATCCCAGCGAAGGTGCAAGAGTTAATCCAAGGACGCACAAACGATCTCGAAAAAATTCAGGCGCTATACGGCTACGTCTCAAAGAGCGTGCGCAATGTGAATCTTCCGTTTGGCGCGTGCGGGTACCGGCCTCATTCCGCAGCGGAGGTCCTCTCAAATCAATACGGCGATTCCGAAGATAAGCAGATTCTGCTTGCGGCAATGCTTAGTGCTGCAGGAATTTCGCCCGATGCCGCGCTAATTCCCTCGATCCGCAAACTCGATCCCTCGCTGCCATCGCCGACGCAGTTCGATCACGTGATCACGGCGGCGCGCGTCGGCAAAGATCTCGTCTGGATGGATTCGACCGTCGACGTTGCGCCGTTTCGACTTCTGGCGCCCGGCCTTCGCAAAAGACTTGCACTGCTCATTTCCATGGATGGCATCGGAAGGGTGGTTGAGACGCCCGCCGATCCGCCATTTCTTTCGACGCAGCACGTTGAAATCAACGGTGAGGTAAGCGATCTCGGTAAACTCACGTCCACCGTCCACTATTCCGTGCGCGGCGATACGGAACTCGTGCTCCGTTCGGCTTTCCGCAAGACCCCAGAGGACCAATGGAAAGAGCTAGGCCAGACGATTCTTTCACTCGACGGCATTCATGGCGAGGTCACTTCGGTCAAGGCCGGCGATCCTACGGCTACGCAAGACCCTTTCCAGATCGACATCGGCTTCACGCAGTTGAATTTCTTCGACTGGTCGAGCAAGAAAACGCGTGCAGCTCTACCGCTGCTGGCGATCGGACTGCCCGATCCGCCGACTGACAAAACGCAGGCGATCGATCTCGGAAGCCCGCTCAACGTGACCGTAAGTCTGAAACTGCGCCTTCCGTCGTCAATCTCCGCACAGGCGCCGATCGGCGTGTCGGTCGCGCGTGATTACGCAGATTTCAGCGCCATCTACCAATTCGCGGACCACGTGCTAACGGCATCGCGCTCGGTCGATTTCAAGATGCGCCAGCTTCCTGCGTCGCGCGCGGAAGAGTACGCCGCGTTCATGCGGGCAGTTGCGGCGGATCAAAACCAGGGCCTCATCATCGAAAACATATCGCCGGGCGGACCGACGATTCCGGCGTCCGCTACGACCGACGAGCTGCTGGAATCAGGCCTCGCGTCATTCAATGCAGGCAATCCGCAGGCCGCAATTCCGCTCTTCCAGCGTGCGGTGCAGCTCGAGCCACAACACAAACACGCGTGGACCGATCTGGGTCTGGCCTATCTCCGGGTCGGCAAGTACGACGAAGGAATTGCTGCGCTCCGCAAGCAGCTTGAAGTGAATCCGTCGGACGAGCATGCCAACGAGTACCTCGGCCTGGCTCTTGTCCGCCAGCAGAAATACGGCGACGCTGCTGCCGCGTTCCGAAAGCAGATTCAGATCAATCCGCTGGATTCGGTCGCTCATTCCCAACTGGGAGAGATTCTGTTGGACCAGCGCGAGTACGCGGAAGCTGTGAACGAGCTCGAAAAGGCGGCGATCCTCTCTCCTGAGAATCCGGAGCTGCAGGTCAGCCTCGGTCGCGCGTATGCGAACACGGGCAAGCCCGACGACGCTATCGCGACTTTCGACAAGGCTGCCTCGCTTTCGCGCTCGCCGGCGATCCTGAATGATGTCGCGTTCAACCTCGCCGAACAAAAGCTGGCGCTCGATAAAGCACAACGCTACGCCGAGCTTGCTGTTGCAGACGCGGCCGCGAATCTTCGCAACGCGAACCTGACTCATGTAACCGACGCGGCACTCGGCGAGGTGGCGGATCTTGCCGCGGATTGGGACACTCTCGGCTGGGTCTATTTTCAGAGAGGCGATCCAAATCGCGCGATGCCGTATATCCGCGCCGCGTGGATACTCAGTGAAGATGGCGAAGCGGGCGACCATCTGGTTCAGATCTACGAAAAGCTCGGACAGAAGGACCGCGCCATCCGCGCCTGCGCGCTCGCGCTGGCTGCGCCACACGCGATCCCCGAGACGCGCGCCCGCCTGACTCTGCTCTTGGGCGGCAACGAACAAATCGACGAGCTTGTCAGCAAAGCCGGACCTGAGTTGGAAGCACTCCGCACGATTCCCGCTGGAAAGCTGTTCGCTGAAGATGCGCGCACGGATTTCTTCGTCTTGCTTTCCCCGGGAGAGAAAAAGGCGCACGTAGACGCCGTCAAATTCGTCAGCGGAAGCGAGGTCTTGCGCCCACTTGCTGAAAAGCTGCGCACTCTCGATTTCGGTGCCGTCTTTCCAGACACCGCTCCGGCGAAACTGATTCGCCGCGGCACGCTCGCTTGTTCTGCCAAAACTGGCGATTGCACGTTCGCACTCGCCCTTCCCGAAGACGCTCGCGCAGCCGAAAAGTAGCAGGCGGCTGTGCGGGATCTCGCACGCGAGGAGCTCAAGTTTCCGCTGTCATAAAGCGCCCGAGCACGCCGGGCACGCGCAGGCCATCCGCGCGGTCTTTGAAATACCGCTCATTCATCTCCGCGCCGCCAAGGTCTTCTATCTTGCGGAATCCGATACGTTCGAGTTCCTCGCACAATTGTGCCGACGCAAGGTATGTGCGAAACGGCTCTCCCGCTCTTGCCACACGCCGCTCCATAGCACGCAAGATGAGCTGGCCCGTCCAATTCAAGGTTTCGCGCGGAACGATGTAGTCGAACGTCACGCCGCTGCCGCGCCCGCACGACGCGATGAATCGAAATGTGCTCATGACGGTTTCCCGCTCCAGGTACATCGTCACGCCGAGCCAAGAAAAAAATGCTGGCTTCGCTGCATCGAACCCAGCCTCGCGCAAGCCTTCCGCGAGCGTCTGATGCTCGAAATCCACGGGCGCGAATATCACCGATGGCGGGATCGCGATTCCGGCGGCCGCGAGCCGTCCGCGTTTCCATTCCTGCGTCGCAGGGTAATCGACCTCGAACACTCGTAGATCGGGCTGTGAATGAGGATTGCGATATCCGAAGGTATCAAGCCCTGCTCCGAGAATTACGTATTGCCGCACACCGCGTTCGACGGACCGGGCGAGTTGATCCTCGGCGTACCGGCTGCGCGCAGCCATCGACGCGCGCACGGCTCGCCCCAATCGGTTCAGAAACCGCGATTCACTCCGGATGCGCTCCTCAGTTCCGGGACCCAGGATCGGCAGCGCAATCGGATCGTCGAATACTTTTGGGTTGTCGAAGATTTGATGTGCGGCGCGCCGCATAGCAACCATGTACGCCGTTCGGCTGGGACGCGCTTCTCTCATCGATCGCGCACACGATGCAGTTAACTGCGCTTCTGCGGGGAGGGATTCTTCGCTCGGCTCAAAGCGGCGTACGGAACGACGATCCCCGACGGATCATCACTTGATTTCCATGACTTCTTTTTCTTTGGCGGCGGAAAGATCTTCAATCTTCTTCGTCTCGGAGTGAGTCAGTTTCTCCAGTTCATCGAGCGAACGTTTGCGCTCGTCCTCGCTAATCTTCTTATCCTTCTCGAGCTTCTCGACAGCTTCCTTGATGTCGCGGCGGATGTTGCGCACGGCCGTCCGGTGATTTTCGAGCACCTTGTGAATGTGCTTCACCAGGTCCTTGCGGCGCTCTTCGGTCAGCGCCGGAATCGGCACGCGCACTACCTTGCCGTCGTTCGTGGGATTCAGCCCGAGATCGGACGTGCGAATCGCCTTGTCGATTGGCACGACAGCGCCCGGGTCCCACGGTGAAATCACGATCATCATCGGGTCGGGGACATTCAGCGTGCCGAGCTGATTGATCGGCATCGGCGTCCCGTGATAATCCACGCGCACGTGATCGAGCAGCGCCACATTGGCGCGTCCGGTGCGCACGCTCGCGAGGTCTTTACGAAAATCCTCGACCGCCTTTTCCATGCGAATCTTTGCTTGCGCCAAAGCGTCCTTGCTGGTGGCAATTGTGGTCATTGGGAACGGAGCCTCCGCGGATGCCGGATCACGCGGCGGTGACGGTCGAGCCAACCCGCTCGCCCAACACCACGCGCTTGAGATTCCCCGGCACATTCATGTTGAAGACGACGATCGGCATCTTGTTGTCCATGCAGAGCGAGATCGCCGTTGAGTCCATCACCGAAAGGCCTCTTTGCAGCACGTCGAGATACGTAATCTGGTCGAACATCCGGGCACTCGAGACCTTCTCCGGGTCGGCGTCGTAGATGCCATCGACACGAGTGGCCTTCAGGATGACTTGCGCTTTGATCTCCATCGCGCGCAACGCAGCTGCGGTGTCGGTCGAAAAGTAGGGATTTCCCGTGCCGGCGGCGAAGATCACGACGCGCCCCTTTTCCAAGTGACGCGTGGCGCGCCGGCGGATGAACGGCTCCGCCACCTGATGCATCTCGATCGCGCTCATCAACCGGGTGTGGCATCCGGCCTTTTCGAGGGCGTCCTGCAGGGCCAGCCCGTTGACAACGGTCGCAAGCATCCCCATGTAATCGCCCGTGGCGCGGTCGATGTCGAGACCCTGCTGGCGCGCACCGCGGAAGATGTTGCCTCCGCCGACGATCAGCGCCACTTCGACGCCGAGATCTTGCACGCTCTTGATTTCGTGCGCGATGTTCCCGATCGTCTCCGCGTGGATGCCGAAATTGTCAGGACCCGAGAGAGATTCGCCGGAGAGCTTGACTACGATGCGCCGGAAGACCGGCGTCTTTCGGCTCGCGCCGTCGCGCGCCGTCTTGGATGAGGTTTTGATCCTAGCTGCCTTCGACGCCATGTCTCGCGGCATTCTAGCAGAGATTGGATTCGGCGGTCAGCGCATCCGCGAAACTATCGACATAGACGCCTGCCCGAGCACCTGCAAACAGAGTTCGCCCCAAAACGTCTGGAGGGATTCCGCACCTAGTCTGTCGGGGCAGGCGCCGGTTCGGGAGCAGCCGCGGCGCTCGCTGAGCCATCTGACTCGCCCACCTTGAACCGTGAAAAACGCCGGATGGCGATATTCTCGCCCATCTTTGCGATCGCCTGGTCAACGAGCTCCTTGATCGTGATGCCTTCGTCTTTGATGAAGTGCTGCTCGTAGAGGCAGTTCTCTTCGTAGAACTTTTCCATCTTCCCGGCGACGATTTTTTCGATCACGGCCGGCGGCTTGCCCGTGGACTTCGCCTGTTCCCGGTAGATGTCGCGCTCGCGGTCGAGCGTCTCCTGCGTCACTTCCTCGCGACGGAGAAACCGTGGATCGAGCGCGGCGATGTGCATCGCCACGTCGTGGGACAAACGCTGAAAATCCTCCGTGCGCGCCACAAAGTCGCTCTCGCAGTTGATTTCGACCAGCACGCCAATTTTCCCGCCTGCGTGGATGTAGCAGGAGACGAGTCCCTCGGACGTGGTCCGCTGCGCCTTTTTCGCGGCCGCCGCCTGGCCCTTCTTGCGCAATACGTCGATGGCCTTCTGGATGTCTCCGCCGGCCTCGATCAGCGCGGCGCGGCAATCGGAAAAGCCTGCGCCGGTCTTGTCGCGCAACTCTTTCACGAGCTGGGCAGAGGGTGCTTTGCCGGGTTCAGGTGCTGTCGCCATCGGTGTACTCGATTCCTCTTGTTTTCTTGGAGTGCAATCGGTCCGGCGGAACCGGACACGGGGTGTGAAGCTTGGCCGATCCTATCGGGAAGCGCCCTCGTCATCGCTCGTGACGGCAGCAGCCGCCTCGTCGGTAACTTCGGCGACTTCGCCTTCGACGAAGTCGCCTTCCATCTTCTCGTACTGCTCGTAGGCGCTCGTGTCCACGTACTCAGGAGCTTCTTCGCCGACGCCCTCGGCCGCTTTTTGATCCGCGATCTGCGTTTGTTCAAAGGATTGCCGACCCGTCAATACGGCGTCGGAGATCTTCGATGTAAACAGGCGAATCGCGCGCAGCGCGTCGTCATTGCCCGGAATCACCCAATCGACCAGGCTGGGATCGCAGTTCGTATCGACAATCGCGACCACCGGAATGCCCATCCGGCGCGCCTCGCGCACCGCAATCACTTCCGCGTTGGGATCGATCACGAACATCGCGTCCGGCGGGGTCGCCATATTCTCGACGCCCGCAAAATTCTGCTGGAGGTGCTTTAGCTCGCGCTCGAGCCGCGCGCCTTCCTTTTTCGAAAACTCAGCCATCCGACCGTCTTCAGACATCGACTTCAGCAGCTTCAGCCGCTTGATGGATTTCTGCAGCGTGACCCAGTTGGTCAGGGTGCCGCCGAGCCAGCGGTGGTTCACGTAGAACATTCCGCAGCGCTGCGCTTCCTCAGCAATGGCTTCCTGCGCCTGGCGCTTCGTCCCCAGGAAGAGGACGCTCTTGCCCTGAGCCGCTTGCTCGGCTACGTAGCGAGCCGCTTCGCGGAACATCTTCAGAGTCTTCTGCAGGTCGATGATGTGGATACCGTTGCGCTCGCCGAAGATGTATTCCTTCATCTTCGGGTTCCAGCGCCGTGTCTGGTGGCCGAAGTGGACGCCGGCCTCCAGCAACTCTTTCATTGTAATTTCGACTGCCAAAGTGTCTCCTCTCCTTGGAGGGATGCTTGTGCCCGGAGGCTGCCTTCGGCCGAGGGCGATCCCGGTTTCCCGGAACAGCATCCTTTTCTGCCGGTCCCTTGCCGGCTGCGAATTTGGTCCGATTCCTGCGACCGGACCCTACTGCAACTTCCACCTGCCGTTACGGCTTGCACTCCCGTGCTCGCATTGATGAGCAGCGGGGCAAACCCCAAAACCTGCCTACCGCTTGCTGTACTGGAAGCGCCGACGCGCCCCCTTTTGCCCGTACTTCTTTCGTTCCTTCATGCGCGGATCGCGCGTAAGGAAACCATTCTTTCGCAATGCGGGTCGCAGCTCCGGGTTCAGCAGCGCCAACGCACGGGAAAGCCCCATCCGCACCGCGCCGGATTGCCCGCCGACTCCGCCGCCCTTCACCTGGGCGTTCACCTCGACCTGATCCTGCATCTGCGTGAATTTCAGCGGCTCGACCGCGGCCGTGTGCCACGCGACATTGCGGAAGTACTCTTCCACCGGCCGGCCGTTCACCGTGAACCGCGCCGGTCCCGCCTTGATATACACCCGCGCCACCGATTCCCGGCGGCGGCCAGTGCCATAAAACTGCTTCGCGGCACTCCCTATCGAACTCGAAGTCGAACCCAACTTTCCTCCTGTTCAGCCTCGTCGCAGCATCCGATTGCGACGCGATGCCCGCCGTCGCGGAATTCTCCGCACGGGCGGGTGAATTCTCGAAATCCCTTCGCGAGGTTACAGCGCCAGTGGCTGGGGCTTCTGTCCGGCGTGGCGGGCAAGCGCTTCACTTCCGGCATAAACACGCAGCTTCTTTGCACGACGCGCGCGAAGCTTATTCTTCGGCAGCATCCCAAGCACGGCCTCGCGCACCACCTCTTCCGGACGCCGCTGCATCAGCGCACGCACCGGAACTTCCTTCAACCCACCCGGATACCCACTGTGACGCCGGTACACCTTCTGGTCGATCTTGTTTCCCGTCAACCTGATCCGGTCGGCGTTGATCACGATCACGTGATCACCGCAGTCCAGATGAGGCGTGAAGCTCGCCTTATCTTTGCCGATCAGAATTCTCGCAATACGGGTCGCTAGGCGCCCAAGCACCTGCCCGCCGGCATCCACCACGTACCAGTTCTTCCCAACTGTAAGATCTTCAGCCTCGCGGCCCCGTGGAACATACGTTCGCATGTACTCAGTCACACCCTTCCGTCTAGAGACAATCGTTGAGTTTAGGCTACCACGCAATCTCTGTCAATCGCGACTCTCGCGGACCTTCAGCGCGGAAGCAACGACTCGCCGCAAACGATCGAGATATTTCGGATTCCGGAGACGATTCGTGCGTCCCGGCGTTCGAGCACTATTTACGGCGTGATTATCGAAATGTAATAAGCAAGAGGTAGGGTACACAGGGGCGAACCTGACAATGGACGCTGTGATCGGTTTCCCGGCCAACGCGGGCTCTTCGCAACCCGAGCTGTTTGATCGGCTTCTCCGCAAAGCTGCAGCCTACTGCTGGCTCCAGCGCTTCAAGCAGCAAACCTCAAAAGGAGTTCACACCGTGGGCAACGTCCAAATTGGCGAGACAGCCGGGATCATCTGGGAAACTCTCTCCAAGGAGGGCCCGCTTCCGTTTGCGGCTCTGATGGAAGAAGTGAACGCACCGCAGAGCTTGTTCTTCATGGCGATCGGGTGGCTCTCCCGCGAGGACAAAGTGCACTTCGAACCCGCCCACGGCGACTACGTCGTTCGCCTCGCCTGATCAACTTCCTTTGGCCAATGTGGCTCGGATCTTCAGACCCGAGGCTCTTCTGGAGCCGGCGGGGCAATCTCGCGAGCTATCGCAAACGGCACGCGCAAGACGAGAAATGTGGCGGCGGGTCGCCTAATTGCGGCCCGCTCGCCGGTTGAAGTGAGTGGAACTTAGTCCGCTGAGGTCGTCGCGGTCGCGCGTGAAGTGCGCGTGTACGCGGGCTTGTCGAGATCGGTGTCGCTGCTGCTGGCCTCGCCGGCCTTGTCGATCTCGATCGAGCCTTTGAAATACGCGCCGTCCTCAATCATGATCCGGGCCGTCGTCAGGTCGCCGACTACCGAGCCGTCCTTCTTGATCTCGATGCGGTCGCGCGCCCGAAGATTGCCCTTCACGTTGCCGTACACGACGACCTCGCGTGCGATCACGTCGGCGGTCAGCCGCGCGCTCGCGCCGATGGTCAGCTTGCGGTCTTCCAGATGAACGAGCCCTTCGACGCTACCGTCGATGGTGAGGTCTTCATTGCCCGTGATCTCGCCCTTCACGTGCAGACTCGCTCCGAGCCGGGCATTGCCTGCGCTCGCTCGGTCGGACACGCTCGTCGGATAGCTCGAATCCAAAGGTGCCATGGTCTTTGCCTCCCCTGAGAAAGTTGAAGATGTTGCGGTTGGTCTAGGCTGCTGCGGGAGCGGCGTCCTAGCGGGAGCGTCAGGCTTCTTCTCTCCCCACATTTACACTGCCTCCTTGGGCCCAAGTGCGCCGAAAACTGCCAGATGGATGTGGACCGGGCCTCTCAATCTATTCTCTTG
>Ga0187784_10002542_pt1 | contig 14609 bp, 8 predicted proteins | sample 1015_SJ02_MP15_2_FD_132964 | JGI IMG/M metagenome (GOLD analysis project Ga0187784, IMG submission 132964) | Tropical peat soil microbial communities from peatlands in Department of Meta, Colombia - 1015_SJ02_MP15_20_MG | ecosystem: Environmental > Terrestrial > Soil > Wetlands > Peat | place...
ATGCAAAAGGCATTGCACTCGGCAATCTGGGATTTGCCAGCGATTCGGAGCGGGAGCTGCGTAGATCGGTCAAGTTGGGTTCGATCAACGATGCGCCGGCCGCACTGGCGCGAATCTACGATCAAGACGGCCGCTACGCAGAGGAGGCCGACGTTCTGAGAAGTGCTGCGGAACGATCCACTAGTCCCCATTGGCTGTATTTGACGTTAGGAAATACGGAACTCAAGCTGGGACGTGGAGATATTGCACTCGCGGCTTTTGAGAAGGCAGAAGAAGAAAGTCCGTTTCGCGGCGAAGCCTACTCGTTGGGATCGGAATTCCGCGCACAGGCTGCCGCGGGAAAAGAGCGCGCGAGGAAGAGTATGGCGGGCAACTGAGTGTGCCGGCGGTCGTTCGACAGCCAGCCTTCAATACGCGGTTCGCTCGTGCCCGTCCTCAACGGCCGTATTGGCGTTACATAGTGTTGCGCGATCCTATTGCACAGTCAAACTCGCGGTGGTGATGGTCACGGGGTTCGGCTGGGCTGCGGTTGCGCCCTGGATTTTGATGTTGTAGGTCACTGGCTGAGAGCCCGTGGAGCCTCCGCTACTCCCACCACAAGCGGAGAGTCCGAAGAGCAAAGCGCACAGCATGGCCGCCATCGCAATCCCTGGCCATGCTTTTCGCGAACGGCGAGGATTGCCGCAGAAGACGAGGAATCCCGCCAGCGGAAGCACGGCGAAATAGAACCCGAACCACGAGCCACTCGATTTTTGTAGAGAAGCCGCCGTGGAAGGCACGCTCACGGCCAGCGAAAAGGGCACAGCGGTGCTGCTGGGAGTGATGGTGGTGATGGTCGTCCCGTTTTGCGAAAAAGTGCAGATCGCGCCGGAAGGCAAGGAATCCTGCAGGCACGAAAGCGTGATAGTGGGATAGCCGGCGTTGGGCTTCAGCGAAAGGGAATAATTCGCGGTTCCTCCCGGGGAGACGGTTTGCGGTGCGGGAGGCGCGGCCGATGGCGCTGCGACGATGGTGACGGACTCCGTGCCGATGGCAGTCGGATCGGCTTGAGAAACGGCTTCGATCACTATAGTTGCGGGCGAAGGCACTGTTGTGGGTGCGGTGTAGTTGCCGTTGGTATCGATGGTGCCGAAGGTTGCGCTGCCGCCTTGCTCACCCTCGACGTACCAGTTCACGGCCATGTTGGTTGAGCCAGTCACGCTGGCCATGAAGGCTTGCGTTTGGCTGGTATTGACCTGCGTGATAACCGGATTCGTCGTGACGGTCACGGTTATGGTGGAACTGGGGAGGGAAATAGTCGCCGTGGCTGTGCCCGACGTAGTGTTGTCCACCTGCGAAACGGCAGTGATGGTAACCGTTGCAGGAGAGGGAACTGCGGCGGGTGCCGTGAACAGCCCAGTCGTGGAAATTGTGCCGACGGTTGTGTTGCCGCCCTGTACTTGGTTCACGTACCAGGTGACACTCGTGTTGAGGTTGCCGGTGACGGCGGCCGTGTATTGCTGGATGTCGCCGACGACCACGGTGGCGGTGCTGGGCGCGACCGAGACCGTGAGTGGACCAGGGCCGAGTTGGCGGATGCGGGAGTTGTTCGTGTCAGCGATGTACAGCTTGCCGGTGGAAGCGCCGAAAATGCCGGAAGGAAAATCGAGTTCTGCGCTGGTGGCGGGGCCGCCGTCGCCCGAGAAGCCGGGAGTGGGGAATCCGTTCTTGGCGGGAATTCCAGCGATGGTCTGGATGAAGCCGGTCGCGGCAACGACTTCGCGAATGGCATCGTTCTCGGAATCGGCGATGAAGATGTCGTTGGATTCGTCGATCCACACGCCAGAGGGTGAGTTGAGTGTCGCTAGCGTGGCGAGACCGTTGTCTCCCGAGAATCCTGGCTCGGCATGGTCGGTACCTGCGACGGTTTGGATGATTCCGGTGGAAACTGAAACTTCGCGGATGGCGTTATTTTGAGTGTCGGCGATGAAGATGTCGTCTTGGGCGTCGAGCGTGACGCCGGCGGGTTGGAAGAGATACGCGGCGTTGGCTAATCCTCCATCGCCGCAGTTGGCGGGCGCAGCAGACGTATCGCAGTCGAGGGTGAGAGTTCCTGCCACGGTCAGGATTGTGCCCGCCGCGACTGAGATTTGCGGACCGAAAGTGAGCGCTGCAGTGCCGACGTTGACGACGCGGATTGCGTCGTCGTCTGTATCGGCGATGAAGATGTTTCCGGAGATGTCGACGGCGACGGCAAGAGGATCGTTGAGCTGAGCGCTGGTGGGCGCGAGGCCGTCACCACATGGGTTTGGCGGTGTTGGGTTCGTGCATAGAGTGCCGTTGCCGACTACGGTTCCGATAGTACCGGGAGCGATCGTAGTAGTCGTGCCGGGAATTGTGTAGGCCGAGGCGGTGTTGTTGACGAAGCGAATTACATCATTAGCGGAGTCTGCAATGAAGATGTCGCCCTGAGCGTCGGCGAACACTCCCTGGGGAAAATTGAGCTGCGCACTGGTCGGCGCGCTGCCGTCGCCCGAGTAGCCGGGTGTGCCGTTGCCGGCTACGGTGCTGATGTCGCCGGGTTGGATGGTGGTTCCTGCAATCGTGACCGCGGAGGTTCCGTTGTTGATGAAACGAATGACGGAATTGCTGGTGTCGGCGATGTAGACGTTGCCCGAAACATCGACGAAAAGGTTGCCGGGAGTGTTCAGCTCGGCGCTGGTGGGCAAGCCGCCGTCGCCGGAATATGCTTCAAAAGAATTTCCGGCGAACGGCTGAATGTTGCCGTTGGAAGCCGTGACTTCGCGGATTTCAAAGTCTTCGGAATCGGCGATGAAAATGTCCTCAGACGCATCTACATACACGGCGCTCGGGTTATTCAGCGTGGCACTGGTCGCGAGGCCGCCGTCGCCGCAGCTCGGGGGTGTCACCGTGTAGTTCTGGCAGCTTGCCCCGGGAGCGGCGTTGACGACGCTTGAGATGTCGCCCGCGGAGGTGCCGGTGGAGAAGACTTCGCGAATGGCGTTGTTACCCCAATCCGCAATGAAAATATTTTCCGAGCTGTCGACGAAGACGCCATAAGGCTCGCACAGGTATGCACTGATGGCTGCGCCGCCGTCGCCGCTGTATTGGCAAACAGTTTCGGCAGGGTCGTATTGGACTCCTGCAACTGTTTCGATAGAGCCTGCCGGGATCACGACGTTGGCGATAGTGACCGCTTGCGCTCCGGGATTGACGACACGGATCGCAGAATCGAACGTGTCGGCGATGAAAATGTTTCCTGAGCCATCGACAAACACACCGGCGGGCTGGTCGAGATAGGCGCCACTGGTCGCGGGATTGCCGTCGCCACAGTTGACGGTGCTCGCCGGGGCTTCATCACAGGGGACCGTGGGTGTCCCGGCGACGGTTTGAATGTAGCCGTTGCTGGCGGTAACTTCGCGGATGATGGCATTGCCGAAATCGGCGATGAAGATGTTGCCGGAACCATCCACAAATACACCATAGGGATCGCAAAGATATGCGCTGGAAGCCGGGTTGCCGTCGCCGCCATATTGGCAGGCACTGCCACCGGACGAGTCGTAGTTGACTCCGACAACAGTTTGGATATCGCCGGGTTGAATGGTGACGTTGGCGATGGTGACGGCCTGCGTGCCTTGGTTGACGACTCGGATTACGGAGTTGTACGTGTCGGAGATGTAGATGTTGCCAGCGCTATCGACAAAAACGCCTTGGGGGCCGAACTGTCCGAGGGCCGCGCTGGTGGCGGGACCGCCATCTCCGGCATAGCCGGGAGTGCCGTTGCCGGCTACCACCGTCACTGTGCCCGACGGGGTTACTTTCAGAATCTGGCTGGCGTAGGACTCGGCAATGTACGCGTTGCCGTTGGAATCGAAGGCGATACTTTCGGGAATTCCGACGCTGGCCTGAAGAGCGGCAAGGTTGTTGGGACCGCCTCCGGCGACTGTTGAGATCGAATACTGAGCGACAGCGAATTGCGGCGCGAAGACGGCAGCCACGGCGACGAAGAGGATGAGCGTGGAGGACTTAACGGATCGCATGGTTAGTTGGCCTTTCCGCTGGAAATCCGGCTAAGGCGAACCAGTTCCGTGGCTTTACGTCCTTTGGGGCTTTCGACAGACACGAGGAGAGTCAGCGGGGCGCCGCGACTCCAGGCCCGGTAGTCCGAAGCAGGAACGGCGAGTTCCTGGGTCGTACTTTCCGTAGCGCCCATGCGAACCAGGAGCAGCGGGACATCAACGGCTGACTTCGAAGGATGACCATAACGCCAAACTGTAATCCGCTTGATCGCGAGATCTGTCTTTCCTCGATTGGCGAAATGGAGCTCGAGGCGCACACGCGTCTGCGCGCGCTGGTCCGTTTTGCCGAGCACCTGATAGGAGCCGGAAAGATGAGAAACGGAGCCGGCAAGAGCGGAACCGATCAGGCCGGCAAAAAGGCCGGCGAGGAGCAGCGGACGACAGATTCGAGAAAGCGCTGGGAGCATAAGGCCAACCATCCTTTGAACGAGATTTTATCCTGACACTGGTTGTCCCCCAAAACATACGAACTCCACGGGGGGAAGCCAGCTTCCATCGCCACAGCGAGGTGTGATCGTCATTACATTCTATTGTGAGAATGGAGGAGAGCGCGAGATAAATGTCGGGGGAATTGCGGGGAATTGAACTTGCTGCGGTAGATTTCGGCTTCAGGCCTTAGAATGAACGGCTATGTCGACCACCGGACAAATCCCGGTTGCGGGTGGAAGGAACGGCATTCGCCGGGTACTGCGGATGCCGATCTTGCAAGGCCTCGTGTTGATTGCGGTGCTCGTGGCAGCGTCCCTTGTGGAGGCGGGCAAGCTGACAGCTTTGGGGAACGCGAATTCCTGGCTCCAGCTGCAGGTGGGAAATTGGATTCTGGCACATCATGCGGTGCCGCACAACGGGGTGTTTTCGCAATCTGCGAATTTGCCGTGGGCCGATCCGAACTGGGGGCTCCAGGTGACGCTGGCCGTGCTGTATCGCGTGATGGGGCTGCGGGCACTGCCGTTCGGCTTGATGATGCTGCGAATGTTGTTTGCGCTTGCCCTATTCCTGCTGGCGCGGGGATCGTGCGGCAGTTTCTGGCGGGCGGCAGGAATTTCCCTGTGGGCGCAAGCGGGGATGCTGGGTGCTTTGACTCCTCCGTTTGCATTGCTCTTTGCCGTTTTTCTTGCCGTGGAGTTGGGGTTGCTGTTGCACAGCCGCTGTTCAGGCCGGGTGCAGGCGTCGTATTGGATCCCGCCGCTAATCTTTGTGTGGGCCAACTTCGACTGGCATTTCGTGTTTGGAGCGGCTGTCTTCTGCTTGTTTGTTCTTGTGTGCGCGCTCGAGAGGCTGTTCGAGTCCCAGTCATGGGAGTTTGTAAGTTTCTTCCAGAAGCCACAACTGCCGCCCTCGCAGCTGGGAATCGTTGCCGGGGCGACACTGGTGGCATCGCTGCTTTCTCCGAGTTCTTATCACTCGTATGTGACGGCGTGGCAGGACCTGTTCGGCAATTCGCCGCTGGTGAACTCGCTCGGCATGAAGTCGCTGACCTTCCGCGAGCCGCAGCATTACGCGCTGATGTTTCTGGCGATGTTCGCTTTCTTTCTGTTGGGGCGGCGACAGGCGCGCGATCTGTTCCAGGTGATTTTGCTGGCCACGAATGTCTGCCTGGGATTTGCGGTGGGAAGCGAGACTTGGATTGCGACTGTGACAGCGGTGGCGGTGATTGGAGGGTTTTTGGCGCGCCGGGATGCGAACCAACCGGCGGCAATGCCGATGGCGCGGGGAACTTTCTCCGTGGCGGCCGGAATTGCAGCGGGTGTCTTAATAGCGACCGCGATGCGAATGCCGGCGAGACGGGAGACCCTGTTGGATGTGACGGCGAAAGCTTTCCCGGTGCGGGCTTGCGACTTCATTCAGGAGCACAAGTTGCCCGGCCCGCTTTTCAACGAACTCGAGTGGGGAGGGTTCGTAGTTTGGTACCTGCCGGACCATCCGGTAGCGATTGACGATCGATATGAGCTTTATGGGGAGGAGAAGACCAAGCTCTATTACGGCGTAACCGGAGGCCAAATCGACCCTACGAGTGACCCAGACTTGACCGGTGCCAATACCGTGCTGCTCAGCAGCCACAATGCCCTGATCAAAGGTCTGGAGATTTTTCCCGACCGGGAGCGGATGTTTGAGATAACCTTCCCGGGCTTTCACGAAGTGTATCGCGACGAGCTCGCCGTGGTGCTGACCAAGCAGCCGTAAGCCAGCGGCTTGGGCACGAGGAAGCCACGCACTTTCCTTCCTGAACGTGGCTTTAACGGCGAGCGAAGACGGCGGCGATCTTGTCCTCATAGACCAGCTCAAACTGCGGATCAACCCGCAGCAGCGTAGACAAAGCATATTTCTTGCCGACCAGCACGAATCCGGACTGACGAAGATAAGGGTCGCTCTTGTAGTCGAGGGCGCTCTGGGACTGAAAGAAGATGCGGTCCAGATCGTCACCGTAGAGATCGTTCCTTCCGTCGATGGCAACCGGAAACTGAGGCATGTACCAGGTGAGGAATCCGCCCCAGTCGAAGTTGTTGTAGAGAGGTCCCGGCAGGGGATGCCTGCGCAGATAGTTGACCGCATCCACAGGGAACTCCAGGCTGGCGTAATGATCGAGCGCACGCTCATTGAAGTCGGTGGTCTGCGAGAGAAAAACGAGGAAAATCGCTAAGGTAGCCACCAGCATGCCGCCTTCGACCGGAGTTTCTCCGGCATCGCGTTCGGATTCCGGCAGGGGAAAGTCGGCGATGAAGGCGGCGGCTGTGACCGCCACGAACCAGCAATCACGCAGGGTGCGGAAAGCGAGCAAGCTGGCAACGATCATCAGCGAAAGCTTGAACAGATCGATACGCTTGCGCCATCCCACGGCGCAGAATCCGGCTGCGGTCAGCAGCAATTGCACGAAGTTAATGGGCAAACGAAAAGTAAGCGGTTGTAACTCGACGATAATCTGGTAGGAATATTTGGCTCCGGAGTACAAGAAGACGACTTGATACAGGTGATAGCTGTAGGGGCCGATCAGAGTGGCCAGCAGACAGGCACCAAGAATCAGAAGGAGCTTTGCAGAGGGCAGGGACGGCGGAGTGATGATCGCTTGGGCGATTCCGAATCTCTCCGCCCAGCGCGAGACCAACTGGCATACCACAAACAAACCGAGCACGGCGATTCCGTACACGAACTGGATGTGAAGATTGGCCCACACCAGGAATACGAGCGGAAGCCAGTAGAGATGCTTGATCTGGCCGCTGCGACTGGCTTCCAGGAGCAAGGTAAGAAGAACGATGTAGAACAAGATCGATGCGAAGACCGGGCGTGGGCCGATGGTGAACAGGTAGGTGTAGAACGAGACGATGGCAAGCAGAGCGGCCTGCCAAAAGCTGCCGCGCAGGCGACGCAGGCTCCAGAATTGCAGGTAGGCGATCAGCAGAGTCAGGACAACGGTGAGGACCCCGAGGCCCATCAACTGAAACCAGTCGTAAGCGCGGGAAAGCATCACTTCATAGCCCCAACTGTAGGCGACCCAGGGGCGATTGGCTGCGGTCCAGGAAAACAGACCGTTGTGAGGCACGGCTGCGTGCTCGACGATCCAGTCGCCGGTCTTGATGTGCCACCACATGTCGTTATCGCGTACGCAATACTTGTGGTCGACGGCGACCTTGGCCACCCAGAGAAGCATGACGGCCAGAGCGATCCATTTAACTAGCCTGCGATCGAGAAAGCTGCGCAGCTCTTCGAGAACACTCATTCAAAGCTTCCTAGAGGCGTTTTCCTATGGAACCGGAATACGTAGTGCGAAAAACGAACAGACAGTGTAGCGCTAACGCGGCCAGCTTTCGACCGGCGCTCCACAGCGAAAGGCGCGGACGCGAGCGTTCGCGACCAGCGGCGGAGTAGTCCAGATCCACGAAGAGGGATCGTGCCAGGAGGGATCGGCATCTTGTGCGACCAGAACGTCGATGCCAAGATCGCGGCAAACGGCCTCGAGATCGTTGTTCGCATCCTCAAACAGCACGGCCAGGCGCCGCATGCGTTCGTGGCAAGTATTCTCGTCGCCGCCGAAGGAGACGCCGCAATCAATTCCCCCGGCGACCGCATCGTGCGTGGAATACAAGGTGTGAGGGATCGGGTCTTCGGTGACCGGATTATGCTGCACCACGGCTGTTGCCGGCAACTGCGCATTGAGCGCTTCGTAGGCCGAGCGCAGGGCATAAGTGCGCTGGCCGAACTGGCGGTCGGACTCGATCCAGCTTTCTCCGCTAACCGTTCCGCGGTCGTAGAGGACCGGGTACATTCGCAGCATGAAGACCTGATACGCGGTTCCGCAGACGCCGAGAATCAACAGCGAAGCCAGCGTGACGCGCAAGGGCAGAGACGGGCGGGAGACAGCATCGGCGGACCACCACTCATGGAGCATGTTGGCAGCCCAGAGCATCAGGATCAATTGCGCGGGAAGAAAGCAGCGCCAGCCGAGATCATTGCTGGCGATGGTGGTGGACCGCAGAAATGAGCCGATCAGGAAACTGGCCATGACCAGCGTCCAAGCTGCGAGTTCGTTGGTCTGAGTGGTCGACCTTCCACGCCACAGCCGGTGCAAGCGCAGAATCCCGATGGCGAGGAAGAAGCCGAGTTCCAGAATGTAGTTGACTGGGAGGAGAAGGGCGTAGGTGAGCAACTCGGCAGATTCGGAGTGAATGAGGCCGAATCGTTGGCCGAGCATGACCGCGAAGGAGAATTCGCGAATGGTGAGTTCGGCGAATGCAGTACCCGCCACGCCGCCGCTGAGGCTGGCAAGGTAGGGCAAGGCCCAGACAAGGGCAACCGCGCCGGAGCAGACAAACAGGGCGGCTTCCCTCCAGTCTTTGCGAGCGACAAGCGCCAGCAGCCAGAAGCCGATGGCGACCACGAATGTGAAGGTGACGTAAACCGACAGGCCGACTGCGCTGGCAAAGGCCATTCCTGCCACCATCACAGGAATGACGAATCGTCGCCTTGCTGCATCCGCATCGTGACGCAGGAGCAGGAACCCGACGAAACACGCGATCAAACCTGCCACATGGTGCGGCACCCACAGCAGAGAACCGATCCAGGAGGTGATTTGCGCGTCGTTCCACCACTCCATGTCGGAGAGCCACGTTTTCAGGAACAGCCTGATATAGAGGGTCGGGAGGATATCCAGACCAGTGACAAAAAGCAGAAGAACGCCGAGGAGAGCCTGCGTGGCAATTCCTTTTTCAACGCGCAACAGGAACTTCAGGCCGAGCGCAATGACGCACATCAGGCTCACGCCGCACCACACGATGCCGGCATACATGAGATGCCGGACTTCGAGGTGGGCGAACTTCATGGGCAGGCTGCAGAGCAGCATCCACAGATAGTGATAACGGAGCTCCACGAAAGGATGAACGAAGAACGGATTGTGGGGAGGCACTTGCCGCGCGATGGCGGCCATGACGCCCACGCGCGTGGAGTGATCAAAGGCGGTGATTGGCGGATACAGGCGATCGCCGAGTTGCAGGTCAACCAGTGAGGCCATGGCAAGAACGGACCAGACAACGGCGAGGCCGACGGCCATCCAGACTGGCCATGCGATGGATCGAAGAGCTCCGTCGCGAAGTTGTTTTGCGAGAAGCAGCAGGCAGGCGACGAATGTCGTAACGTAAAACAGCCAGAGTCCCGGCACCAGGAATCGGGCCAGCAGATAGGAGAGCATGGGACAAATTGCGATGGTCAGTGGAATGGCGAGAATACAGCGCAACAGGGGACGGCGCCGGCGGAAGTCGAAAAGATCAAGCGCCCAGCCGATGGAATAGCCGGGGGCGAACAGCACGGGAGCGAGCGCGAGGCATGCCTTCAGAGTGCCCAGGGTATCCGCGAGAGTGAAGTTCTGCATTGCGTGATCAAACAACAGTGCGTGTTCGGAAATTCCGGCGGCAGCAGTTTACATCGGCTTGTTCGTCTTGGTGCCGGGAGAAATATTCATGTGCTCGCGTCCTTGCGCGATCAGCCGCTCCACGCGGGCGCGGTTGGGGTGATTGTGGATTTCTCTTGAGGTGCCGCAGGAATGTCCCCGGCCGAACCGGATTCGTGATATTCGGCATCCTGATTGACGGCCCAGACGTCGTACTTGCGAGTGCCCGCGAGAATGTTTCTGGCGCTCAGCATCGCCGTCATCATGGCGTGATCCTGATTGTTGTATTTATGCATGCCGTTGCGCCCAACCAGATGAAGAGTCGGGAAATTCCGCTCGAGAGCAGCGCGAATGACCGCCACGTTTTGCTGGTAGGTGTCGTCGTAGACGGGATAGGCCTTAGGCTGGCGGATGACGCAGCCATCGACGATATCGGCCTGGTCTGCGAGACCGAGCTGTTGGATTTCCTGGCGGGCGAGCGCAAGCAAACCGGAATCGGGAGTGTTCCACAGGCCGTCGCCTTCAAAACAAAAATACTCCAGCCCGTAGGACGCGTAGGCGGGATCGGGAACCATCTCGGGAGACCAAGATTTGTAGTTCTGCACGCGTCCTACCTTGACCGAGGGATCGTGAATGTAAATCCAGTTGTCGCGGAAGCGGTCGCGATCGCGGACGATGAGGCCGACAGTCAGAAAGTCGCGGTATCGCAGGGACTGAGCGGCGCGGACGACTTCTTCCGAGAGGCGCGGCTCGAGGTTAGCGATGAGTTCGCGGATGGGCATGGACGAAACTACGTGGCGGCCGCAGAATTCCTCGAGCTTTCCTGTCGCGTCGCGCGTGGTGACGAACCAGAGATTGCTGGCCCGGTCGAAGCGGCAACTTTCGACGCGGCCACCGAGCCGGACTTCTCCTCCCTGTAGGTCAACTCTGCGCGCGAATGCTTCCCACATCATTCCTGGGCCGAGGCGCGGATAACGGAACGTGTCGATCAGAGTTTTGACGACGGTTTTGCGGTCTTTCGATTTGCTTTGCGGCAGCAGGGCGTGCTTCAGGGCTGAGCCCAGCGACAGGCCTTTGATGCGCTGAGCTGCCCAGTCGGCGGAAATCTCTTGACAACTCATCCCCCAGACTTTTTCCGTGTAGGTCTTGAAAAAGATGCGGAACAAACGTTCACCGAATTGGTTGACGACCCAATCTTCGAAGGTTTGAGGATTCGGAGTTGGATTGAGACGCGCTTTTGCGAACGAGAGCATGCAGCGCGCAGACTCGATCAGGCCGAGTTTGCTGAGGGCTTCGAAAGCTCGAAGGGGGTAAGTGAAGAATTGGCCGCGATAGTAGATGCGCGAAGAGCGTGGCCGCTCGAGCATATCGGGGCCGCAGATCGCAGTCCAGAGGTCTTCGACCTCACGGGATTTGGAGAAGAAACGATGGCCGCCTATATCGAAGCGAAAGTCTTTGTAGTTGACAGTGCGGGAGATGCCACCCACGTATTGGGGATCGGCTTCGAGTACGATGACGGGTGCGGCGTGGCGGGAGAGCTCGTAGGCGGCGGTCAGGCCTGCTGGACCAGCGCCGATGATTACCGCTTGGAAGACATCGCGAGGCATCGAGGTCAGGAAAATGCAATCACTGTTCCACGGGAATCTAGCGAGCAAGTGATTGATAAACAAGTGTAGTTGGGCCCGTTGATGGCGGCAAGAGGGTCAAATCACGCGCCGCGCTGAGGGGAAAAGCCCGACGTTAGAGACGGCAAGGCCCCCCCTTCTTCTTTATGTGTTATATGTAAATAGCTGAAAACACAGGTTATTGCGGTGTAAGCATTGGCCTGTTGAAGTCTGGCACCCGTTGTGCATTTAGGAAAGTAGGGTTGTGGTGCGCCGTTTTGGGCTGTGGGCTTAGACTGTGGTCTCAGGAAGAAGGGAGTGGGAGCTTCCTTGATCGCACACACCAACAATAAAACAGAAACGCTTGGCGCGCGAGGAAGCGTCGCGACGCGGAGGATGGCATGAAGACGGTCGTGCTGTGCGGTGGATTGGGAACGCGCCTGCGCGAAGAAACCGAGTTTCGTCCTAAGCCGATGGTGGAGATCGGCGGAAAGCCGATTTTGTGGCACATCATGAAGCTCTACGCCAACGCGGGCTTCCGAGAATTCGTGTTGTGCCTCGGATATCGCGGCAACATGATCAAAGAATATTTCCTGAACTACGAGGCGATGAACAACGACTTCACCATCTGCCTCGGACGCCAATCGCAGATTCGCTTCAACAACGGACACACTGAGCAGGGATTTCAAGTCACGCTTGCGGACACGGGCCAGTCCACGTTGACCGGCGGGCGGGTGAAACGAATTGAGCGCTACATCGATGACGAAACATTTCTGATGACCTACGGCGACGGCGTGGCGGACATCGACATTCGCAAACTAGTCGAGTTCCACCAGAGTCACGGAAAGCTGGCGACGGTGACGGCGGTGTCGCCAACATCGCGCTTTGGCGTGTTGGAGATGAACAAGAACCGCGTGATGAGCTTTCTGGAAAAACCGCGGACCGAAGGATATGCCAGCGCGGGGTTTTTCGTGTTCAACAGGAAAGTGTTCGACTACCTCGGCGGCGACGACTGCACGCTGGAACACGAACCGCTGGAGCGGCTGGCGCGCGAGGGGGAATTGATGGCGTACAAACATGAGGGATTCTTCTTTGCCATGGATACGTACCGCGAATACGAGTACCTGAATCAGCTATGGAACAACGATCAGGCTCCCTGGAAGGTGTGGTGATGGAAAGCGAGATAGCGAACCGCTTCTGGCGCGATCGACCGGTGCTGGTGACCGGGGCGACAGGGCTGCTGGGTGGGTGGTTGACGCAGCGGCTGGTGGAGCGTGGGGCGGACGTGGTCTGCCTGGTGCGCGATTGGGTTCCGCAATGCGAACTGGTGAGGACGAATCAGCTGGAGCGCGTGAAGGTGGTGCGCGGCGACGTGACCGACCGCAATGTGATCGAAAGGACGCTGGGCGAATATGAAGTGCAGGCGGTGTTTCATCTGGCGGCACAGACGATTGTTGGAATTGCGAACCGGAATCCGGTGAGCACGTTTGAGAGCAATGTGCAAGGCACGTGGAACGTGCTGGAAGCTTGCCGGCGCTCGCCGCAGGTCCACGCGATCGTGGTGGCTTCCTCGGACAAGGCTTACGGCACGCACACGAATCTGCCGTATGGCGAGGATATGGCGCTGCAGGGGCGGCATCCGTATGACGTGAGCAAATCGTGCGCCGACCTGATCGCGCAGGCGTATGCGGCGACCTTCGACCTGCCGGTGAGCGTGACGCGCTGCGGCAATTTTTACGGCGGCGGGGATTTGAACTGGAACCGCGTGGTGCCGGGAACGATTCGCTCGATTCTGCGAGGCGAACGGCCGATCATTCGCTCCGATGGGCAATACATCCGCGACTACTTCTACGTGGAAGATGGCGCGGCGGCTTACATGTTGCTGGCCGAGCGGCTTATGGGGGATAGGGCACTAAGGGGTATGGCTTTCAATTTCTCGAACGAGATTCAGATCACAGTGGCTGAGCTGGTGCAGAAGATTCTCGACAAGATGAAGTCCGGACTGAGGCCGGAGATTTTGAATCAGGCGTCGAATGAGGTTCGCCATCAATATCTGAGCGCGGAGCGGGCGCGCAGGCTGCTGGGATGGGCTCCGCAGTTCACGCTGGACGAAGGTCTGGAGCGGACGATCGCGTGGTATCGCAAATTTCTCAGCGCACAAGTCCGAAGCACAGAACCGGCGGAGATGGCAGCGAAGTCATGACCGACACTCGTCCATTGCGGGAACGCATGCAGGCGCTGCTCCAGGAGTATTTTGAGCAGGCATTTCCTGCGCGGGCGTTTGTGCCGGGTGAGTCGGCTGTGCCGGTTTCTGGCAAGGTGTTCGACGCCGAGGAACTGCAGTTGCTCGTGGATGCGTCACTCGACTTCTGGCTTACCAGCGGGCGCTACGCCGAGCAGTTCGAGAGAGAACTCGCGCGCTTTATGGGCGTGCGATCGGCGGCGCTGGTGAACTCCGGGTCGTCGGCGAATCTGATCGCGCTCTCGGCGCTGACATCGCCGAAGCTGGGCGAGCGCAGATTGCGGCCGGGCGATGAAGTCATCACGGTGGCGGCGGGGTTCCCGACCACGCTGAATCCGATATTGCAGTGCGGGTTGGTTCCGGTTTTTGTGGATGTGCAGATTCCCACGTACAACATCGACGTGGCGCAAATGGAAGCGGCGCTTTCGCCGCGGACGCGCGCCATCGTGCTGGCACACACGCTGGGAAATCCCTTCGATCTGGATGCCGTGATGGAATTGGCGCGGGCCCGGGATTTGTGGGTGGTCGAGGATTGTTGCGATGCGGTGGGGTCGACTTATGCGGGGAGCAACGTGGGCACGTTTGGCCACATCGCCACGACCAGCTTCTATCCGGCGCACCACATTACCATGGGCGAAGGCGGATGCGTTCTGACAGATGCGCCGCAGCTGAAGACGATCATTGAATCCTTCCGCGACTGGGGACGCGACTGCTGGTGCGAACCGGGAAAAGACAACACCTGCGGAAAGCGCTTCGCGTGGAGGCTGGGCTCGCTGCCCGAGGGGTACGACCACAAATACACGTAC
>Ga0187784_10002543_pt1 | contig 14606 bp, 10 predicted proteins | sample 1015_SJ02_MP15_2_FD_132964 | JGI IMG/M metagenome (GOLD analysis project Ga0187784, IMG submission 132964) | Tropical peat soil microbial communities from peatlands in Department of Meta, Colombia - 1015_SJ02_MP15_20_MG | ecosystem: Environmental > Terrestrial > Soil > Wetlands > Peat | place...
AAAAACCGCTTCAAGCTTGTCCCAGTGGCTGTGAGCGTCGATTTCCCAGCTATGAAGGTAAAGATGGGCGATGCCGCCGTGAGTGGAGACGTGATCCAGTCCGTGCAGAAATTGCGTCTGCCAATCCGTTTCTCCTTTATATATCTGAAAGAAGTTGCGGGCGCCGCGGAAGTTCCCTTCCAGTAGAGCATGACGAACCTGAATCACCTTGCTATGCCAGCAAGCATGCGAACTTACTCCCCACAGGAACGGGTTTTTCGGAAAATCGTGTAAATTGAGCAGACAGGTTCGCGCCCCGCGAAATCCCGCTTTGCGCACCAGTTGAACACTCTGGCGGTCGAATTTTCCCCGTGGATAGCAGAATGAAATCAAAGATGTTCCCACCACATCTTCCATCCAGGCTTTTCCTTCGTAGATCTCCGTCCACGCCCGGCCCTCTGGAAGGGACTTCAAACTGGTGTGGTTCAGCGTGTGTCCTCCGATTTCAAATCGTGAAGCTAGTTCGCGAATTTGCGCTTTGGATAAAAGCTCCCGCTCCGGGTTGCGGGCCGGAATGTAGAAGGTGGCGGCAAGGCCAAACTGTTCCAACAGCTCAGCCGTGCGGAGATCGGTAGGATGGCCATCATCCACACTAATCGTTACCAGGCGGTCAACCATGCATTCGTTCCTGGCATACGGTCCGTGAAATCAGAGACAGCTCTGGAATCTCTTCGTACCTTCTGACACCCAGTAGTTGCAGAGCGACCTTTGTAAGAAACTTGGGAATATTGATCAAATAACGCTTCCACAACCTGCGAGGTTCCTGGCACAGCCGATGGAGCCATTGCAGGCCCATGGCCTTCAGCCATTCCGGCGATTCCTGAACTCTGCCGGTATGCATATCAAAAGCGGCTCCCACCGCAAACATCAAAGTTGTGTCGAGCCGGTTAATGTACTCAGAGACGAATCTTTCCTGCTTGGGCGTGCTCAGGCCTACCCAAAAGATGTCCGGCTTCACGCGCGACACCATGTTGGCGAGTTGCTCCAACTCTTCGGGGGTAAGAGGGCGGAAAGGTGGTGTAAAGGTTCCCACGACCTTGAGCCCCGGAAATCTATTTTCCATGGCTGATTTCAACTGCTCGACGACACCGACATCACCACCATAGAAAAAATGAGTGTAGCCGGTTTTCGCAGACAGTTCGCACAGTTGAAGCATGAGATTGGGCCCGGTGACTTGCCGCATCCCATGACGCGCTTGCATGCGTCCCACCCAGACTGTGGGCCGGCCGTCGGCAACATTCAGGAATGCGTGGTTCAGGATGCTCCGGAATTCCAGATCCTTCTGAGCCTCCATGACGCCATGCATGCCCGTCGCACAAATATACCCCTTGGTGCCGGTTTCAATGGCCGCGGAGATAGTAGCCAGAACACCCTTCATGTCCATGGCGCTCACGCCCACTCCTAACACGTTTGCTCTCAGCTTCTCAGCGCTCGACACCGTAGCCATTGTCCGTTCTCAAAGAAGTCGCTTGTGGGAAAAAAGTACTCCATAGCTTCACTTGCTGCTAGAACCGTCGGAAGTAGACTTGGCTTCTTCGGCGGTCATCACCACACGACCAGTGATTCGGTTGATGATTTTGCCTATGGTCACCAGGACCTTGTTCCAGAACATCAGCAAGACTCCTGCGATCGTAGCCAGGCCAGATGCCAAACCCATTACCTGATCTGGAGTGGCGTAGGCGAATAACGGTTTCATTGATTAGCTCCTTTGGATGGATTGGGGAACAGCGTTGCTGCTTGAGGTTGGTTGGTAGTACGCCGATGCAGTTGTTCAGCAAGATCGGTCAGCACACCCTGGGCGGATGGCGAGGCCGCCAGATTCTTTATTTCGCCGTTATCTTGAGCCCAGTTGTACAACTCCGCGGGCCGATTATGGCCTTCGATAAACTGCCAACCGGGTGACGTTATCGATTGCAGGGACCCCGAGTAGGCGGGATAAGTCTCCGGAAGAAATTTGTATTGCGCCATTTCGGAAACCGGATAAGGCAAGTCCCTCGCCTGGGCAGGGTTCTTCCAAAGTTCAACCAGTGAAGGGCCGGGGAAAGGATTCTGCGACACCGATTGATTTCCGCCGATCAATTCGAAAATCGTCGCAGCCAGAGAGGCTGTGCTGACCGTGTTCTGCAGCCGCAGCCCAGCCGGCAGTTTATCGGGCCAGCGCACGATTAAGGGCACTTGCACCAATTCGCGATAAAGCGCATTGCGATGTTCCAGGAGATTATGATCCCCAAAGCATTCGCCGTGATCGGCCACGAGAATCACCATCGTATTTTGTGTGAGCCCGCGTTTCTGCAGCCCGGCCAAAAGTACGCCCACTTGATTGTCGGTGTACGCCAAAGCGCCGTCATAGGAATCGATTTCGCCCTGCAACTGTTGCGGAGCGAGGTCCGGATAGGCATGGCCTTGTCGAATGATGCCGCCCGGCTCTTTCACATTGGAAAACCTGCCGCGCCAAGGTTGCGGAGGAAGGTAAGGATCGTGCAGATCATTGAAATTCAGGAACACAAAAAACGGTTTGTCAGGGTGGCGATCGATCCAGGAGAAAACGCTCCGGGTGATCTGTTCGGCTCGTTGGCGGACGGGGAATTCTTTTAACCCTAGTTTGTCGGAGAAATGCACGAACACTCTACCCCAGAAAGTGCGCGAAATTGCGTCCGCCAGCGAGTAGTTGTAGTCGTCAAAATAAATAAAGCCCGAGCCCAGCCCGGTGCGGCGGTTGAAATAGAAGATATTCCCCGAAAACGCGGCCGTGGTGTACCCCATCGACCGCATGCTCTCAGCCAGGCTTTGAAAGTGCGTGCTTAGCGGTTCATCGCCGACGGCCAAGTGCTCATGTGGCAAGCGCCCGGTGAGGAGGGAGGCGTGGGCAGGCAGAGTCCAAGGTGCCGGAGAAATAGCATTCTCGAAGACGGTACTTTGACGTGCCAACTCATCGATGTTGGGGCTGGTAGTCCGGTGGTAGCCAAAACTGGACAAATGGTCCGCGCGAAGAGTGTCGATCACCAGAAAAACCACATTGGGCACATTCTTGGGAGGTGAGGGCAAGTCCGCGATTGCCCTGGCCTGCTGAAGCTTGACACCCAAAGGAATGCCAATCACCAGGAGTAACGTCACCACCGCCAGCGCCGGCAGGGTTCTCTGGAAGAAAGCAAGCGCTGATTTCGGATTCCGGACAAACCATCGATAGAAGACCGCGGTCAGTCCCAGAGTGAGCGAGACAGCACCCAGAACCGAGATTCTACCGGTCAAGGATACCCAATCGCCGAAAGCAAACAGCGCAAAACCACTGACGATGACTTCAACTGGAACGCGTATCAGCCGCCTGGCAAGCAGCATTACGAGCCCCACACCGCAGAACAGGACCAGGTCGAAGATAGCGGAAATGTAGATGATGTCAACTGAGACACCAGGACGGATATAACGGTTCCAGAGGCCGTAGCCGTAAACCGCCAACAGACCAGCGCCTTCAATCAATCCTGCGGTCAGACCAAACCACGCAGCCAGGCCCAACAGTGCAGGCGTGGAAAGCTCTTGCTGGGAAACTGTTGTGGCCTGGGTCGGCCGCGTCGAACTGCTGGATTTCATGCTGAGATTCCATTCTCGGCGACCTGATAATCAGCTGTGGTGGCAGTCGCACAGCGGCGGGCCCCGGCCTTGGCGTAAATCTTCATGAGTTCGGAATAATTTTTCTCTGCCGTATATTTTTGTTCGTAGGTTAGACGCGCGTTCCGCCCCAGTTTTTCCATAATTTCTGGATGATTCCACGCCCAGGCAATTTTTTCAGCCAGGTCTGTGGAATCGCCAGGCCGGAACAGCAATCCCGTGCGGCCGTCTTCAACAAGTTCGCTCATTGCACCTAGATTTGAAGCGATCACCGGCACACCGCAGGCAAAAGCCTCGATGATGCCTAAGCCGAAAGTCTCATACAGCTCGCTGGGAAATACCAGAAAGCGTGATTGCTTGATGGCGGTGATAGTCTGCTCATGCGGTTGCCGTCCAAGAAAGCGAATATCAGCAGACTGCAGTTGTGCGGCTTGTTCCTGCATCTCGGCCTGGTAAGGCGAGTCGCCGACGATTCGCAGTGGTATGCCCTTATCCAGCCAGCGCCATGCCTTGATCAGTGTGGGAAGGCCTTTTTCGGGGGAGGAGCGACCCACGAATACGACGTACGAGCCCGGGGCTGTGCGACCGCCGGGATCCGAACTCAAGAAATTTGGTTTTACCTCGATCTTGTCCGCCTGGAATCCTGCGGCGATGAACTTTCGCCGGGCAAAATCGGAAAGTGTGATGTACAAGTCAACCATCTTGTCCCAGGTTCTCTTTTGACGGTGTACCGCCAGCATGAGCACCGTGCCCGCAGTGGCCAGGCGGGAATTCCGGTAGCAGGCATGCTGGATGCCCCGCCAAAGGCCCTGCTGCATGCATTCTTCGCATGGTTTGCCATTTCGGAAGAAACTTGCCTGCGGACAAAGCAGCCGATAATTGTGCAGGGTCTGCACTACGGGAACCCGCGCCTCCTGACAAACTGAATAAATCGAAGGAGAAATCAGCGGAAAAGTGTTATGCACATGCACCACGTCGGGATGGCTCGAATGCAGGAGACGGGAAAATTCGCTGCGGCTGTCGGTTGCCCAGACGGTGCGCCGCAATAGATCAAGCCGCTCCATCGCAGAATATGCTGCAATCTCATCATTACGACGGCAGTATTCGATGACCTCATGTCCCGCCCACCGCAGCAGCCGGTTTTCCTGCTCGAAGACGACATCCTCCCCACCCGGCTCCAGATAAGAATTATGGACCAGTAGTATTTTCATCTAGTCACTAGGAATTTGTTTCCGGGATTGGAATTCCACTGACCACAGCCTCAATTACGGGACCTGGCACGTCGCGAGTACCTTTTACAGCAAATCTGCTGGTGAACTGCACCAAAATCTCGGAAAGGATAAAGATGGCGATCAGCAACATGAACAGGCTGACGGCTCGGGCTCCAAAGCTGGCTTCGAACAAACCATTCAGAAATAAATTGACGAAAATGGCGGTACATCCCAAAGTGAGCAAATAGAGCTGGCGCACGTGCAGCGTGGTGTTACGCCGCACCTGCCAAACAGAGCGGAGGGCAACCACCAGGTTCTTAGCGGTTACCCAGAAGAAAGCCACAAGCGGCAACAATCCGATAATTCCGTTGTTGTATATCACTTCCAAAAAGCCGTTGTGTAGGTGGCCGGCGGTGGAAAGCCGATTCTTGGCGAACGCCCATGCGAAATATGACGCCAGGTAACCGTGTCCGAGCAACAATTTCTGGCGCATCTCCGGGATGGCCGCGGCCCAAACGTCGGTGCGGCCTGTAAGCGTAACGACTTGACTAGTTCCTGCATAGAAATGAACATAGCTGGCGACTTGTGTGAAGGAGACCACAATAAAAGCCAGAACCGCCATGCCCAGGATCAAAATGAAGCCAAGCCTCAGCTTCCTTAGCATAATCAAGAACAGCAATGCCGATAAAATGCCGGCCACAATGCCGGCCTTTCCAAAAGCAAGGATCATCACGAATGCGCCGAAAGCGCCGGCGAACCCATAACTCAGCCGCGACTCGAGAGAATTGAGTAGCAAGGCCAACAACATGAGACAGGCCGCGATGGGCGACAGGAAGGTAGGATCGGCCAAACGTCCGTTAACAAAAGCGGTCTCCGGAGAGGCAATTGCGGCCACCAGGGGAGCGGCTGACAAAACTAGAAAGGCCCACATCGTAACCCGGAGGAACGCGATCACACCCTCAACGTCGTCAATGGTACTGCGGCAGAGCTGCAGCAATAACACGACGAGTACAAGCTTAAAGGCCCAAGCCAACGCATAAAGCTGGGCCAGAGAATAGCCCACCGACATCAGGCACACGAGTGCGAACAAACTGAGCCATTTATTGGAGGAGCGAAACAGCTGCCTTAGATATGCAGGACGACCCAGGGACAGAATCAGCACGGCAGCGAAAGAAAGCGCCCAGATCACTCCTTCTCCATAAGCTTCTGGCGAGAAGCTACCTTCAAAGCTGCGAATGGTGTCTCCCATGTGGTCAAAAACCGCTTCCGAGATCAGCAAAAACCACCAAAGGAAAAATGCAACTCGGCGTTGCAGGAGGATGACATCCGACGTCCGTGCCGTAGCGCCCGCGACCGAGATGCACAGCATAACCATAAAGCAGCCGACGACAACCACGGTTACAATCCCCTCATCCGAAAACAAAGACGCCGGCAGCGACTGCATAATGAATGCCACCAGCAAAACGATTGTCGCGAGGCTAAGCAGCGCGCCGGCGCGAACGCCTCTACTTTGGAAAAAACGCCGCGTTACCAGAGTGGGAAACATAAATATGTGCCGAAATCGTTAACGAGTTGCGCTCTGCAGCTCCGCTTCTGTTTCCTTACGGTTCGAGGTCAGTGGGTAGCCGAGCCGTGCCATCACTCGCCCGCAATGTCGTTCAACCAGTTCCAACTGGGCAGGTGAGAGTTTCGTGCGCCAACCTTCCACCGAGCCGCTGCGCACCACCCGGTCCTTTCTCCATGGCATGCGCGAAGAACCATCGACCTTGGGTTGCATCTTCTCCAGCGAATTGTTGGCAATAGCACTGCGAATCCGCTGCGCGTCGGTTTGGACTTCCAGAAAATCGGCAATGCGGGTGAACCAAAGCTCCGGATTGGAACGCAGGTCCCTGTATTGAACCAACAGAAGATTTTTCTCGGCGAGGGGGGAATCAAGCCAGCAGGTTACGTGATCATGCCAGGCGCCGAAGCCGTTTACTTTTCCACGCAGAAAGAGCGGAGTGAACTTATCGAGGTCGCCGCGGAAAAAATCCAGCGTTTGCAAAAAGGCGTGTTCAGACAGTAGTACGTCCCTCACGTCTCTGACCAGGTAGATGGCCCGCAAGTATTCCTTCCGGAATCTTTCATGGATCCCGAGCAAACGTCCACTGCCCGGCAAACGTCGCAGGGCAGTTCCACAACTTTTGACTCCGGGCAGACCCTTATTCACCGAGTCGAATGTCGCCTCTTCTCCAGTCAGGATTTCATACAGCACGAAGCGCGCCCATGTGCTGCCGGATCGCGGGTACGAGGCAAGGATCACGTCGGCCGGGTGAAGAGCCCGGTGGTACATCCACATGGGGACAACCCTCAGTTTTGTCTTTGCGAGCTCATGCCGGATGCGCCGGTAGGCGAACTCGAAATCGTGAGAACCATTCTTTCCATTGCTTCCATTGAGGCTAGTAGGTAACAGTGCCATCGCCGTTTTGGGTCCCTTGTTATCGATTTTAAACAACTAACCTGCAAGATCGGGTGCGGGTTTTGGCTTCATGGCAAGCTTGTACCGCAGCACCAGGACAGCGATCACAAGCGAGGCGATATCGGCGATATTGCTGCCCCAGATCGCTCCTGGAAGACCAAACATTTTGGTGGCCGGGATACCGACCAGCAAAGATAGGACGGTAGCCGCGCCGAACGCACCAAACAGCAGCCCGGGGTTGTCGATTGCGCGCAGGACAATGGCGGCGCCAAGCGCTCCGCTGTAAAAGACCGAACCTAGAGCAACGATTGGCAGCAAGTGCGCCACCTCGAGGTAGCGATCGGAATAAAGCAGGTGGAACAGAGGTTTTTGTAGCGGAATCAATACCGACCAATAAACGATGCCGATCCCTGCAGTGAAAAAGGTGATCTTTCCGGCTACGGAACTGGCTCCAGACTCGCCTTCGCGCTGGTACACGGTTGCTGCATAAGGCAGCAACAGCAGAGACATTGCTGCCTTGGTTTGTTCCAGCGGCAACGTCAGATTCATCAGCGCCTTTAACTGTCCCGATTGCGACATTCCACTGAAGCTGCTAAGCAACGGGTAATAGATGTAGGCGGGAATCCATCCTGCGACACAGCTGGCCAGCGCCCAACGTCCGTATCCCCAATGACGATTCCAAATCGTCCAGGTAGGAAGGGACTCGCCGCCAGACGGCAGATTCCTATTCAACAAGAAAAAAAGAACGATAGCTGTTCCCAGTGCGGCGATCGCTATCAGGAGGAAGGCAACAAACGGCGAGATGTAACCTCGCCGGTCCGCAAGATACAATCCGCCGAGCGCCAAGCATGAATACACCACAGCTCCAGCCGCCGCGAACGCCGGAGCCAACCTTACATAAAAAGTCCCGCGTCCTACCCAGAACAAGAGTACGCAAGGTCCGGCGATCATGACTCCCAGCAGTGCGCCTGGAAATCCCGCTGATTGCCCGGACACCCTGACGTATAAGACGCCAGCGCCTAGCAGGGCCAGAATCGGTATCCAGAGCACAGCATAGATCCGAATCACCGACCGAAGGTAGTTTCTCAACGAATCGCGATAGGACGATGCTCCGAAAACTGCCAACGGCTCGAGGACCAGCGATTGATACACGATCACTACCAGGACGAACACTCCGAAAGCGACCGCATACGTTCCGTACTGTTCTGGAGTAAGCCAGCGGGCTAGAAGGATCGCGATAACAAAATTGGAACCCGAAATGAACCCCTGGTCCAGCAGTGCAAAACCGCCTTTGCGCGCCCACGGAACCAAGCGAGCGACGATCCCCGCTTCTCCAAAAAACAATGCAGACAAGGGCTGGCGCAGAGACGCCTCGACCGGCCCTTCGCCGGATACAGGGGCAGGGTCTGGTGAGGGCTGGATGCTCTTTCCCACTGGTGTGCGCTTAAAAAGCACGGAAGCCATCTGAACTTATCGGAAAATGCCAGGCAGTGACAGCTTGTCTTTCAGCAACCGGCGGACGAATCGATCCGGACCTGCAGTCGTCGTGCCAAGTCCTTCACTTGAGGCTGAACCAAGATGCCGCCGTGATCGCCCGCGATTTGGTCGATGTCTAATGTTCCCTGTATCAACCCATTCCAGGCAGCATGGGGGTTATCTTCGGCCCGCAACGATTTTTCGGTGGCCCGGAACAAGACAACATTGCCTGGATACGGTTGCAGCTTATATTGACTGGCCGCCCGCATATTAGAGAGAAAGACGTTCTTCAGAACGGGCGGAAGCAGCCACATATTCAGCCGGCGCCTGAAACTGCGCCAGATGGAGCGCGTCACTTCGCGAAGCGAACTGATCCGCCACAAGGCGACTACGGACTCAGCCAGCGGCTTAAGGTTTCCCGGATAGGTATCAAATAAAACGAGGAGCGATACATCCTCGCCGGCCGCCCGAAGCTGCTGCGCCATCTCGTAGGCAACCAGTCCTCCGAATGAGAAGCCGCCCAGGTAGTAAGGCGCCACAGGTTGCACCGTGCGAATTTCCCGGATGTAATGCTCTGCCATTTCTTCCACAGACTTGAAGCAGGGCCGTTGACCGTCCAAACCTTGGGCCTGCAGACCATAGAAGGGCTGCTCGGGCGACATGAGACTGCCTAACTGTTGAAATCCGATCACATTCCCACCCACTCCGTGCACGCAGAAGAAAGGTGGCCTCGATCCCTTCGGTTGAATCGGCACTAACGAGAACCAAGAACGCGACCATTTGTCCTGGCGCAATTTTGCCGCAAGCGCTCTTACGGTCGGCGCCCCGAGCAACAAGGCTAGCGGGAGAGTTACACCCAATTCCTGACCCAAGCGGTACATGACTCGAGCCGCAAGCAATGAATGGCCGCCCAGCTGAAAGAAGTTTTCATCAACGCCGATCCCTTTTCTACCGAGGGAGGATTGCCAGATGCGAAGGATTTGAGCTTCAAGCCCATCTCGCGAATCTGGACGTACATCTTCTTCGACCGCCTCCAACGCGGGCCTGGGTAACGCGTGCCGGTCCACTTTCCCGTTCGGTGAAAGGGGCAACCCAGCCAGCACCGTAAATGCGCTGGGTACCATGTACTCAGGCAGTTGCTGAGCGATGAAACTGCGCAGCTCATTGCTGGAAGCAGGCTTGGCCTCTCGCTTCCACACAAGGTATGCAACCAGACACTTTTCCGAATTTCCATTCTCCTGGCTTAAGACGACCGACTCGCGTATCCCAGGATATTGGTTGAGCACAGCCTCGACTTCTCCCGGTTCAACCCGGAAGCCGCGAATCTTTACCTGGTAATCCACGCGGCCGACGAACTCAAGAACGCCATTGGGTAAGGAACGCACCACATCGCCAGTCTTGTAAAGGCGCGCAAGCGGGTCTTCGCTGAACGGGTCCTGAATGAACCTCTGCTTGGTCAGTTCCGGTTGGTTCAGGTAACCGCGGGCTACGGGAATGCCGCCGATGTACAACTCGCCTGGCTCTCCGGGAGCCACTGGCGTTAAATCCGTATTCAGCACGTACAGCTTTGCGCCAGCTACTGGAAGCCCGAGAGGAAGTGAGTCACCGAACTCCAATTCAGGCCAACAGGCTGGTTCGAAACCGCTAACGATCACACTGGCCTCGGTTGGCCCATAGGTATTGATGAGCCGCACCCGATCACCCGCCAAGCCGCGCCAGATACGGTACGACCGGGCAGACGCTTTCTCACCCCCCAGAATCACCATCCGCAAACTGCCAGGTAGTTCCGCGCCTGGCACAGTTTCCAACTGGTACATCAGTTCATGCCAGTAAGCAGTCGGCAAGTCAAGAACCGTGACTTCCCGTTCTCGTATCCAGCACAAAAATTCATTGGCTTGCAGGGAAAAGGAATCATCTTTCAGAACGACCGTTGCGCCGCTGGCCAGGGAGGGGAAAATTTCCTCGATCGCGATATCGAAACTGATGGACGAGAACTGCAGGACACGGTCCGCCGGGCGCAGCTGGTAGAGCTCGATTGCCGCCAAATTATGGTTCGCCAAGCCGCGGTGCGGTAAGAGCACTCCGCGTGGTTTACCGGTTGACCCAGACGTGTAGATCACGTAAGCGGCAGCTTCCGCAGATACCACATTGGAGAGATTTGCACAGTCTTCTTCGAGAAGCTCGGAGCCAATCTCATGCAAGTCAACGAGCGTCGTCGCATGCTGGCTCGATAATGCAAACGCCGCAGACTTTTCCGTGACAATGACTGCCGGTTGGGCATCCGCGGCCATGTGCTCTAGCCGCTGTTTCGGATAGTTCAAGTCAAGAGGCAAGCAGGTCGCGCCAGATTTCAAAGTCGCCAGCAGGGCCACCAGTAGGCTCGGGGACGAGCCTAATGCGATACCTACCCTGGTTTCCGGGCGGACACCCTTTCGAATGAGGTGCCGAGCCAACCGATTTGCTTGTGCGTTCAGCTCGCCATAACTCAATACTCGGTTTCCACAGCACAACGCGGGCGCGTCCGGGGTGCGTTCTACTTGTGCTTCAAAGAGCTGATGAACGCACCCGCCGTCAGGCGGGCCGGATGGTTCCTGCCACAAGCCGAGCGCAGAACGCTTGACTGCCAGCAGCTTCTCGGATGGCGAAGGGAAGCTCTCGGTGTCCAGTCTGGGGTTCAAAGACATTTCTAGAACGACAGCTAAGAGGAGAACTGAAGGCTACGCGGCGCCAGATCCTTTCAGCACCGCCGGAATCGTCAGGGCCAGAATTTTGAAATCCAGCTGCAGCGACCACTGACGAACGTACATGAGGTCAAGTTCCATCCATTTCTCAAACGGCATGGAACTTCGCCCGCTTACCTGCCATAGACAGGTAATCCCAGGACGCACGCTGAACCGGCAGCGTTGCCAGTCTTCGCCGTTCTGGGTGAACAAATTGTAGTCCCGTACTTGTAAGGGACGCGGACCTACCAGGCTCATATCGCCTTTCAACACATTAAACAGCTGAGGCAGTTCGTCGATACTGGTGCGCCGCAAAAATTTCCCGATCGGCGTAATCCGCGGATCGTTCTTAATCTTGAATACCGGGCCAGTAACCTCATTGAGGTGTTCGATCTCCTGCAGTTTCTGTTCCGCTTCCGCCACCATCGTCCTGAATTTGTAGATAAAGAACGGACGCTTGTTGTACCCGATCCGTTCTTGAACAAACAACACCGGCCCCTGAGAGGTCAGTTTTACAAGAATAGCCGCAGTTACCAGGATAGGGGCGATCAAAATAATCAGTGCCAATGAGAATGTGAAATCGATGGCACGCTTCACCAGCAAAGGCCAACCTTCGGCAGCTCCTACGTAGTGCGTAATCAGCGGCGCGCCGTCGATTTCCTCGGCGCGCGATCGAGCCGTCTTCAAGTTGAAAAAATCGGAAAGGATCCGCAGAATGATGCCCTGCTGTTCGCAAAGTTCGGCCAGGGCTGAACCATCAAAATGAAAAGACCGCATGGGCAATGCCAAAATGACTTCGTCAACCACGTGATGCCGCAGAAACGCAGGCAAACCTGCCAAATCGCTCACGAGGGAATATCCGTGCTCCTGCAGTTGTTGGCTGCCAGACCAGGGGCGGTCAGCGAATCCGAGAATGCGATATCCGAGTTCAGGTCTCGATTGAATCATGCTGACGAACTGCAAGGCACGCATGTTTGAACCCACGATCAACATGTTCCGTGAATTGTGCCCCTGCGCTCGGTAGTGCCTCAGCCAGGTTCTTACCACGATTCTCTCGCTGACCAGGAGAAAGGTGCTGGCGGCGAAGAAGAAGCCCACAAAGGCCGGCGTCACCATGAAAAAGCCGATTAGAAAAGCGCCCAATATGAGCACTCCACTTGACGCCGAAGTAGCTTTGATAATGTCGCCAACTTCGGCCAATCGGCTGGTCAACCGCTTTGAATCGTAGAGTCCAACCGCGGCAAAAATTACGTGCCACAGTCCCAGCAAAGCAAAGAAAACCACAAAATTCTGCAGCTTGATTCTTAGCGACAGGAATTCAGTAAAAGACAGACTGCTCTGGGTTGCGTGAACCCGCCAGGCGGCCACTCCAAATGAAACAGTCAGAAGCAGCAGGTCTAAGAATTTGACAGCACTGGTTGTCAGGCTATGGCGGCGAAAGCTACCCATTTCTTCCTCTCGAAATCACGGTTGTAAGTGATTGTGGGAAGCCTACAGTGAAGCCGGTCCTGGCAGGGGAGGAATGTAGCCGCAGCAGTACTTACAAACGGCTGTAAATTGCTTCCGGGACTGGAAAGGTGCGCTGATTCAGGATTGCACCGAAAAGGCAAACCTTCGCGGTTTGCAATTCCATGAGGATTCGCTGTGCAGTTTCCTTACGTGACGAATTGGCTTTCAGAACTAAGGCAAGGCCATTGCAGGCGGCTCCGAGTCTCAGTCCATCGCCGTAGGTGTTTAACGCAGGGGAATCCACCAGCACAAAATCGAACTCTTTGCGCGCCTCTAAAATGCGCCGTCGCAGCGCCTCGCCGGCCAGTAACGCGGCTTCGCTCTTTTCAGCAGAACCGGAACTCAAAAGCCACAGGTTTCGGATTGGCAGCGGTTGAATGAAGTGGTGCACCGGTGTCGAATCCAGCACGGCATCTGCCAGACCGTGATGATTGGTCATTTCAAAGGTGGTATGGAGAGCCGGGAAACGCAAATTTCCGTCAATTAAGCAGACCGAGCCCCGCTGCTGATTGGCGAGAAGGCGCGCCCCCTGCGCCGCTAGCCAGGTGCATCCGGCACGCCGTTCCACCCCGGAGAAGACCACCGACCTGCGATCTTCTGCCGACAAGAATAGCCGCTCGATCAACTTCGCGATTTCGTGAGCCACCATCCCTTGCAGCGGAGCGAGCAGGGACGAATCTGAACGCGGTTCCGCAATACGCGGTTCCGCAACGGGAAGCTCCTCCCTATCCTGAGGCGCGAACATACCCGCAGCCTGAGTTGTGGGAAGCCCGTCAGCACTTTTTTCCTGCTCCAGCCTTTGCAGTAGCTCGAAATTTCTGCTCATCGATTGTTCACCCAGTCAAATCCAGTCTCTCAGAATGATTCTCCTACGACGTTGAATCCCGATAGTGACGGGAACTTCCGTTGTCCGGATTTGGCAATACCGGTGCCGCGCGATTTTGATCCGGAACTGCAGCCAAAACGGCTACGTTCAGTACAGCTTCTACCTCACGAGGCGTCCTGAAGGAAGGATTGAGATATTCCAGAGTGAACACTATACCGCCGCTGACGGCAATCGCCAGGACGAAGCCAACCAAGCTCAGGGACCAGGTAGACTGAGTAGAGAAGCTTGGGATGGAAGCTTTTTCCGCGATCTCAACGTTCAGCAGTTGCGCTTGATCGAGCGCGTCATTGATGCGCGCTTCCTCGCGCTTGCGGAGGTATAGGAGATAGTTTTCCTCGGCGGTCTTTGCCGTGCGCAGCAGTTGTTGTTGTTCGACACCGGCTTCATCCAGGCGACGAACGCCATCCAGGTTTTGCCGAATGATAGCTTCGGTCTCTGCGGCTTTGGCTTCATCGCCCTTGAGCTCGGATTTGGTTTTGACGATTTCCGAATTCAACCAGACGTAGGAAGGGTTCTGATCAGTGGTGACGTCTTTTAAAGGTTTTTCACCCGCAATGGCTGCTTGCGTCTGCGCAATTTCTCGGTCCAATTCTTGCAACGGTGGATAATCGGGCTGGTACTTGGAAGCCATCTCGCTACGCTTCAGCTGCAAGGTGATCAGGGCTGACTTCATCTGCTGGAGCACCGGTGCGTCATCGGCATCC
>Ga0187784_10002544_pt1 | contig 14602 bp, 14 predicted proteins | sample 1015_SJ02_MP15_2_FD_132964 | JGI IMG/M metagenome (GOLD analysis project Ga0187784, IMG submission 132964) | Tropical peat soil microbial communities from peatlands in Department of Meta, Colombia - 1015_SJ02_MP15_20_MG | ecosystem: Environmental > Terrestrial > Soil > Wetlands > Peat | place...
GGCGGGGCCTTTGAGCACGAGGCGGTAGAGAGTGGGTTTCTTTGTCATGGGAGAAACTCCTGTACGTTGAGCGGTGCGGTGATAGTACCGACGGAAGCCCGGAGCAGATATTCCGCGTTCCGCTTAGCTGCGGCTTGTTGCTCGGGATGCGAGAGATCGGCATCGGCGATGAATCTCGCGAGCTGCATGAGCCGGATTACGATGCCTTCGGCCGAGGCCTTGGGGTAGAGTTTGCCGGGCTCGATGAGCGTTTTCTTTTTCATGGAATGAACTCCTTTCCAGGGGAAGAGAGAGCGCTTACGCGCTCTCCCCCTCGTCGGCCTTCGGCTTGCGCAGGACGATCTTGCCGTCCAACGGCATCACGTCGATCTGGACATTGAAGCCTTCGCCGTCCTTCTGGCTCCACGCGGCGCCGATGCGGGTCCAGAAGCTTTTGCCGCCGTTCTTGCCTTCGCGGACGTGAAATGCCACGAGCGCCGGGGGCGCCTTCTTCTCGGTCTTTTTGTTTTCGTCGGTCATGTTCGTATCTCCTTTTTTGCGTTTGAACTTATCCCGTTCGGGATGAGTCCCCGGCATTACAGGCAGGGCGCGCGGTCAAGAAAAGAATGGGGGTGGAGCCTATCACCCTGCTTTTGGGTGATGGGGGGAGCCGGTTGTTTTCTTGACCGAACAGAAGCGCACGCCTGTGATATAGGGGCCAGCACGATACTGAACGGGTTGTTCAATCGCGCTAAAAAAGGAGCCTGATACGAATGGCTTTGACTGGCGATAACAAAGCAGAAGACCGCGAAACATTGCCCGCGGCGTTGCCGCTGTGGCACGTTTTCAGGCGCGAGGGCAGGCTTTTAAAGGCAATGGATGTGCATCGCGCGAGAAGTGGGAGCCGGGGGAAGAAGCGGAGGCCGATGTGGGCACTCGATCGAGATTAGCCGGGGCGGGTATCGGTGCGGAGCCGTGGCCGGCGAGGGGGGAAGAATCCGTAAAGCATTCTCGATGGGTAAGCGAACAGGGGGAACAGATGATTTTGGCGGCAACATGCCCGTCTCTGCCGGCGTTGAGAACTGCCGGAGAGAATTAGGCCCAGGGGGGCGGGCTTGTTTTATTATCACCAATGTGGTGAAATGCGGTGATAGCCAAGCTCACCGAGGTGGTGATGTTCGGTGAGTGGCAGGATGTGTATATGAAGGGCAAGGGCAAAAAGGTGAAAGCAAAGAGTATCAAGGCGGAGAGCAACGCGTCCACCGTGCGCGCGACAATCACGTTTCCGACCGAACTTCACGCGACCCTCGAAGAAATCGCCAAGAAGAAGAAAGTATCGCTGGCATGGGTGGTTCGCGAGGCTGCGGAGCAATATCTCACGGAGAAATGGCCCCTGTTCCGGGCACAGGCATAAGGATGAGCCGCGCGACGAGCGATCTACCGTTCGGCAGCGAATTTTCACCGTCGCAGATTGACCTGGCGGTGGTGCTTGAACTCGTGCAAAAGAACGAGGGTGACGTCGCCGCGCTCGAAGCAGCCATTTTGAAGCGATATTTCTCGGGTCATGCAAAGGGCCGCGAGGATGCGGAAGGCACCTACAACAGAGGTAAGCTGGCGAACAACTGCAAACTGGGGATGATCGCATATAAGGTCATCGACCGGAGCGTAAATTTCACGCCGTTCGGAAAGGAACTGTACGAACTGCGGGGAGACGAAAAGAAGTTGTACAGCGCGCTCGCACGTCACATTTTGCTGAACCTCAACGGCATGGGCCTGGTTCAATGCATCCAGGACATGACGGTTGCGGGCGAGGAAGTCAATCTGACAAGCCTGCGCGAAGGCTTGGCCGCGCGCGGGCTGCACTATCCGCCGGGCGGGAAGCATCCGAGCAAGATGCGGCTGTGGCTGGCGAAGGCGGGCGTCTTTGTCGGCGCGCGTTGGCAGATCGACGAGATCCGGCTGCAGGAGATTTTGGGAACCGGGTCTTCCGACTTCGAAGTACTCGCCCACTTCACGGCGGAGCAGCGCGCCTTTCTGCGCGCGCTCGCCAACACGGGCATAACGGCGCCGCAACCGGCAAACGAAATTGCCCGGCTGGCTTCCGCCACTTATGGCGTGCGCTTCCCGGAAAAGAGCCTTCCGAAGCTCGTTCTTCATACGCTTGTCGAGGCCGGATACATCACCGCCGAGAAGACGACGACGGGGCGGGGTGCGAAGCCGTTTCTGGTCGCGCCGACGAAGAAGCTTGTTGCGGAAATCATCGGGCCACTGATCGACCAACTCAAGGACCAGACTGACCCGAAACTGCTCGATCTTTTGAAAAAGCCTCTCGAAACCATCCTGGCGGAGATGAAGTCGGAGGATCGCTACGTCTCCGGCCTCGCGCTTGAGGCGCTCGCTTTCAAGCTAATGCGGCTGCTCGACATGGGCTACGTTGCTACGCGGCTGCGGGCGCAGGCCACGGGCGGGGCGGAGGTCGACCTGATCTTCGAATCCGCGCGTCTTGTGTTCTCGCGCTGGCAGGTCCAGTGCAAGAACACGGGCCGTGTCTCGCTCGATGACGTTGCAAAGGAAGTCGGGCTGACGCACTTTCTCAAGAGCAATGTGATCATTGTCGTCACCACGGGTGAGATCGGCGCCGAGGCGCGCCGGTACGCCAACAAGATCATGAAAGACTCTAATCTCGCCATCGTAATGCTGGATGGCGCGGATCTCACCGCAATCACTACCAACCCCGCGGCGATCGTGGACGTATTCAACCGCGAAGCCCGCACTGCAATGAAGCTCAAGGTTCTGGAGGCCTTAGAATGACAGCAGCAAAACCGCAAACAGAGACGTACTTCAAAACCAAGAGCGGCAGGATGGTGCTTGGCGACAGTCTTGACGTGCTGAGCGACATGAAGGACAGTTCGGTCGATCTAATCATGACGAGCCCGCCGTTCGGGCTGGTGCGCAAGAAGGAATACGGAAACGTCGATGCGGACGAGTACATCGACTGGTTCCGGCCGTTCGCAAAAGAATTTCACCGGGTGCTCAGCGATCGGGGAAGCGCGGTAATTGACATCGGTGGTGCGTGGAATCAGGGGATTCCTACGCGGCATCTCTATCACTTCAAGTTGCTGATCATGATGTGCGAAGAATTCGGCTTCCACCTGGCGCAGGATTTTTACTGGTGGAATCCGTCCAAGCTGCCGACGCCGGCGGAGTGGGTGACGGTACGTCGCGTGCGCGTAAAGGACGCGATTAACACTGTCTGGTGGCTCTCGAAAACGCCCTGGCCGAAGGCGAGCAACCGTCGCGTGCTGCAGCCGTATAGTCCCGCTATGCGTGATCTGTTGGAGCGCGGCTACAAGGCCAAAAAGCGGCCGTCCGGGCATGATATCAGCGAAAAGTTTTCGATCGACAACGGGGCGGCAATTCCGCCGAATCTGATTGCCGTGCCAAACACGGAGAGCAACAGCTTTTACCTGCGCTACTGCCAAGAGCGGAAACTGGTTCAGCATCCGGCCCGCTATCCGGCCGAGTTGCCTGAGTATTTCATCCGGATGCTGACCGATCCCGAAGATCTGGTCGTCGATCCTTTCGCCGGCAGTTGCGTGACTGGGGAAGTGGCGGAGCGGCTCGATCGTAAATGGCTCTGCGTTGAGATGATCGAGGATTACCTCAAGGGCGCGCTCGGGCGTTTCGAGCGCGAGCCCGCAGCGAACGGGAAGGCCGCGCCGAAGGCGGAGGAGGATGGCATTTACTATCGTGTGGCCCATCCTGGGATTCTTTGGAACGGCGCGCACGGGTCGCCGCTCCCTTCGGACGGCGGTGCCAAGCGGCAATTGAATGGGAACGGCGCGCAGAGGGTGCAGGTCGCGCTTGCGGAGAAAAAGAGATCCAGGGGAGGAAAGTCGGGACGCCGCGCCGGGGTCACTTCGTGAGCTTGAGCCTTTTCCCTCGCGCCGCAGCGTTCTCTGCTCATCATGATGTCGGAGTCGTCGAATGAAAGGCTTTCCGTCGAGAATCTGCACCGGACGTTCCTGAAAGCTCTGGACAGCGCGGTTATTTCGCATAGCGAAATCACGGTGAAGCCGCTGGAGGTGGATCTGAAGAGCCCTCTGCCTCCGAAGCTGCGGGTATACATCTACAACGCGACGTATCCGCCGGGCGGACGGACAATGGGCGAGCACAAGATTCAACTGATCATTCCGGGTCAGGAGCGCGGTGCGCGCGGGAATTTCGACACTTCAGGCGGCCGTATCCCGCTGCTTGCAGGGTACAGGCCGGATCTCGGGATCTTCATGCTGTGGGATGCCGAGCTTTACGTCGACTTTGCCTATTCCCGTAATGTGCAGGTGAAGCCTGAAACGGTCTATGAGGCTTTTGCCCAGGGAATTGGCAGGCAAAAGCGAAACCTGTGGAACCAGCCTGCGGAAATCGTGATCGTGTCGGACGCGGGTCATCTTGCGCAGGCGATATTGGAGCGGCAACGGGAGACGCTGAAACGCCTGCTTGGAGAAAACGCATGAGCGGGCTTGCCGATTTGCCTCTCAAGACCGATTACCGAAAGGGCCGGGATGATATCGCTCAGGATTTTTATCTGCCGTGCATGCGGATCGCCGGGGAGTATGACAGGGCGGTCGGGTTCTTTAACAGCGCGATCTATGTGATTGCTTGGCCCAGCCTGAAAGATTTCGTCGCGCGGAAAGGCAAGATGCGGCTGATTTGTTCGCCCGTGCTGCCGCCGCGCGACATTGAGGCGATCGAGGCCGGGTACTCGGAAAGGTTCGAGGAGGATAACGGCGAGAAATTGCGGGACGACATTCGCTATATGCTCGGCACACCTTACTTGTACAAGCCGACGGCGGTCCTCGCGGCTCTTATCGCGCTGGAGGTGGTCGACGTGCGGATCGCCTTCATGAAGAAAACGCCGCGTCACGAGCGGCTGTTTCACGACAAGCTCGGCCTGTTCCGCGACGGCTTCGGCAATGCCGTTGCGTTCAAGGGGTCCATGAACGAAACGTGGGCCGGGCTGTCGGCCGACGGCAATCTTGAATCGGTGGATGTGTTTCTCTCCTGGGAGCACGCGCGGGAGGCGAAAAGGGTCAAGGAGCACGAGGATTACTTCGATGCGTTATGGGAGAACCAGTGCGAGATCGAGGGCGTTACGGTAAGAAAGTTTCCCGAGATCGCCCGTTCCGAACTGCTGAGCGCAGCCGACGCTACGCGTTGGCCGGATCTGGTCGACGAGATTTGCCGGGAAATGGAAGCTGCCGAGCGGTTCGAGGCGGGCCAGACCGGCGGCGGAAAGATGCTCCGCCCCCATCAAAGCGGCGCTCTCAAAGCATGGGAGGACCAGGGCCGCCGCGGGATTTTCGAACATGCGACGGGCAGCGGCAAGACGTTCACGGCCGTCTGCGCGATGCGGGACGCCCTTCGGCGCCGGGAAGTGCCGGTGATCGTAGTCCCGAGCGAGTTGCTGCTTGAACAGTGGTACGGCGAATTGCTGGAAAACCTACCCGAGGCCAAACCGCAGATCCTGCGCTGCGGCGCAGGCCACACGAAGTGGCGGGAAGACGGCCTGGTGGGAGCATGGACGCGCGCGGGCTCGGAGACGCCGCGCGTTGTGCTGGCAACGATGCAGACAGCGGCCATGCCCGAATTCCGGACGGCCGTCCGGCAGGGAAATCATCTTTTTCTCGTGGCCGATGAAGTACACCGGGTGGGGAGCCCCAACCACCAGCAAATACTTTCACTCGATACAGGCCCGCGATTGGGCCTAAGTGCAACGCCTCGGCGTGCTGGCGATCCGGAGGGCACGGAGCGGATACTCGATTATTTCAACGGCATTGTCCCGCCGCCTTTCTTGCTGCGGGATGCGATCGAATCTGGCGCTTTGACGCCGTATTTCTATCACGTTCACACTGTCACGCTTACGGACACAGAACAGGGGCGGTGGGATGAAATCACCAAGCGCATCCGGCGGCTGTCGGCGCTGAATGCGTCTGCGAAAGAACGTGACCCTTCTTCGGAGTACCAGATCAAAAAGCTTTTGATCGAGCGTGCGCGGCTGCTGAAGCAGGCGGAAGGTAAGGCGTCCAGGGCCGCCGCGATACTTGCCGAAAATTACCGCCGCGGCGATCGCTGGATTGTCTATTGCGACGACCTGGCTCAGCTCAACGCCGTTCAGCGGGAATTGGCCCGACTAGGTCTGGAAAGTACGGAGTACCATTCAGCCATGGCGGGCGACAAGGAGCGCACGATCCGCCTTTTCGAGGTAAATGGCGGTATCGTTGTTTCCATCCGGTGCCTTGACGAGGGCGTGGACATACCTTCGGTGACGCACGCGCTGATATTGGCGTCGTCGAAGAATCCGCGTGAGTATATCCAGCGGCGCGGGCGCGTGCTGCGGCGCGCAGAAGGGAAAAGTGTCGCCCATATTCACGATGTGCTGGTGCTGCCGGCGGCCGTGGACGCCGAGGAAGGGGAAGACCCGCGAGTGAACATCCTGGGCGGCGAGATCATCCGGTCGTTGGAATTCGGGCGGTCGGCGCTAAATCCGGCGGCGATCACCGATTTGGAGCGTATTGCCCTGCGATATTCGAACGACTATAAAGCACTGTTGGATATGGGTTACGAGGATGAAGATGACGGCTGAGCAGGAATTGTTAGACACGATCGAGGAGATTCGCAAGGAGAAGTTTCCAGAACTACCCGCCGACCTGGTGAGGCAGATTGCCTTGATTGAAAGGGACTTCACCGAAGACTGGGCCGAGGCCTATAAGCGCATTTCCCAGGCCATTGACGCCCACCTTGAGAACACGGCGGCGAACAAGGCGGAGGGTTAACCGCGTGCTCTCGATAAGGGCTATTTCACTCACTGACTTTGGACCGTTCAAGGGCGAGCAGCGTATCGAGTTTCCTGCGGACAGCGGTGTGGCGATCATCTACGGCGAGAACATGCGCGGCAAGACGACACTGCTCAATGCGATTCGGTACGCGCTGTTCGGGAAGGTGATCACGCGCGGGGCGGCCGAGGTTGCCCTGCATCAGATCGGTAACTGGGAGACCGCGAAGGAGAAGGGTAAGTACGGTTTTAAGGTCGTGCTCGAATTTGAGCACGAGGGATCGAAATACGCGCTGACGCGGGAGCATCGCCCGCGCGCCGGTATCAAGACGCCGGAGGCCGATATCGACTATCAGCAGGACAGCTTCTTGAAGAAAGACGGCACGGTGCTCGGTCCTGATGCGGGTGTTTCGGAACTTGCCCGCATCATGCCAGAGACGGTCTCCAGGTTTTTTCTTTTCGATGGCGAACTGCTGCAGCAGTACGAGGAGTTGCTGCGCAACGAGAGTGAGATGGGGCGAAATATCAAGGAGGCGATCGAGCGCATCCTGGGCGTGCCCGTGCTCACCAACGGCCGCGCGCATCTCGGTGAACTGTTCAAGGATGCGCAGAAGCGCGAGGCCAAGGCCGCGCAGAAAAACCAGAAAACACAATCTCTCGCCAACCAGCAGGAGGCCCTGCTGAAGCAGCGGGACGGTCTTCAAGATGAAACCGACCGGCTGAAAAAGGAACTCGATGCGCTTCGCGCCGGCAAAGCGTCGAAAGAGGAAGTGCTGCGGAAGATGGAGAAAACCAAGGCGCTGCTCGATGAGCGGAGCCGTCTGCAGGAGGAAATCGGTGCCGCGGAGAACCGGCTTCGAGAGAAAGAGGAACGGCGTAAAGAACTGCTGACCGTCGCGTGGAAAGGGCTTCTGAACAGCCGCATTCGCGCCACGCGCGACGGCCTGGAGCAGGATCTGAAAAGCAGTCGCGACGCCTATCAGCGTGCGCTCGTCTCGGCCGACATGGCGGACAAGCTCCGGAAGGCGATTAATGAGGGCGAGTGTTCGACATGCGGGCAGGAATTGTCTGAACCGGCCAGGGCGCGGCTGGTGGCGATCGTCGCCGAAGCTCAGCCGAAAGAGGAGCGAACACAGACAGAGGCCCGCATTCAGCAGCTCGAGAGCCGCGTCGCGGCGCTGAAGCAAAGCGAGGCGGTCAGCAATGCCGATGTGTTGCAGGAGGTCCAGGATGCGATTGATGAAATAAAAGTCCAGAAAGCCACGGCCGAGGATCGGCTCGCGGAAATCAGGGAGCAGACTAAGGACATCGACGAGGCCGAGGCGCGAAAACTTTACGCGGAATATGAAAAGATGCTCACGGACATGGGCATCCTGCAGGAGGGGATAAAAAAACAGGAGGAGGCACTCAGGGTTATCAACGACAATATCAGCAAGGTCGAGGCCGAGATGGCGAAGTTCGCCGACGCCGATCTGGACAAGGAGAGGGAGCGAAAGGAACTGTGTGAAAAGTTGCGATCGCTGTTCGCCGGCGCGGTCGATGCCTACCGCGAGAGGCTTCGCGGCCGGGTGGAGAAAGATGCAACCGCCCTGTTTGTAAAGCTCACGAGCGAGCCCGAGTACAACGCGCTCAGTATCAACGACAATTACGGCCTGACGATCGTACATCAGGATGGTTCGGTAATTCCGGTGCGCTCTGCGGGGGCTGAGCACATCGTGGCGCTCTCGCTGATGGGAGCGCTTCAACGAAACGCTCCCTTGCGCGGCCCCATCGTCATGGATTCTCCGTTCGGCCGTCTCGACGAGGTGCACACGACCAAGGTCGTTCAGGCTCTCCCGAGCATGGCGGACCAGGTCATGCTTCTTGTGTATGAGTCCGAGCTCGATCCCGGACAGGCCCGCAATCAGCTCGAGGGAAAGCTGCGAAAGGAATACCGCATCGCCAGGCGCTCGGCGCGGCATTCGGAGTTAGAGAAGATCGCGTAAGGATCAAAGCAATGGCGGAAGACAAGAAAACGATAGGGCTAACGGACGCAAACAAAGTCATCATGGACCAGGTGGTCGAGAAGGCTGGGTTTAAGCGCGACATGGACGCCGCGAAGTTTGCGTTTGCACTGGCTGTCAATCGCGGCAGCGAGCCTGGGCAGATCGAGGGCGTTGGCACCATTTGGAACGTGGGGAGTTTCGATGAAGGTGGGGATTTGAAGGCCTTGATCCAGAACCTCTTTCCAAATGCCGACGCTCCTTACCGTGCACTGGAATCGCTGATGAACGCTGGCTTTGGCATGCTGGCGGTGGAAATGAAGGCAAACCCCGGCCTGCGCATCGAGGATCTGCTCAAGAAGGAAACGGCTGGAGTAAGAGGGTAGGTGTTAGCAATGTCGTTTCCCGAGTCCGTCATCACCAGCATGGAGATAACAACGGCCGGGCGCGCGCATGACGGTCATTGCCGCAAAAGTCATCGGCTCGAAAAGGGCATGAGGCGGCTAACGATCAAAAGGGGCGGCGAAGAACACCACTATTGTCTTGTGTGCGCGAGAGTGTTTTTAGCGGAAGGCGTGGCGCGTCTCCAGGGGCTTCTGGCAGAGATCGATGGGCTGACTGGCAGATGATTCGCCGAGTCTCACGGGCATGACAGTCGCCGATCTCGATGCAGACTTTCGCAATGATCCGCCCCGAGACGGCAACGGGCAATTTCTACCGCATTGCTGCCGCTGTCAGCGGATCGTCGTTGACGCGACGGCAGTTCGCGTATGGGTAAATTGGGAAACCATGAAAGTCTCAAACAGCAGCGCAGCCGAGGTCACGCTGCCGGCGAGCGCGCATCTCGTTCGCGAGGCGCGGCTGGGTCCGGATTGCGCGAGGAAACTGGGCCTATCCTGAAAAACCCTTGCCGGGTTGGAGAGCCTTGCCTTTTTCCTGTTGCTCCATCTCGCGCGCGAGGCGCCTGGCTTCGAAGTATTCGCGGACGTAGTGTTCGCGCTCACGCTCGAATTGATGCGTTTGCTGCTCGCGTTCGCGCCACTGGCGCTGCTCAAGGAATTCCGAGGGCGCGGACAGAGCGGCGCCCTCCTGTTGCTGCTGGCGCGCGAGGTTTTCACGTTGCTCGGCTTGGCGGGCCGTGAGGTCGGTTTGGAGTTTTGCGAGTTCGGGATCTGGCTTCAGATCGTCGGGCGCGCTCGGCGCGGCGTGCTCCTTGTTCTTGAACCCCATGAGCTCTTTGCGGTCTTCTTCGGTGAGATAACCAACATCCTGCATCCATGGCAGGGTCGCGCTGTCGCCAGCGAGACCTGCGGCGATTTCCGACATGCGGTGGGTTTCGCTGTTGCTTAGACGGTTGAATTCGGCATCCCAGAATTCGTGGGCCGCGCGGGCGTCGGCCTGGCCCTCGGGGCCTTCGAAGAGGCCGACTATCCTATTGTGCTCGGCGATGCGCCCGGCCGCCGCGGCCGATTCCTCTTCGGGATTTCTGTACATGTAGATATTCACGACTGCACCCTATTCGGCACGTGTTTTTCTGTGCTTGGAAATTTTCCGCTTTTTCTGGTATTGGAGCTCCTTGGCGAGGCGGTTGGCTTCGGCGTATTCGCGGGTGTGCCGCTCTCGTTCTTCTTCGAATTTCTCTGTGAGCTTCGCGATCTCCTGGCTATGGCGGTTTGAGAGGGCTTTCGATGGCCCGAGGCTTTTGAGCTCCGCTTCCTGTCTGCGTGTAAGCTCCGTGCGCTCGGCGAGCTGCTGGGTGTAAAGCTTGTTTTGCATCTCGACGAACTTCGGGTCCGGTTGGGAGCGGTCGGGATGGAGGAGGGGTTCGTGCAACTCGGGGGCGGCTTCCCGCTCCTTGATGAACTGCTGCCTGGCATTGCTGACGACACGGTCGAAATCCAGGCGGACTTTGAAATCGTCGGTAAGAACGAGCCTGGCGTCGTAGGTCCCGGTGCCGTCTTTCTTCTTGAAACCCTTGATGAGCTTGGTGCGGCCTTTGTCGAGAAGCTGCGAGATTTGTGCTTCAGAGAGCTTTTTGCCGTGCTGCTCGATCCAGATTGAGAATTTGCAGCCTTCCTTCCAGCGACTGCAGCTCGCGCTTTTCGGTCCCATGCGGACGACGCCTTGTTTGCACTGGGGGCAAGCGCCAAGACCGGGCATCGCGGTGCCCTGGACCGGCGCGGCTTCGTTGATGGCGGTGGGAAGGATGCGCGCGACAAAGCCGGCAATGTCGTTTTCAAAAGTGGCGAGCGGCAGTTTGCCGTCCTGCATGTCGGAAAGGCGCTGCTCCCATGTCGCCGTCAGAGCAATGTTCTTTAGATCGACGTGGACCTGGCGGATGAGGGCGATGCCTTTTGTTGTGGGGATGAGGGATTTTTTCTTGCGCCCGATGTAGCCGGTTGCAAGGAGGCGTTCGATGATGGCGGCGCGCGTGGCCGGGGTGCCGAGGCCGCTTTGTTTCATGTAAGCGGCGAGGTCCTCGTCATCGAGCTCATTGCCGGCGTTCTTCATGGCGGTGAGAAGACTGGCGTCGTCATAGGGCTTCGGCGGCGTGGTCTTGCCTTCCCTTATCGCGGCGGTACGTTTAGCGACTTGCTGGCCCTGGGCGAGTTGCGGGAGCTTCTGCCCTTCGTCGGCGCCGTCCTCGGCTTTCTCGCCATCAATGTCTCTCGGCTCAAGGACGGTCCAGCCGGCGTCTTTGATGACCACGCCGCGCGCGCGGAAGGAATGGCTGGCAATGGCGAGAATTGCGGTGGTTTCCTCGCGGATTTCGGGCGGTAGAAAGATGCCGAGAAAGCGGGCGGCTACGAGGTGGTAGATGTTGCGCTGCTTTTCCGGCAGACCGGCGGGCGCCGGCTTGTGCGTGGGTATGATGGCGTGGTGATCGGTGAGCTTGGTGTTGTCGACGTAGCTTTTGGAGAGCTGAAGACCGCCGGCGAGGTCGGCGATCGCGGCCTGGCTGTGAGCCGCCCACTGCTGCGGCAAAGCCGCGAGGATCTTGGGGAGTTCCGGGAGCATGTCGGTCGGGAGGTAACGCGATTCCGTGCGGGGATAAGAGAGGACTTTGTATTCTTCGTAAAGGCTCTGCGCCAGATCGAGTGTTTCCTGGGCGGTGTAGCCGTAGCGCTTGTTGGCCTCTTTTTGGAGGGTCAGGAGATCGTAGAGGGCTGGCGCTTTCGACTTCTTCTCTTCGGTGACGACGGAGAGGACGGTGCCGCGGGGGACAGGTGTGATCGCGGAGAGAATTGCTTCCGCGGCGGCAATGTCCGGGAGGCGGGTTTGCGGCTCCGTTCCCGGAGTTATATAGGTAGCCTTGAAGCCAGGTTCGAAGGTAACGATGATTTCGAAAAAGGCGACGGGCTTGAAAGTGTCGATCGCGTTTTGTCTCTCGACCAGCATCGCGAGCGTTGGCGTTTGCACGCGGCCTATTGTGCAAAGCTGCTTGTTGATGGTTGTGTAGGCGCGCGTGAAATTAAGGCCGACAATCCAGTCTGCGTGAGCGCGCGCGAGGGCGGCGTCGGCCAGGTTGTCGAAGGCTTTTGAGGGTTGCAGATTGCGGAAACCGTCGCGGATCGCCTCGGCGGTGAGCGAGTTGATCCAGAGTCTTTGAACCGGCTTGTTGGTGCCGGCGAGCCTATAAATGAGCCGGAAGATGAGCTCGCCTTCTCTGCCGGCGTCGGTCGCGCAAATGATGCTGCTCGCGTCGGCAAAGAGTTTTTTGATGACGCCGAATTGTGCCTCGGCCTTGTCAGCTATGCGGTATTTCCACTGGTGAGGAAGCATGGGGAGCTGCTGTAGGTTCCAGGGCTTGCCCCAGGCAGGATTCATGTCTTCGGGCTCGGAGATGGTTACCAAATGGCCGAAGGCCCAGGTCACCCGATAACCGTTTCCCTCGTAGTAGCCGTCGCGTTTGGCGTTCGCCTGCAGCTCTGCTGCGATGTCTCTGGCGACGGATGGTTTCTCGGCTAAAACGACTTTCATGCGCGAGCTTCTCCGACGGTTTTGGAAATGCGGCTATTGTCGCCTGCGCTCTATATTCGCGCAATCTGCGGCGTCGCGCATCTGTTGAGGGATCGTTTTACGACTTCAGGAACTCCTAGCTGGCTGAATTGCGATTCCTGCGGGATGGAAGAGGCGTTCAAGTGCGGACATGGAAAATCGGCTGCCGGTCTTTTGAGAGATCTTGGAGATTCTGGCAATAAGTTTTGAGGATGGTTCCATCCTGGGCTGCCGGGGCGGGAACAGGTGTCCCGCTTTTTTCCCGGCAGTAGAGAAGTTAAAGGAATTTGCCCTGGGCGGGATGGTGCCATCCCCTACGCCGACGCGGGATCATGGTGACCCGCAATCAGTCGGCTTCGAAGCTCAGGTCAAAAAGGAAGCTGGTGCGGGCGGAGGGACTTGAACCCTCACTCTCCTTGCGGAAAAACGGATTTTCTTACCCGTCCACGGCTTTCGCCGCCCCTGCGTTCTACAGCAAGGTTTGGGGTCTGGACTATCCCTTCACCTTTGTCCCGGATGTATCGCCGGGGCTTTAGGTGCTGCCCGTCTAGTCTCTACACCTTCCCAACCGGATTTCCCCGGAAGGGCTTGGCTCGGGATCGCCATGTTACAGGATTCCCCGAATTTGAGCAGTTCTGCATCGCCGGTTTCCCGACGAGCACTCAAGTTTTTCGCTTAAGTCCGTTGCGTCTGCCGATTCCGCCACGCCCGCGTGGCAGGCTAATCCCTGGCGCGGCGACGACCGCCGGCCAAGAACGTTCCCACTGTCGATTTTACCCTTCTTCTTCCAGCAAATGCTCGTTCTTCTTCGCCTTCTTCTTCATGATGTTGATGGCGGCGGCATCGAGCGTGTTCTTGAGATGCGAGGCATAGTATTTCTCGATCATCTCGACGCTGGTGCGGCAGTTCTTCGCGATCTGATAGATGTCCGCGCCCTCCATGAGGCGCAGGCAGATGTAGGTATGCCGGAGGCTGTAGGCCGTGCGGGGTTGTCCCTCGCGGTCTTTCTTGAGGCCTTCTTCTTGCAGGATCGTGTTGAACAGTTCGCGCTGAAACTTTGGAAAGACCCGGTCTGTGGGTTGCGGCTTGTTTCGCTCGGTCAGCCTCTGGAAGGGCCGAACAGCCCCGCTCATGCTCTTGCAATAGCCGACGCCGCGTTTGCCGCGCACCTCGATCTCAAGGATCGTTTGCTTGATCGCCTCATCCTCGACGATTTTCACGTCGCGATATTCGAGGCGGTTCGCCTCGTCCGGCCGCAGGCCCGTGTTGGCCATGAACAGCACGTAATCGTGAAGCTGTTCCGACTCCCATTTGAAGCGGGGATTCTTCGGCTTGTTGGCCCGCGCGCGCGTCGCCGTGTAGAGCTTCTTGTACTCCTCCGGCGAAAACCAGCCGCGGTGCGAGATTTTCCCGGAGGCGCGGAAGGGCTCGGAGAGATCCGGAAGCCGGTCGAGCCATCCGTGCCGCAGGGCGGTTTTGAGGGTTTGCCGCAGGACCACGATCTCCTGGTGCATGGTATTCCGCGCCGGCGGCTTTCCGTTTTTCGCGACCGTTTCCTCGTGGCGATGAATACGGTACTCCTGAACCTGGCCGGGCGTGATCTGGGAAAGCCCCATGTTGCCGAAGAAGGGCACAAGATGCAGGCGGAGGCGCGTGCTGTGGCCCTTCACGTATATGGGACTTCGTTGGCCCTCGGTGATGATCTGATATTCGCGCTCGAATTGTTCAGCGGCGTCGCGGAAGGTTTTCTCGAAGACGAGTTCGCCGGCGCGCGCCTTGCCGCGCAACTGCAGATACCAGTCCTCCGCGA
>Ga0187784_10002545_pt1 | contig 14600 bp, 10 predicted proteins | sample 1015_SJ02_MP15_2_FD_132964 | JGI IMG/M metagenome (GOLD analysis project Ga0187784, IMG submission 132964) | Tropical peat soil microbial communities from peatlands in Department of Meta, Colombia - 1015_SJ02_MP15_20_MG | ecosystem: Environmental > Terrestrial > Soil > Wetlands > Peat | place...
CGACTTCGTCCGCACCGCCCGCGCCAAGGGCCTCCCCGAATCCCAGGTCATCAAGAAACACGCCGGCCGCAACTCCCTCAACGTCACCATCACGGTGCTCGGGCTCACCTTCGCCTTCTTCCTGTCCGGCTTTCCCATCATCGAGTCGGTCTTCAACCTCTACGGCGTCGGCCGGATCTTCGCCTTCTCGCTCGTCCAGTCGGCGGGGACATACGATTTCGGGTTGATCTTCGGGACCACCATTCTCTTCACCTACCTGGTCGTCGCCGCCAACATCATCGTCGACATCCTCTACGCCTATCTCGATCCGCGGGTGCGGCTGGGGTGAGCTCGAACGGGTATGCAAGGGGAACCAGTCGTCCAGGGCGAACCGGGCGGGACGATCGTCGACGCTCCGAGGCCACTCTCCGAGCTCGGCGAAGGACCAAAGCCGCATGCGACCACACCCAGCGGCCGGGGCCGGTGGAGGGCCCGGGTCGACGACTACCAGCGTACTTGGTACTTCTTCCGTCGCAACACCCTCGCGATGGTGGGCCTCGGGATCCTCGTCTTTTTCGCGGGCGCGTTCGTCTACGGGTTCCTCTACCCCGCGCCGGCGACGTCCGCCACGCTGTACTGCGCCACCAACGGGCCGCCGCCCGGCCTCTGCACCGTCGGAACTCCGATCGTCTGCACGTACCCGCAGGGTTCGGCGTCCCCCGGAGCCGGCTGCTACCAGACCCCGGCGGACTTCAACAACTTCATCGCGCCGACCTATTCGTTAGGAACGCTCCAGACCGGCCCGTTACCGTTCGGTTCGCTCGTCTCTCCCGTGGCCGGCGGTAACAGCGTCGATCAGGGCACGTTCTACAACCTGTACGACCTATTGGTCAAGGGGACCGACTGGTCGATCTCGATCTCCGTCACGATCGTCTTCGCCGGCGCCTTCATCGGCATGCTGCTCGGCGTGACGGCCGGCTACTACGGTGGCCTGATCGACGAGGTCCTGATGCGGTTGACCGACATCTTCCTCTCCATCCCCGGGATCCTGCTGATCATCGTGATCGTGATCGCCGGACGGGAGGCCGGCATCGGCGGATTCACGGACGACGTCATTCTCGTCGTGGCGGCGTTCATCGTCACATGGTGGCCGACGTACACGCGTATCGTGCGCAGCCAGTCGCTCGTCGTCCGCGAGCAAAAGTACGTCGAGGCGGCCCGCGCGAGCGGGGCGACCAACGGACGCATCCTGCGAAAACACGTACTGCCGAACAGCGTTTTCCCGGTCTTCATCCAGATGTCGCTCGATGTCGGGACCGTCCCCCTCGTGCTGGCCGGCATCGCCTACCTTGGGTTCATCATCTTCCCGACGCCGCTGATCCCCGAATGGGGCTCGGTCGCCGCGGCGGCGACCGATGTGATCCCGAGCTTGTTCGGGTACTGCGCGACCGTCGGGGGAGCGTGCGTGATCCCCTGGTGGCAGATCCTGTTCCCCGGGATCGCGCTCTTCCTGTTCGCGATCAGTGTGAACCTGTTGGCCGACGGACTGCGCGACGCGCTCGACCCGCGCCTGCGGAGGTAGATTGGCGGCGACGGCAACCTCCCCCACGGTCGTGCCCGTACCGGAGCCCGCTTCGTTCTCTCCCCCGGCATCTGCCCCGGAGTCGTCGGGCGCGACCTCGGCGCCCTCGCAGGTCGTCCTCGACGTCCGGGACCTGACCACGTACTTCTACACGTACGACGGCGTCGTACGCGCGCTCGAGGGGGTGACGTTCAAGCTCCGCCGCGGGGAGACCCTCGGACTGGTGGGCGAGACAGGTTGCGGCAAGTCGGTCACCGCGTTCTCGATCACGCGGTTGATCCAGGAGCCCCCGGGACGGATCGTCGGCGGCAAGGTCATCTTCCGCGGGGCGAACCTGCTCTGGGGCCTCGAGAAGGAGGCCAAGTTCCAGCAGGTCAAGGGGTCGGACCGGGTCAAGGTGCGCCGCAACTTCCGGCGGATCAAGGCCGCGAACAACCGCCTCGCCGCGATCCGGGGCGGCGGCATCGCCATGATCTTCCAGGAGCCGGGCCAGGCGATGAACCCGGTCTTCTCGATCTCCGACCAGGTGGGAGAGGTCATCCTCCTCCACCGGGGGACCGAGCTCATCGACGGGCTCCTCGCGGCAACCCCGAACGCTCCGGAGGTGGGACCGGCGATCGAACGGCTGGTCACGGCCACGCGCGACCAGGACCTCGCGCAGATCGGGACGATATCGACCGAGATCGGAGCGGCGGCCAACTGCCCGTCGTTCGGTACCGAGGTCCGCTACCTCGCGAAGGAGGCGAACCCGGACGCGGCCGAGCAGCTGTCGCGCGAGATCCAGATGCATCTGAAGCGCCTGCAGCTGAGCGGCGCCCAGCGCAGCTACCTGCGCGCCCAGCGCAGGCTCGCCGAGCTCGACGGGAAGATGCGCGCGGTCTACCTCGAGGAGATGCGTTCGGGCCAGGGCCGTCCGGGGCAGCGACGGAAGATCTCCAACTCCCGACTCGGCAGCCGGATCGGCGGCGCGGTCCGCTTCGGCTGGCCCGGCGTCAAGCGCCGCGTCTCGAAGCCCATGCGGGAGGAGACGTTCTGGCGGGTCGTTCAGGCGCTCGAGGGCGTCCGGATCGCGAACCCGGTCCAGGTCGCCCGTGGCTTCCCCCACGAGCTCTCGGGCGGGATGCTGCAACGCGTCATGATCGCGATGGCGCTGGTCGGGAACCCGGACATCCTCCTCGCGGACGAGCCGACGACCGCGCTCGACGTCACGATCCAGGCGCAGATCCTCGAGCTCGCGCGCGACCTGCGCTCGCGCGTGGGCACCGCGATCCTGCTCATCACGCACGATCTCGCCGTCATCGCCGAGGTCGCCGACCGGGTGGCGGTCATGTACGCCGGCCAGATCGTCGAGACCGCCGCGGTCCGCGAGATCTACACGCGTCCCCTGCACCCGTACGCCCAGGGACTTCTGGCCTCGATCCCCCGGTTCGACCAGCCGGAGAAGAAGCTCACCTCGATCTACGGCTCGGTGCCGAACCTGATCCATCCGCCGACCGGGTGCCGGTTCCACCCGCGCTGCCCGTACGCGATGCCGGTTTGCCGGGAGTCCCGACCCCCCCTCACGGACGAGGGGAACGGCCACCACGTCGCCTGCTTCCTCTATAACGGTCCGAAGGTGGTCGGCTAGCCGCATGGAGGCCCCTCTCAGCTCCACCGCGGACGGCTCGGACGTGGTCCTCGCGACCTTCCATCTCCGCAAGTACTTCCCGATCCGGGGCGGACTGTTCTCCTCGCACGTCGGCGACGTGCAGGCCGTGGACGGGATCTCCTTCACGATCCGCCAGGGCGAGACGGTCGGGCTGGTCGGCGAGTCCGGGTGCGGCAAGACGACCGTGGGCCGGCTCCTGCTGCGGCTGATCGAGCCGAGCTCGGGCCACGCGTTCTACCGCCCGCCCGCCGACGTCTACGCGCGGCTCCAGGAGCTCTACGGGGTGCTGAAGCCGTACGCCCACGGGGCCAACGGGTTCGCGAACGCCCCCCCCGAGGCGAAGCAGGCGCTCGCCGAGGTCGACAAGCTCGCGGACGAGTACTCGATGTTCCGCAAGTCCCGCCGCGAGATGGCGGAGATCCGGGCCCGGTTCCAGATGGTCTTCCAGGACCCGTTCAGCTCCCTGTCCCCCCGCCAGCTCGTCCGCGACATCGTCGCCGAGCCGCTCGAGGTCCACCACGTGGGCTCGCGCCACGAGCGCGACCAGCGGGTGCTCGAGCTCCTGAAGGAGGTCGGGCTCAACCCGGAGCATATCTGGCGCTACCCGCACGAGTTCTCCGGCGGTCAGCGCCAGCGCATCTGCATCGCCCGCGCGCTCGCGCTCCGACCGGAGTTCATCGTGCTCGACGAACCGACGAGCGCGCTCGACGTCTCGGTCCAGGCGCAGGTCCTCGGGATCCTGCAGAAACTGAAGACCGAGTTCAACCTCGCGTACCTGTTCATCTCGCATCACCTGTCCGTGGTCCGCGCGATCTCCGACCGCGTCGTCGTAATGTACCTCGGTCGGATCACCGAGGAGGCGCCGACCGACGAGCTGTTCACGCGGCCGCTCCACCCGTACACGCAAGCGCTCCTCTCGGCGATCCCGATCCCCGACCCGACGCTCCACCGCGAGCGCCTGGTGCTCGCGGGCGACGTCCCGAGCCCGTCGGCGCCGCCCTCGGGCTGCCGGTTCCACACCCGGTGCCCGGCGGTCATGCCGGTCTGCTCGACCGTGGACCCTCCGCTCCTCGAGATCCGTCCCAACCACTGGGTCGCCTGCCACCTGTACACGGCGCCCGGCGGCGGCACGAGCGCGGCCGCCGACCCGGCGGGGCTGGCGAGCGGCACCGCCGGTGCTGCCGCCCTCACGTCCACGCCGCCCGCCGCGGCGATGTGATCGCGCGGCGGGCCGGGGCAGGAGACCGTCAGATCGGGACGGTCTTCCCGTCGACCTCGACCCGGGCGCCCGCGGTGATCGCGAACCCGAAGAACGCAGCGGAGTTGGACCCGCCCAGCATGCGGTTTCCCCCGACGGAGACCATCACGGCACCCCGCTCGAGATCTTCGAGCTGGGGGGTGTTGTGGAGCCCCGGATTGAGACCGATCCGGAGCATCCCGGGCTGGTCCCGCCCCTTGCCGGCCTTCGCGAACGGACCCTCGAACTGCTCGGCGCCATGATCGAACGTCGCCTCGGTCAGCCGGCCGTCCGCAAAGTGGAGCGTCGTACCGGTCGCGGTCCCGTCCTCGAAGTACGAGGAGCGGTTGGCCACGATCGTGCCGTCGGCCACGCTCTCGTCCAACGCGACATTGACCCGGCCGCTCGGCAGGCTGACGAGCATGTCGTAGGGGCCCCGCTTCGCCGGTGGCGGGATGACCCCCCAGTTCGACTGGGCCGGCCGGCGTTTCAGTCCGAGCGTCAGATCGGTCCCGTTCGGGTGACGTATCCGTACGCGCGTACCGCCGCTGAGCGCCTTCTCGATCGGTGCCGCCCGACGGGCCAGGGTCGCCGGATCGACCAGGATCGCATTGACGAGGTCGTTCGTCCAGGTATCGGCGTCCACGCCGTACGCGCGCACGAGGCTCGGGTATGGTCGTCCCAGCTCGAGCCGGGCGCCGCGGACCTTGTGCTTGCGGGCCTCCTTGTACCACTGGTCGTTCCAGGCGAACAGGCTCTCCTGGACCTTGGCGGGGAGCGCGTTCAACCGGACCCGGTCGCCCGGTCCCCACATGTGGATGTAGACGTCGGACTCGCGCATCGCGGCCCACTCGTGCGAGCCGAGCGATCCGAGACGCTTCGCGTCGCCGTCCTCGATCGTGTCCCAGTACCCCGCCTCGTCCTCGTAGACGACGAGCGGACTGGCTCCGATCCGCCGCGCCTCGCGGGCGATCGCCGACGCCCAGGGCACGGTGTGGGGCCACGCCTCGACGAGGACGCGTTCTCCGGGACGGACGGCCAGGTTCTTGGTGAGCACCGAGCGCGCCACGCGGGCCCGGGTCTCGTCGTTCAGCGATTTCTTCGCCATGGACGGGGCAAGGCACGCGCCTATTTTGCTCGCCGGGGTCCGAACGGCGTTGCGGAGTGTACGGGCCGGTGACGCCCCCTGCGGCGGGGGCCGCCGACTCCACGGAAACAAGGGCTAAGGGGGGAGCTCGCTCTTCACCGGACGTGCCGGGTGCATCCTCCCGGAACCCGCCGGCCCCACGGAAGTTCCAGCTCTCGCCCTACGCGCGGTACGCCCTGCAGCGTACCCTGCTGCTTCCCGCGCAGCTCCTCCTCGTCCTGTTCATCCTGTACATGGTCCTCTTCGTCCCGAGCTACCTGCTGCCCGGCGGAAACCCCGGGATCAGTGGATTCTGGACGGGGTTCTTCCAGATGGTGACCAACGACTTCACCGGCAACTGGGGGATCTCCACGCTCTACGGCGGCGTGCCGCTCGTCAGCCTCTATTCCTGGGCGATCCCGCAGTCCGTCGAGCTCGCCGCCTTCGCGCTCGCGTTCGCCGCGCTCATCGCCTATCCGGTGAGCCTGCTCGCGGGGTGGGCGCGACCGTCCCCGGTCGATGGTTCCGTGCGCCTCACCTCACTGTTCGGCACCTTCCTCCCGGTGATGATCGTGGGGGGTCTCGTCATCGCCGGATTGTTCTACTGGTTCCTCGACACCTTCCACGATATTCCGACCGGCATTCTACCGAACGGCTTCTGGTGGTTCGACCAGGGGTACTCGTTCCCCCCGTCGTGGATCCTGTACACGCAGGCGTACACGCAGCCGACCGGCTTCCCGCTGATCGACGGGGCGCTCCACGGCGCCTGGAGCTTCGAGGAGATCGTCCTCGTCAAGACGCTCATCCAGGCGGCGATCATCGCCATCATCTTCGTGTCGATCTTCCTTCGGCACTCGTTCGTCGTCGCGCGCGAGGCCAGCACGGAGACGCATGTCGTCGCCGCCCGCTCGCGGGGCATCCCGGACCGGACGCTCCTCTGGCGGCACACCGGACGTAGGGTACGGTCCACCTTCCTCCTCGTCTTCGCCCTCGCGCTCCCCGCGTACCTCGGGACTCAGTTCGTGGTGGAGGCGGTGTTCCAGGACTACGGCCTCGGCCAGCTCGTGCTGCTCACGCTGACCGGACAGGTCCCGGAACGCCAGTCGGTCGTCGCGGTGCTCGAGTCCTGGCAGGTGATGATGTTCCTCTTGTCGATCATCATCCTCGCCTGGCTACTGGCCGTCGATCTCATCGCGCGTCGCCTCGACCCACGACCGGTGACCGGGCGATGATTCCCGGGCCGGACGAGGAGCTCGCGGCCGAGGAGCGGGACATCGCCCGGCCGTCCTGGCGCTCTCGTCTGGCTCGCCGACCGTTCACCGTCGGCTTCTGGGCCGGCGTCGCGATCCTCGCCCTCTACCTCGGCGCGGCCCTGAGCGCGCTGGTCGTCTTCCGCACGTCGTTGGGCACGCTCGCGGTGAACCCCGCCTGGATCCCTCCGGCGCCGTTCGCACCAGTGATCGGACCCACGACGGACCACCCGTTCGGGGTGCTGCCCGGACTCGGCGTGGACCTGTTCGATGCCCTCTGGCAGGCGACGCCCTGGGACCTCGGGATCGTGGCGGGAATCCTCGCGTTCGACGTCCTTCTCGGCTGGATGCTCGGCTCGATCGCGGGGATGAACGAGGGGGGAACGCTCGACTCCATCATCTCCTGGTTCGGGGACACTCTCGGGGCGCTCCCGTCGTTCTTCCTCGTGGTCGGGATATTTGCGGGGCTCAGCATCCTCGCCCCCGCGGACATTGGGCTCCCGCTGTTCATCCTGCTTTTCGGCATCATCATCTGGCCCGCGACCGCGCGGCTCGTCCGCGATCGGGCCCGGACGATCGCCCGACAGTCCTACGTGGAGGCCACCCGGGCGTCCGGCGGCAGTCGGGGGCGTATCCTCTGGCGGCACGTGCTCCCCGGTTCGTTGCCCGCCGTGCTGGCGCAGCTCCCGCTCGACGTGGCCCCGATCTTCTTCGTCCTCATCGTCTTCCCCTGGTTTTGGGACTGCGGCAGCAGCGGAGCGGCGGACCACGAGGGCGGACTGGTCGGATATCTGCTCCCCGGCATCCCCCCGTTCTCCCCTCTGCCGTCGGTCACCTTCCCGGAGTGGGGGAATCTCCTGGCCGTCGGGACCTGCTTCGGCATCCCGGTGTCGCTCGGGCTCGTCGGCGGGCCGGTGTACTGGTGGATGTTCGTCTTCCCGCTCGCGGCGATCCTGGGACTCGCCCTCGGGATCGCGCTGGTCTGCGACGGGCTCCATGCGCGCACCTCGATGAGGTGGCATGTACGATGAGCCACCCCCGTCCGACGAGGACCTCGCGGACGAAGCATCCGAGGAGGACCTCGGGGACGAACCATCCGAGCTCCCGAGGATCGACCGGCCATCGCTCTGGGAGCGCCTGCGCCGACGACCGTTCGGGTTCGGCTTTTGGGCCGGCGTGGCGATCTTGGTCTTCTACTTCGCCGCCGGGATCTCGGCGCTCGTGGTCTTCCGCGGCACGCTCGATCAGCTTGCGATCAACCCGACCTGGGCGGTAGCCCCGCCGTACCAGAGTCCGACCCCGCCCTCCTGGCAGTACCCGTTCGGCGTCCTGCCGGGGCTCGGGGTCGACCTGTTCCGCGCGCTCTGGCAGGCGACGCCGTGGGACCTCGCGATCGTCGCGGGGATTCTCGCGTTCGATGTCGCGATCGGCTGCCTGGTCGGCGTGATCGCCGGCATGAACGAGGGTGGGGCGCTCGATGCGGTCCTGAGCTGGGTAACGGACACCATCGGGGCGATCCCGTCGTTCTTCCTCGTGATCGGGATCTTCGCCGCCGTGACGACACTCGCGCCCGGCGACATCGGGATCCCGCTCTTCATCGTGGTCTTCGGATTCGTCATCTGGCCCGCGACCGCGCGCCTGACGCGCGACCGGGCGCGGATCGTCGCCCGGCAGCCGTACGTGGAGGCGACCCGCGCCTCCGGCGGCGGGCGCCGGCGCATCCTCTTTCGCCACATCCTCCCGGGGTCGGTGAGCGCCGTGCTGGCACAGCTCCCGCTCGACGTGGCGCCGATCTTCTTCGTCCTGATCGTCTTCCCCTGGTTCTGGAACACGGTGAGCCCCCCTCCCGGCGCGAAGTACGGCGTGGCCGACACGACGCCCACCCTCCCGCCGTTCTCCCCGCTTCCGAACGTCAACTTCCCGGAGTGGGGGTATCTCCTCGCGGTGGGGATGGGCTACGGCCTCCCGATCTCGGAGGGGCTCGTCGGCGTGCCCGTCTACTGGTGGATGTTCCTCTTCCCGCTCGCCGCGATCCTCGGGCTGGCGTTCGGCATCGCGCTCGTCTGCGACGGGCTGGACCGGCGGCTGGCCACCCGTCGTCGGTAGGACGGAAGCGCCCGGGAGCTCCCCGCGAAAGTTCTTGACGAGTGGCGCCCTTCTCCCGGAGCGATGGGCGACAAGGGATTCTCCGGGGAGCCGGGGGGCCCGATCGACACCTCGGCGTTCTCCGACGCCCAGGAACACGAGGAGAAGCGCCTCGCCCTGCTCGACCCCGGACCGACGTGGAAGGAGTGGCTCTACTTCACGGCGTTCCGCTGGTGGATGGGCGTCCTCTTCCTGATCGTCGACTGCTGGATCATCGCGACGTTCCTCATCGTCCACGCCTGGCTCTATCTCGCGGTCTCGGTCGCGGTGGCGATCTACCTCGAGTACCTGATCTACGGCTACTTCTGGCGGCGGCCGGACCCGGCCGAGACGACCAAGGAGCGGCGGTCGCGGTGGCCCCCCTGGGAGGTCGGCCGCTGGACCCCCGAGGGCTTCCGCCTCCGATCCGGACAGGGCCGCCTGCCCGCCGCCGAGAGCGGGCCGGATCCCCGCGAATTCCTGTAGGACCTTGAGCCTCGAGTAGCCCCGCCACGGGCCTCGGGCGCGACCGGCAGTGACGAGCCGGAGGCCTCCCGGGTCGGGGGGAAGCCCCATCCGAAAGCAAAAGAAAGGGAAGGAAAGGGTTCTCCCGGCCCCCGAAGGGGCCGGGTCCGCTCGACCGGGGTTGCTGTCTATCCTGCGACGCCGTTCCCCGTGAAGGTGTACCAGACCAGCTCCCCGCCGGGGTAGCCGTTCAGCGAGCTCGCCTCGATGGTCGCCCCGCTGATCCACGGGCCGACCGTCAGCTGCGCGTTCGTCTGCTCGGTGTTGGCGTAGAGGTTGAGCAGGTTGTACACCGACGAGATCTGGTTCCACTCGTAGACCCCTTGGGCCAGGTTCGGGTTGGTGTTGGCGTAGCCCGCCCAGTACAGGGTGACGAGATACGCGGTTCCCTGGCAGGCCTGCGGGATGTACGGCTGAGCCGCCCAGTGCTGCAGGTTGGCGAAGACGCTGGGGGTCGAGTATCCGCAGGTCGACGCGTTGTACGCGGACTGGCTGAACGTCGGGAACAGCGTGTCGGCCGCCGACCAGGTGCCCGAGCCGGCCCCGTAGGCCGCCCAGTAGTCGTACGGCTGGGCGTAGTCCGCGGCCCATCCGAGGAACCAGAGCGCCCACGGGCACTCGCCGTTCGGGAGCAGGTTCGCGTAGACGATCGACGACGACACCGGGAAGACGTCGAACACCACTGCGCCGCCCGACAACGCCGACACCTCACTCGACCAGAGGTTCAACACCGACTGGTGGGTCGGGTCGCCCAGGAAGTACAGCGCCGGGATGTGCATCGGGTTCGACGAGCTGTAACCGCCCGGACCGAACTGCGGGTCGTAGAGCGGGTTCCCCGAGGTCGTCAACGCCTTCCAGTACCAGCCCGCCGATCCCACCGCCGACTGGTCGGAGCTCGGGTTCGAGAACTGCCCCGTCGACGGGTTATAGTTCGGCCAGGAGATGTTCGTGGGGTAGTAGTCGCCCATGTACTGCGGGATGAACCCACCGTAGTTGAACCCGTACTGGATCCCCTGGATCTGGTTGAACTGCGCCTGCACCGATGCGTACGGATACGCCGTGTCCAGGAAGCCGCGGAGCCCGATGTAGCTCAGCGAGTTCGACTGGATGTTGATCGGGTACGGGTCGTACGTCTTCAGGCTCGTCAGGTCGATCTGGGTGTTGTACCCGAAGCTGAACACCGTCGTCGCGGGGCTCTGCAGGAACTTCAGGTCGCCCTTCTGGACGAGCGCGAGCAGCGTCGCCGTGTCCGCAGCTTCGATGCCCGAGTAGTCCGACTGGCCCGCCTGAGCGGCCTGGATACCCGCGGTGTCGTCGTCGTCCCAGTAGACCGTGACGGACTTCGCGTAGTTCCCGTAGGCTGGCTGGCACCAGGGCTGGCCGGCGCATCCCGCCGGGGGCAGGAAGGCCGGGTTGGCCTCTAGCACGTAGCCGATCGCGGGGTTCGCGGGTTGGGTGAGCGCATACGGACCGCTCCCCACCTCGTTGAACGACACGCCCGGCTCGCCCGCTGGGTAGTCACCGACGCCCACCGCCACTTGCCAGCTGTCCCACGCGGTCGGGGTCAAGCCGTTGAACCAGGTCTGGTAGCTCGCCTGACTGGTCGACGTCGCAGCGCCCGGGAGCAGGAGCGGGAAGTCCCCGCCCGCGGTCCCGAAGCCGGGCACCGTCGCGCCCTGCGCCGTGAACCAGCCCGCCGGCACGATGTTGCCCGCCGTGCCGTGCGAGGTGTACGACAGGAACGCCGGCCAGTACTGGCCCGCCCCGCTCACGTTGAACGTGATGCAGCCGTTCCCGCTCGTGCCGGCGATCGCGGACGCCGGACAGTAGGCGGAGTCGTTCACGAGCATGGCGCCCATGATGTTCTGCGGCGTGTTGTTGTACGGCGCGTGGATCCCGCCGTCCCAGGCGGGGTTACCCACCGGGAGGAGGGCCTGCGCGACGATCCATCCCGCGTAGACGGCGACGGCCGGAAGGTTCGCAAACGAGAGCTGACGTGCGTAGGAGAACATCACGTCCGAGGGGTACACATTCCACGACGCCTTGGTCTTCGGGTCGTAGAACTTCGCGGTCTTCGCGATGACGAACGTGTACATGTGGCCGCTCTGCAGCGTGTTGCCGTAGAGCGCCGTACACTGCGCGCTGCCGGGAACGCACGTCGCGATCTGCGGGACATAGTTCGGATACTGCGGCCCGACATCCGTTCCGTTGTACGCGACGAGGTCCTGGTAGACGTTGAGCGAGACTTCGGCGCCGACTGTGTAGTAGTCCATCGCCGGGTCGAGCGTTACCGCGCCGCCCGGAGCGACCTCATAGGCAATGATCGAACCCGGGTGGGGGCTCTTGGCCACCGGCGGTGCGCAGTAGCGGCAGCCGAGGGGCGTGCCGGATGCGGCCACGAAGACTCCCCAAGTGTAGGTGATCGGGAGCGTGGTGGCACCGTTCACCGAACTCGCGTGCAGGGTGATGTTCGCGATCCCCGCCGAAGTCAGCGTATAGGTTCCGCTCGCCGAGTTCGGGCCCGGCGTGTAGGTCTTCTGCGCAACCCCGCTGCCCGCGGTGATCGTCATGCCGCCGTTCGACCAGCCGGGCGTGGGGGCGGTCCCGGTGTACGAGGCACTGACCGTGACCGTCGTGCCGACCGTGGCCCACGGCTCGAATCCGCCCGTCGTTCCGTTGTTGAACGTTGCCGAGATTCCGGGGTAGGTACCGTAGGAGAGATTGCCGAACGACTGGTTGACGTTGACCGGGAAGAGGCCCGAGGTGCCCGTGTGCGTAGCGCCCCCCGTGTCGACGACCGAGGCGGACATCACGTACAACCCCGCATTCGCGTAGGTGTGCGTGATCGTTGGGCCCGACGAGGTCGTCGCCGTCCCATCGCCCCATGCAATCGTATACGTCTTGACCGTTTCAGAACCCGTTGGAATGATGGTTCCCGAAAAAGCGGAACCCGCCGAAAGCTGTCCGTATTGCTCCCCGAATCCGGGTTGCTGCGCTACGAACAGGTTCACATCGTTCAGCTTGGATGCACATGCTGTCGAGGGCGTGCACGTGGTGCTCGAGCTCGACGTGGGCTTCACCGACTGGAGGCCCGCATAACCCGCGCCTCCGACGACGACGACCACGACGACGAGGATCACGATCGCCATGGTCGGCGACAATCCGCGCCGGCCCAGGCGGTGGCCCGTCGACAATTCGTCCTGACCGCTCATACTACTTCGTATTCCCCCTATCCATTCAGAGTGCCACCTGGTTCTACCAAGCCGGCTCCATGAATCGTCGGGCAAAACCCGGTGCTGGTATATATACTATCAAGACGGTTACGCCCGCGAATCTCTCGATATTCCCGGTGCCGGGTCAGGATTGAGCGGCCGGACGCGCCGGGCGATTCGGGCTCCTGGAGGGGGCTAAGGGTAGTTCGAGCCCGGTGGCGACCGAGGTCGGGCGCTATGCCGACTCGAACCGAACCCAGCGAATCGCGGACGAATGGCGGACTCGGGCGGCAACTCGGACGGAGGGCCTTGCCCCGGCGGATAGACTCTATTACTTCTCGAAGCCACGTGTTGCTTCGCCGTGGCGGAACGTCGGAACCGCGTTCATCTCGCCCCGTCGCTCCTGAGCGCCGATCTTGCCGAGCTGGGCCGCTCGATCGAAGAGGCGGAGCGGGCCGGCGCGGACGCGTTCCACGTCGATGTGATGGACGGACATTTCGTGCCGAACATCACCTTCGGGGCGTCGTGGCTGGCCGCGGTGCGAAGGCGCACCCGGCTCCCACTCGACATCCATCTCATGATCGACTCGCCGATGAAGTATTTCGAGTCGTACGCGCGGGCGGGCGGTACCACCCTCGTCTTTCACGCGGAAGCGACGAGCGAACCGCGCGCGCTCATCCGGCGCGCCCGGGAGCTCGGGGTGGGCATCGGGGTGGCGATCCGGCCCGACACCCCCGTGGACCAGGTGGAGCCTCTCTTCGGCGAGCTCGACGAGATCATTGTGATGAGCGTCTATCCCGGTTTCTCGGGCCAGAAGTTCCTCCCCGAAGCCTTGCCCAGGATCGCGGCCGCCCGCGCGGCGATCGATCGGGCGGGGTGGGACCTCGAGCTCGCCGTGGACGGGGGAGTCACCGTCGCCACCGCGCCCCCCTGCGTCGTCGCGGGCGCCACGTTCCTCGTCTGCGGCAACTCGGTCTACGCGGACGGGAGCGTCTCCCGCAACCTGGCGGACCTTCGCGACGCCGCCGAGCGCGGGCGGAGGGAGCGCCATGAAGTTCGCTGAGCTGGCGGGTGCGTACGAGAAGCTCGAGGGTACCCGAAAGCGCCTCGAACTGCGGGCAATCCTCGTCGAGCTGTTCCGCCCCCTGAGCGGCCCCGAGCTTCCCGAGGTGCTGTATCTGTCGCAGGGAATGCTGCGGCCGGAGTACGAAGGGATCGAGCTCGGCATGGCGGACTCGCTCGCCCGCCGGGCCGTCGCTCAGGCCACCGGGGCGGACGAAGCTCGGGTGGCTACCGAGACCCGGAAGTCCGGGGACCTCGGCTCCACGGCGGCCACCCTCCTCGAGGAACGGTCCACCCCGCCGGGACACGGCGCCCTGACGGTCTCGGAGGCGTACGCGAGCCTCTACCGGATCGCGGAGGCGAAGGGGTCCGGTTCCCAGGACGCGAAGATCCAGGTCCTGACCGATCTCCTCTCCCGCGCGAGCCCGCTCGAGGGAAAGTTCCTCGTCCGGTTCGTCCTGGGGACGTTGCGCGTCGGCGTGCGGGAGATGACGATCCTCGACGCCCTCGCCGTCGCCTTCGCGGACGGCACCAAGGAGTCGCGACAGAAGGTCGAGGCGGCGTTCAACCTCTCGAGCGATCTCGGCCTCGTCCCGAGCGTCCTCGCCGAGAAGGGGACACCGGGGCTCGCCGGGATCACTCTGGAAGTGGGCCGCCCGATCCGCCCGATGCTCGCGGAGCGGGAACCGTCGCTCCACGACGTCCTCGAGCGGATGGGGGGGTCGGCCGCCCTCGAGATCAAGTACGACGGACTTCGCGTCCAGGCGCACATCCCGAAGAAGGGTCCGGTACGCCTCTTCTCTCGGCGTCTCGAAGAGATCAGCGCCCAGTTCCCCGAGCTCGTCGAGGAGCTCC
>Ga0187784_10002546_pt1 | contig 14593 bp, 14 predicted proteins | sample 1015_SJ02_MP15_2_FD_132964 | JGI IMG/M metagenome (GOLD analysis project Ga0187784, IMG submission 132964) | Tropical peat soil microbial communities from peatlands in Department of Meta, Colombia - 1015_SJ02_MP15_20_MG | ecosystem: Environmental > Terrestrial > Soil > Wetlands > Peat | place...
CAAAGCAAAGGCGGCGAAACCAACTGCGATGACGTGAACCACAGATTCGGCAGCGTCAGAGAGTATGGCGGTCGAGCCTGTGACCAGATAGGCAGTGCCTTTCCCCGCCAGCATCAGCATGCCAAAGATCAAAGACAGGCGCATGGCGAAGCGCGTGTGGCGGACTTCTTCCTGGAAACGCGCTGCTTGCGTCAAGACTCCGGATTGAGGCGGAGCGGACATCGCCGTAAACCTGCGGGCCAGCGTATCAGGCAGGCAAACTCAGGAATGTGACGTGGATACCACTATGATGTGACATGATAACGAAAACGCCGAGTGTCAGCCTCGGCGCTCTCGCAAAACGGTGGTGTTACTTCGCCTGCAACACTTTCAGCCGCGCGCTCAGGCGGGACTTGTAGCGGGACGCGGTGTTCTCGTGCAGCACGCCCTTCTGGATAGCCTTATCGAGGGCGGAAACGGTCTGACGAAAAGCTTGCTCAGCGGCCTCCTTGTCGCCTTTGGCCAGGGCTTCGCGCAGACTGCGCAGGGTAGTGCGCAGGCGGGATGTGTTGGCCCGGTTGCGGGCAGTGCGTTTCTCAGTTTGCCGGGCGCGCTTCAGGGCCGAAAAGTGATCTGCCATTTGTCCTGGTTTGCCTTTGCTTCTTTCCTGATTTCCTTATGAGACCTTCAAACCATTGTAAATTGTAATTTTATCTGACTAAATCCTTGGTGGTCAAATGGATGCCCCGTGCTCACTTCAAATGCTCTCCGCCGAATTCTTCCACCGACTCGCGCACCCAGTCCAGATATTCCTGGCTGCCATCTTCGATAACCAGGCACAGACATTCCGGTAGTTCGTAGGAATGCAGCTCCTTAATGGTGTCGCGGACCTCTTCAAATGCCGCCTGGGTGGTCTTGATCCAGAGCATCCATTCCTCCGACTCTTCCACCTTGCCTTTCCAGCAGTAGATCGAAGTGATCTTGGGAAGAATGTTCACGCAGGCCGCCAGTCTGCGGTTGAGCAACGCCTCGGCGATGCGGCGGGCCTCGTAGGCTGATCCGGCGGTCGTAACGACGAGCCTGGTGTCGGTCATATAGAATCAGAGTTCTGCGACCTTCTTAGTGTAAGGCATGAGAGCTCCGCGTTTTCTTCCGCAAGCGGAAGGGAACGCTCCGGTCGACGACAGTTTCGGGACGATGAAACCATTGCCAGACGGCCCTGGTTCTGGCCTTGCGGGCGACTCTCTCGGCACCCATAAAATGTTGGCGCAAATCAAGTTCGGTACTTCGGGATGGCGGGCGGTCATGGCGGAGGAATTCACCTTCGCCAACGTACGCCGGGCAGTGCACGGCATCGCTCGCTATGTTTCGCAGAAGGCAGCGGGAGCGCGGGTGATTATCGGCCGCGACCCGCGTTTTCTGGGCGAGACGTTCTGCGGCATCGCGGCGGATATCCTGGGCACCTATGGAATCACTCCGCTGCTCATCGGCGAGGCGGCGCCCACGCCGGCGATTTCCTATGCGGTGATCCGCGAGCGCGCGGGCGGGGCCATCAACTTTACGGCCTCGCACAATCCTCCGGAGTACAACGGAATCAAGTTCTCCACACCCGACGGCGCGCCTGCCCTGCCGGAGGTGACCCAGCAGATAGAGGCGGAAGTGCTGGCATTTGATCAAGAAGAATCAAAAGCCGCTCCCCGCGCGAAGACTGCAACCCAAAACCTCGACCCACGCGGCCTCTATCTGGCCCGGCTGAAAGAAGCAGTTGATTTTGGCGCGATCAAGACAGCTGGGCTGCGCGTGGTGTTCGATCCGTTCTGGGGATCGGGGCGCGGGTATGCAGATTTGGCTTTGCACGAAGCAGGGGTCGAGGTATCGACCGTCCACGACTGCCGCGACGTGCTCTTCGGCGGACATGCCCCTGAGCCGGATGGGCACTTGCTCAATGATCTGCGGGCACGAATGCGCCAGACCCGGGCGCACATTGGCATCGCCACCGACGGAGACGCCGACCGGTTCGGCATTGTGGACGAGGACGGCACATTCTTTCAGCCCAATTACATCATCGCGCTGCTGTTCGACTATCTGGTGGAGAGCCGGGGATGGAAAAACGGCGTGGGCAAGTCGGTGGCCACGACCAACTTCATCAATGCGCTGGCCCGGCACCATAACGTCGAATTGCATGAAACGCCGGTGGGATTCAAATATATCGGCGAGTTGATCAAGCAAGACAAGATCGTGATCGGCGGGGAAGAAAGCGCCGGGCTTTCCATCCGCCATCACGTGCCGGAAAAAGACGGAATTCTGGCCGGCTTGCTCTGCTGCGAAATGGTAGCGCGGCGCGGCAAGCCGCTGGGACGACAGTTGCAGGACCTATTTGTCAAAGTTGGTTCCTTCTATCCGCAACGGGAGAATTTTCGCTTGACGCCGGAAGTCCGGGAGAACTTCACTAGGAAACTGGAGCACAATCCGCGCGAGTTCTTCGGCCGGCAGGTCAAAGAAGTAGTGCGCACCGATGGTATGAAGCTGATTTTCGCGGACGGTTCTTGGGTCTGTTACCGGCTTTCCGGTACCGAGCCTGTGGTTCGGGTTTATTCGGAAGCGGGCAGCGAGGGCGACCTCAAAAAGTTGAGCGCGGCGGCGAAGCAATGGATCTTCGAGTAGAAACTGGCGAGGTTTTGGGCGTGGCCGGTTGTAGAAGAGAAGTGGCTCGTATCAGGGCGCGGATTCAGCTGCGTCGTTCACGTTCGGCCAAGAAGACGGCTTTACTCGCCGGGGCCAAGTTCGCACCCTTACAAGGACACTCATGAAGCCGGCTGTGAGGAAACTGCACGTTCTCCCCAACCCTGAGGAGGGGTTGCGGAACCTGGTGGAGCGTGCGCCGCAAGCGGAAGCCTGGGCCGACCGGATGAGGGAGAAGCTGCGTCCGACGCTGACCACGCTCTACGACATCCGCCGCCGGCTCGCCACCGCGGCGGTGGCAGGAACCACCATCTGGCTGTTCATACACGTCATGTTCGGCGCCAATGGCATGGTGGTCTATCGCCAAAAGCGGGCGGAATATGTCAACCTGCAGCAAGACATCGGCCATCTGCAAAAGGAAAACGATGCTTACACCCAGCAAATCAGGGGACTGCAAACCGATCCCAACGTGATCGAGAAAGAAGCGCGCGAGCAATTGCACTATGCGCGTCCCGGCGAGCTGGTATTTGTGGCTCCGGCGCCTCCACCACCTCCGCCACGCCCGGAAAAGAACACCGCCAGCAAGTAGCGCCGACACCCTGCCGCCGAATATTTGACGCCTGACATCCCACCACCGCCATCGGGACGGCGGTGCTTACTTGTTCCAGCCTGGCGCGCCAGGCCATCCCTTCACCCTTGTCATTCCGAGCCGTCCGTAGTTGCGGCGAGCGCGAGGGAGGAATCTGCTTTTTGTCTCGCGATCCCGATTCCCCGTCACTCTTATGCTATATTGGTTTTATTCCTCTGATGTGGGCGAAGGGCGGAGGACAATTCTGCCGAAAACGAGGTTTCTATGAAGAAAGTGCTATTTGCTTGTCTAGCCCCGTGCGTTTTTGTTCTGCTGACCGGAATTGCTTGGAGCTCAGACGCAACCACGGTAAAGGGGTATGTAAGCGACTCCATGTGTGCCGCAAAAGGCGCCAAAGAAAGCCATGCCGAGTGCATGAAAAAATGCCTGTCCAAGGGTGCCAAGGCGGTCATCGTGACCGACGGCGACCAGAAAGTGCTGACCATCGACAACCCTGACGTTGTGCAGGGGCACGAAGGCCATCACATCGCCGCCACCGGAACCGTGACCGGCGACTCGATTCACATCGACAGCGTCAAGATGTTGTAAGTCGAATTTGACTGTATAGGGTGCCCCGCCCAAGCTTGCTTGGGCGGGGTTTTTCGTCAAGCCTACGGTGAGCCGGAGATCCTCAATACAACTTTGCCGAAGTTCTTTCCTTCGGCCAGAAGGCGGTATGCGTCCTGCGCTTGGTCCATAGAAAAAACATGCCCCACAACCGGCCGTAGGAATCCTCCTGCGGTCCATGCGGAAAGCTGCTGCCAGGCCTGCTGCATCAGCGCACGATTAGCGGAAAGATACGTGAGCCACAGCCCGTGCACGCTTGCGCCTTTGGCATAAAGCAATCGTGTGTCGAGCTCGGCTTTTTGCCCGGTGGCGCTGCCATAGACGATCACGCGTCCGAAGTCACGCAGGCAGCGCACGCTCTTGTTCACGTGCTCGCCTCCCAGCATTTCGAAAACCGCATCCACACCTTCCCCATGGGTAAGATCTTTGATGGCTTCTTGGTAATCTCGCTGCTTGTAATTGATGGCGTGCTGCAAGCCGAGTGGTTTCACGCGCGCCAGCTTTTCTTCGGAAGACGACGTGCCGTATATCTCTACGCCCAGCAGTTTGCCGATCTGCACCGCAGCTGTTCCCACTCCGCCCGCTACGGCATGAATCAGCACGCGCGGCGGTCGCGAGGAAGTCTGCTGCGGCTCCGCCAGCCCGGCTTTCCAGTAAGCGAGATAGGCGGTGAAGTAATTTACCGGAAACGCCGCGCCCTCCTCGGGGCTCCAGGCTTCCGGAACCGGCCAGAGCAGCGCGGGGTGTGAAGCCATTCGTTCGGCGAAGGCCGCCCACTGCGCATAGCCCATCACACGCCGGCCGTCGCGTTCGCGCGTGCCGCAAAATTCGCGGCCGGCGATCAAGGGAGGCTTGGGCGTTCCGGGATAGCCGCCGCCGGCCGTTATAAGGTCGGCGAAGTTGAGCCCTCCGGCGTGCACCCGAACAAGCTCGGCCCCAGCGGCGGACACAGGGTCAGGCATATCCCGTACTTCCAGCCCTTCCGGTCCGCCTAAGCGACTGATGACAAGGGCTTTCATGCGCAAAGTTTAGCAGCAGCCCAGCCCCACGCGCGACAGATCAGCACCATCCCAAAGCAATGTGACCAGAGTAAGGATACAATCGGGGGAGCCGGTATATACTTGATTGGATTAAGTTAGGCAATACCGTCTGATGTCCGGACGGAATATTCGGGGCCGCGTTCTTAAAGTTGGTCGATTTTATTGGCTCCGCATAAACACAGAGTTGCGGGCACGTTCGCAGTGGCGACTCGTGCGGGACTGGCAGCCTGTGCCGCAGGCTGAAACCGAGGCCCGAGGGAGGTGCTGTGACTTTAGACCTAGTCGTGGTGCGGCTGCTATTCATAGTTTTTGTTTCCGTCACCTGTTACTTACTCGAGCCCTTTGGACTGTCGCGGCTAAGCGACGCCGGCATCGGCGCAGTCCTGGGAGTTACCATTGTCCTGTTCGAGTGGCGGCTGCGGCTGGTCAGCCTGAAACGGCTGATTGGGGCGGCCATCGGCAGCGTACTGGGAATCTTCGGCGCGTACCTGTTTGCCCTGGTGATTCGCAACAGCCTGGCGCCCAGCCGGACCCAGAGCTTCCTGCAACTCATGGTCATGGCGCTGATGGCGTATGTCGGCCTGATCGTGGGCGCCAATAAGGGCGACCTGCTGAACCTTTCCGCCCTAGGCGGCATTTTCGGCGGCGAGAAGCAATCCAAGAAGAGCTACAAGGTCCTGGACACCAGCGTCATCATTGATGGGCGCATCGCCGACATTGCCGAGACCGGGTTCCTCGATGGCTCTCTGGTGATTCCGCAATTTGTGCTCCGGGAATTGCAACTGGTGGCTGACTCCGCCGACTCGCTTAAGCGTAATCGCGGACGCCGTGGCCTGGACGTCCTGCAGCGCCTGCAGAAGACCGCCGCGATTCAGATTCAGATCGTGGAAGACGATTTTCCCACCATCCGGGAAGTCGATCTGAAGCTGATCGAACTGGCCAAGCTCTATGAGGGAAAAATCATCACCAATGATTTCAACCTCAACAAGGTGGCGCAATTGCAGGGAGTCGAAGTTTTGAACATCAACGAACTGGCCAACTCGTTGAAGCCCATCGTGCTGCCCGGCGAGGGCATGAGAGTCTTCGTGCTGAAGGAAGGCAAAGAATACAACCAAGGTGTCGCTTACCTGGATGATGGCACCATGGTGGTGGTGGACAACGCGCGGAAGGCAATCGGAAAAACCATCGATGTCTCCGTGACCTCGGTATTGCAAACCACTGCCGGCAAGATGATTTTCGGTAAATGGGACGAGCGTAGCGGCAGCGTTCAGCGCGTCGAGCCACGCATCGTGACTCCGGTTGCCATGCCAACTTCGGACGCGAAGAAGCCCAACCCTCCTGCCATGGCGGAGCGGCCGGGAACGGAATAGTCCGGGATGGGGTCTGCAATCCGCCGGGCGCGGCCGGTGCGGGAGATCCGTTCTCGCGGGTGATGACTGTGGCAGTTCCCCAATCGCTGTATCCCCTAGGCCCTGTGATCTCGACCGGAGCATTCCCTTCCGCTTGCGGAAGTTTTGCGGAGTGGAGAGAGGTGGTGTTGCGCCATTGGCTGCGCCCGCCTCCATCGGTCCTTGTGCGATACTGGCGTCATGGCTCCTTCGGCTGATCCGAAGTCTGTCAAAGTCAACCTGACAAGCGGGACGGGAATGGACATCGAGTGGCGCGACGGCCACCAGTCACACTACTCATTTGTATTTCTTCGCGATGCCTGCCCCTGCGCATTATGCGAAGAGGAGCGGACCAAGTCCAGACGCAGCCCGGGTGAGCCGCCAAAGCCTGCTCCCGGCGCGTTGCCCATGTTCAAGCCCGCCGCCAAGCCGCTTTCCGCCGAGGGCGTGGGCCGATACGCTATCAAGTTTCATTGGAATGATGGCCACGAGTTAGGCATCTATTCCTGGCAGTTTCTTCGCGACTGGTGCCCGTGCCAGGAATGTGGAGCGTCACGAGAAGCAGCGAAGGTGGTATAAGGCCGGTTTAGGCGCCACTGGAGATGAGGGATTAGCCGGGAAGGGCACGCCTTCACAGGCTGTGGAATAGTGGCTCGCATCGGTGCACGACTTCGCGCGCTGCGGGAAAATAGGTTCGTATCAGGGCACGACTTCAGTCGTGCCGGAGAACGAGCCAAGAAGAGTTCGGGCTTTAGCCCCTGAAAATTTTGACCCGACCGTCGCCGGAAAAGCAATCCAACACGCATGAAAGTCCTCGCCACCATCCCTGACATGCTTGCGGCCTCGCGCAGCGTGCGCCGCGAGCATAAGCGGTTGGGCCTGGTGCCAACCATGGGCGCGCTGCATGAAGGCCATCTCTCTCTGGTTCGTGCCGCAAAATCTCGCTGCGATGCCGTTACCGTCTCCATCTTCGTCAACCCCACGCAGTTCGGTCCCAACGAAGACTTCGCAAAGTACCCGCGCAACTTCGAGCGTGACCGTGAGCTGCTGCACAAAGAAGGCGTCGATTTCATTTTCGCGCCGTCGGTGGAGGAGATGTATCCAGCAGGGGCGATCACATGGGTGACGGTTGAAGGCATGAGCGACCGGCTCTGCGGCCGCTCCCGCCCAGGTCATTTTCGCGGTGTGACTACGGTGGTTGCGAAGTTGTTCAACATCGTTGAACCCGACCTCGCCTTCTGCGGCCAAAAAGATGCCGCCCAGGCGGCCATCATTCGCCGCATGGTCCGCGACTTGAATCTGCCAGTCGAGATCGTCGTTTGCCCCATCGTGCGCGAGCCCTCGGGTCTGGCCATGAGTTCGCGCAACGCGTATTTGAGCGCGGAGCAGCGGCAGTCGGCGCTCGTGTTGTACGGGTCGCTCAAGGAAATCGCGCGGCGGTTTCAATCCGGTGAGCGGAACGCAGCCAGCCTGATTACTGCCGGCAAGCAGATCGTAGCCCGTGAACCCTCGCTTCGGCTGGATTATTTGGAAGTTGTCGATCCCGGAACCTTGGAGCCGCTGCCGACCATCAATCGCCCCGCGCTGGTTGCGATTGCTGCTTTCGTAGGAACCACGCGCCTGATCGACAATGTAGTGCTAGGTAACTTAGGGAAACTCTGATTAACCCCAACTCTGTCAGTTCGAGCGCAGCAGAATCGCCCATTTACGGACGATCCTGCGGAGTCGAGAAACCTGCTTTGCTAGACCTGATCAGATTCTCTTAGAGTAAGTTACAGGTCAAGCCCATGTCGAAGCCCCATCGCAAACCCTCCTCTCTTCCGTTGGACGATTCCTCCTTCGCGCCGAAGCCACGCAAGCCCATCCCACACGAATTCGTGCTCGACGCCATCGCTTCGCTCTCGCCCGAGACCCGCCCCATGTTCGGCTGCCTTGCTATTTACGTTAAGGACAAAATTGTTTTGATCCTCCGCGACAAGCCCGCGAGCAAGGCGGACAACGGGGTCTGGCTTGCTACTACCAAAGAGCACCACGCCAGCCTACGCGGAGAGTTCCCCCATATGCGCTCCATTCAGGTGTTGGGGAAGAAGGTGACGGGCTGGCAGGTCCTGCCAGCCGGTGCGCCAGATTTTGAGGAGTCGGCGCTGCGCGCCTGTGAACTCGTCGCCGCCGGCGATCCGCGAATCGGCAAGGTGCCGGGAGCGCGACGCGCTCCGCGATTGAGCGCCAAGAAAGCGGCCCGATTCTCAAGGCGGGTGAAGGCTTAATGCTTAGCCAGCGGAGAAACAGCAGGTCCCTCCAGGCGCCCTTGGATTGGCGGTTTGCCAATCCAAGGGATTGGTCGGGATGATACCGTGCCGGGTACAGCAATTGCGAAACTGTATAGCCTTCAGAACTCCACCACCGATCCCATTACCTCGTCACAAAAAGGTGTGATTCGCGCTCTTGCGGAGCCGACTTAAAGGGAGTAGCTTACACTCGATTTCGAGCTCCCCCAATTCAGGCGGAAGTTACGAATTTCGCCGCCAGCTTTTCCAGGGCTGGTGGACCAGAACGAGCAAGTCGAGAAACAATCAACTCTTCCCGATCGAGTTCTCCGCCCCGCACGAAGATGTTCAGGCCCAAGGTTGCGGGGGAAAACCCAGACCGGGAAGATTCACAACAGCCACGGAAACGTGGCCGGAGGACAACATGAAAAACGCAAAGATAGCATTCGTACTCGCAGTGCTGGTTGCGGCAGCGACGACGGCTGCACACGCCCAGAACCAGGTCTTCGTGCCCGGGGCGGTGTCGGGTAATTTTGGCAACCCCTCCGACGAAATCAACCCGCTAGTGGCCGCGCTTACGGTGAACGGGCCGGGAACAATAACTGTCACTTATGTCAGCGGCCTGGTGTGCTGGGCGGGTCCGGGCAACTGCACTGGACCGAATGGCACATACTGCAGCTGGTGCCCGCTCCAGCAGTGGCCCCTTCAAGAATCACGCGGCATCGGGCTCACGAAGACACACAAGGTCGGGGCCCTTATGGGCGTCTTCGTTCCGGCGTGCAAGGTGAATAGCCCAGGCTTCCAAGCAATCGATGGGACTAAGAACAATGCGCAGCTTGGCATTATGCCCGGAGGGTTATTTTTTGTTGGTACAGGCAAGACGTTTCCTGTGAGCGAGGCGGGAACGCTCTACCTCGGCATCAACGACACCATAGTGAGCGACAACAGCGGCGGCTTTAACGTAGACGTCAGCGTTCAGTGAATCAGCAGGTGGCACAAACCCTCTAAAATGGACTCGTGCTCGCCACCAAGCTGGAGTTCGTCCCCGCGCAGGACGTTGAACTGTTTACCGCCGTGCCGGCTGCGCCGGCGGTTTTTCTGCTGCGCGGGGACGATTCGCAATCCGAGCCTTACGTCACCAAAACCGCAAACCTGAGGCGGCGCTTGCAGCGTTTGCTCGGTCCGCCGACCGAACTGAGCAAAAAGCTCAACCTGCGCGATCGCGTTCGCCGGGTCGAATTCACCCCGACCGGCTCGGACTTTGAATCGGGCTTTCTGCTTTATCAGCTTCTGCGGTCCACTTTTCCTAAGACTTATGCCCATCGCCTGCGGCTGCGCCCTGCACCCATGGTCAAGCTGCACTTTGAGAACGCCTATCCCCGCGCATCGGTGACGACTCGCATTGGGCGGCTTGGTGGGAAAGCGTTCTACTACGGCCCGTTTCCCAGCCGCACACACGCCGAGAAATTCATGAACGACTCGCTCGACGCATTCAAAATGCGCCGCTGCGTCGAGGAACTGAATCCCGATCCCAAGCATCCGGGCTGCATTTATTCCGAGATGAAGATGTGCCTGGCGCCGTGTTTCAAGGGCTGCACGGACGAGGAATACGACGTGGAAGTGAAGCGCGTGCAGGCTTATTTCGACTCCGGCGGAGAATTGCTGGTGCGCGAAATCTCCGATGCACGCGAGCAGGCCTCGGCTGGTCTGGAATTTGAGAAGGCCGCCGAGATCCATGCCCGCTTGGAGAAACTCAAGCCGGTGCTGGCGCAACTGCCAGAGATCGTCCGTCGGCTCGATCAGTTGGCAGCCCTTATGGTTCAGCCGAGTGCAACCCCAGGCTGCGTGGCCCTGTTTCGTATCGATGTGGGCTGCATCTCGGGCCCGGCCGACTTCGCCATTCAAGCCGCCGAGCACACCAAGTCGCAGTCCATGGAATCGCGCGTGCAAGAAGCGTTGGCGGCGATCTCTCCGGCAACCGTGCGCTCTGCGGGGGAGCGAATGGAGCATCTGGCAATTCTCAAGCGTTGGTATTATCGCGGCGCCCGAATCGGGGAGATTTTCTCAACGAACCAGAACGGCGAGCTGCCATTCCGCCGCATCGTAAGAGGAATTTCGCGTGTGTATCGCGGAGAGAAGCCCGATGCTGCGGGGGACCGCCTGCTCAGCTCACCCGCATGAGCCGTTCCGGAATCTCCCGGCCCACGGGGCTCGGTGGCCTTCTGTCCGGCCGCTTGCGGAAGACCACCTTTATTCCCTCCCGCCAGTGTTCGCCCACTCCCGCCAGCATCCATTCCACCTGAGGGGATATGTAACGTAGCAGGGTATCGGTGGCGGGGTGCACATGCAGCGCCGGAGCCACCAACACAAGCCAAGGTTTTTCCCGGCTCAGCTCGCGCCCGGGAAAATAACCGAATTGTGGGAACTCGCCGCGCGCATGGTGCCACGCAACGCGTGACCAGTAATCCAGCGCTTGCAGCGGGAGGTGAATGTCTTCATCGGCCTTGAGTTCGATCACGGCGAGGCGATCCCCGCAGCTGACGGTCAAAACGTCAATCATCGCGCGGTCGGAAGCGGAAAATGCGGGCACTTGCGAATACACGCAGCTCGATTCCAGCCGCTCATCCAGCGCGTTCACGTTTTCGACCACCAGCGATTCCAGCCAGCGCTCGGGATGCATTCGCCACAGGGGATGATCATGTGGTCCTTCCGCATGGCGGACTTCACCAATGGCACACACCAACTGCCGGAACTCAGCCGCGCTCTTTTCGCAGAAGACCTGCTCCTCGGCGCCTACCCCAAAGACGAGCTCGCTGCTGGACCGAAAGCTCTCAGGGTGCTGCGCCAGTCGCGCTCGCGCGAACTCCAGCCCGTGGCAACGAAAGGCAACCTCCGCCGGGGAGAGCAAAGCAGTCTCAACCTCAGGCATCAACTCGCGGACTGTCGCGATCTCCAACGCAAAACGCTCGCGGGTCGCCGATTCATCCCCCGCGCGCACCAGCCGGGTGGCCACGTTGCCGCAGTCAGAAACGTCAATTTCCTTCAAGTTGCCTTCGCGTTCGTCCAGTTCATACAACTGCCACTTCGCCGCCGCTCGATTCAACTGCGCCATGCGCTCACGAACCACAGCCGACTTCCCCGCCGGCAGGAACATCTTTAAGCCCTCGACCACCAACTTGCCGGCTTGCGCCTGGCGGCAGGCATCGAGCCACAAAATGCCAAAGGTGAGTGCCGCGTCGATGGAGCCTTGCGTTTCCTGACTGTTCACCCCCAGCAGCGCAAACCCACTTTGTCCCTGCCGTAACAGTCCGCGCGTGTAGAGTGGACCGAACGACCGCTCCAGGTCCATGCCAGTGGTCAGCGCTGTAGCCTTCCATCCGGAAAACCGCCGCACTAGCACCCGCTCCAGCATGCGGCTGTACGCCACGCGGGCAGCCCGTTTCGCGGTAGGCGTCCGCCGGTCGCGCTCGCGGCAGATTTCCAACTTCGTGGGTCTGGCTTGCCCCATCCGCTGCACCGACAGCCGCAGCACGTCATTTTTCAATTCCAGGTCCAGCACACGTCGCACAACGTTTCGTTCTGCCGACCACACATGCAGCAGGCACTTGTTGTGCTCTCCGGAAATGGAGTACTTGGACTCAGTAAGATCGAAAATCGTCGCCCCGTTTTCGACGATCACGGCATCCTGCGCGCTGCTCAGAAACTCCTGCAGGGCTTCACTCAGAGACTCTGGCGTCACGTCTGAATTGTCCCAATGCGCCCCGGCTACGTCTGTGACGAGTGACCATTTCCGAAGGAACCAGCCGGTTATGGGATAATCAGGAGGCCGGGAGTCGTTGCTCCCGAAAGCGGCATCAAATCAGAGTGGATAAGAATCGCTTTTTCTTCGACCATTACGGCCTGACTGAGCGCGATCTGGAGCGCTATCTGGCAGCGGCGCTTTCTGCGAGCGGCGACTGCGCCGATTTTTATTTTGAGTATCTTTCCTCGACCTCGCTGCTGGTGGACGAATCGATGGTGAAGTCGGCGTCGCAGGGCATCTCCGCCGGTTGCGGCGTGCGCGTGATCGCGGGTGAGCGCACCGGATACGCCTACACCGACGATCTCTCCCCGGAGCGCATCCTGCACGCAGCCCGCACGGCTGCCTTAATCGCTAGCGGCCCAGCCAAGACGCCGACCCTCGGCTTTCAAGACAAGCCGGCGCGCAGCCTGTATCCCGTCACTTTACCCTCAGTCGATGCCGAAATTGCCGCTAAGGTCGAACTGGTCATGCGTGGCGATCACGCTGCCCGGGCTTATGATCCACGGATCAAAGAAGTGCGCGCCAGCTACGCCGACGAGCTGCGCAATATTCTAGTGGTCGGCTCGGATGGAACTTTTGCCGAGGATTCGCAACCACTCGCGCGCCTGAACATCTTCTGCATCGCCAAGACCGATGGTAACTCAGCGCGCGGCAACTCCGGGGGCGGCGGACGGGTTGCGCTGGATTTCTTTTTCGGCGAAAAGACCCCTGAGTTCTTCGCCAAAGAAGCCGCCCGGCAGGCGATCCTGCAGCTCGACGCGCGGGAAGCCCCGGCAGGCGAAATGGAAGTCGTCCTCGGCCCCGGTTGGCCCGGCGTTCTGCTGCACGAGGCCGTGGGCCATGGCTTAGAAGCCGACTTCAACCGCAAAAAGACTTCCGCATTCGCCGGACTGATCGGCAAGCGCGTGGCCAGCGAAAAGTGCACCGTAGTGGACAACGGAACCATGCCCTGGCGGCGCGGCTCACTCAATGTGGATGACGAGGGCAACACCACTCAAAATACGGTTCTGATCGAAAAGGGCATTCTGAAGGGTTATCTGAGTGACAAGCTTTCCGCCAAGGTGATGGGCATCGCTAATACCGGTAACGGCCGTCGCGAAAGCTACGAGCACATTCCCATGCCGCGCATGACCAACACCTACATGCTGGCCGGCGAAGATGACCCGCGGGACATCTTGCGCTCGGTGAAGCGCGGCGTCTACGCAGTGAACTTCGGCGGCGGGCAGGTGGACATCACCAACGGCAAGTTTGTGTTCTCGGCCTCGGAAGCTTACTTGATCGAAGATGGCCAAGTTACCGCGCCAATCAAGGGCGCGACGCTGATTGGCAATGGGCCGGACGTGCTGACCCGCGTGTCCATGGTCGGCAACGACCTGAGGCTGGACGAAGGCGTCGGCACCTGCGGCAAAGACGGCCAGTCGGTACCGGTCGGCGTGGGAATTCCGACCATCAAGATTGATCGCTTGACCGTCGGTGGCACCGCGAGAAAAGACACCGGCGGCTTCATGCAGTAGAGCAATTGGCAGAAATCTGTCATCTCCAGCGGAGCCTGAGCTTCCCGCGGCGAAGGTCAGGCGTAGTCGAGAGACCTTGAGTCTACCCTTAGGTCTACAAAACGGAAGGTCCCTCGACTCCGTTCGGCTGTCGCTTCACTTCGCTCGGGATGGGAGCGCGTGCTTGATCACCGAATTATTATGCCCTCAACTCAACTGGAAACTGGAAACCCGAAACTGGAAACTGATCTGCGTGAGTTGGCGCAGGACATTGTCCGCCGCGCGATGGCCGGCGGCGCGACGGCGGCCGAATGTGTGATCCGCGAAGGCGACGAATTCTCCACCGTGGTCCGCATGGGGCAGGTCGAGACGCTGAAAGAGTCCGGATCGAAATCCATCGGCGTGCGCGTCTTCAACGGCAAACGCGCTGCCAGCACGTATTCCAGCGATTTCTCCCGCGACGGCCTCGATCGCATGGTGAAGTCAGCTTTGGAATTGGCCAAGATCACGTCTGAAGACCCGTTCAGCGGCCTGCCCGACCCCGTGCAACTCGGCTCAATTTCCGGCAATCTTGATCTTTACTCCGCCGATGTTTACTCGCTGCCGGGAGAAGAACGCATCAACTATGCCCGCCGCGCCGAAAAAGCGGCGCTCGATTTTGATCCGCGCATCAAGAACTCCGAAGGCGGATCGTTCGACGCCGCTACCGGTTACAAGGTCCTGGCCAATTCGCATGGATTCTGCGGC
>Ga0187784_10002547_pt1 | contig 14590 bp, 7 predicted proteins | sample 1015_SJ02_MP15_2_FD_132964 | JGI IMG/M metagenome (GOLD analysis project Ga0187784, IMG submission 132964) | Tropical peat soil microbial communities from peatlands in Department of Meta, Colombia - 1015_SJ02_MP15_20_MG | ecosystem: Environmental > Terrestrial > Soil > Wetlands > Peat | place...
AGCCGGGAATTCCGAGGCGCCCGTGAGACCCGTCTCTTCGTCAATGGTGAACGCGAACTCCAGCGGACCATGGGCAATGTCATTGCTTTCCATCACGGCGAGTGCGGCGGCCACGCCGACTCCGTTATCGGCGCCCAAGGTCGTACCATCGGCCTTCAGCCAGTCCCCATCTCTTACGACCTTAATAGGGTCGGCATCGAAGTTGTGAAGGGTTCCCTCGTTCTTCTCACAAACCATGTCGAGGTGGCCCTGCAAGAGGGTCATCGGCGCTCCCTCGCGTCCCGGCCGCGCCGGTTTGCGGACCACGAGATTGCCGACATGGTCCTGAGCGGGTTGCAGGCCCAGCTTTGTAGCCACGCTGCGGACGTACTCCCGCGCCGCAGCTTCCTTTGTCGAGGCGCGAGGAATGGCCGCCAATTTGTCGAAATGCTTCCATAACCGTTCAGGTTCCAAGTTTGCGAGTGCAGGCATCATGGCAAGCTCCATCGTAATGAGGTGGGATTTTGTTTTTGATCTCGAAAGCAGCCCCATTGTACATCCATCTCCATTGCTCGCAGCGTTGTGAATCGATTTTCATCGGGAGCCGTCCCGATGATCTGCCATCGTACTTGCGAACGCCTTGAGGGGCGTGCTAACGTTCGGTGTCTTCTAGTACCGTTCCAACTATTTGCGCTAAATGACGGTCCAAGCATTTGACGCGAGCACGGAGAGAGTGTTCTCGACGGGATTTGCTGGAACAAGTTGGAACGGCACGAGACATACCAACCCTACAATGTAGTTGCGAGGTTCACTCATGAACACGCAATCCGCCGGTCCAGCTGGCCCCAAGAAGCATCAGCCTTATGTTCCAGCAAATATGGAAATGAAGGAGTTCACCTTCCGCGCAGTGTTGCTGGGTCTGATCATGACGGGGATCCTGGGAGCGGCAAATGCCTATCTGGGACTGAAGGCTGGAATGACGATCGCGGCAACATATCCCGCGGCGGTAATCAGCATGGCGCTGCTGCGTTTGATGAAGGGCTCGCTGCTGGAAGAAAACATCGCGCGAACTGTTGGCTCGATCGGGGAGTCGGTTGCCGCGGGCGCCGTGTTCACGATTCCGGCGTTTGTGATCGCAGGATTGTGGCCGGGACTCACGCGCGACCAGTACTGGAAAGCGGTTGCCCTGATGATGATCGGTGGGACCCTGGGGATTCTGTTCGTGACGCTTCTGCGGCGCGTGATGGTTGAGGACCCGGAACTTCCCTATCCCGAATCGGTGGCAGCTTCCGAGATTCATAAGGCAGGGCAACAAGGGGCGAAGGCGGCGAAGATTCTCTTCGCTAACATGGGTTTCGGCGCCCTCATGTTCCTCCTGGGCGCAGTCAATGTGTTCTCTCCGAATAATACCTTCCGTGCGAATATCAGCGCATTGGGCAAGAAACTCCTTCTGCGCACCAGCACGAACCCCAGCGTGGCCACGACCGTGACAGGAGGCGCCACATTCTTCTCCGCTCCGGACGTCAGCCCCGCTTACCTGGGCGTGGGCTACATCATCGGCCCACGGCTGGCTGCACTGAACTTCGCCGGTGGAGTGCTCGCCTGGGGTTTGCTGGTTCCCCTGCTGACCTTTACGGTGGGTCCCTACGTTCAGGCGGCGCAGCCGGCCGGACAGACCCTTTCCTGGCCGTTGCTGGCCGGAGCGATCTACTACTCGATCGTGCGTCCGATTGCCGTGGGTGGAATGCTGGTCGGTGCGACGTATACCTTGTTCCGCATGCGCAAGCAATTGGCCGTGGGCATGGGCCGGGCCATCTCCGACCTCAAAAAGTCCGCCGCAACGCACGTCGCGACGGATCGTACCGAGCGCGATCTGCCGGCTAAAGGAGTCTTTGCGGGAGTGGCCGTCGTGTTCGTGGCCATGATTCTGCTTTATCACTACTTCATAGGCAGCGCAGGGACCTTCTCTGCTTCCAAGGTGTTGACCGGTGCACTGGTTGCCGCCGGCGTGATGATCGTCATCGGATTCTTCTTTGCGGCCGTGTCCGGAAATCTTGTCGGAATGATCGGCTCATCGAATAATCCGGTATCCGGACTCACCCTCTGTACCCTGGTGATTGCCGCGCTTCTGATGGTGGCTCTGGGAGTTTCCGGCGCTGGCGGCGTTGCTGCGGTCCTGGGAGTGGCCGCGGTGGTTTGCGTCTCTTCGGCCGTTGCCGGCGAGATGCTGCAGGACCTGAAAGTGGGACACATCCTCGGCGGAACGCCCTCCAAAATGCAGATCGGCGATCTGCTCGGGATCGTCATGGCCTCGCTGGTACTGTTCTTTCCCTTGTCCGTGCTCGATAGGGCGTATCACTTCGGAAGCCCCGCTCTCTCGGCGCCCCAAGCCGGCCTCATGGCGATGCTAGCCAAAGGCATCGTTGGTGGTGACATGGCCTGGCCGTTGATCATTGTGGGGATGCTGCTCGGTATCGTTATGATCCTGATCGAAGTGAGGAGCGTGATGCTGTTTTCGGTTGGCATGTATCTGCCGCTGGGAACCACCTTCGCTATCTTCGTGGGCGGCGTGATTCGCTGGCTTACCGATCGCCTGCGCGATACGCGCAAGCTCAATGACGCGCAGAAAGCGCGCGTGGACAACGCCGGGGTCCTCACGGCATCGGGATTGATCGCCGGAGAGGCTCTCTGTGGACTGGGTGTGGCCGCAGTCATCGCACAGAGGCTCGCGCATGATCCACATGCAAACACTAGTTTGGCTCATCTGGCCATGGGCGACTCGGCGGTTGCTCCCTTGATTGCTTTGGCAGTGCTCGTGGCTGTTATGATCCTGGTGCCGCTGGCTAATGCTGGGCGCCCCGACGAGCCCGCACCGCCAACCGCGATCATGTGACGCTAGTTCGCATGCGTTTCGGTACGCGCCGGTTCCTTGGAATTCCATGGATGGCCGCTTCGCACTTCCTCCCGGAAACTGGGGGACGAGGAAACTCTCTTGCACTCTGTGCGGCTGGATCATGCCGCAGGGCGCACACGCCGCAAAGCCTTTCCTTTAGCAGCCTGCTGAAAAATGCGTTTCCCGTCATTCCGAGCGAAGCGAGGAATCCCTCTTGGATCAGAATGCCAGGAAAAGAGAGATTCCTCACTTCGCAGACTCCGTTCGGAATGACAAATTCGAGGTTCTTTAGGAAGCTGCTAGACACGATTTCTAGTCGTCAGTTCTCTTGACATCAGAGCAAAGCGTAGTTATCGTGCAGGCTAATACCGTACTTAGCTGGTGAACAGGCAGCGAGCGGCGGAACCTGGTCCAAAACTCGAAGAACTATCAGGGTGTCTGACGGCTGACTTACGCGTGTATACGGGCTTTGCGCCCGGTGGAGGCCTGCCTTGGCCATGCGACGCATCTGTTTTTCCCTTCTCTTTCTCCTGCTCTGTTCGGCCCTATTTTCTGCCAGCGCGCGGGCCGGTGACGAATGGCAGCCCATCGATCCTGCCGAACTGAAGATGACCAGCGAACCCCTCGCTCCGGGTGCACCGGCGATCTATCTCTATCGCCAGGTGGACCGGAAAGATTCCGGGCAGACGAGGCACACGGAATTCAACTATGTCCGCATCAAGATATTGACGGAGGAAGGACGGAAATACGCCAACGTGGAGATTCCGTATGAGAAGGGGGTCACGGGGATCAGCGGCATTCAGGCGCGGACCATTCATGTGGACGGCAGCATCGTCAATTTTGAAGGCAAGATTCTGGAAAATACGATTGTCAAGTCAAGGACGCAGAAATACCTGGCGAAGACGTTTGCGATGCCGGACGTGCAGGTGGGGAGCATCATCGAGTATCGCTACTCGTATGATTTTGAAGACTACTACATCTTCCGGTCTAGATGGATGGTGAGTGAGGACCTGTTCACGAAGAAGGCGGTCTTCTCGTTGAAACCGTACGAGAGATATGCCGTGCAATGGAACTGGCCGGCCGGTCTGCCGGCGGGCACAACTCCCCCGCAGCAAGGACCCGACCAGATCGTTCGCATGACAGTCGTGGATGTTCCCGCATTTCAAGAAGAAGACCACATGCCGCCGGAAAACGAACTGAAGTTCCTTGTGAATTTTGTGTACAGCGAGGACGGATTCGAAAGCGACCCGGATCGCTTCTGGAAAAAGTATGGGGAAAAGCAGAATAAGCTGACGGAGAAGTTTGTCGACCGGCGCAAGGCGATGGAGCAGGCAGTTTCGCAGATTATTTCGCCCTCGGATTCCGCGGATACCAAATTGAGGAAAATCTATGCGCGATGCCAGCAGGTGAGAAACCTCGATTTTGAGAGGAGACAAGACAGGGCGAAGGAGGAGAAGATCAAGCCGAACGAGAATGTCGAGGACGTCTGGAAGAAAGGAGTAGGCTCCGGCCACGATGTCAATCTGCTGTTTCTCGCGCTGGTGCGGGCGGCCGGATTTGAAGCGTACTATGTTCGTCTTTCCGGCAGGAGTGAATATTTTTTCAACCAGAAACGCATGAACACAGCACAACTGGATGCAGACACGATTCTGGTGAAATCGGAGGGGAAGGATCTGTACCTAGATCCGGCCACAAAATTTGCGCCCTACGGTCTGATGCCGTGGGAGGAGACTGGAGTCGCAGGACTGCGCCTCGATAAGCAAGGCGGAACCTGGATTCAGACGGAGGTTCCGGAGAGTTCCGCCTGCAAAGTCCTGAGGCAGGCGGACTTGAAGCTGAACGAGGAAGGGGGATTGGAAGGCCAGGTAAAGGTGACCTACACCGGGCTGGAAGCGTTGGACCGGCGTTTGGGCCAGAGATTCGGGGATGCAACGCAACGCAAAGAGTATCTGGAACAAGAATTGAAAAAAGTGATTCCAGCGACGGCCGAGGTGGAATTGAAGAACAAACCGGACTGGGACAGCTCCGACGAAAAGCTCGTGGCAGAATATGACGTGAAGATTCCCGGGTGGGCGAGTTCAGCTGGGAGGCACGTTGTACTTCCCCTGGGCTTGTTTGCGGGGGCCCAGAAACACGTGTTTGAACACACCCAGCGCACGCATGCCATTTATTTTTCCTACATGTTTCAGACGGAAGACCAAACCAAAATCACGCTTCCCGCGGGGTGGAAAGTAAGCAGCCTTCCACAAGAGGTTCACTGGGATGCAAAGGCGGCGGAATACCGGATTCAGGCGGAAAACAAGGAGAATGCACTTCAAGTGACCCGCACTCTGCGCAGCGACATTGTGTTGTACCAACCTTCCGTGTATCCCGCCCTGCGGGATTTCTATCAGAGGGTTAGGTCTGGAGATGAACAACAGGCGGTGCTGCAGCCGGAAGTGAACAGTGCAGCCAAATAGGAGTCACGCGCCCTGGTTACACGTATTGGTGGGAATCGTGTTGGCTGGGGGTACTGTCGCTGTCGCTGGGAGTAGCACCCGGGCTTCCTCTGAGGCGCCGGCGTGGATGCACGCCCTGACAAGTGTTTCTCTCCCCGAGCATGATGAGAAGACCGAGGCAGTGCTCCTTTATTCTGAGGAAGTGTTGACCGTTCAGGGGAATGGCAAGAACAAGCGGCTGATCAGAGAGGTGTACAAGATTCTGCGTCCCGATGGCAGACGATATGCCACGGCCGTGGCCTATTCCAGCGCCCAGGCGAAAGTTCTCAATATGCACGGCTGGTGCATTCCGGCGCAGGGCAAAGACTTTGAAGTCAAGGATAAGGACGCCGTGGAAACCTCCGCGCCGGGCGTGGCAAACGGCGAGTTGGCTAGCGATGTCCGGGCGAAAATTCTGAGCATCCCCGAGCCAGAGCCGGGAAACATCGTGGGCTACGAGATAGAACAGGAAGAGTATCCCTACATCCTTCAAGACCGCTGGATGTTCCAATCATCTGTGCCCGTTCGCGAAGCCCACTACACGCTACAGCTTCCACCTGGCTGGGATTACAAAGCCGTGTGGGTCAATGCAACGGAAGCCAAGCCAACTTCATCTGGAGGTGGCCAGTGGCAGTGGGTGATGAGCGATATCAAGGAGATTCGCTACGAAGAGGAAATGCCACCGTGGTATGGAGTGGCCGGGCAGATGATCGTTTCCCTGATTCCGCCCGGTGGTTCCAGGACGGGTTTTTTGACTTGGGCGGATGTTGGGAAGTGGACTTATACGCTCGCGCAAGGCAGGCGGGATCCTTCACCCGAAATCAAGCAGAAAGTGGCGGAGCTAACGGCCGGCAAGATCACCACCCTCGCGAAGATGCAGGCCCTGGCGACCTACGTCCAGCGGGATATTCGCTACGTGGGGATTGAATTGGGGATCGGCGGCTGGCAGCCGCATCCGGCGGGAGAGATTTACAGTCATCACTACGGCGATTGCAAAGACAAAGCAACGCTCCTGAGCACCATGCTCAAGGAAGCGGGCGTGGACTCGTATTACATTGACGTGTACGACGTTCGGGGAGCTGTGAGCCCCGAGATGCCGCCTTATAAATACTTCAATCACACTATTCTTGGAATTCGCTTGCCCGATAATTTGAAGGATTCATCCCTGGAATCCGTGTATACCCATCCGACGCTCGGGAGGATTCTGATTTTCGATCCGACCAACGACATGACGCCGCTGGGGCAGGTAGGGGGTTACCTGCAAGGGAACTACGGCCTTCTGGTGACACCGGACGGGGGCGAACTGGTGCAACTCCCGAAGCTTCCCCCGATGTCGAGTGGCATTCACAGGAACGCCAAGCTGGCGTTGAGCCCCTCAGGAACGCTGAGTGGTGAAGTCATTGACATTCGCTATGGGGATTTCGCTAGTTTTCAGCGGAATGCGCAAAGGGAGATCACGAAGAAAGAAGACCAGATCAAACCGATTGAGACGCTCCTCGCGCATTCCGTGGGAGCGTACCAGATCACCAAGGCGTCCATCGGGAATCTCGACGCGCGCGACCTGCCCTTTCAATACACTTTCTCGTTTACCGTTCCGGCCTATGCCAAGCTGGCCGGAAACCTATTGCTGGTCCGGCCGCGAGTCCTCGGGGAGAAATCCGACGACATTCTGGAGAAGAAGGAGCCGCGCAAGTATCCGGTTGAGTTTGAAGGCCCGCGCAAGGATGTTGACAGAATCGAAATAACGCTTCCGGAAGGCTACCAACTCGATGAACTGCCGGCTCCCTCGGATGCGGATTATTCTTTTGGCAGCTATCACAGCAAGACCCAAGTGGAGGGGAATTTACTTCTCTACACGCGCACGCTTGAAATCAAAGAAGTGAGCGTGCCCCTTGAGCAGCTAAACGATCTGAAAAAATTTTATCGCATCATCGCGAGCGACGAACGAAGTACCGCTGTGCTAAAGCCGAGGGGGTACTGAGGGCTCTGCGGACTTACTGAATTGAGCGAGGATTCACGAAAGTAATCGCGGCCGGGCCACCTGCCGTGTCACCTCCCCGGGAAGCGGGAGCGACCTTCGCAAGGCCTCCGTCTGCAGGTTTTTCACCCGCGGGCACAAAGTCAAAATACGCAAGGTTGTTACCCCGCCTGTAATGCAGGGTCAGGAGTTGTAGCCCCGCCTGAGGAAAAGTGATCTCTCCGCAATCGGCCTTGTTCCAGATGTGCCAGACGAGCCAATCGGTGGCGTTCGGGACAGGAAACTGCTTTGGGGTGTCGACGGGAAGCCTGCAGTCGGCAGCGGGCTTTTGATTCAGTGAAAACTGGATCGTCTGCCCGAGATTGGAATACATGGCGACGATTCGGTAGGTTCCGGCCTTCTTCACTTCCACCGTGTAGTTGGTCCACTCGCCATCTTCCGTCCAGCCAATGTATAACTGTTGCCATTCCGGCGCGACCCCATTGGCGTGGTTCAGGTCTGAATGTTTCTTCACATAGGAGATGTCCACACCCTCGTTTTCGCGAAAGTGGCAGATGTAAGCGGGCACACCTGCCTCGCAGTGTTCCGGTTTGTAATTCAGTTCGCCGCTGCCGTGATTGATCGGGTCCACGTCGTGATAGGCAATTCCTTCCCCACCCAAGTCGTACAGTGCAGCTTGTACGCGGCCCGGAATACTCTGCGGGCCCGACGAATGAGTGGAATCTTGAAAAGGTTTGCCCTTGTAGTCTTTGGGAACGCCACCGTGCACATTGAAGCCAACTAGAAATAGCAAGAGTGCGAACTGCAGGCCAACTAATTTCATACGCTCCTTTCCAAGCTTGCATGGATGTTGCAGCTACAACCGGTGACAACTAATCGTAACAAAGTGCGGATGGCCCCGGCCGTAATATCGGCGGGTGGCCCGGGCGCAATGATCGTAGGAGGAATTGGGTGCCCCACACGTCGGTCTTACGTGTGGGGCTTTTGACTTCTCTTCTTCGCTTCCGCTTTGCTCTGTGCGCGGGTGGCACACCCTCAATGTGCTATTACTACTTCGAATGGCCTACCCTTTGCGCCCTCTGCGAAAGGTGGGCCCTTCGTCTTCTCTGTTCGCCGTCACTCCTTCTCTTCTCTCTTTTTTCACTCTCTTCTCCCTTCTCCCTCGTCTCCTCGGCGGGTGGCCCGGACGATAATTCCAAAGCCAAATCTGGGTGCCCCAGCCTCGTGGTGGGAGACTGGGTCTTGGGGTTTCCAATTCCAGGCAAGTCCCCGTTCGGAACTAGTACCTCATAAATATATATTGACAGTTGGTAACTAGTGCGGTATAATGCATTGTGAATGCCCGGCACAAGCCCGCGCGCGCTGCGCAGATCCCCAGCACATTCACCGTCTGCACCAACAGTGCGCATCCATATCAAAACAAACACTTTATAACCTACCTGTTTTCACACACTTGCGCACACTTGCGCCTGCAACCCCTTTGTTTTGACATGCTTCACAAAAACACCCGGGGTGGCATAGGCACGTTATTCCAGTCTCTTCTCACAAATCACGGATCACGCTTCAAACGCTACGTTGCAATGCGAATGGACCTAGCTTCGCGGGCAGACAAACGTGACGGCCGCGGGCGGGCAGAGCGTGCTCCAGCGGTGGCGCAGGCTGCGCGGGGCGGCTTCCAGGAGGGCGGCGCGAAGCTGCTGGGCGTGGTCGTAGGGCAGGGAAATGCGGAAGAGATCGGCACGCCGCGCGTGGGAATATTTCTCATAGCGAGCAGTATGACTGGCGGCGCGCCGCAGAAGCACCTGCCAGGGCGAAAGCCTTCCCAGAAATTTCTTTTCCAAAGCGTCCTCACGGAGAATCTCGACCACATGGCATTGCGTCCCGCCGCCAATCTCCAAAAGCGCCGCTGTGGCTTTGGACGGCTCGAACGGGCGGGAAGGCTCATCATCGGGAAAGGGAACGAGGAGCGCTGCAATCTCCGCAACTTCCGCCGCAATGCCATCCCACCAATAGCGGTAACCGTGATAGACCGCGGTGCCACTCCGGAAAATTTGCTGTACTCTCGCGGGATCCTTGCCCGCAATGCTGACGACCATATCCGCCAGCTCGTGCAGGCGGAACACCTGCTTCACTACGGGGCGGACGCTGACGTAGCCTGCATCTTCTTCGGTGTAGCGAACGGGAATTTGTTGCGGCAAGGGCATGGGTTTATCGATAACGACGCGAAGTTCGGAGTTCTTCACAGACCAAGGCGGCCGCTCGCCGCGGCGAGCGGCCGCTACATATGCAAAACGCCCTCAGCCGAGCTTGGAGAGACGTTCGCGAACGCGATCACTCAACGCTTTGCCGTCAACCGTCTTTCCGGTCAGGATTTCTTTCGCGGCTTTGACCACGGCGCCCATCTGCTTGACGGAAGTCGCTTTCGTATCGGCAATGGCTTGGGCGACGGCGGCATCCATCTCGGCTTCGGAGGCGCCGGCGGGGAGATAGCTTTCGACGACGGCAAGCTCCCGGGTCTCCTTGTCCACAAGGTCCTGGCGGCCGCCTTTGGTGAACTGCTCGATGGACTCCTTGCGCTGCTTGACCAGCGTCTGGAGCAACTGAATGGATTCCGCATCGTCCAGCGCGCGCAGCTTTTCCACTTCCTTGAGTTGTAGCGCTGATTTCACCATGCGCAGGACGCTGAGGCGCAGCTCGTCCTTTGCCTTCATGGCGGTGACAATATCTTTCTGGATCGTTTCGGAAAGGCTCATGGCAGTTCGCCCCCTTCCAAACTATAACAGACACGTATACCCAACATTTGCATTTCTCCATGCCGCTCCGATTGACACGCCGCAAGCCGCACAGTAGTTTGATTAGTTTTCCATACTGGGAGGAGACCGCCGTGGAGTGCGCTGCGGCTCCTACCCGAAAAGAGGAATCATGAAAGTCATCGTGGCGGACAAGATCAGCGAACGCGGAGTGGAATTGCTGAAGCAGACCGGCTGGAACATCGTACTCGCGACAAAGGATACGCTCCCGGGCGAACTGGGCGATGCCGATGCCCTGATTGTGCGCAGCGCCACGCGCGTTACGCCGGAGCTGCTGCAGAAGGCTCCGCATCTTCGCGTCGTGGGGCGCGCGGGAGTCGGTGTGGATAACATTGACCTGGACGAAGCCACCAAGCGCGGTGTGCTGGTGATGAGCACGCCCGGAGGAAGTTCCGTCAGCGTGGCTGAGCATACGTTTGCGTTGCTGCTGGCCCAGGTGCGCCAGGTACCAAAATTCGACGCGGCGCTGCGCGAAGGGAGATGGGAGAAGTCCTCATCGGGCGCCGAAGTGCGCGGAAAAACTCTGGGATTGATCGGCTTGGGGCGCATCGGCAGCGAAGTAGCCAGGCGCGCGGCGGCGTTCGACATGCGGATTGTGGCTTTCGATCCATACATCAGCGAGGCTGCAGCCCGGGAACTGTCGGTGGAGCTAATGGCGCTGGAGAAGCTGCTAGCGGAAAGCGATTTTATTTCCTTGCACACCGCGGTCAACCCGCAGACGCAGAACATGATCAACGCCGCCACGATCGCGCAGATGAAAAAAGGCGTGCGGATTGTGAACGCGGCGCGTGGCGAACTGATCAACGAAGCGGACCTGGCGGCCGCACTGAAGAGCGGGCACGTGGCGGGTGCCGCATTGGACGTATTCGTCGAAGAGCCGCCGAAGAATTCTCCATTGATTGGTTTGCCAAACGTGGTTTGCACTCCGCACGTGGCGGGCTCGACCGCGGAAGCGCAGGAGGAGTTGGGGATTCAGGTTGCCGTGCAGGTGCGGGACTACCTGGCGGAAGGCGTGATCCGCAACGCGGTCAATCTGCCGGCGCTTTCGCCGGAGCAATATCGCCGTATACGGCCGTACCTTGCGCTAGCTGAACAGTTGGGTTCGCTGGTTTCGCAAGCGGCGGTCACGCGGCCTGCCCGGATACGCATTCGCTACGCCGGCGAGCTTGCGGAAATTGGGACGCACCTGTTGCGCAGTGCTGTTCTCGCCGGGCTGTTGAACGCGGTTCTCGATGAGAAAGTGAACGTGATAAATGCTGGGCGCGTGGCGGCAACCCGCGGACTGATCGTCGAAGAAGAAACGCGGCGGCGGGAACATGGCTTTCCCCACACCCTAGAAGTGGCGGCTGCGCCAGAGAAGGAGGGCGCGGCGGGGTTCAGCGCGGAGGGCACGGTACTCCATGATGGTTCGCCGCGCGTGATCAACATTGATGGAATCGCGCTGGAAGCCCAATTGGAAGGCACGGTGCTGTACCTTCGGAACCATGACGAACCCGGCGTGATCGGCTATATCGGTACGACGCTCGGGAAACATGGCGTAAACATTGCCACCTTTGCGCTGGGACGTCGCGAAGCCGCGCGGGGAGCCGAAGCCGTCTCCCTGGTGCGGCTGGATGGCGAAGTATCCGCATCAATTCTGGAGCCGATCCGGGCGAACTCCGCAATCACGCAGGCGCGGCTGCTGCACTTCGGCAAGTCGTGAACTGATGGCCGGCCGGTCGAGCAGGAATCGCCGCGCGTGGAGCAGGCTCGGTGAACGAATCTGCGATGCCACACTTGAAACCGCGGGCCTGTGGCGTTATTTAGAGCTCCAGGCTCTTGAAAGCGAAGGAGATTTTCGCACTAGTTCTCAAGGCGAGAGGTAGAGTACGCCCGGAGATTTTGTTTTCCCGAATGCTCCTGTGAATGCTGCAATTCTTTCCACGATGGGGAGCAACCCCTGCGAGCCAGCTATTTGCAATTCCGTTCCTGAGCATTCACGGAACTTTTCTTGACACCCGACTCAATTTGGCAAAGAATTTGAGAATTCGAAGGAAAGTCCGTGGTGAAACGGGGGCGCCCGGGCAATTACAACTTCGTGTGTGTGTTTTTTCTGGCCGGGTAGCGTTCGAGGGATGAGTCTCCGGGGGATCCCGCCTCTTCAAAATTTCATCGCGGACTTAAAAGGTGCGTGTAGTAGGTGTTGGCAAGAGAGGTGTTCCTGCTGGCGGCGCAGGGTCGTATGTCGTGTGATTGGCTCCGAAGTACGGGGTGCACTGGGAAGAGATCATGGGGCAGCGGGCTGTTTGGATTTCCAGGGGCAGCGCAGTGGAGTGCTTGATCAAGGTTCTCGGATTCGTTTTTTCTTTGGCATGTTGGTTTTGCGGGTCCGCGGCCCAGGCTGCAAGTGGTTAAATCGGAGCAATTGAACGATGTATCGCTGGATGGAACTACTGACCGTCATGGTGGTCGGGTGAAAGGGTGATGTTTTATGAAGCACGTATGTTGGTTGTTTTGCCTTAGTTTCTTTCTCTTGTTCTGTCCCACTCCAGGATTCGCGCAAACCGGCACGACCTCACTCCGCGGCTCGGTGTTGGACGCGTCCGGCGCGGCAGTGCCTGGCGCCTCGGTCAAGCTCGCCGATCCTGAACTGGGGGTGCAGCGCAGCACAGTTTCCAACGAGACCGGTCAATACGAATTTCTTTCGTTGCAGCCCGGCACCTACGCCCTGAGCGTGGAAGTTCGCGGATTCCGCAAATATGACCAGAAGAACATCCAGTTGCTGGTGAACAACCCGGCGACCTTGAACGTGGTTCTCCAAGTTGGGATGAACACGGAGACCGTCGAGGTGTCTGCACAGGGGCAAACCATCAACACCACCGACGCCACCATTGGTGTGGCCTTCGGCGAAAACCAGGTCAAGCAGTTACCGCTGGAGAGCCGCAACGTCGGCGATCTTCTTTCTTTGCAAGCGGGCGTGGTCTACACGGGGGATAATCCCACCATAACGCAAACAGAGAAGGACACAGATACGCGAAGCGGGGCAGTGAACGGCGCCCGGAGCGACCAGAGCAACGTCACACTCGACGGCATCCCGGTGAACCCAAAGGGAGGTTATGCGTTCCAGTCCGTATTGCCGGTGACCCTGGACTCGGTCGAGGAGTTCCGCGTGACCACCAGCAATTCCGACGCCGAGGAAGGCAGCGCCGGCGGGGCACAGGTGGCCCTGGTCACCAAGAGCGGCACAAACAACATTCATGGCTCGGTCTACGAATACAACCGGAATTCCGCTTTCAGCGCCAATGACTATTTTCTGAAATCATCAGAGCTTCAAAGCGGACAGCCGAACACACCGGAATTTTTGAATCGCAATATCTTTGGTGCTTCGGTCGGTGGGCCCATCAAGAAGGACCGCCTCTTTCTGTTCATGAATTACGAAGCGTACCGGGACGTCGAAGAGCAAAGCGCATTGCGGATTGTGCCCACGGCCTCGCTTCGGGATGGTGTGGTCTTTTATGAGTGCGATCCGACCGTGGCCGATCCGAGATGCGGGAGCACTGCGACGGTGCAAGGAATTAGCGGCAAATCCTACACGGCGTCCTTTCTGACGGAACCCGGTTATGGCCTTTCACCAACGGAATTGACGGCCATGGATCCCCTTAGCACGTTAGCCGGTTACACGGGACCGTCGGGACCGGATTCCGCGGTTATGGCGTACATGAATACGTATCCCTTGCCGAACGACTTGACGCAAGGCGATGGACTCAACACCGCGGGGTATCGCTTCGCCGCGCGAACAAGCAATACGAAGAACTGGTATATCGCCAAGATGGATTACAACATCACGAGAGATGGCAAACAGCGCGTTTCGCTGACGGGAGCGTTGGCGAATCAGGACCAGGCCAACGCGCCATTTCTGCCCGGGCAAGCTCCGGAAACGAGCATTGTCAACTACAACAAAGGTCTGATTGCGAACTATTCTGCGGTGATTACCAACTCTCTGATCAATAACTTCCGTTATGGCTTCGTCCGGGAGAGTGTGGGTACCATTGGCAATAGCAATCAGCCTTGGAATTTCTTCCGTGGTATCGATCAGGGGGTTAACTACTCCAGCGAATTCCAGCGGCCAATCAACAGCTTCTGGGAAGACCTCAACTGGACACATGGAAAGCATGCCTGGCAGTTTGGCTTTCAGACTTCCCTGATTCGGAACCCAACTTCCAGCACAACGAGTTCCTTTAGCTCCTCCCTCTTGAACTCCGAGTGGCTAGATACCACCGGTATGGCGGGCCGTCCGACTTCGCCGCTGAACCCGGCGAACAATGGCTATCCCGGCGTGGATTTTGAAGGCTTCGGCACCGATTACGACTGGGCGGTGGCCGACCTGTTTGGCATGGCTGTGGAAGTGAACGCGCAATATAACTATAACCGGGACGGCAGTACGCTGGCCCAGGGTGCGCCCGTCGTTCGTCAT
>Ga0187784_10002548_pt1 | contig 14589 bp, 12 predicted proteins | sample 1015_SJ02_MP15_2_FD_132964 | JGI IMG/M metagenome (GOLD analysis project Ga0187784, IMG submission 132964) | Tropical peat soil microbial communities from peatlands in Department of Meta, Colombia - 1015_SJ02_MP15_20_MG | ecosystem: Environmental > Terrestrial > Soil > Wetlands > Peat | place...
GCGCTGATCGCGCGCGCCGCCGAAGGCTCGGTGCGCGACGCGCTCTCGCTCACCGACCAGGCGATCGCGCACGCCGCAGGCTCCGTGCGCAGCGAGGACGTGCGGCAGATGCTCGGCCTTGCCGATCGCACCCGGGTGATCGACCTGTTCGAGGCGCTGATGCGCGGCGACATGGGCAAGGCGCTGGGCGAGCTGCGCGACCAGTATGACTCCGGCGCCGATCCGGCGGTGGTCCTGAGCGACCTCGCCGAGTTCACCAACTTCGTGACGCGCGTGAAGGTGGTGCCCGCGGTGGCGGAGGATCCCTCGCTCGCCGAGGTCGAGCGCACGCGCGGGCGCGCCTTCGCGGCGCAGCTTTCGATGCGCGTGCTCGCGCGCACCTGGCAGATGCTGTTCAAGGGCCTTGCCGAGGTGCAGGAGGCCGCAAAGCCGCTCGCTGCCGCCGAAATGGTGCTGGTGCGCATCGCCTATGCGGCCGACCTGCCGACGCCCGACGAGGTGATGCGCGAGATCCAAGGGAGCGTCCAAGGGAACACGCAAGGGAACACGCACGGCAACATCCAAGGCAACATTCAAGGCAATGGCGGCGGCGCTGCCGCCCCGGCCTCCGCCAATGGCGGCGCCGTGCCGCGTGCCGGCGCCGCGCCGCGCCTCGATCCGCCGCGCGCGGCCCCGCGCGCCGCGCTCGCGCCGGCGCAGCTCGTGACCGCGCAGGTGCCGGACATCTCGGCCATGCGCGCGGTCGAGACGGCGCCGACGCTTCGCGTCGCGAGCTTTCCGGCGCTGATCGCGCTCGCCGGCGAGAAGCGCGACATGCTGATGAAGAGCGCGCTCGAGCGCGACGTGCGGCTGGTGCGCTTCGAGGACGGCAAGCTCGAGATCGCGCTCGAGCCGAGCGCGCGCAAGACGCTGGTCTCGGACCTGCAGCAGAAGCTGACGCAATGGACCGGGCGGCGCTGGGTCGTGGTGGTCTCGCGCGAGGCCGGCGAGGCGACGGTGAGCGCGCAGCTCGCCGCGCAGCGCAGCGAGCTGGAGCAGGGCGTGCGCGCCGATCCGCTGGTGCAGGCGGTGCTGGCGCGTTTCCCCGGAGCCGAGATCGTCGGCGTGACGCGGCGCAACGGCGCCCCCGAGGCTGCGCCGACGGACGACGTGCCGATGCCGAGCCCGGACGACTACGGCGCGAGCGATGTCGATGACGAGCTCTGAGAAGTGAAAAGTTAAGGAGCCGCGATGGCAGACTTCCTCGGCCTGATGAAGCAGGCGACGCAGCTGAAAGCCAAGATGGAGGAGATGCAGGCCGAGCTCGACCGGATCACGGTCGAGGGTGTTTCCGGCGGCGGCATGGTGACGGTGACGCTCACCGCCAAGGGCGACATGAAGGGCGTGCGCATCGACGCTGCGCTGATCAAGCCGGAGGAGAAGGAGATCGTCGAGGACCTGATCGTGGCGGCGCATGCGGATGCGCGCCGCAAGGCCGAGGCGCTGCTCGCCGAGAAGATGAAAGGATTGACCGGCGGGCTGCCGCTGCCGCCAGGGATGAAATTGTTTTAATGCCCGCCGTTGCCGGACCCGAGATCGAACGCCTGATCCAGCTGCTGGCGCGCCTGCCCGGTCTCGGGCCGCGCTCGGCGCGCCGTGCCGCGCTGCACCTGATCAAGAAGCGCGAGCAATTGATGGCGCCGCTCGCGGCCGCGCTGCAGACCGCGATGGAGAAGGTCGAAATCTGCGGCACCTGCGGCAGTATCGATTCGCAGAACCCCTGCACGGTGTGCGTCGATCCAAAGCGCGACGGCTCGGTGATCGTGGTCGTCGCCGACGTCGCGGACCTGTGGGCGCTGGAGCGCGCCGGCGCGATCAATGCGCGCTACCACGTGCTCGGCGGCACGCTGTCGCCGCTCGACGGGATCGGGCCGGGCGATCTCACGATCGACGCCCTGGTCTCGCGCGCGCATGATCCGGCGGTCGGCGAGATCATCCTCGCGCTCAACGCGACCGTCGACGGGCAGACCACCGCGCACTACGTCACCGATCTCCTGCGCGACGCCAACGTGAAGGTGACGCGGCTCGCCCATGGCGTGCCGGTCGGCGGCGAGCTCGACTATCTCGACGAGGGCACACTCTCGGCCGCGATCCGGCAGCGGACGGCGTTTTAGTCACACGAACTCGGCGCCGATCTCGTTGCCGCGGCGCCAGCGAATGCGCAGGCGGTGGCCGGCCGCGGCGCCGCCGTCGAGGATCAGGTTGAAGGTATCGGTGAGCTGCGCGGACCAGTCGACCGACAGGCGCACGCCGGCGCTCGAAATGTCGATGATCCGGCACCTTCGCCGGGCGAAGCTGCGCTGCGACTTCACCCAGCCGTGCACGTTGTGCAGGCGGCGGATCGTCTTCCGCTTGTCTCTGGGTGAGCGGTCGAAATGTGCGGCGAATGCGACCATGTCTCGAACGGCGAAGGTGGACGGGGGAGGACCCCCGAACCGGGCGCTTGAATGTGGACAGACCGCGTTAACAAACCCTTTTCTCACCCCCCGATCAGGCGGCGGGCGGCGCGTTGAGCGTCTCGAAATGCCCGCGCGCCTGCAGAAAGGCGAGCAGGATGAGCCCGGGGACGCCGGCGAGGGCGCACAGCGCGAAGAAGGAGCCCCAGCCGGTCGCTTCCGCGATCAGGCCCGCGCCGGAGGAGAGGTAGGTGCGTCCGACCGCCGAGAGCGCGGTGAGCAGCGCGAACTGGGTCGCGGTGTGCAGCGGATTCTTGCACAGCGCCGAGAGATAGCCGACGAAGATCACGGTGCCGATCGCGCTGGTGAAATTCTCGACCGTGATCGCGAAGGAAAGCCAGGCGAGGTCCTTGCCGACATGCGCCTGCCAGGAGAAGGCGAAGTTCGCCGCCGCCTGCAGGATGCCGCCGATCCACAGGCTCGCCTGCAGCGCAACGGCGCGCGCCAGGTAGCCGCCGGCGAAGCCGCCGATCAAGGTCGCCGCGAAGCCGAGCCCCTTGATGATGTTGGCGTAGTCGACGCGGTCGAAGCCGAGCTTGATCACGAACGGCGCCGTCATCGCGCCGGCGAGCGCATCGGTGAGCTTGAACAGCACCACGAAGGCGAGCACGACCAGCGCGAGGTCGCGCGCGAGGAAATCCGCGAGCGCGGCGCGCGCCGTCTGATAGACGCGCGTCAGCTTGCTGTCGTGGCGATGCTGCGCGTGCTCGGTCTCGACCGCGCCTGATTCCGCCGGCTCGGTCGCAAGGATCGAGGCGGCGAGGCCGACGATGACGAACAGCGCCATCGCCAGATAGCCGAGCGTCCAGGCGGTGCCGCGCGCAAAGCTCAAGGCCGATTCGAATCCGGTCACGAGGTAGAGCGCGCCCGCGGTCGAGAGCAGGTTGGCGACGCGATAGGCCGCCACGTAGGACGCCATACCGGCGGCCTGCTCGTTCTCGGGCAGGCTTTCGACGCGAAACGCATCGATCACGATGTCCTGGGTGGCCGACGCGCTCGCGACCAGCAGCGCGGCGAGGATCGCAAGCGTCGGGCTTGCGGCCGGGCTGCAGCCGGCGAGGATCGCGATCGCGACCAACAGCCAGAGCTGCGAGGCGACCAGCCAGCCGCGGCGCCGGCCGAGCCGCCGCGACAGCAGCGGCACGTCGAGCGCGTCGACCAGCGGCGCCCAGAGGAACTTGATGGTGTAGGGCGTGCCGATGATCGCGAACAGGCCGATGGTGCGCAGGTTCACGCCGCCTTCGGTCGCCCAGACCTGCAGCGTCGAGCCGGAGAGCGCGAGCGGCAGCCCCGACGCGAAGCCGAGGAACAGGATGATCAGCACGCGCGGGCGCAGATAGACCGCGAGCGTATCGACCCAGCGCGTTTTGGTGCTTTCGTCGCGTGATACGGTCGTCATCGACCCGGCTTTTGCAGAATCGCGATCGGGATTCCGGCATACGCGGGAATGCGCGGGGGGTAAACTGGCGCGCGCGCGGCCCGCCGCGTCAACCCTCTCCCCGTCGCCGGTCGAAGCCGGGCGCGAACGCCGTTAGCGCATATCCCGGAAAAGTGGATGCCGGTTTTCCGAAAAGGATATGCGCCAACGCAAGAATCGAGAGCGCATTCCGATTCCTTCCAATCGGAATGCGCTCTAGGGTGGGAGAGGGTCGCCGCCGCGGGCAGCGCGGCGAGGGGTCACGCGGCGCATTCAAGGGTCGGCACATCATGAAGGCTGTCTACATCGAGAAATTCGGCGCACCGGAAGTCCTGCAGTATGGCGACCTGCCCGATCCGTCCGCCGGGCCGGGGCAGATCGTCGTCGATACGTTTGCGGCGAGCGTCAACGCCGCCGACTGGAAGGTGCGCGCCGGGCAGTACAGCGGGCAGCCGAAATTTCCGCTGATCCTCGGACGCGACTTCTCCGGCGTGGTCAGCGCGTGCGGGGCGGGCGTGACCGATCTGCGCATCGGCGACGAAGTGTTCGGCGTGCTCGAGGCGGGGCGCGAGGGCGCCTACGCGGAAAAGATCGCGATCGGCGCCGCCATCGTGGCGCGCAAGCCGGAGACGCTGTCGCATGTCGACGCCGCGGCGCTGGCGCTCACCGGGCTGACCGCGCTCTGCACCGTCGAGGACACGCTCAAGCTCAAGTCCGGCGAGACGATCCTGATCCAGGGCGGCGCGGGCGGCGTCGCCGGCTTTGCGATCCAGCTTGCCCGGCATCTCGGCGCGCGCGTGATCACGACCGCGAGCGCCGCCAATCTTTCCTACCTGCGCGAGCTCGGCGCGCACGAGGTGATCGACTACAACGCGACCGACTTCACCACGGTGGTGCGCGACTGCGACGCGGTGTTCGACACCGTCGGCGGCGACGTCGCGACGCGCTCCTTCGCGGTGCTCAGGCCCGGCGGGCGCGCGGCCTTCATCGCGTCCGGCCCGCAGCCGCCAAAGCCCGACCGCGCCGACGTGACGTCGCTGCGGCCCGCGGTCGGCCGCGACCGGCCGCATCTCGAGCGCATCGTCGCGCTGTTTGAGGCCGGGGCCATCCGCCGGCCGCCCGTCACCCTCTACCCGCTTTCCGCGGCGGTGGAAGCGCACCGCGTCAGCGAGGCGCGCCACCTGCGCGGCAAGCTGGTGTTCAAGGTGCGGTGAGGTGGGGGGGCGGGAGACGAGGCGAGGCGCGGCCGCGGGCACAGCCTGTTCCCTCCCCCGCTTGCGGGGGAGGGTAGGGAGGGGGCGAGATGCCGCGCTCGCGCCGGCTTCTTCAGTGCGCCGCGAACCTGCGCGCAGACCATTTAGTTTGTCTGCGCGTGACGAGCCGGCGCGCGGCCCTAAGGCGGATTACCGGATGCAGATCCATGTCCCCCCCGGCCCGGGAACGGCGGCGTGACCGGTATGTCTCAGGCACCAGGCCTGATTCTGACCGCCCCAGATGCAGCGGCCCGTGATGCTGCTGCGATGGCGGTTCGGACCACAGCCGCCCAGCGCGGATGCGGGCGTGACCGCAGACGCGAGAACGGCGAAAAGAATGGCTGCTCCGAGCAGCGTAGCCGAAAGCTTCTTCATGAAGGACCTCCCATTCGGTGATCGTCAGCCCCGTGAACAGCGGTCGCCCAGCCATCCGATCTTAGGATCGGACGACCTGAACCTCGCCTGAACGCCGCTGTTGCGGGCGCGAGCGGCATCAGGGGCGGTTTCGGCGTGCCCTCGCACCATTCAGGTTCGCCCATCGCGGCGCGAGCATCGAGACGCCGCCGCCTGCGCTGGGGGCCAACACGATGACTCGATTGTCGCCGCGCTCGGCTTCGACGTTGAACACGGCGGCGGCGTGAGGAAGGCGCGGCCGCGTGCACAGCCTGTTCCCTCCCCCGCTTGCGGGGGAGGGCTAGGGAGGGGGCAAAGCCACACGCGGTGGTGTCGCGGGTAGCTACGCTTTGCGCCAATGGTCGGGGACCTTCTTGTCACTCAGGTGTCGGACGCGCGCCACGTGAGGTGAATGTCCCTGAGCCGTTGCCCAAGCAATCGCCTCGTGTTGCGTCGGGAAGTTTGCGAGGACATGATCCGCCTGGTCTTCCACAACGTAGTGAGTTATTGGGCTACCCTCGCGATCTTTTGGTCTTGCCTCAATGTACACAACGGCCATTTAAGCCTCCCGGTTTTTGGCGACTTATCTCGGTACCTTAATTCCGCTGCATCGCCGCCCGGTCGGATTCACTCAACGTCGGCGTCGGCGGCTCGGGCGCGACGTAAGCCTGAGCCGGCGGGGGAGCCGGGGGCGGCGCGGTCTGCTTGGCGTTCGCCTTCTGCTTTGCGCTCGTTTGCTTCGTCTGCACTGGCGGCGGAGCAGGCGGCGGCGCTTGCGAATAGCCGGCGGCCGGTGCCCCCTCGGCAGTGCGCTGAAACGAGATCGCGCAGTTCTTCTGGATGGACGCTTGCTCGATCGCGACCATCTGGCCTTTGAGGTTCGCGAGCTCCGCAGCCACCGGACCGTCGCCTCCAACAAAGAACGCAGCCGGCCAGAACACGACGATGGCAACACCCGTCGCGATCTGATCGTTGGTCCGCTTCTGATCCTGTGCGCCGGACACTTGCGCGGCCCGCGCAGACACGCCCTGCGCTTCAGCCGCCAGCTGCGCGCAGGTGTGGCCCTGATACATAATCGGCGAAACGTAGGTCGGTGTAATTTCCGCTGACCTCGACGCGCATCCGGCAAGCGCGGCGGCAAGCAAGAGTAGTGGCACTCTGCGCATGACAATGCCCCCCAGCCCTGGTCGCGCTTCTTGCGGCGCGTGATTGTCTATTAAAAGCACAACGCTCGCGCGTGTCGAGCGGTAGCCTCGCTCGTCAGGAAAGAAACTTCGTCGGAGGTATTCCGGTGACGCCGCACTTAATCCTCGCGTGTCTCAATTTTGCTCCGCGCATCCCGGTGCTCAGGCCCGGCGGGCGCGCGGCCTTCATCGCGTCCGGCCCGCAGCCGCCGAAGCCCGATCGCCACGACGTGACGTCGCTGCGCCCGGGCGGTCGGACGCGGCGGCCGCATCTCGAGCGCATTGCCGCGCTGTTTGAGGCCGGCGTCATCCGCCGGCCGACCGTCGCGCTCTTTTCGCGGCGGTGGAAGCGCGTCGCGTCAGCGAGGCGCGCCACCTGGGCGGCAAGCTGGTGTTCAAGGTGCGGTGAGGGGAGGCGGCAGCGGTGCGACGAGAGCGAGGCGAAGCCGCGCGCACGGCCTGCTCCCTCCCCCGCTTGCTCGCCCGCCCGAAGCGCGCTTGCGCGAAGGCGGGCGGGGAGGGTTAGGGAGGGGGCGCGGGAGATGCGCCGCAGCCCGCCAATGTGGATGGACTAAATCATGCCGCGGACAAACGCCGAGCACACCTAGTTCACTAAAATAATGAGCCCGAAAGATTTTATGGTGCAGTGAGCCACTGCAGGGCATACGAAGGAACATCAGTCCCGTGCGTGCTTGACGCCGAAAGATCGCCGACATATTGGGAAAACCCAGACTGCGAAAATGCGCCCGTTGGCAATCGCCGGCGGGCATTTTCGTCTCTGCGCAGCCAATTCAGTTCACCGCGTTCCACTCGTGCGATCACGGTTCCGATGCGACGCGCGTCATTTTAGTTTTCTGACTGAGTTCGGCTGAATTGAAATCGCGCCAGCCTGAGGGCGGCGGCATCGCGGAATCCCATCATCCGACTAACGGCCGCGAAGCGCTCGCGCCCGAGCGCGGTTCGCTGCTCGTCATCCTCACCCTCGCGCCTCCTGCAGCCGCGCGCCCACGGCGCGGCGCAGCGCGCTCGCATCAAACAGGAGCTGAAGTTGACACGGCATTACGATCCGAACCAGCCGCGCGTTCCCGCCGGACATCACGAAGGCGGTCGATGGACCGGTGGCGGGTCTGCAAGCGAAAGCATCCTGAACTCGCCGCTCCTCGATCAAGATCGTTTGATCAAGGCCGCGCTCGGCATACGTGGCCGCGATAAGCAGGCCGGAACCGTCCAGCTGGCGCTCCAGGGTGCCCCGGTTTCAGTGCAGTCGTCTTTCGCGCTTCCGCGGACCAGTCCTTTTAACCCTCGGCAAGCGATAAAAACATCCGGCCTAACGGGATTGCTGACGCTCGGCTTCCTCTTGTTCAGTGCATCATCCCTCAATAATGGAGAAGACGGACAAGCGATCATCGCACTCAAGTCCCGCGACTTTCGTCGCCGAGGATCGCGCGGTTCGATTGAATTCGAACAAGTGGCGTTCATTGAAGACCCAAAGGAACTAGAGAAAACTTGTAAGCGGTTTTATAATGTTCAGGAGCTGGCAAACGCGGCGTACGACAAGGCAAAAGAGGAGGCGGAGAGGAATGGTAACGAGTTGACGCCTCAAGGCCTCGGTACCGCGGCGCATACGTTATTATCGGCTGCAATTGAAAAGGGGGACCATTTGAAATCGGAAGTATCGTACGTGAAAATTGACGATGATATCGTGCCACTTGATCCGAAGAAGGAAGCAGATATCCAGTCCAAACCCGGATACGGGCAGCAAGGCACGATTCGTCCAGATTGCGAGGAGTGGCCGGACCGAAAGACTGTCTGTCTTTATGACCTGAAGACAGGTCGTAAGAAGCTAGAATACAAACGGATCTTGGATTTTGTCAGAAGCGCCTTTCACGCAGACCCCTGCCTCGAACGGGCAATCGTCACAGAAGTGCGGCCACATGATCCGGCAGTCCAGCTTCCGTCGAATAAATGAATTGTAAGAGTGATAGAGACCTCGCCGAGGCTAGCGATGGTTCTCGTACAGCGAGGCGTAGGATTGTTGATCAGTAGCACCACGAGCCGGGGTTTAGGGAATAGTTCTCTCTCCAAATTCTAAGTGATTTCACCATATCCGGCTGTTCGCAGCACCATGAGCACGATTTGCACGAGATTTTCGAATTCGCCGAAATCCGGCCGAGCGAACGTTAGCTGAGAGGCCTCGGCTTGGCTCAACGACACCTCCTTGCGGATCGTTTCGCCATGGCGATTGTCTTCGACGCTCATCGCGGTCTTCCTGCCGTAGAGGGAACATCTCCAGATGCATCGTCTGGTGGCGCGATCTCGAACAGGCACCCAATCGAGCTCTATCGGCTCTCCTTCAGCACGATAATTCTTGTGGAACCGGGCGTCGGCGAAACAATCAGCGCCGTATAGCTCGAGATGAAAACCATGCGCGTAGGTGGCGCGCTCCGGATGCGGATGGCTGGCGCGGCGAGGCTCGAGGCGATCCGTCCCCTCCCAGCGAAGCAAGCAAAGCAGTCCATCAACGAGACGGACGGCCAGCACGTAATCTTCCTGGCTCCGATGCCGCTCCTCGGCCTGCTCGCGCGTCAGCGCGCCGACCAGGATTGGGCGCCCGTCACGAAACAGTCGGTCCTTTGCGAAGCGGATATCGCCGGGCGCTTCAGGGACATCGAGCAATAATCCCGGCGGCCGCGGGATCCAGGGCTCGACCGCAAACAGGGGCTCTGCGGTCCGAGCCCTGCGTTCCGCGGCGGGCAATTCAACGGGGAACGGCGAGGGCTCCCAGATCTTTTCAAGCTTCAGCGCCTTGACGGTCTTTGCCTCCTCGGCACGCAGCTCCGCACAGACCTCGTTGATGTCGCGCGCGAGGACGCGCCTTTGGTCCTCCACCCATCGCTTCACGCAATCGCTATCGGGGCGCAGTCGCGATTCGACCTCGCGGACATACGCCTCGGCCCGTTCACGCTCGCCCGCGAGCGCCAGCAAGATGACGCATGCGCCGTGACGCTCACCGGGAGCGTCGAGCGCGGCACTCACCTCGTCGAGGGTCGTGATCTTGCCCAGCCGGCCGAATATCTCTTGCTGGAGCACGTCGAACAGCAAGGGCGCGAAATGCGACTGCCAGACGTGCCACAGCCGGTCGTGAACGGAGTCGAGGTAACCGAGGTCCTGCGGGCGCGAACCCCATAGGGGCTTGAGGTAGGCCCAGACCCGGAAGGTGTCCCTGTCGCTGGTCCGATCGAGGAACACGCCACGCAGGACGTGACGAACCGGTCGGACAACCAGCATCCGCCCGATCAGCACGAGGTCCTCGCGCTGCCTCAGCAGCGGTCTGAGATACCGCCGAATGTCGGCAGGACGAGTCAGGCGCCAATGCGTGTCCCTGGGCTTGAAGTAGGATTTCAAGTGCTCGCGCGCGAACGCGGCTGCCTCATCGGGGGAAAAAAGCTTGCCTTCCTGATCCTCGAAGACGATGCCGTTCACGAGCTTGGCGAGTGCGGCGGCGGCGCACATGGCGGCGAGCATCTCGTCTTCGGCGGAGCTCCAGCGAAAATTGGCGCCGCGATCGAAAATCGGGTCGATACCGTTTTCCTTGGCGAACTCATCGAACTCCTCGACATTGTCGTGGCGGTTGACCACGTCAAATTCGACGCCGCTCTCTTCGCGCCAAAGCCGCATCGGCATGTAGCCGTTTTGCCGCTCGAGCGACCCGGCCGGGATCGTGAATGGAAATCCGAGCTCGGCCATGACGCGCGAAAGCGCCCGCTTGTCGGGAAGCTTGCCGCGAAACAGCACGATCATTGCCATGGACATGCGCGGTACTCCTGCGCGCGCCTTGCGGCGTCGAAAAATCTGCGCGGCGGGCGATGGATGCGGGACCTCGACGGCGTACCCGAACGCGAACGCACTGATCAGAACTGTCGTCCGTCCCGGCCGCCGCGTAGCCATCGCCTGCCGCGGGATGATGAGAACAAAGAGGGAACATGGAGTCAAGAGCAGGCAGGAGTGGCCCGGCTACGTTCACAGCAGCCAAAACCCGACCCGCCTCGCGCCGCCCGTGAAGCGGCAAAATCAAACAGGAGATGGACTTGTCATCTCACTACGATCCCAATCAGCCACGCGTACCCGCGGGACAGCGCGCTGGCGGCCAATGGAGCGGGGCAGGGTCTGCAAGCGAAAGCATCCTCAAGTCTCCGCTCCTTGACCGTCATCGCCTGATACGCGCGGCGCTTGGTTCTGGCGACGGTGGTCGACACGACACCAATGCAACACCGGTGCTTCCTCAATCGGTCGATGCGTCCGGAGCCGGGAGGAGCTGGCCATTCGATTCGCATTTGAACGAGGTGTTAGCGTCGAATTTCGCCGGTGGCCGCAGCGCGCTCGCGGGATTCGATTCTGAGTCAGCAAGCGCACCCCTTGCCCCGGTCCAACCTGCGGCAGACCGAGCGTTTCCAGCCGACGTGGCGGTCTATCCGTGCGGCACGGCGTTCGCAAAGTGCTTGACGTCGCCGCAAGGAAGCCAAGCCGGCTGCACCTTGGCACTGCGCGCGTGTATGAACTACGGCGTCGTCACCATATTCCCAGGCGCGTTCGTCGGGCGGAGATACTGACATGAACGACAGGGCCAGCAACCTGTTCCAGGGTCTCTCATCCGAGTGGGAGGTTGCCATCAGCGCCGGACGACAGCGCGACGTGCTCTTGAGTGGCGTTCTGGCCTATCAATTTTTTCGCCAGAGCAAGGATGCGCCCTTCGAAGGCGCAGTCCTGGTCTACCTCAAGAAGGCGATCGATGATCTTGTCGAGAAAGTGATACCGGAATGCGCGAAGGCCACGCCCGCCTGCTCGTTCTGCGGCCGCGGAGAGCCGGAAGTTCGCCTCGCGGCGGGCGCTCGCGCCTTTATCTGCAATTCGTGCGTCGCGACGCTCGGCGACGTGTTTCGTGGAGCCTTGCCGAAGGGGTGACGGCTGACGCTCCCCAACCCTACGCGCGCGGCTGCGCCCCCACCACCCCCGCTCGGCGATCGCCTCCGCGAGCGCGCTTTCCCCCTCCCTAGCCCTCCCCCGCGCCGCCTTCGCGCTGTCACGCTTCGGCGCGCGAGCAAGCGGCGGGGAGGGAACGCGCCGCGTTTGCGACACCGCTTACGCGCTCCTTCTCTCCACATTGCCGCTGCGCGTCGGCACGCCGAACTCGCGCTGGCACACTTGCGCGAGGATCGCGATGCCCTCGCGGATCTGCGCGTGCGACGGGCTCGCAAAGCAGAGGCGCAGGCGGGCGCCCGCGTGCTTGCTATCCGTCGACCATTCCGGCCCGGGATTGATCGCGACGCCTTCCTTCAGCGCCGCCTGGTAGAGCTTCATCGTGTCGACGTTGTCGGGGAGCTTCACCCACAGGAAGATTCCGCCCTTCGGGTCGTCGAACTCGGCGGACGTGCCGAACTGCTCGGCCAAGGTCTCCATCAAGGTCTCGACCTTGGCGCGCAGCGCCTTGCGCAGCGCCGGCACATGCGCGGTGAAGTGCGGCGCGCAATATTCGGCGAGCACCATCTGCTCGAGCGCGCCCGAGCCGGCGTCGGTCTTGAGCGCGAGCATGCGCGACAGGATCGCCCAGGGCGCGACGATGAAGCCGACGCGCAGCGCCGGCGCGATCGACTTCGAGAACGAGCCGCAATGGATCACGTTCGCGCTCTTCGTCATCGCGTAGAGCGCGGGCGGGCGCTTGCCGTCCCAGATCAGGTCGGAATAGCAGTCGTCCTCGAACACCGCGACGCCATAGGCTTCCGCGAGCCGCAGCAGCTCGGCGCGCCGTGCTTCGGACAGGATCGTGCCGGTCGGGTTGTGCACCGTCGGGATGGTGTAGATCATCTTGACCGTCACGCCGCGCGCCTTGCAGTCGGCGAGCGCGGCGGCAAGCGCATCCATGCGCATGCCGTCGCGATCGAGCGGAATGCCGATCGGCGTGACGCCAAGCCGCGCAAAGCGCGTCAGCGTGCCCTGGTAGGTGTCCTGCTCGCAGATCACCGTGTCGCCGCGCGTCAGCAGCGCGGCGTTGACGAGGTCGAGCGCCTGCAGCGAGCCGGAGACGAGCAAGATGTCGTCGGCGCTGCACGTGATGCCCGCGTCCCGCTTGAGCTTGCCGACCAGAAACTCGCGCAAGCCGCGATGGCCCTGCGGGCCGTGCGCGAGATTGTAGGTCGCAAGATTGCGCCCCTCGCGCTTCAACGAGGCGGTCGCGGCCGCGATCAGCCCGTCGACCGGCACCTGCTCGCCGTCATTGTTGCCGCCGGTGAAATTGTATTTCGCCAGGCCGGTCCAGCGCGCCGCGGCCGGCGGCAGGTTCGGCGGCAACAGCGGCGCGAAGTCGAAGGCTTGGCTCACCAAGGCTTGGGTCATGCGTTTCTCTCCCTTTTTTCTCGCAGGCCATTATTATTGCGCCCTCTCCCCTTGTGGGAGAGGGCTACTCAGAATTTCAACGCAGAAGAGTGGGTGAGGGGTACCCCTCACCCAGCTGAGGATGTCGAGAGTCCTGCGACGCCCTCTCCTCGGGCGGCAGTTGTTGTGCCCTCTCCCCATAGCCCGTCGAAGACGGGCGTGAACTCCCTTTAGGTGCGAGAGGGCCACGCAAGGAGCTCAACATGCTCGGTTGGGTGAGGGGTCGCGGCCGTTACCCCTCACCCGACATTCTTTGGTGAAACTCTGAGGAGCCCTCTCCCACAAGGGGAGAGGGCACATCAACGCGCGCCGCTGTGCTAGGCTGGTCGCAAGGCAGTGAGAAACTCCTGGGAGGGACCGTCCGTGACCACGCGCAGAAATTTCCTCGGCGGCGCCGGCGCGCTCGGCGGGCTGATGTTTTGCGGCTGCGGGTGGCCCATGGCGGCGCACGCGCAGAGCGCGCCGGCGCGCCTCCCCGTCACCATCAAGGGCAAGCGGCTCAAGACCATCGACGTGCACGCGCACTGCTTCTTTAAGGCCGCAATCGACGCCGCGGGCGAGACGCTCGACACCGTGCAGCCGCCGGGGGTGCTCGGCATTCCGCAGCTCATCTTCACGCCGGAGGAGCGGCTGAAGGAGATGGACGCGATGGCGATCGACATGGAGATCCTCTCGATCAATCCGTGGTGGTACCGGAAGGAGCGCGAGGTCGCCGAGACCATCACCAACCTGCAGAACGAGAAGCTCGCTGAGCTCACTGCGCTCAAGCCCGACCGCTTCGCGGCATTCGCGTCGCTCGCGCTGCAGTATCCGGATCTCGCCGCGCAGCAGCTCGAGACCGCGGTGAAGAAGCAGGGGCTGAAAGGCGCCGCGATCGGCGGCACGGTGCTGGGCGAGGATTTTTCCGCGCCGCGCTTCCATCCGGTGTGGCAGAAGGCCGAGGAGCTCGGCGCGGTGCTGTTCATCCATCCGCAGACGCAGCCGCAGCTTAGCGGCCGCTACAAGGGCAATGGCTGGCTTTCGAACACGATCGGCAACCCGCTCGATACGACAATCGCGCTCGCCAAGCTGATCTTCGAGGGCACGCTCGACCGTTTCCCGGGCCTGAAGGTGCTCGCCGCGCATGGCGGCGGGTATCTGCCGTCCTATGCGGACCGCAGCGACCATGCCTGCTTCGTCGCGCCGGCGAACTGCGATCCGGCGATCAAGCTGAAGAAGACGCCGACCGAGTACTTGCGGCAGCTCTATTTCGATGCGCTGGTGTTCACGCCCGAGGCGCTGCGCCATCTCGCCGCCCAGGTCGGCGCCAGCCAGTTGATGGTCGGCAGCGACCATCCGTTCCCGTGGGAGCAGCACCCGGTCGATCACATTCTGGGCTCGCCGCTTTCGGACGACGACAAGGTCGCGATCCTGTCGGA
>Ga0187784_10002549_pt1 | contig 14589 bp, 13 predicted proteins | sample 1015_SJ02_MP15_2_FD_132964 | JGI IMG/M metagenome (GOLD analysis project Ga0187784, IMG submission 132964) | Tropical peat soil microbial communities from peatlands in Department of Meta, Colombia - 1015_SJ02_MP15_20_MG | ecosystem: Environmental > Terrestrial > Soil > Wetlands > Peat | place...
ATGAAACCGCCAACAGTCGTCAGACTGACGACAGACCACTTATACTCCAAGAGTTCCGGCACGTCGTCCGACGGGACGCACGACTGCTTGCCTTAGGCGTTGTGACGAAAATTCAACCAAGCAAATCTGCAGCAGTAACAGAAGAAGAACGATAACACGATATCAGCCTGTCTAATCTAATGGCTCACAGCGCGGGAATTTGTTGTCGGGTGGGCAGTGGACCTTGGGACGCAGAATAACCCGAAGAGACCCGCACAGGGACACTATAGGATCACAAACCGCAACCGGAGATAGAACCATCCGGATTCGACGAACCATGACCTTGCCTGAATTCCTAGCCGCTTATCCAGGCAGTCGCTTCAACAACTGGCGTCCTGAAACACTAATATACCTAATCTAGTACGTCAGTGTACCGGACGGATACAGATGTCAACTAGCTCGAATGTTCTCTCCGAATGCAACCAAATTCATGCCCCCGCGGATTGCCCAATACCCCTCCTCAACCTGAGAGGAAGAACTACGCATGAGAGAGTGAAGGCTAAGATTGAGAACGTTGTAGCGACAACTGACCTCAGCCAACGCCTTGATCTGGATGCCATCCTGAAAGTGACACCTGGAGCAAAGTATAACCCACAGACTTTTGCAGGCCTCGTCTACAGATTGAAGAAACCGAGAACGACAACGCTCCTATTCGCCTCTGGAAAAATGGTGTGTACAGGCGCGAGGTCGACCAAGTCTGCCAAGACAGCCATAGCCCAGATCATCAAGGAACTGAAGAGTCAAGGGATCGTCATCTTCACAAACCCAGGCATCGAAATCGAGAACATCGTCGCCTCAAGCGACCTGCGCGGCACGATCGACCTGGAGATGGTAGCGGAACGACTCCGCAAGACGATGTATGAACCAGAACAATTCCCAGGGCTTGTCTACACCATGACTGAACCAAAGAGCGTGCTACTCGTCTTTGCCAGCGGAAGGATCGTCTGCGTAGGCGCGAAGACAGAAGCAGACGTGCATCTTGCAATCGAGAAGCTCCAGGAAACGCTTGAACTGAACAAACTCATAGCGAGGAACGAGTTGCCTCCCGACACGCAAGAGCCCATGCGCGAGCTCGCACCGTGCGTTTAACTAGAGAGAGGATGATTGGTTTGGTAACATCCCGCTATGATGTTCCTTTAAAGAGCAATTCGATTACAGTAACGAACCAAGTAAGCTGTAGGTCCGGAATAGATTTCGTCTGCTCATCCTGCCACACGGTACTATACCACATTGGATTCGAGGCGGAAAACGTCGGAGACACGCGCTCACATTATCCTAAGGATTCCATATTCACGACACTGAACGAATGTACCAAGTGCGGCCGTGAACTAAACTTTGATATCGACCCCGATCTTGTAAAGATCCTGCCCGCAACGATAAGAGAGTTCGCCCACGCTTGGAAATAAGGGGAACCGCCGCGTAAAATCAGATGAGAAGTTGACAGGGTCTAGAAGAGGCGCTTAACTAGCAACTCTCTACTCTGTGATCTACTTGGCTATGGCCAGCTTCTGGGGCTCTTGGGTGCGTTGAAGACGACGGAGGTTACGGTACTCCTCACGCCTTTAATCTTCAAAATCTTATACTTCAAGAAGTCCCGAAACTCCTCTATGCTCCCCACCGAGACGAGCGCTATGATATCGTACTCCCCAGTCACTTCGTAGACTTCTTCCACATTAGAAAATTCGCATAGCGCCCGAACAACGTCATCGAGAGTGGGCGATTCCACAAAAATGTTCACGAAAACCAGAAGCCGCGACAAAGTTAACCATCGACCCTAAGTTCTGCCTCAACAGAAATCCAACATTATACCCACGAATTAAACATTGCAAGACGAAGGACAGACAAGCGAAAATCGAGTTACATCAATGCTCGGACGGACTTGTTCGAGAATGTTAGTTCGTTGACAATCGCGCTTCCAATTGAACCAGTCGAACCCAATACAGCCTGCAATCGAAGCACTCACCGTAGCGACTTAACTTCGAGACTGATCAACTTACGGTCAGAAATGGTAGGGGGGCTGTTTCTTGACGAACTTCTTTTTCTGCAACCGGTCGTGTGGTCCTAGGGAGGATGTCGTCCGCGGCGATTAGAGCTGATATTACGACGGCTTCTATTCCAGCTCCCGGAAATGTACCCGAACCCACCAAGTACAGGTTCCTGATCGGACTCTTGAACGGCAGCCCCTGCCCTAGTTTGGGACCGTATATCGCCCCCTCAGAACTCAAAGCGTAGCGCGTGAATGTTGCGGGGGTGGCGGCTTCCTTGTACACGATATGTGAGCGAAGGTCTGGAAGCAACTGGGCGGCTGAATTGATGAGCTCCTCCATTATCCTCTCTTTGCGTAGTGCGTAGTCGGGTGTCTCGCGGTTCCAGTTCTTCGCGTCGGAATTAGGTATCAGAGTCAGTATGGTCATGGCGCTTCCTCCTCCAGCCGCTAAGCGGGAATCGAGTTTGGACGGAATGGCGATTCCTATGGAGGTGCCGGTACTACTCGTCTGGAAGGTGAGGGAAGCGAGTGGTGGGTCATAATCTAGCGAGAGGAACACCATAAAAGCTGACGCGGACGGTTCTATGGCTTGAACGCTCTTCAAGAAATCCGATGGCAGATTGGCAGGCTCGATGAGTCGTAGGAATGTTTGCTTGATATCGGCGTTCGAGATTATGATCCCGACCTTGTAAATTTCGGCTCGGGCTTTTCTTGGAGGAGTACTCTCCGTTGAAATCCCACAGGCTGCGTTGTTTTTCACTAAAATGCGTGTAACTCGTTGGTTGAGTAGAACAGTGCCTCCGTTACTTCTGATTACCGCCGCGAGGGCGTTGGCGAAGGCTTGCGAACCTCCCTTGGGGTAGTAGCCGCCCTCGAAGTAGTAGCCGAAGATTGGAGCCATTGAGAATGCTCGTAGGGCCTTCGGGTCATCGGTGAGGTAACCAGTTAACGTGCAGAGGATCTCCTTCAACCTTGCATCTGTAAAGTACTTGTTCAGCATCTCAAAGTAGGATTTGTTGAGCCAACTAAAGAGGTACTTGTGGGTTAACGGATACTTCATCATCTCCTCAACCGTTTTGGGAGGGCCGATGACGCCGTTGTGCCGATCAATGTCTCTGTAGAGATCATCGTAGATTCCCTTCATCTCACTGAAGAAGGCCGAGATGTTCTCTTTCTCCGCGGGAAATTGATCGCCTAACAGGTTAACGAAATCCCTCCAATCATGGGGGACCCGGAATCGAATGCCTGGGAAAATGTATTCACTTTCGACACGCTTGAACTCAAGCACATGCTCGATTCCTAGCTCGCGGAGCAGATACCGTACCGGCCCCTTTGGTCCCAATCCGCTGATGTCGTGGACCCCCGCGTCGAAAACTGAGTGTCCTTTACGCGGGAATGATGTACAGTAACCCCCCGCCAAGTAGTGCTGCTCCACGACCAGAACCTTCAGTCCACGTTTGGCAAGTAACGCTCCGGTGCTTAACCCACCAATCCCCGAACCGATGATGGCCACATCATACTCGTTTGTCGCGAGCATGCTTCCGTCGGCTAGAGCCGGGGAAGGCCATTGACTCTCTCTGGCTTGATCGATGCGATTCTGAATAGCTTTCTTGGGATACCATTTCGGGTATGCGATCGAAAAAACGATTCCCGGAACGAGTAAAAGGTTTGGTAGCAAGGTAGAGAGAATGAGGTTGTTCGTGACAGAGCCGATTTGGTATAGGATAGCGTCGGTGAGAAAAATGAGTCCCCAGAATCCTGTTATGACGTTGTTGACGGAGCGGAAGAGGGGTTGGTCCCAATACTCCCTAGGCCAGCCCTGCCTCGCGTACTGCAACGTGAAAGGGCTTTGCACCGCAAGAGACACAAATGCCATTCCGCAAAGAACCAAGTACACGAGCAGCCCACCATAACGGAGGAAGAACATACTCCCTAACATGACCGTGAAGCCGAAGTCCGCTACGAAATAGAGCAAAGTCACGAAGTCCATTATCATAATCTTCCCGGTGAATGCGCGGTATCCGTTCATCAAGGCCGAAGCGAGGACCGCGAGAACAACCGCATACAACGGCATATTTGCGCCGGAAAGAACCCAATACATGATCCAAGGAATGAATGACACGAAAACCCAAGCCATACCAGGAAGACGGTTCGCTGCGCCATCCATAGTGTTCATCAGCATACCCACACTCTGATCGGGTAAGTGCCGAAAGGAGCTATGAAGTCTCTGCAACAGATTTCATGAAAAATCAATGCTACTGTTGCATTCTGTTCAAGCTTAATACGTTACTAACCGAAAGTTCTCGGCTGAATTCTGATGGAAGATTTAGCGGAACTACTCTTCGCCCTAGCTAGCGTCGACAGGTTGACCCTGCTCTCCACGATTGCTAAGGAAAGGCTTAGGCTGACGCAGCTCGCATCCAGGCTATCAGCATCAACGCAAGAAACTTCAAGGCATCTTAGTCGCCTCGAAGAGGCGAAGCTTATCCAGAGGGAACCCGACGGATGCTTCATCCCAACATCGTTAGGAAGATCCTTCGTGGCTTTGCTTCCTTCGTTAAAAGTTCTCACTCAGCACAGAGAATACTTCCTATCCCACGATCTCTCGACTCTACCATTGGAATTTCTGGAACGGATCGGTGAACTGGAGCAATGCGAATTCAGGCATGGAATAGGCGGGGTACTGAATCATACCGCTGACGTCTTCCGCGGAGCCAAGAGATTCGTTTGGCTCTCTTCTGACAACGTGATGGACTTGAACATTCTGGGTCGGAGAGAAGTGAACCAAAACGTTCCGCTGCGTATTGTTATTCCCGCCGAAGCGGTTCGAGGAGTCTCGTCTGAAATGTCAAGGGCGGGGTTTGGGGAGAAAGTTGAGTTAAAGATAGTTGACGGCGTGTGTGCTGGCCTAGCGTTAAACGAGAAGAGAGCGGGTGTAACCCTTCCGGGTCCCGGTGGGAAATTAGACTTCAATAGCGGATTCGGAGGCGACGATCCCAAGTTCCAGAAGTGGTGTGCCGATCTATTCATCTTTCACTGGAACAAAGCGAAAAGCGGGTAGGAAGCCTGACTGACTCAATTTAAGCGGTCTATCTACCTACGACGTGAATGTAGTACCCGGGTACTACATTCGTTTGTCATCTTATTGACGTGTCTCTAGGGAGGCAGGTGGAGGTCCCTGTGGGGGTTTCCGACCATCTTAGCCGGTTGAACGACCTTATCAAATTCTTCTGGGGTCACGTAGCCGAGTTTCAGGGCTGCGGCCTTGAGGCTAAGGTTGTTTTCCATGGCGTAGTGGGCTATCTTCGAGGCTTTGTCATAGCCAATTACTGGGCTGAGAGCGGTGACAAGCATCAGTGAGTCTTCGACGTACTTGCTTATTCGTTTCTGGTCGAGTTCAATGCCTTCGATACTGTGCTCGCGAAGTTTCGTAGCCGTGTCTCCCAAGATGCGTGCCATGTGCAGTACGTTGTTGATTATGATTGGTCGCATTACGTTGAGTTCGAAGTTCCCTTGAGATCCGGCTAAGGCGACCGCAGTGTCCTCGCCGATAACCTCTATGCACACCATGATCATAGCCTCCTCCTGCGTCGGGTTGACCTTACCTGGCATGATCGAACTGCCAGGCTCATTGCTCGGGAGAACAAGTTCGTGAAGACCCGCTCTCGGCCCTGAACCTAGCCACCTGAGATCATTTGCGATCTTCATGAGGACGACCGCCAACCCCCTAAGCGCCGCACTTGCCGCTACCATGGCGTCAGTGGAGGCCTGTGCCTCAAACTTGTTTGGCGCGGTGACGAAGGGATATCCGGTGAGCCTAGAGATCTCTGACGCGGCTTTATCTCCGAAATTGGGGGGCGTGTTAATGCCGGTGCCCACTGCGGTTCCCCCGATTGCCAATCGATACAACCCATTGAGTGATTGTTCGACGAGTTGCAGGGCATTCTCTAGTTGCGTTGCATAACCAGACCACTCCTGGCCTACGGTGAGTGGTGTAGCATCCTGTAGATGTGTCCGCCCGATCTTGACGACATCCACCCATTGGTTGGCTTTGCTTTGGATCGCATCTCGGAGTGCGGTTATTGCTGGGATGAGGCGGGTGGTAAATTCAATTACGGTTGCGATGTGCATCGCGGTTGGGAATGTGTCGTTGGTAGACTGGCTCATGTTCACGTCATCGTTGGGATGAATTGGCACCTTGCTCCCCAGTTTTCCCCCTACCAGTTGTATCGCGCGGTTGCTGATGACCTCGTTTACGTTCATGTTGGATTGAGTTCCAGATCCCGTCTGCCAAACATAGAGTGGGAATTCAGAGTCGAGTTTGCCGGAGATGATCTCGTCGGTTACGTTACAGATCAAATCCGCCTTCCATCTGGGCAAGAGCTTTTCAGAAGCATTAACAATCGCCGCGGCCTTCTTCACGTACCCGTACGCGTGGTAGACTGCCTTCGGCATACGATCCTCGCCTATCGAAAAGTGTACTAGTGAGCGTTGCGTTTGAGCGCCCCAGTAATGCTCCGCGGGGACTTCAATCTCTCCCATAGAATCAGTTTCTACTCGCTTGCCAGTCGCTCGGGTGCCGATCGACAGATCAAGTACATGTGGCCCTTGATCGAGTTCATTGGGTTCCTTCTCGTCCCGCACCGCCTTCCTCCTCCCTTACATGCGACGTGTGCCGCTGATTAACATGTTACTATTTTATAGTTCAAATGCAAAAGAAAGGCTGAAAATATCAGCAGGTTTACGGCGAATTGAGCGCAACCCCGAATGACACAGGTTTCAATCCCTTAGAGGAGCTCACTCGTGCCGAGGCGCGAATCACCGTCAGGCTGGAGATGAGACGTTTTCGAAAACCCGTAACCATAATTCAAGGACTCCCAGCCACACGCTTAGCCGACATTGCGAAACACCTGAAACAACGCTTTGGAGCGGGTGGAACTACTAAGGGTGGAGAGCTGATGCTTCAGGGAGATCACCGAAGCCATCTGAAAGACGAACTAACGTCGCTCGGGTTCCCAGCGGGCCACATCGATATAGTCTGAGCCCTTGACGGAAGCTCCAACAAAATCGTGGCTCTCCCACAATTTCGTAGGACATTCGAGACGCGTGTCGGCGCCCCTAGGAGAATCTACGTCCAATAATTCTCGCGGTCATGAGCGAGGACTTTGAATCAGCCTAGGATGATCAAACGGTACGCAACCGACATAACGCCAACCTAAAATGGCTTGTACTCTCTCAAATTCGTAGCAGATAAATCACCCAAGTGACCGATAAGGTGCTGGAGGTAGTTTGTCAAATTGAAGTTCGGCCTACAACATCCCAACTTCACATTCGATGGACAAGGTGCCGAGATCGTTGACAGGCTAAGAACGTTAACGCAGAGAGCCGAGAGCCTAGGCTTCGACTCATTCTGGGTCATGGATCATTTCCACCAGATACAGAACGTGGGAGAAGTTCAGGAACCGATGCTTGAGGGATGGACTACGCAATCCGTGGTCGCTGGGTTCACGAACAAGATCAAACTTGGCACCCTCGTCACGGGGATCGTCTACAGATATCCGTCTGTACTCGCAAAGATCGGAGCAAGCCTAGACGTACTTAGTAATGGCCGACTTTTCATGGGTATCGGCGCGGCATGGAACGTAGACGAAGCTACGGCCTACGGAATCCCATTCCCACCCGTCAAGGAAAGGATGCAACGCCTCGAAGAGGCAGTGCAAATCATCAGTAAAATGTGGACTGAGGAACTAACGACCTTCAACGGGAGGTTCTACCAACTCCGTGACGCATACTGCAACCCGAAGCCCATCCAGAAGCCACATCCGCCAATCATGATCGGTGGAAGCGGAGAACGAAGAACGCTAAGACTCGTGGCGAAGTATGGCGACGCCTGCAATCTCTTCGGATCCGTAGAAACAGTGAAGAAGAAATTCGAGGTTCTTAGAGACCATTGTCGCTCAGTGGGCAGGGATTATGACTCTATCCTCAAGACGAAGCTTGGCCACGTCATAATCGATAAGGACAAGGAGAAGGTCACTGAAGCCGTTAGGGGCATACCGGAAGACAGGCTTAGGGAGTACACCATCTACGGGACACCTGACGAAGTGCGTAAACAAATCGAAGCACTCGGAGAAGCAGGGCTAGAATACCTTATCGTGAATCTTGAACCGGGTAGGGAGCTTCAGGCGTTAGACCTGTTCGCAAGCGAGGTAGTAAAGAAGCTCTAATCACCTCACCCACAAGATAGGACCGGATCATGATGATTGTTGCTGAGGTCAGTGTCAGTGTTCTAGGCGAAGGTTCAAGCATCGGCCAGTTTGTTCGACTGGCTGTTGAGGCGTTGAAGCATTCAGGTCTCAAGACCCTCCCCGGCCCTAATAGCACTTCAATTGAGGCTGCGAGCATCGATGAGATTCTGGGGGCGGTGAAGGCGGCTCATATGGCAGTCGTCGACGCGGGCGCCAACAGGGTGGTTACGACTTTGAAGATTGATGACAGACGAGATAAGCCTGCGACTCTAGAAACAAAGCTCAGCGCAATTCATTGATACTAAGTAGGTGGCGCTCTAGCAATAGACGCAAAAAAAGAGAGGCGCTGCTAGAGGCCAAGGGTTGGCTCGAGAATAAAAGACCCAACTTGAAAAAAGTGACAGAAAACGGGCAGAACAACAAAAAAGACGGAACCTAGAATCGAAGTTAAACGGTGAGCTTGCGTTCGAGGTTCATCTTTTGGGCGCATTCCGAATAGTTAGGGCAGAGTTCACCGGTCTCGCGGAAGGGCCACAACCCGTGGTGCGCTAGAATTACGTTGACCTCCTTCAGGGTCTTGGGAGTCCAAAATGCACCGAATCCTTCGATCGACAATCGATATTTCGCTTCACGTGACTTGATTGTGGCCTTATCTTTAGGCAATCCGTTCTCCGGAATACAGTCAAGTCGGTAAAGCCCGTCTGGACATTTAACCCACATCCTCAATGCACCCCCTCTCGATGCGTTGAGTCCAAAGTATCATTATAAGTAGTGTCGATGTAATATATTGACGTTTGTCTTGAAAACTAAGGATGAGGTGAAGCGGGCAAATCACGCATAAAGTCTCTCGAAGTCAGGTCTTAGTTTTTGGTAGATGTCCTTGAACGCGCCGTAATATCCGCCGTAAATATGGGCCGAGTTATGGGTGGGTTCTCTTGTCTCTCGAACCTTGACGAGTTCTTTGACTGTGCGCCTAAGGTCAGTATATACCCCTGTCCCAAATCCCGCTAGTATGGCGGTTCCGAAGACGGTGGCCTCTACCCGTCGGGTCAGTTTCACTGGTTTTCCTGTCACATCCGCCTTGATGGCTCTCCAGAATTCACTTCGTGCTTGGCCCCCAGAGAGGCGGATATCGCTTACATTGATTCCATGTTTTTCAATCATTGCGATGTTGTCTTTGAGTGCGTAGGCGGTAGCTTCGAGGACTGCTCTCACGATGTCACGTCTGTGGCTTGCGAGGGTTAATCCGAAGATGACGCCGTGAGCGTACGGGTCCCAAATGGGGGAACGTTCTCCTCCCGGTGCGAAGTATGGAAGGACGATTATACCGTTTGCTCCTGGCGGAGATTTTTTCGCGTCTTCGAGCATGAGCTTGTAAACATCCACGCCCAGTCGGTTAGCTTCGGTTTGGTATGTGCCAAGTAGATCCTTGAGCCATCGCAGTAAGGAGCCGGTTGTGTTTGAGGCCGCGATTAGCAGCCATCGGTCTGGTACGACGTGACACCTGTTGAGAGTGTCGATTGGGAAGTTAGGTTCAGCGATGGATACGGCTAGCTTGGTAGCTGTTCCGCCGTCTTCCATTGCATCACCGTTCTCAATTGCACCTACGCCCAAAGCAGCAGTTGCAGTGTCGGCTCCTCCCGCTACGACAGGAGTGCCTTGAGCGAGGCCTGTCTCGCGTGAGGCTAGCTGAGTCACCTCTCCTACGACATCCCAAGGGGGCTTAACCTCAGGAAGCTTCTCTATTGGGATTCCAAGTTCGTTGCATAGCCTATCCGACCACCGTCTTCTCGCTCTCGTCTCAAAGAGCAGTGTTAGAGAGGCATTCGTCCAATCCATACTGAACTGGTCGGTAAGGTATCGTTCAATGAATCCGTTGCCATGTAGAAACTTGTAGGTATGTGCGAAGATTTTGGGATATTTTCTCTTCACCCAAAGCATGATCGGGGCTGAGAAGGCGGAGTGGGCTATCCGATTGCCTGCCGTCACGAAAGATTTTCTACTGCCTATCTTTCTCTCCATCCAGTTTGCTTCAGCGATGCTTCTTCGATCCATGAAGAAAATTGAATTCGTCAGCGGGGAACCGTTGCGTTTGACCGCGATCAGGGAGGGGCAAAGGCAATCGACAGAAATTGCGGCTATATCAGATGCATGAACGTTGCTTACCTGCAAAAGTCCGCGAACTAGCCTTTTGAATGAGAACAACCAGTTTTTTGCGCTGTGTTCTCCCGCGAGCGGCTCCGGGTGGAGGATTGGGTACTCCGCATGCCTCAGGACAACCTGTCGCCCTTCCGTATCGAAGAGCCCGGCTTTCATCCGAGTGCCGCCAATGTCGACGCCCAGAAGGAGCTGTCTCGACATTTCTAGCTCTTCGGTATGTTCGCAATTAGGCCCGTATACACGGCGGCTCTCGCCGCGTCCTCCGCCCAGTCTACAAAGTTGAATGCTTCGAAAATCGTTTTGCCGGCCGCCACTAAGCCGTGACCCTGCATAAGTACCACGTTAATCGATTCATCAGCAAACGCCTCCGTTACCATCTTTGCAAGTTCTGGTGAGCCCCCTGGGGCGGGCGGAACCATCGGGATCTTCTTCAAGTAGATCTTCGCAGGCCCTGTGACCATGGGGAAGACCGTTCCCGCTATTGCCCAAGAGGTCGCGTATGGTGGATGAGCATGGATCACAGCGCCCACTTCCGGTCGTTTGGAGTATATTCCTAGATGGAAGCGAACTTCTTTGGATGGTTTTCCTACGCCCGTAATTATCTTGCCGTCGCCATCGATTTTTAGAATCGCATTGGGTTCGGTCCAAGTCATGCTCTCTCCAGTAGCCTTTATGAGAAAATTATTGGTGTTGGGAAGTCGCAGGCTTGTGTTTCCACTGCTTCCCGGCGCCCAACCGCGTTCAGCCACTTTCAGAGTGACGGAGACCAAGTCCCGTCTTAGTCCAGCTTCATCCATTGCGGCCACATCTCTCGATTTGTTCGTCGCATATTAAGCGGTTTCTCGTTTGTGAAGCGCCCGGTGCATCTCGCCTGAGAACAGCCCGAGCATCCTGCATAACGCTGTTGCGCGCGGATAGGAACTCGTTTCTAATGATAAGCTAGCGAAGGGCTAGTGTCGGAATCTGGTATAAGGGAAACATGCATAAATTCTCGGTCCACCCAAGCCATCACGGTAACGTAAAATGACCACGGTGATAGGCTCAGGTAATGGCGGGAATTTCGACCATCTCTTTCTAGATTTTATGCAGATGCGAGAATTCGCAAAGCAGCCTCTCATAATCAAGCGGGCGGAAGGTGTCTGGTATGAGGATGTGAACGGGGATAGGTACCTTGACGGGCTCTCCGGCATCTTCGTAGTAAATGTCGGCCACGGTAATCCTCGGGTCATTGACGCGATGCAGAAGCAACTTCACGAGGTCGCTTTCAACCCGCCCCTCCATTCTACAAACATCAGAGCGCTTGAGCTCGCGGAACTCATTGGTTCTCTTACTCCGGGCGATCTTCGCACCATCAAATTGTTCAGTGGTGGTTCGGAGGCTACTGAAGCAGCGATGAAGCTTGCGAGGCAGTATCACAAGCAGACCGGCAATCCGCGAAAGTACAAAGTGATCTCGCTCTATGATGAGTACCATGGCTCCACGATGGGAGCACTTGCGTCTTCTGGTGTGACGCGGAGAAAGGTCGCTTTTGAACCCTTTGCTCCCGGTTACATTCACGTGTTTCCTCCGACCTGCTACCGTTGTCCTTACGGCCTGGATTATCCGAATTGTGAGGTTTTATGCGCAAAGATTGTGGAAGAGGTCATCAAGAAAGAGGATCCGTCAACGGTTTCGGCCTTCATAGTTGAACCCATAAGCAACACGGCTGGGATAATCACGCCTCCGGAAGAATACTTCAGAATTATCCGTGAGGTTTGCGACAAATACAACGTGCTTCTGATCTTTGACGAAGTGATTACGGGTTTCGGCCGGACCGGCCAGATGTTCGCCGCCCAAACCTTTGGAACCACCCCGGACATAATTTGCATGGGAAAGGGAATGGCGAGTGGATACGCGCCAATCGGAGGAATCGCGTTCAGCGACAAAATCGGGGAGACATTTCTAGGCACGGAGGAGCAACAGGTTCAATTCAACCACGGCCACACGTTCGGAGGAAACCCCCTCTCTTGTGCCGCCGCAATAGCAACAATCAACGAGATCAAGAACAGGGACCTCCCAGGAAGAGCCCGCGAAAGTGGACGCAAGATCGTCGAGAGACTTCATGAGTTAGATGATTCGGGGATGATAGGAGACATACGCGGCAAGGGACTCCTGATCGGTGCCGAATACGTGCGAAACAGGACGACGAAAGACCAATTCGAAGAAAAGCTACGGTTCGGTGTCCAAGTGGGCAAGGCCGCGATTGGAAAGAAGCTTCTGCTAAGGTCCGATCCTAACTGGACCGCCTTCGCCCCGCCCTTGATAATTGAGAACTCCGAAATCGAAACGATGATGAACAGATTCAAGGAGAGCTTAGAACAAGTATTCGCGACAACAAATGGGAGTAGAGTGACGAGTACGCTTTCTAAGGCGTGACTATAGGTCCTGAAGGGGACCGGTTCAGATTATTCGCGAGTTACGTTTCATGCGATCGGGTAGTGGCACGCTGCGAAGTGTTGTTTTCGCAGTTCAACCAATGGTGGTTCGTGGGTCCTGCATTTTTCTTGGACTCCCGGGCAGCGCGACTGAAATCGGCATCCTATGGGTGGACCGGAGCTCACAGTTGATTCGGCCGGTCGGTCTGGAGTCTTCATCGGCGAGCCCGGAATTGAAGCAAGGAGCAGGCTCGTGTAGTGATGTAAGGGGTGAGTGATTAGTTCATCTGGATCGGCGATCTCAACGATCTTCCCCTGGTACATCACCGCGATTCTGCTGCATATGTACCGTGCAACTCCCAAGTCGTGTGTGATGAAGATGTAGGTGAGGTTGAACTTCTTCTTGAGATCCATCATCAGTACGAGGATCCCTAATCTAACCGACACGTCGAGCATGGAGACGGCTTCGTCGGCTATGACGAGGTCTGGCTCAAGGGAGAGGGCTCTGGCTATAGCCACCCTTTGCCTTTCTCCGCCGCTCAACTCGTGGGGGAATCTGTACATTTTCGAGGCTGCGTCAAGTCCTACCCTCTGCAGTAACTCCGCAACCCTAGCTTCCCGTTGAGTTCTTCCTTTGGGAGCTAGTCCGTGAATTATGGATGGCCCGAGGATTGCATTGAACACGTCTGATTGTGGGTTGAGAGATTCGTATGGATCTTGAAAGATCATTTGGACATGTCGGCTGAATTCCTTCGATGACTTCTTGTCTTGTTTTGTTATGCTCTGTCCTTTGTAGGCGATTGAGCCGCCCGTTGCGTTGTTTAGTTTGACGATTGCCCTAGCTAGTGTGGATTTGCCGCTGCCGCTCTCGCCGACGAGTCCGAAGACTTCGCCTTTCTGCAGTGTTAGTGTCACGTCGTCTACCGCATAGATCGTAACTTTTCTTCCAAGCAACTTGGGCCTGTTCTGGAAGTAGACCTTAAGGTGTTGAATTTCGAGCAGCGGGTTTGGTTCGGAGTTCGTGTCGGATTTGGGTGAGGTCATTGCGTGCATCGGCGCTTCTAGGGGGTCTATGATCTGTTAGGGTGGCTGATGAGATGGCAGGCAGCCTCTGTTCCGGTTGAGGATCGCTGCAGTTCTGGTTCTGTCGTTCTGCACAAGTCGAAGGCGTATTTGCAACGGGGGTGGAATCTGCAGCCGGTTGGCAATATCCTGCTCGGCGGATCGCCGGGTATCGGAATAAGCTCTTCGCGTCGTCCGAAGACTCGGGGAACGGACTTGAGGAGGGCTTCGGTGTAAGGGTGAGAGGGATTGTTGAGGACAGAGGCTTTGTCGCCGATTTCAGCAATCTTGCCCGCGTACATGACCGCGACCCTGTCTGCGACCTCGCCGATTACTGAGAGGTCATGGGAAACGAAGATGAATGAGATCGTCAATTGTTCGCAGAGTTGCCTCAGCAACTTCAGAAGTTGTTTTTGAACGATTACGTCAAGCGCCGTAGTTGGTTCGTCGGCAATCACTAGGTGCGGTTCAAGCGCGAGCGCCATTGCTATTACGGCTCTTTGTTTCATGCCGCCGCTAAATTCATGTGGATAATCCCTCGCTCTGGATGGGGCTATTGAAACTGAGGTGAGGAGCCGCTTCACGCTTTTCTCAGCGTCTTTGCCGGGTCGGTGCGCTCGGATGGCTTCGATGATTTGATTTTGGATCGTCATGACGGGATCTAAGGAGTTCATCGAGC
>Ga0187784_10002550_pt1 | contig 14586 bp, 14 predicted proteins | sample 1015_SJ02_MP15_2_FD_132964 | JGI IMG/M metagenome (GOLD analysis project Ga0187784, IMG submission 132964) | Tropical peat soil microbial communities from peatlands in Department of Meta, Colombia - 1015_SJ02_MP15_20_MG | ecosystem: Environmental > Terrestrial > Soil > Wetlands > Peat | place...
CAAAAGCTTGGGGAAGAAGGCGTTAAACTAGAAAAGACTGAACCGTTAAAATACTGCTACAAGATTGGGGAAATGAAAAAGCCGCTAAACACGCTGCCTAGCTATAAAGGAGGCTTATTTTACATCCAGGATAAAGCAAGCTGCTTCGCTGCAGAAGCCGCAGATCCCAAGCCCGGCAGCAGAGTTTTTGATGTTTGCGCTGCACCCGGCGCCAAAACAACGCATTTGGCTCAGCTAATGCGTAACGAAGGCAGCATAGGCTCAGTTGATTTCTCAAATAGAAGAATGAAAGTGTGGAAAAAAGAAGTGGCGCGCATGGGAGCCAAAATTGCCGAACCAATAATTGCCGATGCATGTGCCGCTTTGCCTTTCAATGCGCAGGCTGAATTAGTGGTTTTGGATCCGCCATGCACGAGCACAGGTGTCTTCGCCAAGCAGCCCTCGGCAAAATGGCGGCTAAGACCAAAGTCAATTGAGAAAATGGCTGAGATCCAATGGAAGATGATTAACAGTTGTGCCGAAAAAGTCGCTGTTGGCGGAGCATTAACTTACTCTACATGCAGCATAACGGTGGAAGAGAACGAGATGATAATTGAGCGGTTCCTCAAATGGCACCCAGAATTCACAATGACGGAAATAACGCCCAAAGTGGGTTTGCCTGGGCTGCGAGAACTAACAAAATGTCAAAGGCTCTACCCGCAGCTTCACCAGTGCAACGGCTTCTTCATAGCAAAACTCAAAAAGTGATGTTGAGAGAAAAACGTTTTCTCCTCTTCTATCTATTTTAGCGCATTTTCCATTTCGAAATCGATATATTTGCTTAGAAGGATCTGTTGATTATCTTTGAAAGTGACTCTGCAAGTGCAAAGGAACGGGCCGTATGCAGAAACAGAAATGCCCACTAAGCTTCCCTCATTTTTAACTTCGAATATTTTGTTCCCCCACTTTTGACCTAAAAAGAACTCAGCTCTTTCTACATCATCCAACTCATAAGAGTCCAACGATTGGGGGTTATGCCTTAAAAGATAGATAGCAATATCAAATTTCTGATCCATGTTTTTTGATGGCTTGAGAGTATGTGCTATAAAGGTGAACTTGCAATGTTCGTAGGCAGCTTGCCTAAACTTATTCCATTCAACAATGGTCCTAACTTCATTAGAATCTTGCAGCTTTGACGAAACCGATTGCGACACATGCTTGAGACCTTTTATGGAAATTTCTCTTCCTAAGTCCGCAGCAACCTTCGCAGCCAAATCATCTTTGTTTGAAAAAGAAGACCACATGTGATCTGCCTTTAGTCTATCTTTAAAGGAACAGAGTTTTGCTCTTGCCTTGCCCTTGTCTACATTTGAAAGAATCCAGGGTACCGAATCATCAACGATGTAGATAAAGCGTTTAAGTCCCGCATTCGTTGCCATTTCATATTCTGCTTCTGTAATAGATGTAGTCGCCCCTTTCGGTATCATACCATATCTATGCGCATAAATGCCCACAAAAAAAGCACTCTCTTCCCTAATTAATCGTAGGCATTCATCTTGTGGTCTTTCGTCTCTTGCTCCGAAGTGTTCCATTGACACATCAATATGTCCAAGCTTTCTTATTGCCTCTTGTACGGCAACTCGGTAATCTTTCAAATCAACGAAAGTTGAGGACACAAAGATTCGTTGCTGTTTCAAATTCTTGAGCCCCAAGCAACGATAGATTAACAATATGTTGCTTATTTGATTTCTCCAAGCCTATATGATAGATAGTTAAAGCCTTCAACTAATTGTAAAAGCAAAAGCTATGTTCCAAAATCGCCCAGCGTTCTCTGCGGCGTTTCTTTGCTGTAGAGTGGGTAAGTTATTGTTGTGCCCTCGACATGAGCCATTTCGCTAATTTCGTGGGTGAGGCAGCTTGTCGCGGTTATGATGTGCTGGACTTTGACGTGTCTAACTGTGAGTGCGTCACTTATGAGGCTTCTGTGGCAACGCCAAGGCAATGCTTCCGCGCACATCAACGCCAAACAGTTTTCACGTGCCAACGCGACGATTTTGAGCAGGTCGTCGGTGAACTCTTTGGTTTGCATGTAATCTGCGTAGCCTCTGAAGCTACTGTTTCTCCATGCCAAGTTTACGGAGTCATGTTTTGGTCTGCGTAAGCCGCCGATTTCTGGCATGTGAATGTACTTGACACCATTAGGTTTGAGGCTGTTTGGCAGTGTTTCCTTGTTAAACTGCGGGTTATGCCTGCTACGTGGAACCGTCCGCACGTCCACAAGCAAAGTCACACCGTAAGTTTTAAGCAAGCCGATAAACTCTTCGAGTGTACGGGTTGAGTGCCCAATTGTGTAAACTCTTAATTCGGATTCCTTAGCCAAACAGGTGCCTTCAAGAGAATAGTTAAAAGAAACAAAATATTAAGTTTGAAGAATTCAAGTGCTTCAATTCCAAGTCGCCAATTATGATTTCGAAGTGTCTTTGAGGTGTGTACTATTTTTGGTTTTCCCCATCCGCCCTGATCAGTAAAGTTGAATCTATCTTTGTTTTTCTTTTATTTGCCCGCTTCGCAGTTTGTTGGAGAGTCTTCTGTGTTGGCCCAAATTTAGAAATTTGTGGATTTGCGAGAATTTCGGTTCTTGTTGTTCGGACACCCATAGAAGCTAACATGCGGATTATTTCTTCAGCCATACTGCTTGGAACTATTATACATCCATCATTGACCTTAATTCCTCCAGCATTCGCTACAGCGCCCGTGCCTCCCTTGGAATAAAGGAAATATGAAGCCTTCATTTTTTCTGAGTAACTCAAGTTTCGCATGCTATAAGTGATCAACGAGAAGGATTTCAAGTTTAAGGGCTGAAGATGAACCTTAAAGGGCATTTTAGCAAAAAGCACTTTTCCATATTTGTACAATTCATCAAGAAACACTGGGTTTGCGTTCTCAAGCTCTTCAAGCGTTTCTGGGATCGCATGCAAATTCATCTTTAAGTCTCCAATAACTTGAAAAAGTTTATCCCAATTTTCCCACATTAAACGTTTATTTTCGAATAATATTAAGAGGTCATAGTCGGAAAACTCATCATAGTCGCCTCTTGCTTGGCTGCCAAAGAGAACAATGCCTACGACATCACGAACTTGCGACAATGAACTAATGATTTTATTTAAGTCTAACTTTTGTTGCTCTTTCGATTTCATCAAAAACACGCTCCATTGAAGCGATGGCCTTTTCGGCTCTTTCTCCATTTAAGCCCTCATAACCCAGAGCGCCATATGCGCCCCACAATTCGTCCAAATCCTTGGATAAAGATGGAACCTTTTCTTTTATCCAAAGTGTCCGGTTCTTATGTGCACTTCTCGGGTTTGTGTGGAAATGTTTTCCCTCAGAAGCGGCTAAGACTTCAATCGCTTGTTCAACAGCTTTAATGGCTAAATCACCGACTACGCTGTTTCTTTCCTTCTCGTACTCGTCCAAAGCGGCTAATCGCTTTTCCTTAGCCGCCTTCAAGTGAAACTGTAGGTCATCAGACAAATAGTTAAGCCAGCTTTATGACATGTAATAATTTACTTACATATAAGAATTTTTTTATGGCAAACAAAGGTCACGCTTTTTTTTGATTTGTCAAACTGGCACGGCGTTTTAAAAAACAACTTGCTGCAACAAACGCTTGACCCAAGGCTGAAACAGCTCGGAATGAAAATCGCATTGCATATTGTTTATTAAGCAAATTTGATAAAACAAAGCGTGGGTTCTTGTGAAATCGCCTCGCGTAAGTGCATCAAGTGCTAAACGGGTCTTAATTGTAACTCATGATGTTGACTGGCCCTTGAATGGTCCTGGAGCGGCGCATGTTTTGGCGAGGCAGGAAAGATTTTCTCCGGAGATAATACGTAAGGTTATTGATGAAGGCTTTAACCCGTATTACGGAGTACCGAAGATTATGGAAATTGAGGAGAAGTTCGGTATCCGCTCCACTTTCTTCTTCAGGCCTAAGTATGATGATGGAAGTGGAGTAGAAAAATACGAGAAAATTATAAAGTCTCTTTTGTTCCATGGATGGGAAGTCGGCTTGCATTCTAATGATACGTCCACTCTTGAAGAGGTAACCAAAGAAAAGAGGCTGCTGGAAAAAGCCACTGGAAAACCAGTTTATGGCTCAAGAGTTCACTACTTGAAAGTCTCCGAGAACACTTTCTCTAACCTTGCACAGTCAGGAATAAAATACGACTCTTCACTTTCATTCGATAAAGAACGGATTGACCTTAGAAACACTGGTTACTTGGCTAAAAACAGCTTAGTTGTTTTCCCAGTAACATTCATGGATGCTTATCTCTTTACGTACATGGGGCTTTCTGAAGAAACAGTTGTTCCATTTATGGTTAAAACGATAGAGAAAATGTTTGCTTCAGGCGTTCAAATTATGACTTTACTTTGGCATGACAATTCAGTTATGATGAAAGGCGGCCGTTCCTATGCTGAGGTAATTAAGCAGTTATCAGACACTTCTACCATAATGTTTCTAAAAGGGATTGAAGCCTTTGAACTAGTTCAAAAACAAACAACCTCTTAACTTTCAGGTGGCATGAGCAAGAACGACAAAAATATTAGTAACGGGGTCAGGTGGAACTGGCGGAATAAACTTTGTTCGAGCGTTGAGACTAGCAGAAAAACAGCAAAACAAAAAATTATTCATCGTATGCACTGACCACAATCCTCACTTTCTAAACTTCCCCGAAGCCGACATTAAAATTGTTTCCCCAAGACATGACGACGCCAGCTTTGTACCGTTGCTTCTCGAATCGATTAAAAAATACAATATTGAGTTTCTGCATCCTCACCCAAGCAGCGAAGCACGAGTAGTTTCGGAAAATTTAGCATCTTTTAAGAAAACGCATGTTAAGACATGCTTGCCTAAGCCAACATCAATAATGCCTGATAAACTGGAGATACATAATGCCTTGGCTAAAAATCACGTACGCACACCAAAAACTGTTGAAGTAAACTCTGTTGAGGATATCGATAGGGCATTTTCAGAAATCGGCAAGCCGCTTTGGATAAGAGCCCGACGTGGTGCTGGCGGAAGATTGGGCTTAAAAGTTGAAACTCCAGAGCAGGCTAAGCATTGGGTAGAACTCAACAAGCTTCAGCGTAGAGCAAACATCACGGACTTTGTCATCCAGGAGTATTTGCCGGGCAGAGATTTAGCTTTTGACTCGTTATGGTTCAAAGGTTGCCTTATAACCTCTTATTGCAGAGAAAGACTTGAATACTTTCTTAAACACATTTCACTCTCCGGAATCACGGGCACTCCGACTATAGCGAGAACATTGGTTGACGAGAAAATAAATCGAATCGGAATGGAAGCCGTGAAAGCCTTGGATTCCCAACCTCACGGGTTCTTTTCAACAGACATCAAAGAGGATGCATCGGGCAACTGTGTAGTTACTGAGGTTGACGGCAAATGGCACACGACAGCGCCGTTGTGGGGTTACGCTTTTGCCAAGGCACTGAATAAGCCAGAGTTAAATATAACTTACCAGTATCTCAGGTTAGCCTTGGACGACGGTGCCGAAGCCGATTTGCCAAATTGCAATCTGTTTCCAGAAAACTTTTATTTAGTCAGACAGTTAGATGCAGGGGTAATTCTAGAGCATGATGATGCAGCATGGCGAATAGTATAGATAAAACAAGAAAAGCGAAGGCTGTCGCCCTTGATTTTGATGGAGTAATCACAAATTTAGATATCGACTGGAACGCCGCCCTACGCCAAGCATCTGAAATAGCAGGTTACGACGTGAAAAGTCTACTTTTATTCTATGAAAAATGTTTCGGCACACCTATTTTTCAAAAAGTAAGCGGTGAAATGGAGAAAATAGAGTTAGAAGCGGTAAGAAAAACTCAAGTTTTACCTTTCGTTAAGGAATCTCTTCAGAAAATTTCCGAAAAAAAAGTTGAAGTTTATATTGTGTCTATGCAAAGTTTTAGAGTAATAAAAGAGTTCTTGGATCAGCATGGACTGACCAGTTTCTTTAAAGATATCATAACTCGGGAAAAATGCCCCGGCAAAAAAGCCCAAATTGAATTTCTCTTAAAAGAAACAGGGAATACCCCTAACCAGTTTGTGTTTATCGATGATTCTAAAAGAAACATAAATGTATGCAACGAACTTGGCGTAATTTGTTTTCATTTTCAAAGGAAACAGCACCCAACTGAAGCCCAAGAATCATGGGATAAGATACTAAACTTATTAAAATAGGCACTAAACTCTCCGAAGATGAAGAAAGCGTTGGTTAAAAAAGAAATTCAACCTTAAAGACCAAGATTATTCACGGTTGATTTTTCAGCCTTTACAGGTTGAAGCGCTTCCAAGTTTTTTGAACAAGCACTGGATTCCAATCAAGGACTAAAGGTTAACCCTGAAAGATATTTTTGAAACCAACTTTCTACTTTTCAGTTTCGACGAACTGCAAAATAAGCTGTTTCTGGAAACTCCATTTGCAAGCATTCGTCGTTTCTAATGGCTAAAACAATCTAAATTATCGAGGCTGACTCCAAAAATTTATTAATTAAACCTCCACTGCATAGGTAAAGGCGAGCACAAAGTGTCCTTAGTAGCATTACCGTCTATACTAAAACGTTTCAACCGCATAGAATTAGCAGCATTAGCCTTCTATGCCATCAGCGGAATAATCCTTTTGGCGTTTCTGCCCTTAACTGGTTTTCCTCCGCAGCTTGGTTTACTCGGCATCCTCAGCTTAATAACAGATTACGGAATCATTACGAAAAGAGCTTGGGCACCATGGCTATTATTCATCTTATTCGCTGGAGCATCAACCTTTTCAATCTACACCTTAATCGCCGCAGGATTCACCGATGCACTAATAGGCATAAGCATGACCGTTTACGCAGTGCTCACATGGATATTCACAATATACATCCTGATGATAAAGAGAACAAAGTAGTCAATTTTTTCAGAATTGCCAAACGTTTATAATTAAACAACGAGAGGCGGCTCTAACAATTTAAGTTGACAGGCAACTATGAAAACGAGCGGCTCCCAACAATGGACACGCACGAAATAAAATCTGCGGAAGAGCAGATTCCCGTTAAGGCAAAAACCGATTCAGCGGGACAAATTTCCCCGAATCTGATAGCCAAAAAACCTTCACCAATGTTTTAGGCTTAAGCTCTAAACTTTACCTGAAACATTACGGAAAAGCACAACACCAACTTCTTCATCCACGTCGATAAATTGTTCATTCTCGGGGATCTCAACAAACCCGTCAGCCTTAGCCAAAGTAGTTATAGCTCCGGATGCGCCAGTTTCAACGGGTTCAGCAATCAACCGGCAATCTTTATCGAATTCTAACTTAACCATAACAAATGTGCGTCTACCCTTAGCGCTAAACATTCGTGCGCCAGCAACAGCCCTAACCGTTTTCATTCTCGTTATTGGTCTGCCTGCTAACCGCTGAATCAAAGGCCTAGCAAGCAAATAAAAAATCAACAAAGCAGAGGTAGGATGACCAGGCAAAGAAAAAACAGGTTTATCCCCCACAAACCCGACAGTCGTAGGTTTCCCCGGCTTAACTGCAATGCCGTAAACAACTATTCCAGGCTTACCAAGCGAATCCACGATTTGCGGAGTATAATCCCTTGGACCTACAGAGACACCGCCAGAGGTAATCACCATATCCGCAGAAGCCAAAGCAGTCTGCAAAGCTCTGGACAAAGCCGCTTTATCGTCTGGAACGACGCCGAAGTAAACTGGTTTAGCATCACTTTCGATTACGGCTATGCTTAGACTGTAAGCGTTGATGTCATAGATTTTTCCCGCAGGCAAAACCTTACCTGGCTCAGTTACTTCTGCGCCTGTGGATAAAACGGCAACTATGGGTATCTTTGAAACTTTAGCTGCAGTCAAACCCAAAGCCGCTAAAACGCCTATCTCCGACGACCCCAAAACCTGACCTTTTTTGAGCACCACTTCGCCTTTCTTTATGTCTGAACCTCTCTTCATAACATTCTCATTCACGGTGACAGCGCTGAAAACATGCAACTCGCAATCTTGTCTTTCCGTGTCTTCAACCATAACGGCTGCGTTTGCGCCTTCAGGAATTGGAGCGCCAGTAACAATCTCAACAGCTTCACCCTTAGCCAAAACCACTTTCGGCTGCTCACCAACATTCACGATACCACAAACTTTCAAGGTTACAGGCTGATTTTCTTCTGCTCCAAAAGTGTCCTCGGCTCTAACAGCATACCCGTCAACCGTTGAACGGTTAAAGGGTGGAATATCAAGCGTTGAAACTACATCCTCACTGAGAACACGATTGTAAGCTTCAAGCAACACAGCCGCTTCTTCGCCTAAAACTGCAGGTTTAAACTGGTCATTAATCGCTTTTTGCGCCTCATCAAACGTCATAAGCTTCCTAAACACTTAATCCGCAACCTCCAAACTACCAAACATGTGAATTATCACCGTTTCGCCCTCGCTTACACCTTCACGATTCTCTGGCACGATTACGAAACCGTTGCTCTGCGTCATGGATGATATTAACCCTGAACCTTTCGCGCTAACTGGCTCAGCATAAAACTCACCGCTCTTCAAAGTAACTCGGACTCTGACGTAAGTTTTACGTCCAAGCGCGCTAGCAACCCTTCTGGTTAAAGCAGCCTTCAACATCGGCCTCGGCTCCGTTTTGCTCATTCCAAGCAGCCTGCAAACCATTGGTCTACCGAACACTTCAAAACCAATGATTGCAGCCGCAGGATTGCCTGACAAAATCAAAACGGGCTTGCCCTCCAATATGGCAACAGCCGTCGGCATTGCTGGTCTAAGTGCAACCCCGTGAACAATCACGCCCGGTTCTCCAAGCTTGTTAACTGCGTCAGGCACCAAGTCTAATCCTCCAACGCTTGTCCCGCCAGTGGTGATTACGGCATCCTGAGTCTTGAGGGCTTTTTGGATTTTATCAGCAATTTCATCCACATCATCTTTGGCTATGCCATAATCAGTTGTTTCCGCACCCAGTTGTCTGCACATGGTTGAAAGCATGATTTTATTTGAGTCATAAATCAGGTTGCCAGAAAGCTGCGTGCCAACCTCCGCAAGCTCATTTCCAGTGGCTAAAACGCCGATTTTCGGTTTCTCGGCAACTTTAAGCTGGCTGTAGCCTAACGCAGCGGCTAATCCAATGTGGTAAGGATTCAAGCGTGTGCCAGCCTTAGCCACAACGTCGCCTCTTTTGGTGTCCTCGCCTTTCTTTGAAATGTTGTCGCCTGGCGCAAGTTGACTCCAAACCTCCAGTTTTCCCATGTGTTTTTCGGTGTTTTCAAGCATAACTACCGTGTCTGCGCCCTTCGGAATGGGGTTTCCAGTCCAAACCTGCTTAGCCTGCTTACCGTTTACTTCTTGGTTTTCTGTTAATTGGAAAGTTGCTGGTTTAAACTGTGAAGCACCAATGGAATCTGCATATTTTAATGCGTACCCATCAACGGCTGACTTGTCAAACCGCGGCAAATCCTCTTGCGCGATTACATCTTGCGTTAAAACGCGACCTAAGGCATCTTGCAGAGGCACAGAGGGGGCTTTGGGCGCTTCAATTTGCAGTGCACTAAGCCAGCTTTGTAGTGCTTGGTCAGTTAACGTTAACTTTTGGAATCCTCTGAGTTTTACCAAAATGGTTCCCTATACTGGACTAGCGACTTATCGTAAAAAACATATCGAAAAAAACCAGTAAAAACAATTCTTGAACAAAAATTGCTGACGTTACCGGTCGCAAAATTCTTTAGACCTCAAATAGCGAACTATTTATCATTATCTAGTTTCATAAATTATTACTGAATCAGACTTTATCTGCATCACTAAATCGTGCCCTTCCACTATTTTTCTCAAGCAACTCATGCTTTCCTTAGTAACGTATGCCTTAATGTTAATGTGGTATCCATTGTATAATGGATACATAGCCCTCTGAGGTATCAACATGATGGTGGCTCCATCCAAGGTTGGACAACCGTCAACAATTTCCCTCAGCAAAACAGCAACCTCAGCAAATTTCATAAACTCTCACCGTTCAAATGTGTTAATAATTTCATAAGAATCTTTAGTATAAATCATTTTCTAAGCGTGGTTTCGCATTTCGGAGGTTATTTAACATTATTTTTTAATTGCTTCCGCCGTCATTTTTTTGAGGAATTCTTTGATGCATTCTGGTTGACCGTAGACTACCAGTCGCCCATCCTTCTGCGGGTTGACCGAAAGATTGCTTTCTTTAGCTAACTTCTGTATTCGCTCGGTAGGCAAATTGCCGGCGGGTTCAACCCTGACCCATGTCTGGTCTCTGGGAACTCCCGTGATGAATTTGTTTTCTTCAGCGTGCGCTTCGTACATTTCTGTACTGGCTTCTTCCAAGCGCCTAAGCCACTTATCAACGGTTTCAGAGCTCAAAGCTTTTTGTCCTTCGGTAATAAGGTATGATTCAACTGTTCCAAGGTACTCTTCCACTTTCTGTGATGCTTCACCTCTGCTGCTTTCTTGTTCTGAAATTTTAATCATAAGTTTAGCGCTTTTTAAATCAGCAAGAACCTCAGATGGTATAGTAACGCCTTTTCTCCTAAGCTCTATCATCAGGCCCTCCAGGACCTTCCATGTGTCTGTGTGAGTCATACTTTTCCCTTGAGGTATAGTTAAGGTGAGAAACTATAAAATATTGTCATAAAGAAATAATTGGAAAGGAATAAAGCACTAAATCTTTTCTAAAGTACTTGCAGACACATTTGTTTTGTCATAAGGTAAAAAAGCGAAAATTAAAGAAGCAGCCAGTTACATGATAATGTACTGCCTGAACGGGGTTAAAGAAGTTCAGAGCCGGTTGTGGGAAGCGCGCCGCGCGAAACCCCATTTTGCTTAATACAATAGACTATTGAATTTGGCTTTAACCATTAACTAAATGTTTGGATTCTTCCCGTTTGCCGACGCGGTGTATCCTTTAGCTTATGTTAACCGCTATTTTGCTTCTCTTTTTCGAGTTCCCGCATGGTTTTTGCCATTCGAGTGTTCTTTGAACTTTCCTTAGGCTCCAAGAGTTCTCTGACAAGGTTGAATTGACGGTGATAAATATGACAGTTCTTTGAATGGAAAATCAGTTTACCAGTTTTCAATGAAAGTTCACTACGCTCATTAATCTCGGAAACAAACGCCTCATTGAAAAGCTGCAAGCCTGCAATGTTGGCTGGCAAACCAGCGTAAGCATCCCACGAGCGGAAATAGCAAGTTAAATGCATTTGCCCATCGAGGATTTCGGTGTCAATCAGACTCAGGCAGGGCGGTTCATGCTTCTCCTTTGTCTTTGGGCTGACCTTTAGGATATCCTCGGGGAACCTTACCACCATTGTCACTTGCCTGTCTTTTTGTTCCTTTACATAACGTTTGATTGCTTCTTCGACTTGGTCAACAGGCTCTCTTAGCCTGCTACCGTACGTATAGGTTTCATCTTGCTTTCCTTCGCCACACCACAAGTACGTCAACGCATACCACTGCACATACTTCATATCGCAAGGTGCTTTGTCACTAACGAGCGGGCGGTTTTCAGGATGAGTCACTTCTAGCGTTAAATTGATTTTTTTTGTCTCTGTTTCTTCCGAGCCGTAGCCAACTTGGAAAGCGTCGCCTTCACTCCATATACTGTCTAAAGTTTTGAACCAAGCATCAGGACAATCGAACGCTGTAACCTTAACATGCTTCATACGTAGACTCCAAGATACCGAATAATGACCAGGTGTATGAATATAAAATTTACAGTAAAACAACTATCTTAACTTAGGATCAAAAATAATTCGCAAACGTCTTTTTGAAAATTAAAAAAAAGAATAAAGAAGGGTTTTTAGTAGGGCATTCCGCCGCCCATACCGCCCATGCCGCCCATACCGCCCATGCCGCCCATTCCACCCATGCCGCCCATTCCACCTGGAGGCATTGGGGGCATTTTGCCGCCGCCTTTGACGCTGATTAGGTCGTCGATTTTAAGTATCATGTTTGCTGCTTCAGTGGCTGATTTTATGACTTGCTGCTTCACGCGCAGTGGCTCAACGACTAGCTGGTCAAGCATGTTTTTGATTTTGCCGGTTGAAACTTCTATGCCGAAGTTTTTGCTGTCCGGTTTCTCATGTTGCGCTCTGAGCGCTACCATGATGTCTATGGGGTCTAAGCCTGCGTTCTCCGCTAAAGTGAGCGGTATCGCCTCTAGTGCTTCTGCGTAAGCTTCCACTGCCAGCTGCTCTCTTCCGCCGACTTTAACGGCGTAGGCTCTTAGGTTTTTGGCTAGTTCTTCTTCGGGTGCGCCGCCGCCTGCAACGATTTTGCCGTCTTCAATAGCGTTTCTTACAACGCATAAGCCGTCGTGTAATGAGCGTTCTGCTTCGTCGATAACGTGGTTGGATGCGCCTCGGATAACGATGGTTACAGCCTTGGGGTTCTTGGCTTCACGTACGTAAATGAGTTTGTCATCGCCGATTTTTACTTCTTCAACACGTTTCGCTTTTCCTAAAGTGCCAGCAGACAAATCTGTTACGTTTGCAACTATTTTGGCGCCTGTTGCCTTTGACATTTTTTCCATGTCGCTGCTGCTTAAGCTTTTAACTGCCAAGACACCGGCTTTGCCTAAAAAGTGTAAAGCCATGTCGTCTATGCCTTTTTCGCAGAAGATAACGTTTGCGCCTGCTTTAGTAACTGAATTAACCATGTCTTTGAGCATGCGTTCTTCTTCGTCGAGGAAAAGCTGCATCTGATTGGGACTTTCAATGTTTATTTTTGCGTCGAACTCTGTTTTTTCAATCTCCATCTTGCCGTTTAGTAATGCGATTTTGGCGCCGTCGATGATCTTTGGCATTTGTGAGCTTGCGACTTCCTTGTCGATAACCATGCCTTTGACAAGTTCTGTTTCGTCTAGGCTTTTACCGTGTTTCTTAACGACTTTTATTAGGTCGATGTCTGCTGTGTATTTGTTGTCGACTTTTTCTGATACCTGCTTTACTGCTTCAACAATGATTTTTGCAAAATGCTCCTCGGCAACGTTAATGGCTTTACTGGACAGGGATGTGATAGCTACATCCTTCAGGGTTTTATCATCGTCTATGGAAATTGGAACGGCTATTTGATCTAAAATTTCTTGAGCTTTCTCACTTGCCTTCTTGAAACCTTCAATTATAACTGTTGGATGGACGTTTTTGTCGAGCAAACCTTCAGCTTTTGAGAGCAACTCTCCAGCCAAAATTACTGCGGTTGTGGTTCCGTCACCGACCTCGTTGTCTTGAGCTTTTGCAACTTCCACAAGCATTTTTCCTGCTGGATGTTGAACGTCAAGCTCTTTCATTATGGTTGCGCCGTCATTGGTTATGGCAACGTCACCCATGCTGGTAACGAGCATTTTATCCATGCCGCATGGACCGAGCGTGGATTTTACTGCTTCAGCCACTATTTTTGCGGCCATGATATTGTTTTTTTGTGCGTCGCGGCCTGTTTGTCTTCCTGTACCTTCTTTTAATACTAGAACTGGGACTGTTCCTCCACCTGTAGACATAATTTTCACCAAGTTTATTTGCTTAATAACAACGGAATTCAACAATCAAATATTTAAATATAAATTTTTCTCAACTGAAAAGCAACAATTCCATACGTGATTGCTGATTGTCTTGTTCATCCACGGATAATACAATGTTATTCTGCTTTGATAATGTGGTAACCTGCCGCTTTACGCAACCTGTTCATGATGGCTAAGCCGATTTCTTCGGAAGATACGCCTTCAGCAATTATAACGTCAACGTTTTCCGCGTCAACTTCTCTCAATAAACGGAATAGGTTTTGAGCAACAACCACCAAGTTAAAGCGGCTACCAAGAGACTTAACCACGTCTGCTTTGTAGACGGTTTTTGTTTCATCAGTGGCTAAAATTCCTACTTTTGCACCTTTAAGCCTGTAAGATTCTGATAGCTCTTTTATTTTGCTTGTAACGGCTGCAACAGCTCCTTCAACAAGAATAACCTCTGCTTTAGGCGCATAATGCCTATGTTTCATTCCAGGAGACCTTATCTTTTCAAGTGGCAACTCCTCTTCAGCTTGAACAAAGGGATGAAGCTTCACATCACCAATGACTTTCTTTAATGCTTCAAAAGATGTTCCCCCAGGTCGAAGAACCATGGGCGGATCAACAGTTAAGTCTACAACGGTGGATTCAACGCCGATTTTTGTGGCTCCTCCATCGAGGATGACGTCTATTCTTCCGTTGAGGTCTTCGTAAACATGTTTTGCGGTTGTTGGACTGGGTTTACCCGCAAGATTTGCGCTTGGAGCGGCGATCGGAAGACTACTTTGTTTAATTAATGCCAAGGCGACTTCGTGTTTTGGCATTCGAATCGCAACGGTATCTAAGCCTGCGACCGTCACGTTGGGTACTATACTTGATCGCTTGAAAACCAGGGTTAATGGTCCCGGCCAAAACTTTTCCATCAGCAACTCAGCTTTCTTGGGGGCTTCTTGTACTAGTTTCTGGACTTGTCCAGCGTTTGCTACGTGGACTATCGGCGGGTTATCTAAGGGTCGTTTTTTAG
>Ga0187784_10002551_pt1 | contig 14585 bp, 11 predicted proteins | sample 1015_SJ02_MP15_2_FD_132964 | JGI IMG/M metagenome (GOLD analysis project Ga0187784, IMG submission 132964) | Tropical peat soil microbial communities from peatlands in Department of Meta, Colombia - 1015_SJ02_MP15_20_MG | ecosystem: Environmental > Terrestrial > Soil > Wetlands > Peat | place...
ATCCTACTTTGCAGTGTACACAGTAACTAGACAGAGTTTAGTGGCCGCTTTATCAGGCGCTTGGATGGCGTACTTTCTAGAAATCCCTAACTATCTGGCGTATGAGCCGTGGGCGATCTCAGTCTTCTTGATTGGTTTAGCTTTCTTCTTCATGAACCAACATGTTCTGGCTGCAATCATAATTGGCGTCTCGGCGCTTTTCTATGAAGTTTTTGCCCCATTTCTTTTGTTCGCATCCATATATTATTTAGTGGTGAGTAGGCATGACTGGCTTTACACTTTTAGGATCAAAAAGAGTAGAAAAATGATCCAGCTAACAGATCATGCCAAGAAGGCGAAAGAGGCTTTCGTGTGGTTAATGGCAACTTTTGTGGTTGGAGGATTGTGGTATCTCAATGGGTTTGTGTCCACCGGAGGAAAACCCCAACTCGCTGACGCTGGAATTCAACAAGCACTGTGGTTCAAACCCGAACTGTTTGTATTGCTGTTTAGTGGCACCCACTTCCGTAATCCTTTGGCAATAGGAAGCTTTAGGGGGATTATTCCGATTGTCTTACTTCCGGTAGTTCTGGCTCTGATTGGTATGACTTTTCTGAATCTAGATGAACGCATCGTTATGTATGCATCTTTTGCATTTATACCAGTGCTAATCCCCTTTGGGATAGTCAGAGTTGGTGCGATTGTGAGCATACCCAGTGTGGCTGAGCGGTGGGCTGTGATGTCGATCGCAATGGTCAATCTCTTCTGGGTAGCCGGCGTCTACATGATTTGCAAATTCGTCTACAGCGGCTACATTCGCGTGGCTTCAGAAGCTGACGCGAGCAAAGCGGGAAAACTCAAGGATATGCGGGAACCAATCTGAGTTATTCGATGAATATTCTCCTGCAGCGTTTTGATTGATTATTCACTGTTCTGACAAATGTCGTCTTCTGTCTAGTAATTTTGATGAATCAGCTCAAGTGAGACAGGGTTGACGACCGCTCTAGTAGAATGATCAATTTTGCGATAGATGGGTAACGCTCAAACTATGTCAATAAACAGCCATCAGTAAATGTCAATGATTTGTCGAAAAAGTTATCGAGGTCACCAAATAATTCAAGTTACAAGATTTCCCGGAATTACGCGATGCAATATATAGCGGAATGAGTTAACGGACCCCAAGGTATGGCATTTGCCCTTTTGTCGAATCTGTGGTGCTGTCTTGGATGCAGGGGCAAGATTCTGCCGACTCTGTGGGACGACCGTTGAACTTCAGGACCAGACTTTTGCCGCTCCGAGTCAACCATTGACTCAGCCTCGGCCTATTGATCGCTTTATGCAGAATCTGAATACTCCGAGCCAGACACTTACCTATTTCAGTTTGAGTGAACGAGCCATTGAGTACGTGCTTCTCCCGGTGTTGCTGCTGACGGTCTTAGCTGTGAAGCTTTGGCTTTCACTTCAATATAGAATGTCCATTTGGGACACGTATGTTTACCTAGCGAATGCTCGAGGTTTCTTAATGGGCAGGAGTCCTAATGATCCTTACCATTTCTTCGAGCTTCTTAGACCACCGCTTCTTCCTTACATGATTGCATTGGTGTGGGGAGTTACGGGGATCAGTTACGATGTCGCAGCGCTCATTCAGCCAATCTTTACAGTCGCTTCCGCGTTCGCTTTCTTTCTATTATTGAAGGAGATGTTTGGTCTGAAGCCAGCATTTATCGGAAGTCTGTTCCTGCTCGTGGCGCCAGAGGTTTTCTTCTGGACAAATCAAATTCTCGTACACGCAGAGGTATTGTTTTTCATGATTACTGCGTACTACTTCCTATGGCGCGGTATCCATGGCAAGGGTAGGTATTCTCTACAATTGGCTGCTGGTGCAGTGGCGCTCGCGACACTGACACGTTATACGATTGTCCTGTTCGTTCCAGTTTTGCTTCTAGTTTTACTCCCAGTCTTGGTTGTATCGTACAGAAATCAAAGGAGATATTCTTGGATTGATGTTGGCAGTATGGCCCTAGTCTTCCTATTTGTGTGGACGCCGTGGTTGGCTTGGAATTATATGTATACAAAAGATCCGTTGGCGAGTGTATTTGCCGGGGTGCAATTTCTATCGGGAAGTGTTGAGCCTTGGTATTTCTATATTGTGAACATGTCAGAGCTTCTAACTATCCCTGGATGCATACTTCTTCTTGTCGGGTTGATTGACTGGAAGACGATTCGGGATAAAGCCAGGTTATTTCTATTGCTTTGGCTTCTAGTCTTTTTTGCGTTCAGCAGTTTGATCCAACATAAGGAGATTCGATACATTCTTGATTACGCCCCACCGTTAATTGCGTTCGCGACGCTTGGCGTATGCAGGATTATCGGTCGTCTTCCATCTAAGGCGAAAATCTTAGGCTGGATATTGGTTGTGTTGTGGCTTACTGCCTCCTTCTATCCAGCCGTGAACAATAGCCTCTCTGATGCTAGGCAGATGGAAGCGGGGTACGGTTCCTACGGTGAATTCGTGGCTGTCGCTAGTTGGGTTGTTGCCAACACTAATAGGACAACTATTGGCGCTACAGACATTCCAACTGCACTGAGTTTTCAGACAGATCGTAACTACTATTCACTTGAATACTTGATTAACACAGCGCAGGATAGAAGGATGACGGTGGATCAATTAATGTCAGAAGTCGGAGTCAAGTTTGTTGTCGTCAGAACAATCAGCGGTTATGCACAGAATTTCACTCATGATCCGAATAATACGTTAGTGAAACGATTTCCTACGTACTTGGTCTACATGTTCAACTGTTTGAATTGTACCAAATGAACTTGAAGCGCTTATGACGACTCAAGTGGATATGCAAAAATAACTGTTGAGTGTGAGACTGGCACAATGCTTTGTAAGACGCTACCACTAATGAGTTAAGTGAAAATCTTTGCGATTCTGCAGGTCATGTTACGCAGTGCTCGGAGATGATGAGAAAGTCTGCCGTACGTGCGGTGCACACTGGCCCGACAGCCGATCAACTAGCGTCACTATTGAAAGGCCTGTAAAGCGTGAACGTACACACGATCCTAATGATGGTCAAGCATCGACGGTCTCGACAGAGCCTGTCAAGACTCCTGAATTGAAAGCCAAAGCAACAGAATCGTTCATCATCAAAAGAGTTGTTAAACGTTTCAAGATCGCTGACTTGGCATCCGCACATGCAAAGGTTGAGGCTTTGCGTGCGCAACTTGACCGTCCTAACCTCGTAATACTGGTTCTCCTCGCGATCCTTGCTTTGAAGATCTATTTTGCTACTGGGAGATTGTACCAATATTGGGACGGATACGTCTACCTACTAAATGCGAAATCCTTTGCGGAATGGAATTTTAGGCCGCCGAATTATTTCGAGGCGCTGAGGCCACCTCTCTATCCTTTCATAATATCTAGGCTTTGGCTATTGTTCGGCGAGAGCACTATTCTCGCGGTACTCATCTCACCAATTTTCACTTTCGGAGCAGCTGTGTTACTTTACTTGTTAGTGAAGGAGATGTTCGATACACGGGCTGGTCTAGTCGCTTCAGTTGGATTCTTGCTTTCACCGATTATTATGATAAACACAGATCCAGTGTTTGTTGATGGAGTCGGAGCGTTCTTCGTTACGCTTACTGTTCTCTGCTTGTGGCGTGCAAGATCCAAACCTGTATACTACCTCATGGCCGGAGCAACAATTGGGCTCGCATCTTTAACAAGGTATCCTGACTTGCTCATTGCCATAGTTGCAGTTATCTTCATGCTCATTAACTTGAAAGATAGCCCACAGAACCGAAGGCGCATTCTCACCTGGGTTTCTTTGGGAACAGTGTCGTTTGTCGGATTGTGGCTGCCTTGGTTATGGTGGTGTCAGTCCGTATACAATGATCCGTTCATCAGTTTGAAGCTGGCGTTAATTTCTGGTACCCCCGGCGCACCCGGAATTGGACCCGATTGGCTGTTTTATGTTAAGGGTCTACCTGACTTGATAGCAATGAACATGCCTACTATTTCATCGAACGTTGTAGTGCTTGCGACGCCTCTAATTATTCTCGGTAGGTCAATCGGTATAATTCTCGGTGGTTATCTCCTTATTCTAGGCCTCGCGATGAAGGATAGGATGAGGGGTGGGCGAGGTTTACTTCTTGGATCTTGGTTTCTGGTGTTCTTCGTGTTCTACTCCCAGTTGGCGAATCAGGATTTGAGATTCACGGTGGAGTGGGCTCCTCCTCTCTTTACAATTATTGGAATTGGAACCAGCACATTCTATGTGTTTCTGAAGAGGCGAATTCGCTTGCAGAGGATCTTGTCAGTGTCAATGGTGACGATTGTCGGGATATGGCTTGTTCTTTTGTTATTGGGTTCCGTTGTTGCAGAAATTCCAACTTTCTCACCAGCCAATTACGAAGGACCAACACAACCCTGTAACTGTTTCATCTCCGTTACAGGTTTTCAGCTCAGCACCTCGTGGCTTCAACAACACATGAACCAAACAGAAATTGGTGTTACCAACCAGGCACCTTCCTTTACATATTATACTGGTCGCTTCTTCTATGATTGGGGGTACGTGCTGGATTTAGCGACTACACGACATATCTCTACCAACGACGCTTTCATATTACTTCATATCAAGTATGTAGTCCTCGACGACTACTTTGTCAATGTCAACAATATCAATCTCAGTTTCTTAGTGAAGAGGCAACAGTTCAATGGATATACGACTATCAAAGGGTCCAGATATGCATGGGGATATACAATCTACCAAGTTTCGGGGTAGGTTTTGGAATTAAACCTACATGGAAGAAAATGTGTTGGTGGACAAGGGAGCACCTCACTTTTGCTAATTTCTTGTCGCTTGTCGCAAGCACTCTTTACTTTGATCTTAAATTGGCGCTCGACAGCGTAGGTTGGGGTAGTTACTGATCTGAATATTTTCATAGTTCTTTGTTGGAATATGCTATTTGCACAGCCCGTCAACCGAATGACCAATACCCCAGCGCATTTATAGGCTGAGATGGGGCGCGCGATATGGTCAGGATGAGGGGCTTCCAAAAATTTCCGTCGAGCAAGCCAGATTTGGTAGATAGAATCAAAGTTTTCTTTAACGTTGAATGGTGCTTAACATTTCATAACGGCGAATGGTGAATACTAATCTAACGCACTCCATATTGTAACTAGTGCAATGAAGGAAAACTGATTTGAGTCGTTTTCTGGATTGGCTTTCAAGGCGGCGACTAGCAACTCTTGCTATTGCGTTCTTGCCTAATGGAGTCAGGTCAAGATTGTGGGCTATTAGCTATGACATGTATGATAGTCCTACAGAGCAATTCTACTGGTCAATATATCTGGAGCACATTAGGCGAGCGATTCAATCGAGTTACGGCGATCAGAAACTGCGAATCCTTAGCATTGGTTGCGGTCATGGTCGAGACAGTATTCCATTAGCGAAGCTTGGTCATCAAATAGTGGCAGTTGACAAGAATAAAGAAGCGTTGACCCGCGCAGAGAAACATGCAAGACGAGAAGGTGTTACTGTAGATTTTCGAAGGATTGATATTTTCTCGACAGAACTTTCAGAGGTCTTTGATGCTATACTAGCAATTGAGACGTTGCCTGGAACCGTCTGTGAGATCGAGAAGCTTATTCGAGTAGCAACAAAGTATCTAAAGATGGGGGGATTGCTAGCTATAGCCGTGTATACACGTTACTATCAGATCGCCAGTTGTTTAAAGCGAGGAGATTATGCAACTGCCGAGCAAATAGCTAACGGATCAGACCAAACTAGGTGGCTTCATCCAGCAGATCTTGAGCAAAGTTTGCTTTCGCATGGTTATACCATGCTGGAACTGGCTGGAATTGGCACAATCTCACATCACAGAATTGATGGGTTTAACGATTTGCCAGTGCCGGAACAGTTATCTGAGGATCAACGGAGGAAGCTTCTTCAAATTGAACTAAACTTGAGCTCGGTCAATGAGATTTCGGGTTGCGGTCGGCGCATGTTAGCGTTGGCTCGAAAAGACAATAGTATTCATGAAATGGCATCCTTCAACACCCGTTCATAACATGGTCCAGACTGCTCCCAAGAAAAACTCTGAGAATAGAGTTTCGCTTTAGCACCCATACGTCTGCGTAACTCATTGTCATTGAGCAACGTGAGAATCTTATCTGCAAAGTCGTCAGCGTCGTAAGGTTTTGCACGTAAACCCACTCCCTCTTTAACAACTTCTGCAGGCCCCCACTCATTGTCCCAGACTACAGGTGGAACGCCGAAACACATGGCCTCAATTGGAACTCTCCCCATAGCCTCTAATCCCTGAGCTGGATAAGCAACGACGCTTGCACCTGAATATAGCGCGATAAGTTCACTGGTCGGAACTGTCAGTATTCTCGTTGCTGAAGTCACTCCGAGTCTCTGAGCCAATCGACGCAGAAAGATGAGGTAAGGACTACTACCACACACGATGACTAGAGTGGTCGATGGATGATCTTTCAATATTTTAGGGAGTATTCGTATCATTAGGTCAGGTCTCTTACTCGGTAAAGCACGTGTAACCATCAGGATAAGAGGTTGAGTGATTGAATATTTGGAGAAAACTTCTCCTGGATCAGTTCGTTTGTAGGTCGAGAGATCAACAGCGTATGGAATCCTCAACGGAGTAACTCCATAAACCTCATGAATGATTTCGCCAATCTTACGGCCTTGAACGAGAACCTTTCGTGCGCCACGAATCGCGGCTTGATCAATTCTTCTCAAGATGGAACGTCCTCCATAAACTGCTGTCATGTTAATTACAACTCGATCGAAATCAGTATCCCAAGGGAAGATGTCGAAACCTTTCTCAGGATAAAGAATTGAGAGGAAACTATGGATCTGAACCACATAGGAGCATTTCGATTTGTAGGCTATCCAATAGGCCGGTTGTTGATGAGCAAGAAGGATATCAAAACCAGTGAAATTGTCCTTAAATGAGGATGCAAAAAACAATCCCGCTGCAACATTAGTGACAAGATTGAATTTTGAAATTGGGATTCCCACTAGTTGCCGTATGTCCAGACCTCGCATAAGATCTGGGTAACACCATGATTCTTTAGCATATGTGGCAAAAAGAGTTACAGCATTCCTCTTGCTGAGGTAATGTGCCTGTTCTAGGACAACTCTCTCCGCGCCTCCTCTCTCACTAAACGCACTATGAAGGCTAGCTATACGCGTTGTTTCCGTCTCCTTTGAATCGAAAGTTTAGATGCTTCCTGAGCGATCTCCATTTGCTACGCCGGATACAGCTATTTATAACCGGAAGCAAGCGACACGAAGGTCATTGTGAATTTTTCATCTTATCCTTATGTTCGATTGCGAGTTGATTCCTTGTCAAGAATTTGATATCGTGCTCCTGCGAATAACTATTTATAGCCATCTTAGATCCTTGCCGAAGTAGCCCATCGTATGAATGCGGGTAATAGGTTATTCGAGCACCAAAAAGTTTGACTCGGTTGTCACTGATCATTTTTCGACAAATCATACTCGAGCCCAGCTAATCGAGCGAGCATTGGAAGAATAGAGTGCAAACGACAAGGTAGCAGACCACGAAGGAAATCCATATCGCTAACCATCAAACCATGAAAAGCACGCAGTGACACAACGTAGACTAAGACTCCCACGATCAAGAGAACTGGCAACATTACGAGTTTCAGAATTAATTCGCGTAACACCGATAGAATGCTGAAAATCACAATCATCATGATCGTTGAGCTAATAACGGAAATAATGAATGCTCTGAAGTCAATTTCGAAGATTTTAATTTTAAAAGTTGCCAACGCAAACACGATGGCTGACACTGCCATAAGACTGGCTCGGCCCAGTGCAGGTCCGTTTAGTCCAAGAACCGACGTTAACGTTCCAGCAACCACGAATAAAGCTACAAGTCCAAGCAGGTTAGCTGCAGTAAACCATCGCATCTTTCCTAGCGCAAGCAACAACCCCGCGTATATGACACCGAGAGACGTAAGGCCTGTAGCAACAGAAACTATAATCGCAGGCAACAAGCCACCAACATAATCTGGTCCAAAGATTCTGAGCGGTATCTCCATAACGGCTGCAAGACTGAATGCGGCAGGCATAACAAAGAGCGACACATATCGAGTGTAAGAACGAACTAAGTCATGCAACTCGTTCATCCTATTCGAAGCAAAAATTGCTGCCGCTGCAGGAAGCAGGACGTTGATTAATGCATAAGGAGCAATGCTGGCAACGCCAGCCCCGAGCATGGCAACATTGTAAATTGCTAGTCGCGAGAGCCCCTGTTGCGACAGTGTGATGAGTCGATCGGCCTGACTGATAACAAAACCAATCAGTGTGGCAAAAAGAGTATACAAATTATAACGCGTTAGATCTTTAGCAGAAAAGCTACTTGCACTTACGCCAACCTGCCAACCAAGACTCTGTAACGTCCTCCGTAGAACGAGCAGGAGCAACAAGAAATCCCCAAGAATCCACCCACTCAAAACACCTACGACGGAAAAAGGCCACAATAGTATAGAAGCCATAGCATACCTGACTATGCTCCAAGCAACAATGTAAACAGTGGCAGCTTGGGTATCACCTAAAGCAATTACAACGCCCAGACAGACTTGGCCGACGGAGAGAAGCAGTATGTCGATGGCGGAGAGGCAAACGTAGTCTGGGGGAATTGCCTCTCCAAAAAATGGAATTACAATGGACGGCATGGTTATCAAGATTCCAGCTACTGCAAGACTAAGAATCAATGTGAGAATTAGTGATGCTCGGAAAACCCTCACTGCTCCATTTCGCTCATTCTTAGCCAAAAACTCTGGAACAAACTTAAGTACGGCCAACGGTGCGGGAATTGGTGAAACGTAAACCACGGGTTCTGCGAGTACACATACCACTACAAAGAACCAAATTAGAATATTGAGGGAAGTGACCACTCCGACCGTTAACGTTGAGTGTAACAGGTTCGTCAGAATTATGAAGTAACCAGTCCCCGCCACAACCTGTACTATACTTGCAACAGATAGTGAAACTGTTCCCCTACCTACTGCACTTTCCTCCATGGGATTCGCTTCGAACTTCCCGATAACTAGGCTTTGCATAATTAGTTTATCAAAGGTTGATGGACAGCACGACAGCGACTTGTTCTCAAGTCACCCTCCCCAACCTATCGAACGATGCTATACCGTTAAGGAACATAGCGTGCTTCAATCCCTTTTGGTTTTTTATAGCTCTTTATTCGTAATAAGTGGCTCAGCATAGTGTCCATAACAGCTGTTATTGACTTCCGATTTGGGATGGTCTAACTCAGCTTCTCAATCTTGCATATTCGCCCGCGAGTTGTTTCATAGTCAGAAACTTGACTTTATGCTCCTGTAAAGTGTGGATTACTCTTCGCAACCATAACATCGTTCCGTGTGAACCGTCATATGAATGTAAGTAGTAGATGATGGGTGCGTCAGTTATTTCGCCTTTGCATATAAGTAGGGAGGCGATAATTTTTGAGAGAGTGTCAGACCGCATTGATAATTCTGACATGAATGGTAGAAAGAATGTGGAGACAGGCATTTCTAATACGGTGCTGTTGCCACGATGGACAATATTCTCTCTCGATGGGTAGTATGGGCTCGTGGGGGCAAACAAGAATCGCCACTTTTTATGCGCCTGAGGGCGCATGAATGGTGTGCGCGGTAGAACTGTTGAATCGTAGGTGTATTCGAGCTTCTCAAGTGCTCTAATCGTAGCAGCATTCCCGCGATGTTGTGGAGCCCTAAAACCATAGGGTCGAGTGCCTGTCGCGTTCATGATGTGTTGAGTCGCAATATCGATTCTTCGAAGTTGCTCGCTAAGTTCCAAAGTATCGAATCCTTCGTGATGGAGTCCGTGGCAGGAAACTTCGTGTCCTTCTCGTATGATTGTTCGAATAGCTTCCGGAATGATTTCAGCTACCTCTCCAGTTACAAAGAAAGTTGCTTTGCAGAGAGGTCTGAGTAAGTCAAGGATTATTGACAGATCCAAATCGATCCCATCGAATGTAGTAGTATTCTTTCTTCGTTCAACATCAACGGTCAAGCAAACTCGAACTACCACGGCTGATACCTTGTAGCAAACATCTTGAGACAGCTTGTGCTTAAACGATTCCACGGACTGAGGGCGAGAAAGTGCAGACTATTGCACTGTAAACTCTGATATGCTGAAAGAAGATCATTATTGGAATCGTTCGAACAGGATACGATCGTCCTTCAGCGGGCGTGTGTTTCCAGAGATGAGTTTCAAAACGATCGCGGACAATATTGATTGCTGAAAGTTCGAATGGTGCAACTATTTTCGCGGCTCTTGGTCTCTCGCGTCGTGCGAAAGGCCAGTTTGAAGAATCGATGTTTAGCCAGTTCTTGAAATTTCAAGAAAGATCATTCATATTTCTAGCAATGAGAGGCAGACCCGATGGCTAAATAATCGTCATCCCAAACAGCAAGTTATGGACTTTGATGAGATTGCTGAGAAAATCTTCAAAATTGATCCAAACCTCAGGTTCATCAGCATCGTAGACAGGAATGATAATGTACTTCTTGCAAGAATGCGTGAAGGAGTTTCTGCGGTTAACGAGAGCCTAAGTGATGAGGATCTGGCTTCTATTTATCCTCCTCTCATTATGAGAGCTGTCGAACGGTTGCAGCCAAATCTAGGAAATGCTAGAGCAGTAAGCATACGTTACGATAAAATATTGCTAACTCTATGTCGCGTATCAGACCTACTTATCGTTGTAAGCTTCAATCCAATCATGGAAACACCCTTTCTTACACGATTTGAGCAAGAGATCAGAGGAATCGTACAGACCCCGTAGACGAACGACTCCTGGTTCACCTTCAGGACAGCAGTCAATCCCCAGGGGAGTGTTGAGCGAGCGATCTTCTCTAGTTGATACTTGAATCTGGCGAGATTTGGTACAAGCGTTAAATCTGTACATATTATTCTATTTCTAGAAGACGTAATGTTAATGGAAATTTGTCGTAGCCCGTCGAGTCACTGGCGATAATCTATGACCATTACGAAGTTAGCGACAATTATGAACGAATACATTCAGGTAGTCACAACTGTTAACGATGAGAAGAGAGCTAATGAAATAGCAAGCCTGCTATTGGAAAAACGCGCAGTTGCTTGTGTTCAGATAATTGGTCCAATTGCAAGTTCTTGCTGGTGGAAAGGCGAGATCCGACGAACTAACGAATGGATGTGTTTGGCAAAAGCAAGGGCAGAAGACTATGAAAAAATTCAAGCTACAATTGAGAACGCTCATCCCTAAGAGGTACCTGAAATTGTAGCTGTTCCAATTCATGGTAACCCTGCGTATCTGAGCTGGATTCGAGAAGAGACTACTTCCAAATAGTTCCTAGGAACAGAGAAAACACTTGGCCTCAGTCAAGGAGTACTTTCTTCTCCACGCTCCGCTATGGGCTTCATGACACGCTTATGTACGATGCTTGAACTATCAAGACATGCCGACTGTTTTAAAACAGCGTAAAAACACGTTTTAAAACGTTTTAAAACATGTTTTGGAACGCTTTGATACATGCTCTCATATTCATCACGTAGAGTTTCAATGACTTCCCCATGGTCAATGAATTTGGACGAGTTTCCAATCCTAGTCAAGGAATCGGTTAGAAATCTCACCTAAAGCCTTCATTACTGACCAATCAGATGCCCAGAAAACTCACTTTGTGCCCATTCGGAAGCCAACAAGGCCTCGTCCGCGTGAAAGTAGGCATGAAAGACCCTAAAATTGAGCACATAACAGACCATCCTCATCCGGGCACCTTGTGGGCATCAAATGAGCAGGATGTGGGCATAAGTGAACAAAATGAGCAAAAATCACACTCAAATGAGCAGTGAAGAGATCGATGTTGATTCTGAACAATAAGGTGAGGCTGTGGATGTCGTCATATTGGAAACAATGATTGTTAACCTTGCAAGGCATCCAAGAATGCGATATATGTTAGGTTGCACCTGGGAATGAACCTACCAATATCGTGGGTCTAATCTCGCTTGAAAACCCGACCAACATAGCCGTGCGTCAGAATAGCTCGAACTTCTCATATTCCGATAGCCTCTCGAGATTCCTAGTTTCTCTCCAAGCTTAACGAATAAGTATTGAAACGTACCGGAGCTTCCGCATCAGATCTCGCTGGCCCTACAGCTTTTGAACTATACTTATACTACTTCCAGCATTTCCAGTGACGAAGAAACTTGAAATTAAGTTCGATGAGTGTCTTCTTCTTTGATATGGACGGCGTCCTTTCCGTCGGTAAGAAACATCCACGCTACCTAGGCGGACGCAGCGTAGTGTCACGAATTAAATCCTCCGGGAAGAAGGCGTATGTATTAACTAACGATTCAACTCATACTCGGAAGGAGATCCATCAGAGGCTTCAAAATTTTGGATTCAGTTTCAGTTTGGAAGATGTTCTGACCTCAGGCTACCTTACTGCACTCTATCTTACACAACGCTTCAAGCGAAGCGTCTCATTTCTATTATTAGGCGAGAGGGGGCTCTTACACGAGTTGTTGGCTGCTGGTCATAGGGAGTCTGATCAGAACCCTGATGTGGTTGTAGTCGGGCTTGACAGACAGTTGAATTATGCAAAACTTGACCATGCGCAGAGAGTGTTGAGGGGGGGGTCTTCTCTGGTTGGTAGTTACGGAGGAGCAGTCTACATGGGCGACCAGGGCCCAGCGCTCTCGGCGGGTCCCATAATCAAGGCACTCGAATATGGCGCAAACAAGAGAGCGGTCATGATAGGAAAACCCTCACCACGCATGTTCCAGCTGGCGCTTCAACGAGCCGAAACCAGAGCGAGTCGTGCGGTTATGATAGGCGACCAGATTGAGACTGATATGCTAGGTGCTGCGAGGACTCGTGTGCACACTGTATTAGTTTTAAGCGGTGTTGAGACAAGAGACTCGCTTCAAAATTCCACCCTAAAACCAGAGCTAGTGATCGAGAATGTTGACGAGTTAAAGCAATATCTTTGAGAACCCCAGTGTTTTCTCTCCAATTCTGCTGGAATGAAATATTTCATTATCATAACCCTTAAAGGGTCCGCAGCACCGTTCTTGACATACCGTTTGAAGAGAAGTAGAATAGAATATGTCAGCAGAAGAAGGACAGCCTAGTGGTGCCACGGCACCTATCATAAAAGTCAGCGACCTACAGCCTTACTCTAAGCAGGTGAATACGACCGTAAAAGTCGTACAGAAGGGTGAGGCGCGAGAAACCGTCTCTAGACAGGACGGCACAACTCACCGCGTGTTAGATGCGCTTGTCGGAGACGACACAGGCACTATCTACATGACCCTTTGGGACGATAACATAGACAAGGTGAACGAGGGCGATTCTGTAATGGTCAAGAACGGGTACGTGCGTCCATTCAAGGGATCAATGCGGCTTAACATAGGCCGCTACGGTAGCCTAGAACCTGCAGGAACAGCTCTTGGCGATGTAAACACTCAGAACAACCTATCCGATAAGGTCGTTGAAGAACGCCCATACCGATCCTACGGCGGTCGCGGCGGCGGCTATGGAAGAGGCGGCGGTTACGGTAGAGGTGGCGGCTATGGTGGCGGTCGCGGACGAGGATACGGGGGCGGCAGAGGCCGCGGACGCGACGAATACTAAACGTCGACCAGTGCCTTGGATTGCGATTAACCCCTATTTTTTTCTCATCTTTTTCTCTCCTGCTTACGTGTAGTGTCAGCTACTACTAATTAGACGCCGATTTCTGGCGACTATACTTCAAAAAAAAGACAATGGGTTAGTTGGTGGGAGACGCCAACTCCAACGCACCATACATGTTAGCTAACGATAGCAATAACAACAGTAAGCAAGTAACCAGTCATAGTCCAACTAGAATAGATACGTCTCTAACGCAAATCACACATAACATAACAGTCTGACCTATCAAAAGACGGCTCGTTAGGTCTTAGCATCATAACTCCTTGAAAATCTATGCGAAATCCTCGCGCAATCATTCTCCGATACGCATTATGACAAGCGCTGTTGACGCCCGCCGTCACAGTCGTCAATCTGTGCATCGCAGCTAGTTCCTCACAGCCATTCAGCAGCTTGTCAAAATGGTTCTCCGCTCCAGATCCTCTGCGGACGGCTCCAAACTTGATGTAACATGTATCTCTTCCAGCCTCAGTGCCCGACCCGCAATGACATACAGCAAGGCCGACGAGCGTGTCACCTTCCCACAAGAGTAGGGTGTCGCCAAGCCTCTGGTTTCGGACAGCCATTATTTCTCGCTCCAAATCTAATCCTTCGTAGATTGAGCTGGTCAAGCTTCGACATGTCATCAAGCATCTTTCCTTCTTCGCATCAGATACATCGGAAAATTTGGACCACCCTCCGAGGTTATCATTCAGTTTGACTGGCTTCGACATAATGAGTGTTAGAAATCTCGGCCAAAAATTGAACTTCTGGTACAAGCCTAGATGCTTTGGGCTGTGAGCAAAGGTGAAGAGGCCTGCGTGACTGACACCCCACTTGTTAAAAAGCTCCATTGTCGGTTCGAGCAGAAGTTTAGCAAT
>Ga0187784_10002552_pt1 | contig 14584 bp, 11 predicted proteins | sample 1015_SJ02_MP15_2_FD_132964 | JGI IMG/M metagenome (GOLD analysis project Ga0187784, IMG submission 132964) | Tropical peat soil microbial communities from peatlands in Department of Meta, Colombia - 1015_SJ02_MP15_20_MG | ecosystem: Environmental > Terrestrial > Soil > Wetlands > Peat | place...
GACGGCATAGCTGGCCATCACCGAGCCGTAGACCACCGCGCGGCGGAGCTGGACAGGGGAAAAGTCGCGTGCTTTGGCCAGATGCCCCATGAAGCCGCCCGCAAAGCTGTCCCCGGCGCCGGTGGGATCGTGGACTTCATCGAGTGGGAATGCCGGCGCGATGAAGGTCCCCCCTTCCGAGAAGAGCATGACACCGTGCTCTCCGCGCTTAATGACCACAGTGCGCGGGCCCATCTCCCGGATAACTTCGGCAGCCTTTTTGAGGTTGGAAATGCCGGAAAGCATTCGCGCTTCCGTCTCGTTGAGCAGCAGGACATCGACTTCAGCTAGAGCTTTCTTCAATTCCTCTGGTTTGCCCTTGATCCAATAATTCATGGAATCCAAGACCGCCAGACGAGCCTTAGGAAGTTGCCGGCGGACGTGGAGCTGCAACACAGGATCGATATTGCCCAAGAACACGAACTCGCTGTCGAGATACGAGGCGGGTAGAGTGGGCGAAAATTGCTCGAAAACATTGAGGTGCGTTTCGAGCGTTCGCGCCTCATTCATATCGCCGGCGTATTCACCCGACCAATGGAAGGTCATTCCGGCGACTCGCTCCAGGCCTGCCGTATCAATGTTGTGGTCGCGAAATATTCGCAATTGCTCTTCCCCGAAGTCGTCGCCGACCACGGCCACGATCTGGACAGGGACAAACCAACTCGCGGCGAGTGAGAAATAGCTCGCCGACCCACCCAAGATCTTCTCGGCAATTCCGTGCGGAGTTCTGATGGAATCAAAAGCTACTGTACCAACTACCAACAGAGGAGCTGGGCCGATTTTTGATTTTGGATTTTTGATTTTAGATTTTGGAATTCGCACTAGCCTTCCCCTTCTGTCAGGTATTTTCCCACCAACAGCCCGAGTCTTTTCTTTGCTCGTGGGGAGATTCTCCGGCGGTCCGTCAGGATGGCGTGGGCTAGCGCTAAAGGACACTTGCAATTCCGTTGCTGAGGCATGGACCGAACTGCTTTGAGGAGAATCTTCTGACTGTTTTCCACATTGTGCTTGAGGTAATCCAAAACCAGGTTCACCGTCACGGCGTCGTGCTCAGGGTGCCAGCAGTCGTAGTCGGTGACCATGGCGAGCGTGGCGTAACAGATCTCGGCCTCACGCGCGAGTTTAGCCTCCGGCAGGCTGGTCATTCCGATAAGGTCCATTCCCCACGCACGGTAAACGTTGGACTCGGCTCGAGTAGAGAACGCCGGCCCCTCCATGCAGACGTAAGTGCCCCCCGTGTGACAGCGGACGCCTACATCTTTGCATGCCCCGGCCAGCACGTCCACGACCGTGGGACAAACGGGGCTATCAAAACTGATGTGGGCAACGAGGCCGTCGCCAAAGAATGTGGAAACGCGCTGGCGGGTGCGATCAAAGAACTGGGCAGGCAACGCCATGTCCATGGGACGGTAATCCTCCTGAAGTGATCCCACGGCGCTGACCGAGATGATTCGCTCCACCCCCAGCTTCTTGAACCCGTAAATGTTGGCGCGAGAATTCAATTCTGACGGCAAGAGGACGTGGCCACGGCCGTGCCGGGATAGAAAAGCTATTTTGCGTCCTTCCAGGGTGCCAAGAATGTAGGCGTCTGATGGTTTGCCAAAGGGCGTAGCGATGCGAACTTTACGCACTCGCTCGATGCCCGGCAGGTTATAAAGGCCGCTTCCTCCGATGATTCCAATTTCCGCTTGTGGCAAAGGCCCTCCCGCTCCCTAAGAAATCATGATCCCAGTGTAGCTGCGGCGTGTCATTCCGAGCGAAGCGAGGAATCTTGCTCTGTTTCTGCCGGCGCATGATCTACGATCCGAAGCGGAGCGAGATTCCTCGCTTCGCTCGGAATGACATGGCATGCATCCTTCAGCTTCTTAAGCTACGCGACCGGCTGGGCAACAATCTTGCCCCCGCTTTCTACTAAACGCAACCAGGGCACGTTCGGGTCATGAGGGAGAATCACGATAGCTGCATTTTGAACTAACTCGGGCAGCAGGCGCTTCTTGCTGGCGAGGGTCTCCATTGGATAAAGGTCGAAACTCATGATCCAGGGATAAGCCAGATGCGCGGCAGTGGGGACGACGTCGGAAATGAAGTATGCACACTCGCCTCCGGATTCAATACGCACGCATTGCAAGTTGCGCGTGTGTCCGGGCACGACCTCGACCTTAATGCCTGGAGCGATTTCCGCGTCGCCCTCGAGAAACTCGGTTTGCGGTTCGGCGGGCTTGAAGAACTCCTCAATGTAACTGCCCCGCTCGCGTTCCGTGGGATTGAGCGCCTGCTGCCACTCTCCGCGCTGAATGAAATAACGCGCGCGCGGAAAAGTGGGGACAGTCTTCCCGTCTAAACGCCGCGTGTTCCAACCGCAGTGGTCGAAGTGAAGGTGCGTGTTGATGACAATGTGGATATCCTCCGGCTTAAGCCCCAATCCCTCGAGTTCCGCGAGGAGCCTCGGGGGATGTTGGATGGCATAGATATCCTTGAACTTCTCGTCGAACTTGTCACCAATTCCGCTCTCCACGAGAATGTTCTGCCCCCCGGCACGAATCAGCAGGCAGGTCAGGGAAAGGCGGATGCGGTTCCGTTCGTCCGCTGGGGCTTTGCGTTCCCACAGGGCCTTCGGCACAACGCCGAACATCTGTCCTCCATCGAGGGCAAAAGTTCCGTCGCGGATGGCGTGGAGTTCAAAAGAGCCTAATTTCATCGTTCCTCGACCAATTCGATAAGCACGCCAGCGGTGCCGGCGGGGTGCAGAAAAGCGACTTGCGCGTTCCCTGCCCCGCGACGAGGCTCCCGGTCGATCAAGCGGACCCCTGTGTTTTCCAGCTTCCGGAGCGTCCCCGCCAGATCCTCGACCGCAACGGCTATGTGGTGGAGCCCCTGCCCGCGCTTGGCGACAGAACGCGCGATGGGCGAATCCTCCGAAGTAGCCTCGAGCAACTCCAGGCGGCTTTCCCCTACCTGAAACATCGCCACACGTACTTTCTGCTCCTCGACAACTTCTTCCGAGTCGGGTGGCTTTCCGAGCAGTTTTTCGAAGACAGGCCGCGCCACCGCTAGCGAGCCGACTGCGATGCCAATGTGGTGAATTCGCATAAAAGCAGTTCTCAGTCGTCAGTCGTCAGTTCTCAGTCACTTACCACTAGCCACTGATTCAGCGACGATTCTCTCGACCAGTGAATAGGGGTCGGCGCGATGCTGGAGCAGGTCGTCGACGAACTGCTCGAGGGAACCGTCGCGCAAACGTTCCCTAATGACTTTCTCAAAAAGATCCCGACGCAGCAGCTCGAGGAAGCGACTCCGCAGGTAATTTCTTCTTCGTTCTTCCTTCAAAGCGTTCAGCTCCTGGAAAGAGCGGAATTGTTCGAGTGCTTGCCTTACTTCTCCCACCCCCGAGCCCGTGGTGGCGATCGCCTTGACGATGGGGGGACGCCAACCGTCGGAGCGGGCAGCCATGGAAAGCATAGCTTGGACTTCCCCCTCGAGGCGGTCGGCGCCGGGAAGGTCGGTCTTGTTGATGACGTAGAGATCGGCAATTTCCATAACGCCGGCCTTGAAGGTTTGCACGTCGTCACCCATTCCCGGGACCAAAAGCAGCGCGGTGGCGTCTGCCAGGCGAGCCACTTCCACTTCGTCTTGTCCCACTCCCACGGTCTCAATCACCACCACGTCGCAGCCCGCCGCATCCAGGATAGTGACCACGTCGTGGGTAGTTGGCGCCAAGCCTCCCAACTGTCCCCGTGTCGCCATGCTGCGGATATAAATCTCTTTGTCGCCCGAAAGGTTTTGCATGCGAATGCGATCACCCAAGAGGGCGCCGCCCGAAAACGGGCTGGTGGGGTCGACTGCGATGATTCCCACACGCGCACCCGCGCGTCGATATTCAGCCGCAAGCTTTTCCACCAGCGTGCTTTTGCCGGCCCCGGGAGACCCCGTGACGCCGATGACTTCCGCTTTCCCGGAGGCAGGAAATAGCCTCTTCAAGAGCTCCGTGCCCAGCGTATCGCCGGCTTCCACCGCCGAGATAGCGCGAGCGATGGCCCGCCGGTCTCGTGCGAGCACTTTCGCAGCCCATGTCTGGATTGAATCCGCCATCTGAAGGCAGGGCCCGCCCTGGTTTCGGCCAAACGTCTCGCGGGCTGTTACCATGCGCTGAATATCACCGGTCCCCTGGTCGCGTACCATCCCCCAATAATCAAGGCTATACCACAAGCTCAGCAGCGTCAATTCGAAAGGGGCTGGGGGCTAGTGTGGTGTCCCACTTAATTCTTGACAACCCCGCACATTGCAAGGGTGGCGCAGACATTGAAGTCAATGTCTGCGCCACCCCCGGGTCCATTGGAAAGTCCTAAGTGGGACAGGACACTAGGGGCTGGGGAATCGCCGCCGCTCCGCGCCTGATACCATGCTCCCTTGCAGGCGGCGCCTTGCCTAAGAGTGAAGACATGGTTTAAGTTACAAGGTAAGCGGGAAAAGGGTGCAATAATGTTTCGCTTCTTGCTCAGCTTGGCCCTATTGCTGATTCCGGCCGGTCCTCACGCTGTCTTCGCGAGTGAGAAGGGGCGCGAGCCCGCGCCAGCTCAAGTGACGGTGCGCGCGCGCGGACCGGGTTGTTCGGTGGACCTCGACGATCAACGGGTGGGCAAGACTGATGACCACGGGGTACTCTTTGTGCCACAAGTCGAGCCGGGGGACCACTACCTCCACCTCCGCTGCCCTAGCGAAGAAGAGAAAGGCTTCTTCATTTCACCTCGTCCCGGGGAGAATGTGGCGGTGGATGGGAAGAAAGCAGAAGAAGGTTCCAACCCCAACGCCAATTCGGCGCTCAACCCCGCCGAAATCAAGCTTCAGTTACGGCAGTTGGTTCAGCAAGCCGTGCAACTGCGCGCCCGCGGCAGGCTGGATGAGGCCGTTGAACTTCTGCGGACGGCGCTCAAACTCGATGCGGAGAATTCCGACTTGCACCGCGAACTGGGAATCACCTTCCTGCTGGGCAAGGACTGGAAGCGGGCACGCGTCGAGATGCTGGAAGCCATCCGGCACGACCCGACGGATGCCGACGCCTACAACGGCCTTGGCTACGCGCTGGAAAAAATGGACGACTTGGAGGGGGCAGTGAAGCAATACCGCATGGCCCACCAACTCGATCCCGCCGATCCTACTTACCGCACGCACTACTTTGATATCCTCTCCAGGCTGGCGCAGGAAAAAGCGAAGAAGAAATAAGAACGAGTCAGAAGTCAGGAGTCAGAATCCCCATTGGCCATTTATTGAAACTACATGGATTCTTGGACCCCAAAGAATGGGAGCCTCCGGCGAAGTTCACGTCATTCCCGCGAAAGCGGGAATCCAGTTCCGCTTCGACATGGACCCCCGCTTTCGCGGGGGTGACGCCTTGACTTTCATTGCTATGGGCGGGCCACGGTGCGACGATCACTCAGCATGACACTAGTGTAGGGAACTATGAGTTACGTCCCGCTTCTGACTCCTGACTCCCGATGTTCAGCCACCCGTCTACCGAGAGCTCCCTACTACCTCGCGGAGAACCTCGAGGGCGCGCTCGCAGCCCGCGCGGTCCACGTCAAGGTGGGTTACCATGCGGATCAGCTTCGCGTCGTAGGGGTTTGCCCAGATGTTTTTAGCCTTCAGCCGCTGCGACACCTCCGGCGCGGTCAGACCGGTGCCGGAAACATCGAAGAACAGGATGTTGGTGACTACTTTGTCGGTTGCGATCTCGATGCCGGGAGTATCCGCCAGCCCTCGAGCCAGGAACTTGGCATTCTCGTGATCGACGTGGAGGTGCTTAGGCCCTTCTTCCAGGGCAATCAGGCCTGCTGCCGCCAGGATGCCTGCTTGGCGCATTCCACCCCCCAGCATTTTTCTCGCAATGCGCGCTTCTTCGATGAACTCCCGGCTTCCCACCAGCATGGAACCCACGGGCGCACCGAGTCCTTTCGAAAGGCAGAACATCACTGAATCGGCCTTCTTCGTCAACTCTGTCACTGGCCGCCCCAGGGCAACGCTGGCGTTGAAAATGCGCGCGCCATCAAGATGCACAGGCAACCCGGCGGCGTGCGTGTGGTCGGCAATATCGTCAAACACCTCGGGAGGGTAAACCGAGCCGCCGGCAATGTTCGAGGTGTTTTCCAGTTCCACCAGCCCGGTTCGCGCCCGATGATCGCCTCGCCCACGCACGTGCGGGGCAATCATTTCCCATTTCAAGATTCCGTCCTCGGCCCAGATGGTGCGAGGCACCAAGCCGGCAAAGGCCGCCACCGTTCCCATCTCGAACATGTAGATGTGCGCGCGCGCTTCGCAAATCACTTCCTGGCCGGGCCGGGTGTGAACTTTAAGGCCAATCTCATTTCCCATCGTTCCTGAAGCCACGAAAAGCCCTGCTTCGCGGGCAAAGACTTCGGCGGCGCGTTCCTGGAGACGGTTCACCGTGGGATCCTCACGGTAAACATCGTCGCCAACTTCCGCCTCGTACATGGCACGGCGCATGGCGGGCGTAGGTCGAGTTACGGTATCACTGCGCAAATCAACAATAGCTGTGTTCATGTGCCTTATCGCTCCGTTCAGTTGTCAGTCGTCCGTTGTCCGTTGTCAGTCGTCCCTGGTCCGCTGTTGAGCATCCCTACCAGGAAGAAGCGCTAATTGCCTGGACCTTGTAGCGCCGCGAAGAAAGGGTCCACCACAGAGTGCACAGAAACCACAGAGGAAATCCTTCTGCTCTTCTCTGCGACCTCTGTGGCCTCTGCGGTGAGATTGCAGAGCCTCGGAGAACACGGAAAACCTCGTCTTGGTTGCGGCCGCCAGGTCGCGCTGTTTGCCGACAACGGACTACTGGCAACTGACGGCGGACTACTGACGCCTTCAGGCTACAACAAATTCCCGGAAAACTTCGTTCGAAACCAAATATGCCGCTTCCGTCAGCCTGATATTATCTCCGGCCATCGTCAAGAGTTCATTTTGGGTCAAGGATTCTATTCTCCCCTGCCAGTGGCCCACCCGATCCCGACCCCAGCGTTTGCGTGCCGTTTCGAGGCTAACACCTTTCACTTGGCGTAATCCGAGGAAGAAGAACTCCTCGAGCTGCTCTTCGGGCGAGAGCTTACGGACCGCCGCGATAGGCGAGCGCCTCCCCTCCAGCCTGTCAATGTAAAGCTTCGCGTCGTCTTCGTTGGCCCAGCGGTTGATGCCGTCAAAAGAATGAGCGCCGGCGCCGAGTCCGACGTAGGGGGCGAGTTGCCAATATTTCAAGTTGTGGCGCGACTCATACCTGGGCCGGGCAAAGTTGGATATCTCGTACTGGATGTATCCTTCCCGTCCTAAGACCTCTCGTCCCATCTCGTAGGCATCGGCCATGAACTCTTCGCCGGGGACAGCCGGGGCGTGATAGCGTGTGCCGCTTTGCAGTACCTCCCTGCCCAGCCGGCTTTTCTCGTCGATTTCGAACAGATAAAGGGAAATGTGCTGGGGCCCGAGTTGAAGCACGGCTTCCAGGTCGCGTCGCCATGACTGGGAGTTCTGATGCGGCAAGCCAGCTACCAGGTCAATACTAAGGTTGGCGAAGCCCACCCTACGCGCGCTCCGCACCAGTTCGCGCGTGTCGGCGGCAGAATGCAGCCGCCCCATCGCGCGTAGTTCCTGGTCTTCGAACGTCTGCGCTCCAATGCTCAGCCGATTCACCCCCAGGCTCATGGCCCGAGCCAGGAATTGCGCATCGGCTGACCCGGGAGTAACTTCAACCGTGAATTCACCGCCCGCTTGCACCTCAAAGCGCCGGTAAAGAGCACGAACGATCCGCTCGAGTCTTTCCAATCCCAGCAGCGGCGGGGTTCCTCCGCCGAAGTAGACTGTGTCCGCCGGAAGTGCGAGAACTTCTGGGGCCAGGCCGTTGACCTCGAATGCGGTTGGCAATCCGTCGATTTCCTGCTCCAGCGCTCTGCCATAATGGTCGAAGATGATGCGGGACTCGACTCGCGAACTGAAATTGCAGAAGCTGCACTTCGAGGCGCAAAAGGGAACCTGAACGTAAATGCCGAGAGGCAGCGTGATTGACGATTCTCGATTGTCGATTGCCGATTGAACGCGGATTCGCAAGTTCAAGTTGTCTGCCATCCTGAGTACTAAAACCAACAATTCCCGATTGCCGACTGAAGGGAGAGAAGTCCGCCACACCACCCTTTCAATCAGCAATCGACAATCGGCAATCGACGATCTTCAATGACTGTTGCCTGCTTTGGCAAGCGCCTCGGACAAGGCGGGAGGCACGCGCGGAACTACGGGGACCAGAGCGACGTTCTTCTTCACCAACTCCGCCGTCCGTTGCACGTTTAGGCGTTCAAACAAGAAGGTGAACTTCCTTTCAAGGTCCTGTCCGATGCGGGCGCGAACGTCCGAGGGCAAATCCCAGAACTTGCGTTTGAAGGGGCCGAAAGCTTTCTTGCGGGTCTTATACAAGAACTGCGCGTCGGTGTCCGAAGCCTTGCGTTCATCGGCGCAGAGCTTTCGCAGCGTCTTGTAGATGTCTTCTTTCAGATCCCTGGGAAACGCCGAATTCTCATAAATCATGTTCTGGAACTCGGTCGCCAAGTGAACCTCAGCAGTCTCGCACTCCGCAAACTTATGGAAAGCATCGGCAGGAAGCGTGGAAGCCCCGTGCTGCACGGCGCCCCCCATGCCGTAGCGGTCGCGGGCCAGCGCCGAGAGGCCGCGGAGGGTTTCAAAGTCGATGGCCACCTGCGCGATGCTGCCATCCGGCAGCACCACGCCGCCATCCCTGGTTCCGGTCTGCACGCTGATCTTGGCCAGACCCTTCTTGAAACGGCTGCGCCGGGTCAAGGTTTCCATGAAGCCGTCCACAAAAGAGGTCAGCTCCTCAGGCGTGGAATTCTGTTTCCCGATCTCGCCGATTTCGCCTCCCAGGGTGATCGTAATTCCCGGCGGCTCGATCGAGCGAATATAGGTTGCCAGGGATGCAGTGGCCTCAAAATTGACCCTCTGCTGTTCACGGGCGCCGGGACGGTCGAGGTCGACAAGCGTCGACGCGTCGATGTCGATGTTGTAGTACCCCGCCGCAACGGATTCCTGGCAGAAGTCCTGGATGGTTTGCAACTCCGAGTCCGGGTCTTTGCCGAACCGGTGGGCGTTGACCAGATAGTGATCTCCCTGGACGAAAACAGGGCCCTCGAAGCCCTCGCGGAGTGCCGCCGCGATAATGACCGCCGCATATTCGGCGGGACGCTGGTCGGTGTAATGGCTCTCCGTGCGTGTAAGTTCAAAAATGAAGGCGCCGGCTTTCAGACGCAGGGCGGCACGGAAAACCGCACGCGCCACATCGTAGCTCAGGCCGCGGACGTTGATAGCGGGAACAGTAAAACCCTTGCACTCCTTTCGTCCGCGCGCCTCGTAAAGACCCTGAAGAGAGGAAGGCACGACGCCAAGTTCCAATCCGGCTCGGCGGATGATCCAGCGCGCTGCGCTCCGCACCTCGTCGCTTTCTCCGAAAACCGCGTTGCTGACCAACTGGTCCAGGGTCTGGCTCACAAACTTCTGCGGATTCTTCAGAACAATGCTCCCGCCATTCGAGAGCTCGAAAATCGCCTTGTCGCGAGTCAGCAGACCCGAAATTGAACGTGCGTTCATGGCAAGTTCCCCCAAGCGGCTGCCCAAAGCCCAGTCGAGTATTATATCAGACCATGTTCACAGGCGAATTGAGAACGTTTGACGCTACAGGCTCACTACCTGGTGCCCGGGAGAATCTGTCGGGATCTGCGCAAGCAGCCGGTGGAGCAATTCATAGCCAGCGCGCCCCAGAAAATACGCACCGCCCACCCGGCGCTCCTGCAAATCCTTGTGCGGCATGAGAAACCCCTTGAGGGCCTGCGCATGGCGGTGGAGCAACTCGGAACGCGCCAAACCGGCGCGGCTTACCTTCCCTTGCAGCCGATCCATCTGGTAATGGATCTTTTCCTGCGCGTGTTGCAGCGCCTCGAGTAATGTGGGGTCAAGCCGCTCGATGTCGCCACGTAGGCGTTCGAGGAGGTTGGCCATGTCCTTTTGAGCCTGCCCAAATCGTTCCGACCATCCCTCGGCAAGCCCCGCCGCGGCGATTTTCCTACCGAGGTGTTCCTCGCCTAGCCAAACGTCTTCGACACTCAGCCGGTATTTCTCCAGCAACCTTTGAGTGCGATGGTCCACAAGGGTGAAAGCGGCTCGTGGGAAAAAGACCGGTTGGGGCCTGCCGAAGGTCTTGTACAAAACTTGGGCCTGCGCGAGATAAGCCAGCTCGGAGGGACCGGCAATGTAAGCCACGGTCGGCAACAGGGTGTCCTGAACCAAAGGCCGCAACAACACGTTAGGTGAAAAGGCAATGGGGTCCTCGGCTAGTTCGCTCCGCAACTCTTCGATAAAGGCCTTTTGTGTTCCCTCAATGAAGTAGTCGCCGTTGCGCTGGTGAATAGGGAAGCGGTTCCCTTCCCTGGTGACGAAGAGCAAGGTCGAATCCTCGGTCACGTTGACCTGGGCATGATAGCCGCTCTTGAGCAACGACTCGGAACGTTCCAGCACATTCGCCCTGAGTTCTGGTGCCTGCTCGAGGGCTTGGGCATAGACCTCGGCGCTCAATCGGTGCACGGCTGGGTCGAGCGGGTTGAGAAGAATCACTCCCCAGGGGTTTAGAAGGCGGGCCATGAATCGCCCGAAAGCATCAACCCAGGTGGCGCCAAGCGTGTAGGTCTGGCGCAGATCCTGCAAAACACATTCACGGGCTGGCCCGGAAGGCAGGCACGCTTCCAGTCGAGCGAGCGCCTCGGTGGATTGCTGGGTCAAGCGCACATTCCCGACTGACGACCGCGGGCTGGGCGAATCGCCGCGGTCAGCCAAGGAGATGAGATTGTACTCAGGATCGAGAGTTCCCACCTCCGCCACTTCTGCCAAGTCGTGATCCTCAGTGGCCAGCCAGAAAACAGGCACTACGGGCAGCCCCTGCTCTCTAAGGTAGTTTGCCAGGCGAACGGTGGTTAGGGCCTTGAAGATGGTAAAAGCCGGCCCCCCAAACAAGCCCACTTGCTGGCCCGTGACCACGGCGAAGCAACCGGCCCGCTCGAGTCTCTGTAGGTTCTCAAACGTGGCCTCACCGCAACCAAAAGCCTTGTTCTGGCGCGAGAGAATTGCGCAAAGTCCCTCGCGCTTCCTTTCGAAACTGGGAAGTTGCGCGGCAACCGTTTTGTAACTGGAAAGTTCGTATGGTGGTCCTTCGTAGAAGCTCGAAACGCGGTCGAAATGATAGAGGTAGTCCACGAACAGCGCGCTGGAGTGCGGGACTCGCTCATAGGGAAGGATTGTGCCTGTCATAGATGCGAAACCCTAGCCGGACAGCGGGAGTAACCCCTCACCCGGCCCGCCCCGGCTGAAAAACGCCGACGGCGGGCCACCCTCTCCCCAGGGGAGAGGGTTGGTCATTCAATTCAGACCTCTGCCCTCTGCCTACTACCGACTGCTTACTGCCAACCGCCTTCAGTACTCGAGACCCGCGCGGGCCTCTCGCAGCGCTTCTGCTACTGATTCTCGTGCTGCGGGCCCTAGCGGCGCCAGCGGAGCGCGCGGGAAGCCTCCAGCATAGCCGCTGAGGTCTAGTGCCGCCTTGATGCCCGGAACACCAAAAGGCAGCGAAATCTTCCGGGCAAGTGGAAGCAATCGTTCCTGAAACTCCCGCGCCCTCTTTGTCTTGCCTTCCAGGAATGCCTGGTACAAGCCCACGCAAAGCTCCGGAGCAAAATTCGCCTGGCCCAGCACTGCGCCCACAGCCCCCGCGCGCAAGGCTTCGTTCAGAATCAGAACGGAGCCAACCAGCACGCGGAAGCCCGGCCGCACGCGCCGCAGAACCGCCCGCACAAAACGAATGTCTCCCGAACTCTCCTTCAAGCCTACCACGTTGGGGATATAGGATAGCTTGCCGATGGTGGCAGGGTCGAGGTGAAGCCCGGTGAACTGCGGGATGGAATAGATGATGACCGGCCGATCCACCTTGCGTGCGACCGTGCGATAGTGCGCCGCCAGCGTGTCAGCATCCATCTTGGATTTGTAGTAGTTGGGCGTCAGCACCAATAGGGCGTCTGCCCCACGCGCGACAGCCTCCTGGCTGAGGCGCAGGGTTGCATCGGTGCTCTCGAGGCCCGTGCCGGCGATCAGAACCTCCGGCGGGCGCACCAAACCTCGCGCCACCTCCACCAGCCGCAGTCGCTCGCGCTCCTCCAGGTAGGGCCCTTCCCCCGTCGAGCCCGCCACGAGAACACCGGAGAGCCCAATTCCAACGAGCTTCTGTAAATTCTCGCGAAATAGCCCTTCCTCAATCCCGCCCCGGCGGTCAAACGGAGTGACCAAGGGAGAAAAAATCCCTTTGAGATTTTGGAGGATTGCTTTGTGTTTCATCCTGCTTCTCCTTGGCAGTGCGCCATGGGGTGCCCCCCAACCCCCGCTGCCCAGCATGAGCGGCGGGACATGCCCAGCCCCCCAGGGGAGAGGGGAAAGCCTCAGTCTTCTCTCGCACCCGATTCCGCGCTTTCTCTGCCGACGGCCAACTGCTTGCTGCCGACCGCCGACTGCCTACTGCCGACTGCCGACTGCTTACTGCCGACTGCCTACTGCCGACTGCTCACTGCCGACTGCTTACTGGTTGCTGCCGACCGCCGAGTGCCTACTGCCGACTGCTTACTGGTTGCTGCCGACCGCCGACTGCCTACTGCCGACTGCTTGCTGCCGACTGCCGACTGCCTACTGCCCTCCTCGGTCCGTTCTGATGCAGCTCCTGCAAGCTGGCAACCCACACCTGTCCTTTTCGCAATTCCCGAATCCCGGCGATCACCGCCCCCGCAGCGGACAGAGTGGTAATGCAGGTGACGCCGTGTTGAACCGCGGCGCGGCGGATCACCCGGTCGTCCTGGCGGGAGGAACGGCCCAGCGGCGTATTGATAATCAAATCAATCGCCGCGTTCTTAACGAGGTCCACGACGCTTGGACGTCTTTCCGCCACCTTGAAGACTCTCTCTACCGGAATGCCGCCGGCGCGCAAGGCCTGAGATGTGCCCAGCGTGGCGACCAGCTTGAATCCCAGTTCCGCCAGTTCACGCGCAATCGGAATGACCAGGGGCTTGTCGTGATCGTTCACCGAAATGAAGATGCGCCCGGAAGTCGGTATGCGGTTCCGCGTGGCGAGCTGGGCCTTGGCAAAAGCGAGGCCAAAAGAGTCTGCGACGCCCATGACCTCCCCGGTGGACTTCATTTCCGGACCGAGGATGGTGTCCGCTCCGGGAAGTTTCTGGAAGGGGAAGACCGGGGATTTGACAAAGGAGTGGCGCACCGGCAGTTCCGGTTCGAGACCGAAGGATGAGAGTTTGCCTCCCACCATGAGCCGCGCGGCAATCTTCGCCAGCGGCACCCCAGTGGCCTTGCTAACATAAGGGACGGTCCGGGAGGCCCGTGGATTGACTTCCAGGACGTAAACAAGCCCATTCTGAATCGCATACTGGATGTTCATCAGTCCGACAACATTCAACTCCCTGGCCAGCCTCACCGTGTACTCAACCAACCCACGATGTTGCGGCTCCCCGATGCTCACCGCCGGGAGAACACAGGAACTGTCTCCAGAGTGAATTCCCGCTTCCTCGATGTGCTGCATGATGCCCGCGATGACCACATCAGTCCCGTCCGCTAAGGCGTCCACATCCACCTCGGTGGCGTTTTCCAGGAAGTGGTCCACCAGGATGGGGAAAGCGCGTTGCAATTCTTCCGCGCGGCGCACGTAGTCGCGCAGCATGGCCTCGTCGTACACAATCACCATAGCGCGTCCGCCCAGCACGTAAGAGGGACGCAACAGCACGGGATACCCGATCTGACGCGCGATCTCCACCGCCTCCTGGACATTCATAGCGGCGCCGTTTTGAGGCTGGGGGATCTCCAGGTCGGCAAGCAGCTTCCCGAAGCGCTTGCGGTCCTCGGCCAGATCGATTGATTCCGGTGAAGTGCCAATGATGGGCACGCCGGCGGCCTTTAGCTGGCGCGCCAGATTGAGCGGCGTCTGCCCACCGAATTGCACGATAACGCCTTCGGGTTTTTCCTCATCCACAATGGCCATCACATCTTCAAAAGTGAGCGGCTCAAAATAGAGGCGGTCGGAAGTGTCGTAGTCGGTCGAGACGGTCTCGGGATTGCAATTCACCATGATCGTCTCGAAGCCCTGCTCCTTGAGCGCATAGGCGGCGTGAACGCAGCAGTAATCGAACTCAATTCCCTGCCCGATGCGATTAGGGCCACTGCCCAGGATGATGATCTTGCGGCGCAGTGTGGGTTCGGCCTCGTCCTCATCTTCATAGGTTGAGTAGAGGTAGGGGGTGAAGGATTCGAATTCGGCGGCGCAGGTGTCTACTCGCTTGAAGACGGGGCGAACACCCAGGGCCACGCGCCGCCCGCGGACGGCTTCCGCCGACGTGCCCCACACTTCTGCCAGGTGCGTGTCCGAAACCCCGTGGCTCTTGGCCTCCCGCAA
>Ga0187784_10002554_pt1 | contig 14583 bp, 10 predicted proteins | sample 1015_SJ02_MP15_2_FD_132964 | JGI IMG/M metagenome (GOLD analysis project Ga0187784, IMG submission 132964) | Tropical peat soil microbial communities from peatlands in Department of Meta, Colombia - 1015_SJ02_MP15_20_MG | ecosystem: Environmental > Terrestrial > Soil > Wetlands > Peat | place...
GAATTTCGCTTTCTATAGTTTGATCTTGCTCTTCGCGATGAGTGCTGCCGCCCAGGATACACGTGAGTTCGACATCAAGGCGGCTGAGCGCTTTGCCAATCTTGCTCTCGCCTGCGTGCACAAGGAGTATCCCAACCACCTCAGCCACACCTTGAATAGTGATGCCGATGTCGCCCCGCCCCGCCAGTTGACGCCGGCGTTTTTTGGCTGCTATGACTGGCATTCTTCCGTGCATGGGCATTGGCTCCTGATTCGATTGGTCAGGACTTTCCCGGACGCCACGTTTGTTCCCAACGCTCGCCAGGCACTGCGGCAAAGCCTCACCGCACAAAACCTTGCGCAGGAAGCGTCCTATCTCCGAGGAGAAGGCCGCGCCAGCTTCGAGCGTCCGTATGGGCTGGCATGGCTTTTGCAACTGAGCGCCGAACTCCGGGAGTGGAACGATCCGCAGGCCAAAGAAATGGCGGCGAACTTGCGTCCGCTGGAGCAGGTTGTACTGGAACGGCTGAACAATTGGCTGCCCAAGCTCTCCCATCCGGTGCGTATCGGCGAACACGACCAGACCGCTTTTGCCCTCGGTCTGATCCTCGACTACGCTCACGGCAAGGACGATCAGAAACTTGCCGAATTAGTTGAGTCCCGGGCCAGACTCTTCTTTCTTCAAGACAAGAACTGCCCACTCGACTATGAACCATCCGGCGAAGATTTTCTGTCGCCCTGTCTGGCCGAGGCGGACCTTATGCGGCGTGTGCTGCCTGGCCCAGACTTTGCGCGCTGGCTCCGGACATTTATGCCCCAAATCCCCTCCTCGGGCCACAGTCCATGGTTGCAGCCAGTGGTATCGCCTGATCCCGGTGATCCGAAGCTGGCACACCTCGATGGGCTGAATCTGAGCCGGGCATGGATGCTGGAGGGCATTGCTGCTGGTTTGCCCAAGAGCGACAAGCGGCTGTCGTCGATCCTGGCCGCGGCCCAGGCGCACAAGCGCGCCGGTTTGGCAGCTGTAACCGGCGAGCATTACGAGGGCGGGCATTGGCTGGGCAGCTTCGCAGTTTATATGGTCACAAAACGAGGCATTTCCGCAATGCCCTGAAACGTGAACCACCGAGCGGGCTACTCCCACGCGAACGCGCAATGGTTTTTGCGCTTTCGCGTCACCGTTCTGTTTTTTTAAATGCGGAGCTATTGCAGGGGCGGGTCGAGCATCCCTTGAAACGTTGTTCCCAGAAACTTTCCCTTCTTGTCAAAGTTCCAGTTGAATATGGCGGCTCCGGCTCGCGCGCAAGCGTGACACCCGTTGATCAGCGGGTACTCCACTGTGAACTGGATCCCGCCATTCGGCCCGGTTTGGGAGTTGGGCCATATCTTTCCGTTGCGATCTCCCGGCCAGATATCGACGCTGGGAAATTGTCCTTTGAGGTCTCGAAACTGGGAACTGCTTTTCATGGTTTTCACGTCGAGCAGGCTGAGGTCCTCAACATTGACAATTCGCGGCTGTCCGTTCAGCAGAAGAAGCCCGTAATTGGTATTGGCGCGCATGGGATAGGTAACCCAGGCAAACGCTACCGGGCCCTCATCCTGGAAGCCGGTCATGATCCCAAACTCACCGTGGCTCTCCTTATAGAGTTCTCGTGTAAACCTCAGGGCGTCAGCCGGAGCGCCCGCCTTTGCCATCTGGCCGATCATGCACTCCACGATTGGCGTCAGGAGTTGGTCGCAGGTGCCGTGGGCCGCGGTCATGAACTGCGGTGGTATCGGCCAGACGGCCGTAGCCTCGAACTTTGCGGCTGGATGCTTCGATTGTGCCGTCAAGCACACAGCCAAGGAGAGAAAACCAATAAGAACAAACCGTTTAAGAGCGATGCATTGATCGGCGTAACCCATTTTCCCTCGCAGACCCGTCCTAGCTTTATTGATTTTACCAATCAGCGCCGGTCAACGCCCCACTCAAGCCAAAGGTGGCCTTGAGTGGGCCACGCGCCCTTTTTAGCGCCACATTTGTGATTTTGGCGGAAGAGCCGGCCTTCAGGCCGGCGTAGGGGTTGGCAATAAACCGTAGGGGCTTTAGCCCCGGCGGGGTGGGGTCAAGTGCAAATCTCCTGCTCGCTTGCGCGTATTCCTCCGAACGACCGACCAATCGTGCTCGAACGGGATGCATCCGAATATATCGTGGAAGAGCCGGCCTTCAGGCCGGCGTCTGCGCGGCCTCAACGTCGGGCTTTAGCCCCCGTGGGGCGGGATCCAGCAAGTATTTGCCGCTGGCCGAAGAGAACAGATATTCGTTCGGGTATTGCGCCAATCCTGCACGCACCGGATTCATCCGAATGTAATCACAATGCCTCTCGAAATCCTCATCATCGCGAATGCGGTGATTGGTAAAACTTGGCTGCCAGACGGGAAAGCGCGACTTCAGTCGGAACGAGAATCCTCCTTTGATGAATTGCACGGCACGTTCGAGGGAGATTTGGGGTGCTGGAGTGATCAAGGCATGAAAATGGTCGGGCATGACCACGAATTCGTGGAGCAGGTATTTCTGTTCATGGCGATAGTGGAGCAGGACGTCAATAAAAAGCTCGGCGGTCGCGTGGCGTTGAAAGATGCTCTTTCGTCGCGCGGTGATCGAAGTGACGAAAAATGTGCGATCCATCCGAGGAGCGTAGACGTGGACAGAGGGATAGGGTAGGAGAACGGTCACGCCGGGATTGTTCGGATTTCGCCAAAAACGACCACCGGGCCTAAAGGCCTCGGATGTGTGGCATCGGGGACGCGGCCCTGAAGGGCCGTTCTTCCACGGCGGTGCATAGGTCCATGGAGAGATTGTCGAGAATCGGTTTTGGCGGAAGAGCGGTGCTCTAGCGCCACGTTTGTGGTTTTGGTGGAAGGGCAGCCTTTTAGCGCCACGTTTGTGGTCTTGGTGGAAGAGCCGGCCTTAAGCCTCGGCCTTCAGGCCGGGGATGATAGGCGAAAATCCGATTGGGCTTTAGCCCCGGCGAGCAACGACCACCGGGCCTGAAGGCCTCGTGGAGTGTGCTTTGGAACGCGGCCCTGAAGGGCCGCTCTTCCACGGCAATGCATAGGTCCCATGGAGATTGTCGAGAATCGGTTTTGGCGGAAGAGCGGTGCTCTAGCGCCACGCTTGTGGTTTTGGTGTAAGAGTGCCCTTTTAGCGCCACGCTTGTGGTCTTGGTGGGAGAGCCGGCCTTTAGGCCGGCGTAAGGGTTGGCAAAAACGTAGGGGCTTTAGCCCCGGGGGACAATGCGAATCAGTTGCCCTCTAAAAGGCGTCAGAGCCTTCCTGCGCTACTCTACGCGTCATCGGTCGAGCGGAGTATTGCCGAGAAAATGCTGACCACACGGTAGTACGAGAGCGTGGCGGTAACTAAAAGAAGAACCCAGACTGTAAAGCCATAGATATGCCACTTGGCCTCTACTTTCCATTTGACCAGAAGGCCGACAGCGCTGGCCGCGGCTAGGAGAAACGAAAGGTTTACGGCAGCCATCATGTAGCTGATTAGCGTTCCAAACTTGCCCGCGTCCTTGAGGAATCGAATAGCTCTTTTTTCCTCGATTGAAAACAGTATCGACTGCGCCGTGGCAAGGAAGCCCACGGCGATCGCACTTACGCTCACAACCGCCGTGAAAAGGCCGGTGAGGGTGTCCGGCGGCAGTTGTAGTCTGTTTCTCAGCATGAAATACGCGGCGGCCAGCACCACTCCGCCGAATGGGGGATACCACCGCTCGATAAAGTCCGTCATTGTCTTTCCGCACGGGCGAATCGTGTCCTGAGCTCGTCTACCCTTTTGCTCCACACCTCACGGAGCGCGCCGCGTCGTGCCTCATAGCTCACCGTGCGGCCCTCGTCCGGTACCATCACGCCCTCCTTCATCCGTTCCTCGATGAGGTCCAAAACTACTCGCTCATCGCCGTCTGTTATGCCGGTGACTTCCAACTTTTGCACCTCATTCACATTCTCCGCGACGAGGCCAGCCAATGAACGCAGCGCGCCGATAGCCCGCTCGACGAGAAGCGTACCACGGCGCTCCCTCCCCATCGAAAGCTCTACCGCAATCTTCGGCGCGTTGAAGGTCTCGCTGAGACGCACGATATCACCAACCCCGTATCCGCGATTCCGGAGGGGCGTGCCGGTACCAAGGCCTGCGAGAGTTATTTCCAGTTTCCGCACGAACCTCACCTCGTCCAGCCGTTGGAGCACGGCGGTCTCCAACACCGGCTCCAATACAATCGGCCGATCTAACCCAGCCTTTTCCTTCACGTACCAGGCAAGACCTGATGCAGAGATGCCGAATCGGTTGCGCTGAATGGAGAGAATGCGCGTCGGATGGTGGTAGAGAAAGGCCGTTTCTTCCCCCAAGCCCTCGTCATCTTGGAGATCCAATTCTTCCAAAACCCCGGCCAGACCGGCTTTCTTTGGAAGTGAGTCCATTCGGATTCGCACCATCTCCCCTTCTTGACATTGGTTCCATGGGGAGACGCTTTGTAATCGCACCGGGTAGTCGCCCAGATCAAGATTGCGTTGTTCTATAGGACGCCCACCTATGTTCTGCAGCAAGTCCCTAAAGTCCTGACCATCCGGGGTGGCGACTCGATAAAAGTCTACGTTTATTGCTTTCATTGTCGAAGCGCACCCGCTCTCTCCTTTAACGAGGTGGGGCAGAAAAGGGGGACACGGATAACCCCGTGACCCCCTCGTCGGAACCTTATACTCCTTCTTGCTAATTCTGCTAGGACTCGTTGCGGGTTACCTCGCCGGCCACGCCGTCGAGGTTCGCCGCTCGTGGCGCAGCTAAAACCCGCGCCTACTCCAACTCTTTGATTTCAAAATACTTTAGCGATAAAGTATTTATTTCTCAAAGACTTGGCAGGAAAACTTGCAAAGTATTGATTATATTAGTTTTACCTAGTAAGTCCAAGTCCTTATTCCTCAAAGACCTGGCGTCCAACTTACTCTAACTCGTTGATTCCCAAAGACCGCCTCACCGAGGGGTCCTTCGAATCCACCCTATTTCCCTTCCCTAACTGCAACCTGAGGTCGATCCGCAGCTCATGCACTTATAACAACTGCCGTTTCTCACCATGATCGAGCCGCAGACGGAGCAGCTTGGCGCGTCGCCGAGATCGATCATTCCTGCCAGCGCGTCAGCAGCATGGATGGAACCAGAACCAGATCTCAGGTCTCGGCTCTCAGAACCAGTTCTCAGTTCCCGGTTCTCAGTTCTCAGTGAACCCGTCGATGCGTTGAGGTCTTCGACGATGCCTTCGGCTGGAGGACGTGCGTCTCGGCCGAGACCGTTCATGTCTGCGAAAGACTTGGGACGGAGATTCTCGAACAGAAGCTGCTGCTGGCCGGTGAGGAAGCGCAACTGGAGCCAGCGGAAGATGTAATCCATGATCGACTTGGCGAAGCCGATGTCGGGATTGTTCGACCAGCCGCTGGGCTCGAAGCGCGTGTGCGCGAACTTCTCGCAGAAGAGCTTGAGCGGAACGCCGTGCTGCAGAGCGATGGAGACGGCGAGGGCGAAGCTGTCCATGAGGCCGGAAACGGTGGAACCTTCCTTGGCCATCTTGATGAAGATCTCGCCGGGATCGCCGTTGGGATAGAGCCCGACGGTGATGTAGCCTTCGTGGCCTCCGATATTGAACTTGTGCGTCACCGACATGCGCTCTTCCTGCAGGCGGTGACGGACGGCGCGCGGCGGAGCGTTGAGATCGTCTTCCGGTGCAGACGCAGCAGCACGGTCGGTTGTCGGGCCGCTTTGTGCGGTCTTGGTGCCGGCTGCGGAAAGCGGCTGCGCTTTCTTGCAGCTATCGCGATAGATGGCGACTGCTTTGAGGCCGAGCTTCCAGGCCTGGATGTAGGTTTCCGAGATGTCTTCGACGGTGGCGTTCTCGGGGAGATTGACGGTTTTGGAGATGGCTCCGGAGATGAAGGGCTGAGCGGCGGCCATCATGCGCAGGTGACCGAGGTAGTGAATGGAGCGCGTGCCTTTAGCCGGCTTGAAGGAGCAATCGAAGACGGCAAGGTGCTCGTCCTTGATGTGCGGCGCGCCTTCGATGGTGCCGGTGGCGTCGACGTAGCTGACGATGGCATCGGCCTGCTCGTGCGTGTAGCCGAGCTTGAAGAGGGCGCTCGGGACCGTGTTATTGACGATCTTGATCATGCCGCCGCCGACTAACTTCTTGTACTTGATCAGAGCCAAGTCGGGTTCGATGCCGGTGGTGTCGCAATCCATGAAGAAGCCGATGGTGCCGGTGGGAGCGAGCACGGTGACCTGCGAGTTGCGATAGCCGGACTTTTCGCCGGAGGCGAGAGCTTCGTCCCAGCACTGCTTGCTGGCTTCATAGAGTGCAGCCGGAACATTCTTGCTGTTGATGTTATTTACAGACGCCCGGTGCATGCGGATAACATCGAGGAAAGGCTCGCGGTTGAGATAGAAGCCGGGGCAGGCGGAACCGGGCATTTCTTCCGACTTAGTAACTCCCAGACGCGTTTGCACGGTGCTCGTGGCCGGAGCCAGCGGCTCGCAGAGTTCGGCAATGCGGCTGGACTGGAGATAGGCCTGGCCGCACATGATGGCGGTGACGCAGGCGGCATAGTCGCGGCCGGCGTCGGAGTCGTAAGGCAGGCCGGCGGCCATGAGGAGCGCGCCGAGATTGGCATAGCCGAGACCGAGCGGACGATAGTCGTGCGAATTGCGGGCGATCGTCTCGGTGGGATAGCCGGCGTTGTCGACGATGATCTCCTGCGCAGTGATGATGATATCGACGGCGTGGCGGTAGGCATTGACGTCAAAGGCGCCGTTGGGCGCGAACTTGAGCAGGTTGAGGCTGGCGAGATTGCAGGCGGAGTCGTCGAGGAACATGTACTCGGAGCAGGGGTTGGAGGCGTTGATGCGCGCCGTGTTCTTCGAAGTGTGCCAGCGGTTGACGGTGGTGTCGTACTGCATGCCGGGATCGCCGCAGTGCCACGTGGCTTCGGAGATCTTGGCGAGAAGCTCTTTGGCGGGATAGGTCTTGATGACGCGGCCATCGACGATGGAGCGGGTAGAAAACTCGGTGTCGCGCAGGACGGCGACCATGAAGTCGTCGGTGACGCGGACGGAGTTATTGGCGTTCTGGAAGAAGATGGAAGTGTAAGCGTCGGAGTCGGGATGGGAACCGTCGTAACCCATGGCGACGAGGGCGTGGGCCTTGGCCTCTTCTTTCTGCTTGCACTCGATGAAGTCGACGATATCGGGATGGTCAATGTTGAGGATGACCATCTTGGCGGCGCGGCGAGTTTTGCCTCCGGACTTGATGACACCGGCGAAGGCGTCGAAACCTTTCATGAAGCTGAGCGGGCCGCTGGCGGTGCCTCCACCGGAGAGACATTCGGTGGAACTGCGGAGCGGGGAGAGATTGGTGCCGGTGCCTGACCCCCATTTGAACAACATGCCTTCGGTCTTCGCTAGAGTCAGAATGGAGTCGAGCGAGTCTTTGACCGAATTGATGAAGCAGGCGGAGCACTGCGGGCGCGAGTAGCCGGTGACGCCGAACTCGACTTGCTGCGTGGCCGGGTTCCAGTGCCAGTTGGTGGCGTCGGAGTTGGGCTCGATGCGATCGCAGCCGACGTTGAACCAGACCGGCGAGTTGAAAGCCGCATACTGGCGGATGAGCAAATGGACGAGTTCGTCGTGGAAAATGGCGGCGTCTTCGCTGGTGCGGAAATAGCCGTCCTTCAAACCCCAGTCGCGGATGGTCTCGGCGACGCGGGAGACGAGCTGGCGGACGCCGGTTTCGCGCTCATTGGTATTGAGGCGGCCATGCAGATATTTGCTGGCCACGATATTGGTGGCAGTCATGGACCAGTCTTTGGGGACTTCGACGTCTTTTTGCTCGAAGATGACATTGCCCTGCGCGTCAGAGATGGAGGCGGTGCGGAGTTCCCACTCGACATCATCGTAAGGAGAGACGCCGGACTTGGTGAAAAAGCGGCGGAAGGTCAGGCCGGGCGCGTTTTTCTTACTGTTGGGGATGCCGATTGGCGACTGCGACTTCAGATGCTCTTTTTCCTGCACGGTTTCCTTAACCTTTGCCTGCACGTCGGACATGTCTTCTCCTAGATTAGATGATGGCAGTCATGAATTGATCTGGCATGGCTTGAAACCATAGTTATCGCCTGCCCCGGTAAGTCTGATTGGGTTAATGCAAACCGAATCGCTTGGCCGTAGGGCGCAGGCGATGGTCTGAAACCTTGGTCGAAAGAGATCGAGCCTATGGGGCTGGATCGTCCTCTAATCGTTGGCGAAAGTTGTGCTGGGGGAGAGCAGCGGGCGTTGGAGTTAGTGCGAGCGGGGTAGCCTGCGCCGACAGCCTTGCGTCGCGGGAGTCAGGGCACTCGATGCCATGACGAACAAAAGAGGCAGCGACAAGCTCAATCAGATCTTCCATGATGGGGCTCCTCGTAAAGCGGCAAAGGCTGAGGCGAAGCAGTTGTTGGAACAACCGCAACCACGTCCGCCGAGACTGGTAATGAATTCCCCCGGGGATCGCCGACCCGGTTCAACCGGGGGAAGCCACCGCCAATCACCATCCAGGTTCGGGGGATGGATTCCCGCAAAAGGAAGAACGCGGTGTCACCTCAACACTGCGTTCGCTCCCGGGTTGTTTGGTTGGGGTCCCGGCCAAGAGGACCCAGAAAAATGCTCTTGGGATGCTTAACGTACTCCCACTGGTTGTGTCTGTCAAGAGAAAAACGCAACATATTGTGGCTCATGTATCTTTAGCAGAAAGCCTATGAAAATCAACCAATTCCCTAAAATCGGGCATGGGGTGGTGCGACTGTACGCGGGGAAAAAGACAGGGTCAATTCCATATCCTTGGTGCAACGGTGGAATTCCGGTGAGAAATATGGCTGGTTGCCAGGGGAATGGACGGGCGCGGAGGCGGGCGCGAAAAGGGCGCATGGAGCGGCGTTTGAGGCACGTGATCGGAGAACAGCCGAGGGCGGATTGAGGACCCCGCAATTTGCACAACGCGCGCACAGGATACAAACAGTTGGCAGCGATGCAGGTTAAACAGTGCACGTTGAGGATGGTTAAAACTGAAGGAACACGGGGGATTGAACACATGGGAAAACATTGCGCCGCTGCGGCTCGCAGAATGATCTATGAAAAGATAGGCGGCAGATTCTGAGGAATGCCGGAGTTGGGGAACTTAATGACGAGCGATTCGACAGTTGAAACACGTCCTGCTACGTGGAAGCTGCTGCTGGCCTTTGCCACCATTTATCTCGTGTGGGGATCGACGTTCCTTGCCATTCGAATCGGGGTGCGCGAGGTGCCGCCGTTTCTGCTGGCCAGCATCCGATTCCTAGTGGCCGGGCTTGTGCTGTTGCTCTGGATGCGCGGCCAAGGCAGTCCTTGGCCGACGCGGCGAGAATGGGCCTCGGCTGCGCTGGTGGCGGTGTTGATCTTCGTTGGCGATTACGGGCTGGTTTTCTGGGCGGAGCGGCGAGTGCCGTCCGGGCTGACCGCGGTGATGCTGGCCACGATCCCGTTGTTCATGGCGCTGGCGGAAATCATCTTCCTGGGGACGCAGCGGCTGACGGCCCGCCTAACGGTTGCGCTGCTGGTAGGCCTGGGCGGCGTGGGAGTGCTGGTCAGCCATTCCATCGGGCTAGGCGAAGAGCCGATCAATTCCCGTGGCGCGGCGGCGTTGGTGATCGCCGCTTGCAGCTGGGCGGGGGCGTCGGTGTTGTTGCGCAAGCTGCCGCTGCCGGCCTCGAAACCCATGAGTTCGGCGGCGCAGATGCTTGTGGGAGGAGTATGGCTGGCGGCCATCTCCGGCTTGCTGGGCGAGTTCCAAGGATTCGACCTGCGGGCGGTTTCTCAGGGTGCGTGGCTGGCGCTGGCTTACCTGATCGTGGCGGGATCGATCATCGCCTACACGGCGTATGTCTGGCTGTTGCACCACGAGTCGCCCACGAAAGTAGGGACGTATGCTTACGTCAATCCTGTGATTGCGGTTGTGCTCGGATATTTTCTGGGCGGCGAATCGATGGGCCTGCGAACGTTGCTTGGAACCATGCTGGTGCTGGTAAGCGTGATCGTGATTACGACCACGCCGGCGAAGAAGCCGGTGCCGGCGCGACTGGAAGAGGCGGCGCAGCCGGCCGATTAGCGGCCGGCTGATAATGCCGCTGTGATGCAACGAGCCGTTGTCACTTCTTAACGCAACCCTGGCCGGTAGTAATGGAGGTCAGGATATTGTTCGCAGCCGTAGTGGACTTGCTGTAGCAGTAGCCGTTGATGTTGTAGTCGTAATAGTCCTGCCCGCTCGACTGGTCTTTGTTGCCGGTGATGTAGCCTTCGGCGTTGAACTCAAGCGTGTCGGTGGGCGTGACGCCGTTGTGCAAGACCTCATAAGCAACCACATCGCCGTTCAGCCAAGCTTCCTCGTTCTTCGCGTAGTTCTGGTTGATCGTGGTGGTCTGCGTGCCGGAGCCGTCCGGGTTGACTAGGACCGAGATATCCGCGGTAAGCGGCCAAGTCCAGGAAACCTGGTCGACATAGGTACCGGCGGAGTTGGTGATAGTGGTGGTGGAAGCGATGGTGGTGCCCTGGTTGATGTCCTGGACGTAAGTCGAGGCGGTGAGGTCGAAATCCTGCAAGTTGGAGAAGTTGATGTCCTGGGCGATGGTGGTGGTGACCTGACCGGCGGAGGTGTTCAGGTAGCCGGAGATCTGGTAATTGTGGCCGGAAATGGTGTTGACGGTACCGCTGATGTTGCCGCTTTTATCGGTGTGGATATTTTCCGTGATCGTGGGCGAAGGCGGCGTGAGCGTATTGACGGTAATGCCGCCGCTGTCCTGGGTCGCGCCATGATCGAGGTAGAGCAGCAGGGAGGCCGTGAAGGAGAAATAGTCATCGGCGTTGAAGACGCTCATGGCGATGGTATGCGGGTTGCCGTCGTCTAACACGCCGGCGAAGGGCGTGAGGTCGACGCGGTAGGGGATGAAATTCAGGGTCTGGACGCCGGGGATGGGGAACCACAAATAGGGGTCAATGCCTCCGGTGAAGATCCAGGGAAAGACGGGGGCAACGCCAGCGGGGTTGCCATCGATGGTGATCTCCGATTCGCGGAAAGCGGTGTTGGAGCAGCTTTCCAGTTCGTTGGCCACATTGTCGGGAACACAGGTGTACCAGAATTCGTCGTCATGCTGGCTTTGCGCGAAAACGTCGAGATAGGCGCGCTGGACGTTGGTGGGGAAAGTGAGAGTTGCTCCCAGAAATGGCTGGCAGCATTGGCCGGTCGTGTCGAGGGCGACGGTGCCGCCAGTCGCACCTGCGGAGAAAGCGATGACCTGGTCAGCCGTCACCGGCGCCGATTGACCGGCGGGAATGGGATAGAAATAGAGAGTGGCCGTGCCATAGATCAGGCCGTTGTAAGTCTTGTTGTAGAGATTGCCGAGATCGACGGCGCCATCCTGGGCGCTGGTGAAAAGCGAACTGTACTCCGTGAGGTCGCGCTCGACCTGCCAGTGGCGCGCATTGCTGGGATCGGGCTCAGAAGTGGTGCCGAAGTAAATGTTGGTGGGACCGATCCATATGTTGCCGGTGCGGTCATACTGGATGCCGGCGGTGACGGCAAAATCGCCGACGAAAATGACTTTGGCCCAGGGCGCCGGGCAGTTGGCAGGCGGAGTGTAAGTGAAACTCTGAGCGTTGAAGTTGTCGAACTTATAGTGATTGAAGAGAACGACCTTGCAGGGCTGCGTGTTGGGGTGGGGAACGGGGGGATCGGCGATGTAAGTGTTGGAAGAGCCGATCTGGGCGAAAGAAAAGGCCGACGCAAACGCAAGCAGCACAAGAAGGAAAGCGAATTTCGAGAACCGGGAGATGATCATGGGAGCCTCCAAAAATTGAGAAAGACAGGTGCTGGCTGAGGGAGTGATTTGCCGCGAAAAGCAGCCGTGGCAAAGGAGTTTAGACGGTTCAGGGAGGGGTGTCAAGGCTGGAGCGATGGGGAGCAGACCATGCTGATGTTGAGGACTCGATTCGCGCGGGAGATTGTGACGGAGTTTCTGGCACCGATGCGGGTGCGGAGAAAACAGCGGGTAATCGTGCTGTGCGATGGGATGCCATCGATGCCAAAGAAGCAAGGGCTGGTGGAATTCCTAGCGCGGAAGGGATATTGGGTGTTTTATCCGCGCTATCGCGGAGCATGGGAGAGTGAGGGAGAGTTTTTGAAGAGATCGCCGCACGAGGACGTGCTGGAGGTAATTGGCGGGCTTCGAAAAGAGTTTCGCGAACTGGCATTCGGGCGAAGATTCCGCGTGAAGGCGGATGAAATTTTTGTGATCGGGGGAAGTTTTGGCGGAGCGGCGGCCATCCTGTGCTCGCTTGATGAACGAGTGAGAAAGGTAATTGCCAATTGCGCGGTGGTCGACTGGGCGATTCTTTCGCGGGAGCAGAAGAAGGAGACATCGAATCCCAGTTATGCGGCTTACATTCGCGATGCGTTTGGACGCGCATACCGGCTGCCGGAGCGGAACTGGAAGAAGCTGAATAACGGCAAGTTTTACAGTCCGATCTACCACGCAGCGGAGATGGAGGGCGAGAAGATCATGATGTTTCATGCCATGGACGATCCCTATGTGCCTTACCGGACGGTCGAAAAGTTTGCGCGGCGCACGGGAGCGAAGCTGAAGTTGTTGAGGCGGGGCGGGCACCTGAGCACGGACATGATTGTCAGGAAGTATTGGCCGGAGATCAGGCGGTTCTTTCAAGGTTGACCCAGTAAGTTGACCCAGAAAGTTGAGCCAGAGAGTTGACCGGGAGGGTGACCGGGAAGGGTTGTGCTGCCTTGCGGGAAGCGAAAGGCGCGGGCAAGAATGCCCGCGCCCCAAGCAATACTTCGAGTACTACTTCTTGAGCGAAGCCTGATAGCGCTTGTTGATTTCTTCCCAGTTGACTACGTTCCACCAGGCGGCGAGGTATTCAGGACGGCGGTTGTTGTACTTGAGATAGTAGGCGTGCTCCCAGACATCGTTGCCAAAGATGGGATGCAAGCCCTGAGAAATGGGATTGTCCTGGTTGGGGGTGGAGATGACTTTGACCTCGCCCTTGCCGTCGCCGGCCAACCAAACCCATCCGCTGCCGAACTGGGCGGCGCCAGCGGCGTTGAATTTTTCCTGGAAGGCCTTGAAATCGCCAAACGTCTTTTTGATGACTTCGGCGATCGGGCCGGCGGGATCGCCTCCACCATGGGGCTTCATGATGTTCCAGAACATGGTGTGGTTCACGTGCCCGCCGCCGTTGTTGCGGACAGCGGTGCGGATATCCTCGGGAACCGAGTTCAGATCGCGCAGCAGATCTTCGACTTTCTTGGCGTGCAGTTCGGGATGCTTGTCGAGGGCCGCGTTCAGGTTTTTTACATAGGCGGCGTGATGCATGTCGTGATGCAGATGCATGGTCTTTTCGTCGATGGTGGGTTCGAGAGCCGTGTACGCATACGGCAGCGGGGGTAGTTCATGCGCCATTTTCACTTCCTCCAAAGCTTGTGCCATTGATCGTTCCTCCAAAGCGGTAAAGATGACGGAATGCGCCTGAAGGATTCATGTGGGCCGGGCGTGGTTGCCCGCGCGGCCCGTTCTATTTGTAACATCAGGCTGAAATTCACGCCGAAGAAAGCGCGGCCCTCGAGCGTAGAGAATGACGGCGGGTCAGAGTTTGAGTTCCATGTACAGCGCGCCCTCGATCGGGTTCTTGCGATAGGGAGGGATTTCATTGAAGCCGAGCTTGCGATACATGGCCACTGCATCTTTCATGACGGGTTCGACGGTATCCAGCCGCATGCGCGCATAGCCGATCTGGCGGGCTTCGGCGATCAGACGCTCGGCGATGGCGCGTCCAATTCCCTTGCTGCGAAACTGCGGACGCAGATAGAGGCGCTTCATCTCGCAAACTGAAAATTCGAGCTTATGGAGCGCACCGCATCCTGCAAGTTGCCCGTCATATTCCGCCAGCAGCAGACGGCCTTCTGGCGGCGCATAGTTGCCGGGCAAGTCTCGAAGTTCGCGGTCGAAGTTCTGGAAGCAAAGGCTGAAATTGAGCGAAGCGGCATATTCCAGGAACAACTCGCGGGCCTGACCGATCTGGGCCAGGGACGAGGCGGGAATGATTGTTACGTCTGTCACGCGGACATTATCGTTCGAGAGGCAGCGATCGTAAACGCACCCTTATAATTTTTGTAGTGCCGTGCATCATGCTGGAGGGATTTTGAAGGTCTTATTGCTGGAAAACATCAGCGGAGTGGCTGCCACGCAATTTGAAGAAGCCGGCTTTGAGGTCGAGGCGCTGAAATGCGCGCTCGATGAGGCAAAGCTGGTGCAGAAGATTGGTGACGCTTCAATTCTGGGAGTGCGTTCGAAGACGCATATCTCAGCCGCGGTTTTGGATGCGGCCCCAAAGCTGGTGTCGGTGGGAGCGTTTTGTATTGGTGTGGACAAGATTGATCGGGCGGCGGCGAGCGAGCGGGGAATCGCGGTGTTTAACGATCCGCATTCGAACAGCCGGTCGGTGGC
>Ga0187784_10002556_pt1 | contig 14581 bp, 11 predicted proteins | sample 1015_SJ02_MP15_2_FD_132964 | JGI IMG/M metagenome (GOLD analysis project Ga0187784, IMG submission 132964) | Tropical peat soil microbial communities from peatlands in Department of Meta, Colombia - 1015_SJ02_MP15_20_MG | ecosystem: Environmental > Terrestrial > Soil > Wetlands > Peat | place...
CAACGTGTAGGTGTTAATCGCAAAGCTCGCTGTCACCGAGATATTCGCCGTCACGTTCTTATCCGTGCGTGGATTCGCCGTCGAACTGTCACTCCACTGCACAAAGTGGTAGCCCGTGGCTGGAACCGCCGTCACCGGTGCCCCGCTTGCACCGTAGTTGACCGTCTGGGGACTGGTCCCACTGATCGTACCATTTGCCCCTGCGGTGTAGGTCAATGTATAGGTATTCAACGTGAAGGTCGCAGTCACGGTCTTTGCCGAGGTCATACTGTTTATCGTACACGTCGCCGCCGCCGTAGTCCCACCCGTAGAATCGCAATTACCAGTCCATGCTACCGTAGAGCCATTGGCTGCCGTTGCCGTAAGCGTTACTGCTATCCCATAATTAAGCGTCGCCTGCTCGGTGCCGCTGGTAGGATACGTATAGTTGATCCCTCCCTGATTCGATGAAACTGTTCCGCTTCCATTGCCTGTCGCATTGGCCGTCAGCGCGAAAGTTTCAGGAACCCCATACACCATAATCTCGGCGAGCCCTGGATTGGCAGTAGTGCCGCTAACGGAGGTTATGTTAAACACGAGACTTGTTATCGTCTTAGCCGTGAAATCGTATTCAACTCCTGTCCCGTTGCTATTCAAAGGACCTACCGCAATAGATGAACCATCACTAAAATATATCGTTCCTGCAGTGACCTGATCGGCTTGGTCAGGCCGATTATAAAGAACAACCCGGTCCACTACATAAGGAACGGCCCAAGTCAACTGAATCCATCCATTCGACGGAGTCCCTGAAGGGGCTGGAGTCGGTGGAGACGAAGAAGCTGTCCCCTGCGCGGCCCACTCCGCTGAAAAATCATCAGGGTCATTACATGGTGCACCGCACGGCCATCCAGGAACAGGACCGCCAAATCCATCCACCACCCCATCAATAGCGCTTGTGCAAAGTTGATTAACCGTTGTGCCATCAAAAGTTACGGTTTGAGACGAACAGGTTGCCGTAGGATTGCCAGTACTTGCTAAAGCTATATCTGGTTCACCAGGGAAGGTGGCAGTAATCGTTTCATTCCCACTAAGACTTGTGAATATGCAGGTGGCTATTATACCATTGTCTGCCTCTGTTCCCCCTGCTGCTGTGCAGGTGCCTTCCCAGGATACTGTCGTGCAGTTCGTCGACGCACAGGATGCGTTCACAGGCGCCGGTGCTGCTGCTGTCAACACCACCCCGCCGCTCAACGATGTGGTCGTCCCTGTGTTCTTGGCCGGATAGTTGTAACTGATCCCACCGACATTCGATGAAACGCTTCCCGTACCATTCCCATTCGCGTTAACTGTTACAGTATACTGAGCGTGGGCCGGTTGTGCGCCGATCGATAGGGTCGTGCACCACAAAATCGTAAAGAATATGAAAAACCCCATCCCAAAAATGCGATCTTTTTTCATTGTTGCCCCTCCAGATTTTACTTTCGCTCGATCTTTAAAAGCGAAGCCAAAGATCAATTTGCAATATAGATGCCACTTCCCTGCCTCAAAATAACATATTGAAACCTTAAGGCTTTTTCATTTTATAAAGCATTTTAGCTCTGTTAATCCTTCGAGAATTAGGAAGAACTTTTCCCTTTTTAGGAAAAGCATTTCCTCTTTTGGGAAACTTCCGTAGTATTTTTGGAAAATTTTTTGATCAGGTATTCGGAGGCTGTTAGAATCCTGAGACTCGGGTCCGAAATGTATCCATTCGCTTCTTCTGCGCTTCAAAAGGAAAAAGTTGGGGTATGTGAGGAATCGTAAAGATCAAGGGCCTCCTTCGACACATCAGGATCATTGCACGTCCCGGCTTTTTCTGGCTTTTTCACCGTCTTCAATAGTTCGATTTCCGTTAACGCCTCCCCTGGTATCTTAAGTTCTTAAGTTGTTTGACTTATCAACTGATACTGGTTTATGGTTGTCGCGGACCTGGTCCTTGATTCGTTTGATATGACCTCGGCCTAAACCTTTGACCTCGCATCCGAGTTCGAAATATCTTCTAATTTTCTCATCATCCAAGATCCCAAAACAATCAATCACTGCTATGGGCCCCCCAGACCTCTTAACTATCTCATCCGGATCGAGATTCAAGAAATGCTTATGCCTCACGGCAAGAATGACGGCATCTATTCCATCCAATGCTTTATTCAAATCTTGCTCGACGCGGAGGTCCTTCAATTTTTCCTGACCGCGGAAAAATCTCTTCAAGCCGTTTGAGGACGCCGGATAGTCGTCTTGTTTTTCAAATTCCCACCAGTGAAGGACGTAAGGGTCGTGAACCCTTAATTCAGCTCCCATTTCCGTCAGCCGTCGCACGATCAATTCAGATCCGCTGTACCGCGTATCTCCGACGTCCTCCCGGTACGAAGCCCCCAATACCAGAATCTCAGAGGAAGCAATGGGTCGGCTCATGTTCCGGAGGGCATCACGTGTAAGCTGTGCTACATGAAGCGATCGGGTATCATTGATGTCGATGGCAAGAGGGGTCATCTTGAAAATATCATCTTCAAAACCGTGGATGTGACGGTAGGCCCAAAGACCCAGCCCCCCGTCTTTGGGAAGGCAATAGCCGCCAATGCCGGGGCCTGGAAAGAGGATGTTGCTGTGCGTGGGTCGAACTTTGATGGCATCGATTACCTTGATCAAATCCACGCCATTCTGTTCTGAAAAAAGACTCCATTCGTCCATAAAAGCGAGGAGGATCGCCCGAAAGCTGTTCTCAACGATCTTCGCCGTCTCCGACTCGATAGGCCTATCGAGGACTGTCAACGGAAACTTCTCCGTGTTCAGTACGCTGTTCAAGAACCTGACTACTCTCTGTTTGGATTCTTCGTTTACCCCGCTGCATACCCTCCAGAAATCACGGATACTTGACACGTAATTTCTTCCAGGCATCACCCTTTCGTAGCTGTGTGCGAGCAGGGGCTCCCCTTCAATGCCTCTCTTTCTGAACGCCTTCCTGATGACCGGGTAGGCAACCTGCTCGGTCGTCCCGGGAGCAACCGTGGTTTCAATGAGCACCAAAGCCTGTGGCGGGATGTTTTGTCCGATAATTTCGAGAGACTTCTCCAATGCCTCCATTTCCGCCCGACCTTCCCGTACATTGCCGAAAGACTCCTTCAAATAATCACATTGGACGTCCACGACGACCACGTCTGCCAGCTTCAGAACGTCATACGTAAATGTCGCGATCAAATTTCTTTTCTCCTTGACGCAACGATCGATCATCAGAGGTACTTCCGGATCCTCTGAACTCACCGGTGAAATCCCCCGGTTGATAAGCGGTATCTTCCAATAACTGCGCGTGCTCGGTCTTTGCATACCGATAACAAACTTGGTAGGATCTCCCTCCTTGTCGTGAGCATCGGCAACCACTGCCGCCATGACTGCACCTACGAATCCCAGGCCCATGACAACGACAGTCTCCCTGCCAAGAGATCTCTGCTCACTGACCAATTTCCGCAAACGTTCAAATTCCTTTTTATAGTCCTCAGCATCCGGAAGGGGAAACTTTTCCCCGGCGGGACTGAAGGAATACTCTGTCATGTCAACCTCCCCTTTCATTGACAAGCGGCCTGACGGAAACGGGGTTCCAAAACCATGGGCGGGATCTGTCAATTCGTCTTCTTGCCTTGAGCTCTGAGGGGCCTCAACCCGCGGACAAAGTCTTGATAACGGGTGTCTAACGTGAAAGGAACGGTGACGCTGGCCACCGCCTTGATCCGCGGTCCGGCGCAAAGCGTATAAGGAGGAATGTCGTTTTGGACAACCGATCCGGCGGATATCACCGAGCCTTCCCCGATGGTCAGGCTCTGCCCGAAGGAGCAGATGATGGTGCAGCCTACCGTGATGACGGCGTTCTTTTCAATGATCACTTTTCCCGGTCCTCTGCTGTGGGCGATAATGGTGGAACGAAGTCCGATGAGAGCTCCATCATGAATCTCCACGCACTCGGGATACTCGTTCTCCAGGTAAACATCATCGCCGATGAAGATCTTCCCGTATATCCTGACGCCCCGCAATCGATGCAGGAAGGGCCTCAGATTGGTTGACCCCGGCAAGAATCGGGCCATCAGATGGAGTATCCTGTTGAGCATCCTTCTTAGGAGTGTTCTTTCCATAAATTCCCTACGTTGTGATCCGATGAAACCGTGCTGATTTTCGGCGGCACAGAGCAGAGATCAAACACACTGGATTCTGGATCACGCCCGGAATGAGCAATAGAGGAAGGGCGAGTTCTGAATCACAGCATCTTTCTTGCAAAGCTGAGCTTCCCCGTCGTAACTACGTTGCCCTCTACCGTGACGATCCCCTCGACAAGTGCCGCATCTTCAACCATTTTAAGCACGTTTACTTCGATCAACATGGTCTGACCGGGGAGTACAGGGGCGAGGAATTTCATGTTATTTATGGCCCCCAGGACCATGACTTCTCCCTTGTCGATCCCTTTCTTCGTACTGCTACTGAAGAGTATGGATGCGCTCTGTCCGATAGCTTCGACGATCAACACCCCAGGCATGATGGCATACTCGGGGAAGTGCCCGAGGAATTGAATCTCATTTCCCGTCACGTTCTTGAGGGACTTAATTCTCTTGTTGGGCTCGATCTCCAAGACTCTGTCCACCATAACGAACGGGAATCTCTGTTTCAAGAGACCCTTTATTTCCTCGAAACTCATGGCCATGTGCGGGTTGTCCCTCTCTCATCGGCGACGCAGGATCATCGCCACGGCGCGCGGGAGAAAGTGCGCTCCTGCCGCAGGCACGCTGGCGTCGGAGATCAGCCGCGTGACACGAAGCCCAGCCTCTTCCGCCATTTTCAGCGGTTCGCTTTCTTGATGGAATTCAAAAATGTGATCCCGCTGGGCGGATTCGATGGCAGTGCTAAAGAAAACGAGTCCGTCATCAGCAAGGAGATGAGAGATAGATCGGAAGAGAGGTCGCGGGTCTTGCAGGTGCTCTGCCAGCATCGCTGCAATGATTCCCTGGTATCGGCCGCCTGTCCCTGCCTGTCCGATCTCGAGGGCATCTCTGATCTCAAATCTTACCCTCTGGTCATGCCCGGAGGCAGCAAGAAGGCGGTTTGCAACTGCAACTGCTGGCGGGCTGATGTCGATGCCTTCAAGCCGTATGTCCGGCCGTTCTTCTGCTGCCAACAGTCCAAGGACTCCGTGTCCCGAGGCCAGCTCCATCACATTGCCTTGCAACGGAAGCGCTCTTAGAAACTCATCCCGGTATAAAGCGATGTGCTTCACCATTGATGGCCAGAAGGGATAAATGAGTATCGCTGCCCACATGTAAGGGACCATGTAGCCTTCGTCCTCGTACACCTCCGAGATGACGTCGGGGAGGCCTTCAGGAGTATATTTGCCTGCCCGCTCATACACTTGCTGCGACTTGGCCACGCCGAGGCAATACCGGGCGTATCCTCGAGCAGCGTCTTCAAACGCACGGTCTCCGTAAGCAGCATGAGCCCACCTCGCAAGAGGGCCTAACAGCCATGAACACACAGATTCGTTGGCCTCAAATGTTGCCCGAGCAGCTGGAGCAAACATCTTCGCCTTTCTCTCCAACGCTTCCAGAAACGCTCTGGCGTCTACCATCTTTGCGGTCCCTCCGTATCCATGATTCATTCCGTCGAGGGGACGTGGCGAATTATCCGCACCATGGGTCTGACCAGGTCAAGACCATCCCAAGGCGACGTGAAGACATGCATCCGCCCAATCTTGACTATTCTGTTTACACCTCTCCTCGCTGCCGCAGAAGCGAGTCTCTCTTCTTTCTCAGTGCTTTTCACCCCAAGCCCGAGCGTCTGCACGTTCGCGTCGAGCTTTGAAATCGGGTCGAACAGATCGTCTACCTCGAGGACCGTCAGGGTTCTCCCTTGTGTCGGCTTGGGGGCCTCAGACCCGGCCCCGAGCAGAAGCGTCCAATCCGGACTCAGTGAAAAAAGTGCCTTGTTAGCAGCATGGTCTAACAGCCAGGACGCGCGGACCTGGCATATGGCTGACGTCAAGGCCGCTTGAATTGTTTGACGCGGATGAAGCCGGTTCTCCGCCTCGAAGGCATTCCCCAGATCTTGCAGGAACCCTTCCGGGGAATCGCCTGCTTTTTTCTCCAAAAACAACACCTGGGGAGAAGAACAGGCTTGCTGATCGAACTGCCACACGTCCCGAGCGATACGGCGGCACCATGACGCTCGCTCCTGCTTGTCGCACCAGGTGTCAGCGTCCATGGCAGCTAAAGATATCCGAGGCCCGAAAACGGCCAATCTCGCCCAGTGGGGAAATGGCAGCGCCCTAACCTTTAAAACCGCCTCCTCCCCTCCCCAAATCATGGCTCCATCAACCGCTCGAGCCATTGCTACCTGTAAATCCTGACAGGCATGATCGAAGGCCCCCATGAAAACCCGACCGGTCAGAATGTGGGAGGCGTCACTTTGATCCAGTTTCTGCATCAAAACGCGTGTGACGTCGACGAGGTCAGTAGGAATCCGTACCAAGGACGCATTGCCACCCAGCAGTGCACATATCGCAGACAAAATCGGCTGGATTTCCACGTTTCCCGCTGGCCAGTGACCTACGACACCAATAGGATAGGCCTTGAGTCTCGCCCGGCCATCTTCCGTCCAATCGCCGTGCAACGCACCTGGTCCAAGTTCTCGATGGATGATGGGTTCGAGCGTCCCGCGCCTTAACCACAAACGCAAGAAAGCGACGCCGGGGATATTCGACGTATCGGGCGCTCCCAGAGCAGAAGCCCAAGTCTCGAACACGTCCAAAATCGTATCGGGAGCGATCTCCGTCGTCATTGCGGCCTGACGCAGCCTTTCCGCGGCGGCGATGATCTCTTCCGGCGAACTTATGACGTGAGTGAAATCATTCATTGAAGGATCTGCAGCTCCCAAGCCCCTATCGTTTTCTTTCGATGTTCCCGCAGCCTCTGACCTCAGCCTTTGGCACCCTCCCAGCAAAGCGGAAACAAGTGCCTCGTCTACCACACGGACATCCATCCTTCGTCACGACTTCGCCGATGTCTTCCGTCAGGAGAAGGTAGCCGGGAAAGCTGGTGGGCAACACACTGCACACTTGAACAATGCCCTGTTCCCCCTCCCCAACGGGGTCGAGCGTCAGAGGGTTTCTGACAATCACCTCTCCGAATCCGGGAACGTGCTTGTTTCCCGCCGGACAATCGGGGTAAATGATCCCGACATTTTCCACCATGCCGTAAAAATCGATCACCCGTTCAGGGGAACACCCGAACACCCGGGCCACCCCCTGATTGAATGCCTGTTTTTCGACGGCTTCATCCTGCAAGCGTTTCCAGCCGCCGCTGTGCAGGATGTGGACATCGGGCATGTTGAGCCCTATACCATCCGCCAACAACGGTTTTACCAGGTGGTTCCAGAGAATATACGTGAACCCATACACCAACACAGAAGATTCCCGCCGATTCTCTGCAAAGGCCAAGACCTTGTCTCGCTCCAACGTGAGTTCTCCGTGGTCGTCCTGACTCAGGCAGTAGGTGACCTCAGTGGCAAAGGATTGAAGCCCCTGGATCGCTGCACCCCTCGCTCCCATTTCTTGTCCGCCTCGGACAGAACCTGGCACGTCTACCACCAGATAAGGCCTGCGGGACGGCCCGATGAAATTCTGGACAATGGTAACAACGCCTTTCGTCATACGCCTTGCCGTCGAAGAGTCGAGGGCGATCCTGCTGGGCTGCTGACCTGTTGTGGAACTTGATGTCAGGGTTCTTTTGATCTCGCCCGGCGCGACCAGGGACAGAGGAGGCTCTGTTTTGAATAGTCCAACCGGCAAATAGGGAAGATCGGCAATTTTTTGGGCAAACCGGAAGTTGACGGGCCAGTGTTGAACGTAATTTCGAAGCCCTGAATTCCTCTCGCAAGCATATTCCAACTCATCTTTCAGCAGATCGAGCAAAACAACCGATTTCTCTTCGGGAGGGATGTCGTAGACCGGGTTTGCGAGCAACCTATCTATTCTCTCTCGGAGCGCTTCCATCAATGTTAATTACTCTCCTCGGAGGGACGAAAGGGAAATTTTCCCGTGCGGGGTTTTAGGTATTTCCGAGACGATCTTGATCGATTTACAATTCCAATGCACCGGCAGGCTGCGGCGAACCTGTTCCGCAATATCCTGCGCTCCCTGCTCCGGAACGACCCACAACACCAGTGCCTCGCCAACCTCCTCATGGGGGACAGCGCTGGCAGCGCACTCGTAGATTCCGGGAATGGCCCCTACCGTGGCCTCGACTTCTGCAAAACTCACCCTTACGCCTCTCATCTTAAGGAACGCTCCCTTCCGTCCATGGATCCAAATGTATCCGTCTTCGTCAAGGTGACCGAGGTCACCCGTATGGAGCCAGCCATCTTTGAAGACGCGACGACTTTCTTCAGAATCATTGAGATAGCCAGTGCTGACGGACGGACCTCTTACCAGTATCTCGCCGACCTCTCCTTTCGGAAGATCCCTTTCAACCTCGTCTACGATACGAACCGTGAGATTGTCCAAAGGAGGGCCGACGCTGCCGAGTTTTTCATCCAAATGCTCGGGGGAAAGACAGGAAATGCGCGCGGTCGCCTCCGTCTGGCCATACATCACATAAAATTTCGCCGTCGGGACAGCGGCCTGCATTTCACGAATACGTTCAGGAGCGAGCGCCCCTCCAGCCTGCAAAAACCTCCTCAGGCTGGGGATCGGGATAGACCTGATATTGGACCGATGCAGGAGGATGTTGTAGACGGTTGGCACTCCTGCGAAAGTCGTGCACCCATGTTTATCAATGGCACGAAGAACTTTATCCGGAAACATGAAACGCCGGTCGAACACAACTCCCCCTCCCCGATATAAATGCGTATGCAATACGCTGGCACCAAAGCAATAATTGAGCGGCAAGATCAGCATGGCTCGCTCGTCGTCTCTCAGGTGCTGGCTACGTAGGATCGCTTCGGTATTGGCCATTAAGTTTTGATGGCTTACCATCACGAAACGAGGGACCCCGGTGCTGCCCGAGGTAGCGACGAGGGCAGCCAAGTCATCCTCTGCACATCCACTGGGTGAAATCGTTTCCGAGGTCCTTTCTGCCAGATACCCATGAAGATGCGGAATAGAATTCTCACTTAGCCATTCGAGGGGCAAGTCCTTTTCCGTCCAAACTGCTCTTGCCCTTGTCTCTCGGATGAGCACATCTCCTGATGCCTTGAGCGCTCGATCCTCCACCGGCACTGCCACGAGCCCTGCATAGATAGCACCCAGATAGGCGACGCAGCTCGACGGCGACAAGTTGCAGCCGATGATGACCCGGTCTCCTTTGGTCAAGCCGGTAGAGAGAAAGGCAGCGCCGGTGCACGAAATGAGCCGCGGCAAATCTGACGGATAAATAACCTCCCCTGTAGCGGCATCAATCAGATAGGAGGACGGCCCCAAGCGTTTGACCAGCTGTCCTGCAAAATTACATTCAGGAGTTGCAGTCATTTCAAGCTTTTTTCAGTTTCGATTGGACGACCCTGACAATCTCACGAACGTTTTCCATCTCCATCAGATCGTCAACATCGAAGCTCACTTCGAAAACAGACTCTAAACTGCTTGCTAAAGCCAGATGACCTACCGAATCCCACCCCGGTATGTCATCAGGAGTCGTGTCTATCGAAACCAATTTCGAATCGACGTCGAATGCATCATGGAAAGCTTGCTGCACTCTAGTAAGAATATCTTCCATATTTTGGCTCCCCGGTCGAGTATGCCGAACGAATCCGCAATCCGCTGAAAAAACGTGTTCTATCTCTATTCGATAATCCCGACGCCTCCGTCCACGAATAAGGTGTGCCCGACGATCCCAGAGGCCGCATTGGAACAGAGAAACTGGGCGGCCGACGCCACCTCGTCCGGAGTGACCAGACGGCCAATGGGTGCACGACGCGCTGCCTCCGAGAGACGATGCTCGCTGTCTGGAATCGCCTTCCAGGCGTCGGTGCGCACTGTCCCAGGAACCAGAATATTTACCCGGATGCCCTTGGGAGCCAGTTCAACTGCGACATGGCGAGCCAACGCTGCAAGTGCCCCTTTGGAGGAGCCCACGACGGAGTAGCAAGGCAAAGCCCGCAACGCCCCTATGGAACTCACAGCCACCACGCTGGCCGCTTCTGAGAAATGCGGCATGAGCATCTTGATGAGCTCGAAGAAAGCGCCCACGTTTAGGGAAAAAGTCCATTCCAAATGACGCTTCGTGAGTTCCGCAATAGGACGATGTACACCCGTCGCGGCACAATGAACCAACCCGGAAAGGGGCTTCTCGGCATCCTTCGCCGCGAGCTCTATCTGTTCAAGCCCCCTTGGAGTGGTAAGGTCGGCCCGACAAAGCTTAATCGGGAGTCCCTCCTGCGCTGCCAAGGATCTCAGTTCTTCCGCAGCTTCCTCGTTGCGGATATAGTTTGCGACCACCGCAGCGCCTGCCCGCGCAAATCGGAGGGAGATCGCCCGCCCGATCCCTCGCGTGCCCCCGGTGATCAGCATCGTTCCCGAAAGTGCAAATAAGCTATCCGACATGGCACCCACCTAAATCAATTTGCTTTTTCGCCGGCGGAGAGAACCTGCGGTTTTCATGATGCGAGGGTCCAAAATCATTTGCCTTTGAATAGAATAGGCCGCATCCGGTCCCTGCCTTCGGTCAGGAACCTGCGAGCCATCGGCCAGAGACGAAACAATGGCGAAGGCACCTCTGTGTGGCGCAACGGAGTTTTCGGAACGGACATCAGTTCAACGGTGTCGAAGGGCTGAACCGGGATCCCCGTTGTCGCCCTTCCCGCATTCAATTTCAGAATGCCCGCTCTGCTTTGTTTACAGACCAAGACCTCCTCGCTGCCCTCTCCAATCCACGGCCGTTCGATCGAGATTTCGCCGATGCCTTCCGGAACTTGGATTACGATGTGCCTCGAATACATCTTGATCTTAAGCAGCGCACCGTCTAACCACGTCATATAATTCGACCTTGCTATCCCTTTCATATCCATCCACTCCACCTTCCCCAAACGGTTGATGGTGTCTGCGACCTGTGCCAGAAGCTCCATTCCGCCGCTGGCAACATGATGATGGCCGACGGGAATAAGAGGCTGTGAGAGAAAGGCGCTGAGAAGGATCCCTGTTTTCCAGTCAGGGTAGAATTTCAGCCGAGGATCCCATTCCGGTCGCAATCGCACCCTTGGGATGATCGGCAGACCGCTGTTTTGAAACCCAACCATGTCCACCCCAATCGTGGAAGACCAACGGCCCTGTGGATTGTAATGAAAGAGCGAGTCCCAGGGTAAACAGATGGCCTCATAACCCAGCAGCAACATCAGGTGCATCATTTCCTCGGTGCAGGCGCTATGGGGTGCCGACATCACCCGAGAGACTTCCAGACCTGAATCACTTTCCAATCTTTCGATACGCCTTAGCGCCTGCGCAAGAACTCCGAGCCTGTAGCCATCTGAGCCGGAGAAAGCCAACTCTTCGTGCGTATGGTTGTTGCCATGGATCAAGAGAGAAATTCGCGATGAGTTTTCCCGAAACAATCTTGCGGTTTCTGAGTGAACATGCCATGTGTCAATCGGTATGGTTGCCACGCCCACGTGATAATTATGCACTTTTGCATGCTGCACCAAATCTTTGTAGTTGACGTATCCATATGAACGACCGTGCAGATTTGGGTCATCAAACATCACGCAGGCGCGAAGGGGTGGAGCTGTCCAGGAAGTGTCTTTGGTCACGTCGCGCAAAAAATGGAACAGAGGCAGCAGACGCAGGAATTGACCTGTCTGGAAATGCTCCCAGATGTACTGACCGTCAGCCAGCCTGGGGGGCGCCGCAGCAAGGAGGTCTACGCCCGACCTGCCTTCAGATCGGTAAATCCATAAAATGCGACCTTCCTTAGAAGTCACCGGTTCGTCGCCGGGCAAAGCAGAAAGGGGGATGAATTCCTTAACGTCCGCGTCTGTCAGCGTCTGATGATGGAGAGACGGGTGAAGGTTGGTCGTCTTGCCAAAATCGACGTTGATTGATTCGCAGCAGACCGGCTCCCCGCCGACGTTCAGAACCGCGTAACAACGAACCCCTGCTGTTGCCGCTCTTGTTGCAGCCTCCCGGCTCCCATCAAACAGTATCAGGCCGTCCAGCCCCTCATAGGAATCCCTTTCGGACTGGCGAAACTCCACAGGGAAAAGAGAGCTTAACGTGAGAAGCAGTCTTCGATGCGTCCCAAGCTCAGCCGCGGGAACAACGCCGATGATCTTCCGACCCATTGTTCAACTTCCTGCTTTATCGTCTGGCAAAGGCATCTTATAAGAATGCTTGATAAACCCCATGAGTGATTTGTCCAACTTTATCCCATGAATATCGTTCGTTTGCATATTCCATGATGCTCTTTCGCTTCTTTTCTAAATTCTTGAATAAGTCGCTCTTAAAATAGAGATCGATCTTCTCGGATAGGTCTTGAGGGTCTTCCGGCTTGCAGATGAACCCCGTTTCCCCTTCAATGATTTCCTCTCGGAGGGAGCCCACATCGCTCGCAATTACCGGAAGACCAAAACTATAAGACAAGAAGAGGACACCGCTTTGATAAATGAATTTATACGGAAGCACGAGAACGTCCGAGGATTTGAAAAACATTTCGACCTCCTCGTCCGGTATGTATTCAATCTTTCTTATAATGTAATGACCAAGACGATGATTTTCAATGGCACGTTGGATTCTCTCCCAATAGGGTTGACAGTCTTTTATCCGTCCGGCAATGATCAACCGGAAAGTATCGTCTTTGTTTTTCAAGCGGGCTACAGCGTCGATGATATATTCCAGGCCCTTATACGGGGCGACATTGCCAAAAAATAGAAGGACCTTCTCATGATCCCTTAATTGAAGCTCGGCCCGGGCTTCCGCCTTGGTCAAAGGAGACGTGGGGACAGTGTTATTGATGCCGAAGGGGATGACAGTGACCTTATCTTCTTCTACCTTAAATTCCCGGATCAGCTGAGACTTCATCTTTGTTGTATGAACGAAAATATGATCCAGGAGAGCGTACAACATTCTTAAAGTAAGTCTATTCAGGAAATGGTTCCCTCCGTCCCTTTCTTTTTCATCGATATTGTGCGCGGTGAATACCAATTTCTTACCCAAGAGTTTGTAATAAACGTTCAGAAGCGTTCTGTCGAACAAGAAGAATTTATTCAGCCAGAGAATGTGGAATAGGGTTGAATCAGTCGTCCTTGCATATTTTAAAAGCCGCCAATAATACAGGAGGATACGGCCGATTTTCTCAACCACGGACGCCGCCGGATTTTGATCACCGCGCAGATTGTGAAAAATGACTTTTTCCTGCGCGACGATCTCGGCACTGCCCATATCGTCATTGCCGATGAAGTCAACTGTAATGCCCCTGGAGATTAAGGCACCCAGCAGGCCCAAGGCATAGGGTTTGTCACCACCGCCTGTGAGTAGCGAAACTTTCAACTCCTCATCTCTCCCTGGATCTGCGAAGTTCCCCATTTTAAGGCTGATTATACTCCAGCTCTCTAAATTCTTGTATTGGCAAAGTCGCTCGTTCTCTTTCGACACCAGAAAAATCCTCTTCGGGATCGTAGAAAATGATTTGGCTTCCGGACCCCTCAAACCTGAAAGGCACATGGACAAGGTTCTTCAGTCCCTCCCTCACGTGTTTCCTCCGTTCCGGAGGAACGAACAGAACCATAAAACCTCCGCCTCCCGCGCCAGCAATCTTTCCGCCGATCGCGCCAGCCGAGACCGCCTTTGTGTAGATTTCATCGACACTTGAATTGGAGACCTGCTCGCTAAAACTGCATTTGATCTTCCAGGCCTCATGAAGCAACCTGCCAAAACCCATGATATCACGATCGCTGTTCAGGATAGCGATGCCTTCATCGAGCACCCCCGTCATCGTTTCCATCTGCCTTTTCTTCTCCTCAATGTTGTTGACGTAGCTTTGAGCGACATGGGAAGCCGTGCGTCTAATGCCCGTGTAAAACAACATCAGGTGGGATTCCAATTGATGAAGGCGGTCCTGCGACAGAGTCACCGGTTGGACGACGATCTCGCCATTTCTTTGAAACATAATATGATTTAACCCGCCGTACGCAGTGGAGACCTGATCCTGGGATCCAACGGTTTCCCGAAGAATGTCCTGCTCCACGTGAATACTTTCCATCGCCAGTTGTTTCTTGCTCAGCATTCGCCCCCGCATGGCATACAAGGCATGGAGCAGGCCCACCGTAAAAGACGAACTCGATCCCATGCCTCCCCTAGCGGGCAGATCTCCGACATGGTGAATTTCGAGTCCCCGATCCCACTTCAAATAACGCAATATTTCCCGCACTGCTGGGTGGGAGACCTCCTCAACCGTCTTGCAGTCCTCACTCTTCATATAAACGATGCGGAACTTGTGCTCGAAAAAAGGCGGATAGTAGCGACACGAAAGATAACAATACTTATCGATAGTCGTCGCCAGAACGCTTCCACCATACTTGCGATACCATGCCGGATAGTCTGTCCCGCCAC